>Ga0315910_10000891_pt1 | contig 28313 bp, 30 predicted proteins | sample EdamamesoilMG_FD_204470 | JGI IMG/M metagenome (GOLD analysis project Ga0315910, IMG submission 204470) | Garden soil microbial communities collected in Santa Monica, California, United States - Edamame soil | ecosystem: Environmental > Terrestrial > Soil > Garden | place: USA: California... | reverse complement strand
GGCGACTTCGGCGCCGACGTGATCAAGGTCGAGCGTCCCGGCGACGGTGATCAGGCGCGCGGTTGGGGACCGCCGTTTCTCGAGGGCGAGAGCGCGTATTTTCTCGGCGTCAATCGCAATAAGCGCAGCGTCGAGCTCGACATCAAGAAGCCCGACGATCTGAAGCTGCTCGAGACGTTGATCGATCGTGCGGACATTTTCCTGACCAACAATCCGCGGGTCGATTCGTTGGCGCGTTCCCGGCTCGATCCCGCGACGCTGCGCGCGCGGAACCCCCGGCTCGTTTATGGCGCGATCAGCGGCTACGGGCACACGGGTCCCAAGGCGAACCGCAGCGGCTACGACATCATCGCTCAGGGCGAGGCCGGACTTATGGCGCTGACGGGGCCCGTCGATGGCGGCCCAAGCCGTTTTCCATCACCGATGGCCGATATCTCGGGCGGCATCTATACGTGCATGGGCGTTCTGGCCGCGTTGTACGCGCGTGACAATCGCTCGACCGGAACTGGCTTGGGGCAGCTCGTCGACGTGTCGCTCGTCGATGCCCAGCTGAGCTGGCTCGCGAACATCGGCGCCAGTTACTTCGCGACGGGCAAGCGGCCTCCGCGCCTCGGTAACGAGCACCCGAGCGTGACGCCGTATCAGCCGGTGCGCGCGCAAGACAAGACGATGATCATCGCCGTCGGCAATGAACGGCTGTGGGCCAAGTTCTGCAAGATCTTGGGCGTCGAGGGCACGCTGATGATCGATCCGCGTTTCGCGACGAACGCGCAGCGCAACGTGAATCGCGCGGAGCTGATCACCTTGATCGAGGCGATTCTGCGCCGCCGCCCGGCCGCGGAATGGGTCGAGGAGCTCGTCGCCGCGGGCGTTCCGGCTGGGCCGATCAACTTTCCCGACGAAACACTGACCGGCGAGCACGTGCGTGCACGCCGAATGATCGTCGAGCTCGAGCATCCTTTGATAGGCATCGTCAGATCGATCGCGGTGCCGATGCGCTTCGAGACGAACGGCCCGACGTACCGACGGTATCCGCCACGCCTCGGCGAGCACAACGAGGAGATCCGCGCGCTCGCCGCCCGGTGGTGAGCCGCGATCGCCGTTAGCGTTCCCAGACGTTCTGCAGGTAGGCGCGGAAACTTTCGCCGAGATCGGGGTGACGCAGGCCGTACTCGACCGTGGCACGCAGATAGCCGATCTTGCTGCCGCAGTCGTAACGGATGCCCGTGAACGGCAACACGTGCACGGGCTCGTCCGCGAGCAATGCGGCGATGCCGTCCGTCAGCTGAATCTCGCCACCTGCGCCGCGCTGGGTGCGCTCGAGCTTCGAGAAAATCGCCGGCGTCAGGATGTAGCGGCCAACGACCGCCAGATTCGACGGTGCATCCGCCGGTTTGGGTTTCTCGACGATGCGCGTGACGCGCTGCGACCCGTTCTCCGGGCGGACGGCCACGATGCCGTAGCTACCGGTTTGATCGTGCGGTACCGTTTCCACGCCCAACACGCTCGCGTGATGCGTTTCGAAGTGCGTGCGCATCTGCCGCAAGCAGCCGACCTTGCTGTAGATCAGATCGTCGGCCAGGTGGACGAAGAAAGGCTCGTTGCCCACCGCCGCTTTGGCGCACAACACGGCATGGCCGAGCCCCAACGGGACTCCCTGGCGCACGAACAAGCAAGTGGCTTCGGGTGGCACGATGTCGCGGACCAGAGCGAGAAGGTCGTGCTTTCCGGACTCCTCGAGCTGCCGCTCGAGCTCGGCGTCTGTGTCGAAGTGATCCTCGATCGCGCGCTTTGACGAGCCGGTGATGAACACGAGACGCTGGGCTCCGGCCTCCAGTGCCTCTTCCACGGCATACTGGATCAGCGGCTTGTCGACGATCGGCAGCATCTCCTTCGGTGAAGCCTTCGTCGCAGGTAGAAAGCGCGTGCCCCGCCCCGCCACCGGAAAAACAGCCGTCCGAATCTGCGACATCGATTGCCCTCGGTCTCACCAACTACCAGCATGATACCGAAGGTCGCCGCCTCGATGGTGTGGCCTCGTTCACGAGGCCCCAGTGACCCGCGGGTGCGAGGCCGGCAAGCCCCGCACCCGGGATCGATGGGATTCAGCGCGGCGGCGCCGGATCTGCGACGAGAATGTTCGCCTTGTTCATCTCGACGATCCGGTTGCCGACGCCCTTCACGCGTGCCAGCGCCTCGGCGGTCGCGAAGTTCCCATTGGCTTTGCGATCAGCGACGATCGCCTCGGCCAATGCGGGTCCCACACCTGTCAGCTCGTTTGCCAACGTCGCCGCATCCGCGGTGTTGATGTTCACGGGCCCCGCTGTTGCCGCGAACCCCACGCACGCCGCTGCCAACGCACAGATCGTTCGTAACGTCATCGATTCCATGGGCTTGACTCCTGAGTTGAAAGGAGTCGCCATGCTAGGGAGCGTCATGTGGTCGAGCAGCTACGTAATCTCGCGTCTTCGCGCAGATTCTGGTTAGCGACTCAGGGCGGACTCAGCACTGTTTCGAGTGGTACGGTCGTGATTGGCCGAATGGTTTCCCAGAGCTTGCAGCTCGGGCAGTGCCAGATGAAGCGCTGTGTGCTGTACCCGCAATTGCTGCACCGGTAGCGCGCGTTCGCCAACGCAATCGTCCGTAACCCGCTCGCGATGCGCTCAATCGCCGTTCCTCGCTGCGTTGCAGGCAGATTCTTGAGCTCGCCTGCGTTCACGAGATTCGCGAGCACGGGATGCTCGAAAACGAATCTCTCGACGAGTCGCGACAGCGCCGGCGTCGAGTTGCCGAGGTTCGCGATGATGGCGGCGTAAGCGAGATTCTTGTGCAGTGAATCGTCCCTCGCGATCAGCGTCCCGAGGTAGGCATCGAACTCGCCAACGCGATCCATCGCGCGGTAGCACTCGAGCAAGGGCGGCAGCACCTCGGTAATGAAGTGCTGATTCGTGGAGATGACTTGCTCGTAGAGCGCTATTGCTTGAGCGTAGTCGCGGTCTTCTTGCGCCAACGTTGCGCGAATCAACGCGCCGCGCAGCGCTCCTGATTCACTGCGAACGCTGTTGCGCAAATACTCACGAGCGAGCTCTCGATCGCCGGCCGCCCGCGCCGCTTCCGCAAGCTCGCAGTAGTACTGCGCGACCTGGTTGGACTTGCTGCCGCGCAGCATCTCGAGCTTGCGCAGCGCCTCGATGGCTTTGTGCCAATCCTGTTCACGCTCGTAGATGCCGACGAGCTTGTCGAGGGCAGCCGCGGCGAGGGTGCTGCTGTCTCGCAGTTCGGAAAACAACCGCTCTGCACGGTCGAAGAGCCCAGCTCCCAGATAGTCTTCCGCCAACGAGAACAAGGCCTGGTGGCGTTGCGCCTCGCTCAAGCTCTCGCGTGCGAGTAGGTTCTCGTGAACGCGGATCGCCCGTTCGAACTCGCCCTGCCTGCGAAAGAGATGACCGAGCGCAAAGTGTGTCTCGAGCGTGTCGTCGTCGACCTTCGCCATCTGCACGAACAGCTCGAGGGCTTCGTCGGTACGGCGACTCAGAACGAGGTTCAGTCCGCGGATGTAATCGGCGCTGACGCGCGGCGGCAGGTCTCGATCGCGGTCGGTGAAGATCTTGTAGACGAAGCCCACTGCACCGAACACGAGGAATAATGCGGCGAGCAGGAACGTGGCATCGGTCGGCATGACTTGAATCGGCCGGAGCGGCGTGCCCGAGCTCGTGTCCCTCCGCGCGTGACCGCGCCCTAGATCAGGACTAGCAGACTAGTCGCGTACCGGCAGGTGCCGGGACTCGTTCACCCGTTCGCGCAGATCCTTACCGGGCTTGAAGTGCGGAACATTCTTGCCCGCTAGCGCCACCGCCTCGCCGGTTTTGGGGTTGCGCCCCATCCGCGGCGGGCGGTAGTGCAGCGAGAATGATCCGAAACCGCGTATCTCGATGCGCTCGCCGTTGGCGAGCGCTTCGCTCATCAGCTCGAGGATGTGCTTGACGGCCAGCTCGACGTCCTTCGCAGGCAAGTGCTTTTGACTGCGGGCGATCGACTCGATCAGCTCGGATTTTGTCATCAGTGTGGACCTTCTTCCTGCCTCTCTTGCACGCCTCGCGCGATGCGCGAAGACCTCATTCCGGACTCATCTGCTCCTTGAGCAAGTCGCCAAGCGTGGTGCCGGTCGTGGTGCGACCAGAATCACTCTTGTAGTTCTGAAGGGCCTGCTGCTCTTCGTGAACTTCCTTAGCCTTGATCGACAGCGAGATGATGCGCGTCTTGCGGTCGACGCCGGTGATCTTCGCTTCAACGGTTTCGCCGACCTTGAGCACGGTGCGTGCGTCCTCGACGCGGTCGCGTGCGATTTCCGAAGCGCGCAGATGGCCGATCATGCCGCCATCGAGAGCCACGGTCGCGAGCTTCGCATCCAGCTCCTGCACGACGCCGGAAACGACGCTGCCCTTCGGGTGGTCGCCGAGGAACAACGACAGTGGATCCTTGTCGAGCTGCTTGACGCCGAGCGAGATTCGCTCGCGCTCGGGATCGATCGCGAGCACAGTCGTTTCGATCTCCTCGCCCTTCTTGTAGTTGCGGACGGCCTCTTCACCGGGCACGTCCCACGAGAGATCGGAGAGGTGCACGAGACCGTCGATGCCCCCGGGCAACCCGATGAACACGCCGAAGTCGGTGATCGACTTGATCTGGCCGGAAACCTTGTCGCCCTTCTTGTAGTTCTCGCCGAACTCGACCCACGGATTCGGTTTGCACTGCTTCAAGCCCAGCGAAATACGCCGGCGCTCTTCGTCGATGTCGAGCACCATGACCTCCACCTCGTCGCCGATTTGCACGACCTTGTGGGGGTTCACGTTCTTGTTGGTCCAGTCCATCTCGGAGACGTGGACGAGGCCTTCGACGCCTTCTTCGATCTCGGCGAAGCAACCGTAGTCCGCGATGTTCGTAACCTTGCCGAACAGACGCGTGTTCGGTGGATAACGGCGAGCGAGGTCCGCCCAAGGATCTGCGCCGAGCTGCTTCAAGCCCAGCGACACGCGATTACGCTCGCGATCGAACTTGAGGACTTTGACCTCGAGCTCTTGGCCGACGCTGACGACTTCCGACGGATGCTTGACGCGTTTCCACGCCATGTCGGTGATGTGCAGTAGACCGTCGATGCCACCCAAGTCGACGAACGCACCGTAGTCGGTGAGGTTCTTGACCACACCCTTGAGGACGGTGCCTTCCTGGAGGTTCTTGAGCAGTGACTCGCGCTCTGCGCTGTACTCGGCCTCGACGACCGCGCGTCGCGAGACGACGACGTTGTTGCGCTTCTGGTCGAGCTTGATGACCTTGAACTCGAGCGTGGAGCCTTCGAGTGCCGCGGGATCGCGGATCGGGCGCACGTCGACGAGCGAGCCCGGCAAGAATGCGCGAACGAGGTCGATATCGACGGTAAAGCCGCCGCGTACGCGGCCGCTGATGGTGCCCGTGACGATCTCGCCCTTCTGGAACGATTCCTCCAGGCGCGTCCACGTGCGCGTGCGCTTAGCCTTCTCGCGCGACAAACGCGTCTCGCCGAAGCCGTCCTCGACGGTGTCGAGCGCCACTTCGACGTGGTCGCCGACCTTGACTTCGAGCTCACCGCGCTCGTTCAAAAACTGTTCAGCTGGGATGACCGCTTCGGACTTCAGTCCGGCGTTGACGATCACCATGTCGGCGTTTACGCCGATGACGATACCCGTGAGGATGGATCCCGTCTTGATCTTCTGACTGGCAAAACTCTCTTCTAGAAGCTGTGCAAATGATTCGCTCATGATTCTTTCCGTTGACCGCGTTGCATCCTGCAAATGCGGGTTGACCTTTGAACTACAGCGGCATCCGGCCGCTGCGACCTAGGCTCGTTGCGTTGCGACCCCCACACGTTGGAGCCATTGCAATATGTGGGCGACGACTTCCTCGGGAGTTCGACTCGTCGAGTCGATGACCTGCGCATCCGGCGCCGGTCTAAACGGCGCTGCCGTGCGGGTCGCATCGCGCGCATCCCGCTGCGCTATGTCCCAAGAAAGGTCGGGCAGGCTAACATCAATCCCCTTTTCTTTCAACTGCTTATGACGCCTCATCGCGCGTGCTTCCGCAGTCGCGGTCAGGACTACCTTGAGCTTCGCATCCGGAAAAACCACGGTGCCCATGTCCCGGCCGTCGGCGACCAGACCCGGCGGAACCGCGAAATCCCGTTGTCGTTGTAGAAGTGCCGCCCGAACCTCGGGTATGGCCGCAACCCTCGAAGCCGCGTCGCCGGCCCGCTCGGTTCGTAGCTCCGTCGTCACATCGGCGCCCTCGAGGTAGACCTGTTCTATTCCGCCGGCAGACGTGAAGCGGATGTCCAGGCTGCGCGCAATCGTCGCTATTGCGTGTGCGTCGCCGAGGTCGACCTGGCGGTTCAGTGCGGCCAACGCGGCGAGCCGGTACAGCGCGCCGCTGTCGAGGTAATGCCAGTCGAGCTTCCTTGCGAGCAGGCGCCCGATCGTGCCCTTCCCCGACCCGCTCGGACCGTCGATGGTGACCACGGGAATGACCGTAGTCACAAATGGTCTCCGCTCGCCCGTACTTTTAGCCCCGCTGCGGCCGCAACGTCGAGAAAGTTCGGGAAAGACGTGGCGACCTCGGCCGTGCTCAAGATCTCGATGGCCGCGCTCGCGCGCAGGCTCGCGACGGCGAACGACATCGCGATGCGATGATCGCCGCGGCTGTCCACGGTGCCTCCGCTCATGTGCCCACCGACGATGCGTGCGCCGTCCGGGCGCTCTTCGACCTCGATGCCGACGGCCGCGAGCCCGCGTGCCATCACGGCGATCCGATCCGTTTCTTTCTTGCGCAGCTCGTCCGCGCCGCTGACGATCGTCTCACCCCGCGCGGCGGCAGCCGCGATGAACAGGATCGGGAACTCATCGATCGCGAGCGGGACGAGCTCCGGCGGCACCGAGATGCCTCTGAGCTCGCTCTGCTCGACCCATATGTCGGCGACCGGCTCGGCCCCGACGCTGCGCTCGGCACGGAGCTCGATCTTCGCGCCCATCTCGCGCAGGATCGAGAGCAACCCGATCCGCGTCGGATTCACGCCGACGTTGCGGATCAACAAGCCGTCAGGAGCGCCGAGACATCCGGCGACCATGAAAAATGCCGCCGATGAGAAATCCGCAGGCACTTGGATCTCGAATCCGCGCAGCGTAGCCGGTCCAACCAGCGCGACGGTGTGCCCTGGTCCGACGGCCGACAGTGCCAGATCGACGCCCATGCTTTGCAGCATGCGTTCGGTATGGTCGCGGCTGGGTCCCGGCGACCGGACGGTCGTCGTGCCTTCCGCGCTCAGAGCCGCGAGCAGCAACGCCGATTTGACTTGCGCGCTTGCCATCGGCAACGCGTAGTCGATGCCCTTGAGTCGGGTGCCGCCGCGAATCCTGACCGGTGGCCGGCCGCCCCCCGAAGTCTCGATCCGAGCACCCATGGTGCGCAGGGGCCCGGCCACTCGCTCCATCGGACGCTGCCGCAGCGACGCGTCGCCGGTGAGCTCGCACTCGAATGGTTGCCCCGCGAGAAGCCCCATCAGCAATCGAATCCCCGTCCCCGAGTTGCCAAGATCGAGCGTTCGGGTTGGCGCGCGCAGCCCATGCATGCCGACGCCGGCGATGCGCACGGTCCCCGTGGGTGCCCGATCGATGTCGACGCCCATCGCCGTGAGCGCTGTTTCGGTGGCGACGCAGTCCTCACTCGCGAGGAATCCGTGCACGACCGTTGCCCCTTCGGCGATCGAGCCGAGCATCAACGCGCGGTGCGAGATGGACTTGTCGCCGGGTACCGTAATCTGGCCGCCGACGCGCCGCGCAGGCTCCGCAAGAAAGCGATTTGGATAGTGGGACACGGGTCGACGAGCTAGAGAATCGCCTTTGGAAATGCGCCGAGCACCTTCAGCAACGACGATTTCGACTTCATCTTCTCGATGGCCTTGCCGACATTCGGGTCGTCGGCATGGCCGTCGAGATCCAAGAAGAACACGTAATCCCACTTCCGCTTGCGCGAAGGCCGCGACTCGATTCGCGTCATGTTCACGCCGTGCTTCGACAACGGCGCAAGCAAGTGCAGCAACACACCGGGGCCTTCGGACTCGCGCGCCGAAACGAGCACGGTGGTCTTGTCGTTGCCGCTCGGCGGGAAAAGCTTGCGGCCGATTACGACGAAGCGCGTCGTATTGTCGTCGCGATCCTCGACGGTGTTGAAGAGGATCTGCAGCCCATAGACCTCGGCCGCGGCCTCGCCTGCGAGCGCGGCCGTGCCCTCTTCGTCACGAGCGCGACGTGCACCTTCCGCGTTGCTGGAGACGGGTACCTTCTCGACGTCCGGCAAGTTTTGTGCGAGCCAGCCGCGACACTGAGCCAGCGATTGCGGATGAGCGCACACGCGCTTTACGTCCTTTAGGGCATCCATGCGTCCCATCAGGTGCTGATGGATGCGCAACTCGATCTCGCCGCAGATTTTGAGCGGCGAAGTCAAAAACATGTCGAGCGTGTGAATGTTCACGGTGCCTTCACTCGAATTCTCGATCGGCGCTACGCCGAAGTCAGCGGTACCGCTCTCGACTTCGTGAAACACCTCGTCGACCGTGGGTACCGACAACGCATGCACGGAATGTCCGAAGTGCTTCAGCACCGCGGATTGCGTGAACGTACCCTCGGGCCCGAGGTACGCGACCTTGAGCGGCTCTTCCTGAGCGAGGCACGCCGACATCAATTCGCGAAACAGTCGGACCATCTCCTCGTCGCGGAGGGGCCCTTCATTGCGCTCGACCACTCGGCGCAGCACCTGGGCTTCGCGCTCGGGGCGATAGAACTCTGCGGTCTTCGTGATGCCCTTCACGACACCGATCTCTTTCGCGTATCGAGCTCGCTCGGCAATCAGCTTCTGGATGTGAGCGTCGACCGTATCGATCTTGCCGCGCAGCTCGAGCAAAACGTCGTTGCTTCCAACTTGGGCGGCCTTGCGCGGCTTTTTCGTCGTGGGCTTGGACGTGCGTTTCGGCATGGCCGCTCCGTTGCGCTAGGCGTCGATGATCGGCAAGACGCGCACCGACAAGATGCCGTCGATGCCACGGATGCGCGCTAGCGTGGCGTCGTTCGGCGCCGCGTCGAGGTCCACGAGCGTGTACGAGAGCTCGTCGCGCGAGTGGTTCAGCATGTCGGCGATATTGATGTTCTGCGCCGCAAGCGCGGTCAAGATCTGCGCAACCATGTTCGGTACGTTCTTGTGCGGAATTGCGACGCGATGCGGCCGCGTGCGGTTCAGCACGGTCTCCGGAAAGTTCACCGAACGAGTGACATTGCCGTTCTCGAGGAACTCACGAACGTTGTCGACGACCATCACCGCGCAGTTCTCCTCGGCTTCGACGGTCGAGGCGCCGAGATGCGGCAAGCAAATCACCTTGCCATGATCGAGCAGCTCGCGAGTCGGAAAGTCCGTGACATACGCGCGCAGCTTGCCGGCATCCAACGCCGCAGCGACGGCCTTGCTGTCGACGATCGCGTCGCGGGAGAAATTCAGAACGACCGAGCCGCGGCGCATCGTTTCGATCCGCGCGGCGTTCACGAGCTTGTCCGTGGCCTTGTTCAGCGGAACGTGCACGGTAACCACGTCGGCGCGCGCAAACAGATCATCGAGATTCACGGCTTTCTGGACGCCCGACGAGAGTGCCCACGCATGCTGCACGGTGATCGATGGATCGTATCCGAGCACATTCATGCCGAGCTTCAGCGCGGCGTTCGCCACCTCGACGCCGATCGCCCCCAGGCCGACCACGCCCAGCGTGCGCTTCGGGAGCTCGAAGCCGACGAATTGCTTCTTTCCGGCTTCGACGGCTTTGTCGAGCTCATCGCCGGAACCCTTCAACGTGCGCACGTAGTCCAGCGCCTGTGGAAGGTTGCGCGCTGCCATCAACAAGCCGGCGATCACGAGCTCCTTGACGGCGTTCGCGTTTGCGCCCGGCGTGTTGAAGACGGGTACACCGACCTTGCTGAGCTTCGTAATCGGAATGTTGTTGGTGCCCGCGCCGGCGCGACCGACGGCCAACAAGCAGTCGGGGATCGCCAGATCGTGCATCTTGAACGACCGCAGCAGAATAGCGTCCGGGCGCGCGAGCTCCGATGCGACTTCGTATCGATCTCTAGGCAGGCGGTCGAGGCCGGTGACCGCGATGCTGTTCAGCGTTCGAATTTTGAACATCGACATTGCGCTCACCCGTGCCGCTTTGCGAAGTCGGCCATGAACGCGACTAACGCGTCGACGCCGGCCTCGGGCATTGCGTTGTAGATGCTCGCGCGCATGCCGCCAACGACTCGGTGTCCCTTGAGGTTCGTAAGACCTGCCGCCTTCGCCTCCTGAAGGAACGGCTTGTCGAGCGCAGCGTCGGGCAGTGTGAACGGCACGTTCATCCACGACCGGTACGCCTTCTCAACAGGATTCTTGTAGAACCCCGAACCGTCGATGGCCGCGTAGAGCTTCGCGGCTTTGCGCTCGCTGAGCTTGCCCATCGCCTGCAGGCCGCCCTGCTCTTTCAACCACTCGAACACGAGGCCCGCGACATACCAGGACAACGTCGACGGCGTATTCCACATCGAGTCGTTCTCGGCCATGGTCTTGTAGTCGATGACGCCCGGAGTCTCGCGGCGCGCACGGCCGAGCAGATCCTCACGGACGATCACGATGGCGAGCCCAGCCGGACCGATGTTCTTCTGAGCTCCGGCATAGATGATGCCGAATCGACTCACATCGACGGGCCTCGACAGCAGAGTTGACGACATGTCGGCGACGAGCGGCGCGTCCGACACTTCCGGCACGTCGTGGAATTCCACGCCGAACACCGTTTCGTTCGGCGTGTAGTGCAGATAGGCCGCCGACTTCGAGACCGTCCACGTCCGCGGGTCCGGAATCGTGGTGAACTTGCTGGCCTTCGCGTTCGCGGCCACGTTCACGCGAATGTAGCGCTCGGCTTCCTGGACCGCCTTCTCACCCCAATTCCCCGTGACGACGTAGTCCGCAACGGCGCCTTCCGAAGCGATATTCAGCGGCACGGCCGCAAATTGCAGCGTGGCGCCTCCCTGAAGGAACAGCACCTTGTAATGCGAGGGCACGCCGAGGAGCTCACGTAGATTGCGCTCCGACTGCGCGGCGAACTCGATGAAGTCCGTGCCGCGATGGCTGACTTCCATCACGGACATGCCGCTGCCTCGCCAGTCCAAGAGCTCGGCCTGCATGCGCTGGAGGACCGCGTCCGGCAGCATCGCCGGACCGGGGCTGAAGTTGAATACGCGCTTCATGGGAAGGGTCTCCGTACCCTATTCGGGAGTCGAGATGTCGTCGCCGGGCACTGCTTCGACGCGCGAGATGCCGACGAAGCGATCGCTTTCGTCGAGGCGGATCAGCCGCACGCCCTGCGTGTTTCGACCCATCGTCGAAATCTCGGCGACCGGCGTTCGTACGAGCGTGCCGCTCGAGGTAATGAGCATGAGCTCGTCCTCGGGCGAGACTTGTAGTGCGCCCACGAGCCGACCGTTGCGTTCGGTTGTTTGAATGCAGATCACACCCTGACCGCCGCGACCCTGTACGGGATGCTCTTCTATCGGTGTGAGCTTGCCATAGCCGTTCTCGGTGGCGGTCACGATGGGACCCGTGCCGATGATGCTTAGCGCGATGACCTCGTCTTGCGGACCGCCGAGGCGAAGCCCGCGAACACCGGCCGCCGTGCGGCCCATCGGGCGCACGTCTTGCTCTGCGAATCGAATGGCTTTGCCCGAGCTCGCGAACAACATGATGTCTTGCTGGCCGTTCGTGATGCCGGCGCCGATGAGACGGTCGTCGTCGCGGAGCTCGACAGCGATGATTCCGTTCGTTCGCTGGCGCGCGAATGCCGAGAGCGGAGTCTTCTTCACGGTGCCGAGCTTCGTCGCGAGGAACACGAACTTGTCTTCCTCGAAAGCCTTCACCGGCAACACGGCGTTGATGCGTTCGCCTTCTTCGAGCGGCAACAGATTCACGATCGGGCGGCCGCGCGCACCGGGTGCCGCCTGCGGCACCTGGTAAACCTTCAGCCAATACGCTTTGCCTCGGCTCGAGAAGCACAGCACGGTGTCGTGCGAATTCGCGACGAAGAGCTGGTCGATGAAGTCTTCGTCCTTGACCCGGGCCGCCGTGCGCCCGCGACCTCCACGCCGTTGAGCTTGGTATACGCCGGCCGGCTGCGATTTCGCGTAACCCGCGTGCGAGAGCGTGACGACGACCGTCTCTTCGGGAATCAGGTCCTCGACCGTGAGGTCGTCGTAATTCTCGACGATCTCGGTCCGGCGCTTGTCCGCATACGCAGCGCGAACCTCGACGAGCTCGGTGCGGATCACTTCCTGGAGCTTGTCCGGGTTCGCCAGAATCTGAAGAAAATTCTGAATATTGCTGATCAACTCACTGTATTCAGAGGATATCTTGTCCTGTTCCAGCCCGGTCAGACGATGCAGGCGCAAGTCCAGGATCGCTTGCGCTTGGGCTGTCGACAGCCGGTAACGGCCATTCGTCAGGCCCGCGTCCTCGGTCAGATCTTCGGGCCGGGTCGCATCGGCCCCGGCGCGCTCGAGCAGACCCGTGACGGCGCCGGGGAGCCACGGGTGCGCGCATAGCGCCGATCGTGCTTCGGCAGGCGACGGGGAAGCCTTGATCAGCGCGATGATCTCGTCGATGTTCGCGAGCGCGACCATCAGGCCTTCCAAGATGTGGGCTCGCTCACGCGCCTTGCGCAGATCGAACAGCGTGCGGCGGGTGACGACCTCGCGCCGGTGGCGCAAGAACGCCTCGAGTAGCTCCTTCAACGACAACAGCTTCGGCTGGCCGTCGACGAGCCCGACCATGTTGATGCCGAACACGCTCTGCAGCGGCGTTTGCTTGAACAGGTTGTTCAGCACCACGTCCGACAGCTCACCGCGCTTCAGCTCGATGACCACGCGCATGCCGTCCTTGTCGGACTCGTCGCGCAGCTCGCTGATGCCTTCGATCTTCTTTTCGCGGACGAGCTCGGCAATGCGCTCGATCAGCCGCGCCTTGTTAACTTGGTACGGCAGCTCGGTGATGATGATCGACTCACGGTCGCCGCGGTCGCCGAGCGGTTCGACGTGCGTTCGTCCGCGCACGTAAATGCGGCCACGGCCTGTGCTGTAGGCGCTAACGACGCCCTGGATGCCGTAGATCAAGCCGGCGGTCGGGAAGTCCGGGCCGGGAATCAGCTTGATGATGTCGGCGAGCGTGAGCTCGGGATTCGCGAGCAATGCGAGGCAGGCGTCGATGACCTCGCCCAAGTTGTGCGGCGGGATGTTCGTGGCCATGCCGACCGCGATGCCCGAAGACCCGTTGACGAGCAGGTTCGGTATCCGTGTCGGCAATACCGACGGTTCGCGCTCGCTCTCGTCGTAGTTCGGGACGAAATCGACCGTTTCCTTGTCGATGTCGGCGAGGAGCTCTTGCGTGATCCGCGCCATTCGGACTTCGGTGTAGCGCATCGCCGCCGGCGCATCGCCATCGACCGAGCCGAAGTTGCCTTGACCGTCGATCAGCAGATAGCGCATCGAGAACGGCTGAGCGAGCCGGACGATGGTGTCGTAGACGGCGACGTCGCCGTGGGGATGGTATTTGCCGATGACGTCGCCGACGACGCGCGCGGACTTCTTGTACGCCCGGTTCCACTCGTTGCCGAGCTCGCGCATGGCGTGCAACACGCGCCGATGCACGGGTTTGAGGCCATCCCGAACGTCCGGAAGCGCTCGCCCCACGATCACGCTCATCGCGTAATCGAGGTACGACTGGCGCATCTCGTCTTCGAGATTGACCGGGAGTACTTCCTTACCTACTGCCATCAGCTACGCTCAAAATAGGACCCCGCCCTCCACCCGCCCGCGTCGGCGCGGAGGGGAACAGATATCGACGAGGTGTAAGGTTGACCGGGCAATGCCGCTAATCATTCATGCGGCTATCGCATCGCCCCAAGTGCCCAAAAAACAAGGGCAAAGTTTAGCACACAGACCGTTCGCGCCGTAGCGCCGGTGCGCCGCTCGGAAGCTATACTTGCTCGCCTTTTTGCGAGCACCCAATCTTGTCGATCGAAACCGTCGACGCTCTGATCTGTCCGCGTTGGACCGTCCGTGTCGAACCCCGCGTGGTCGCCGAGGAAGGCCTCGCGGTCGCCATCGAGGCGGGACGCATCGTCGACATCTTGCCGGTCGCCGAGGCCGAGCGTCGGTATGCGCCGCGAGTCCGGCACGACCGACCCCGACACGTGCTTCTACCCGGTCTCGTCAACGCGCATACGCACGCCGCAATGGCGCTTTTTCGAGGGTACGCCGACGACCTGCCCTTCGACAGCTGGCTGAGGGATCGGGTCTGGCCAGCGGAGGCACGGTGGGTCGGCCCGGAGTTCGTAGCCGACGGCACGCGCCTCGCGATCGCCGAGATGCTGGTCGGCGGCATCACGTGCTTTTCGGACATGTACTACTACCCGGACGTCACGGGTGCCGTGGCCATCGAGTCTGGCATGCGAGCGGTCGTCGGGCTCATCGCGCTCGACTTCCCGACCGCGTGGGCGGCGGATGCCGACGAGTACCTGCGCAAGGGCCTCGAAGTGCACGATCGGTTCCGGACCGAGGCCCTGATCACGACGGCGTTCGCGCCGCACGCCCCTTACAGCGTCGGCGACGCGACGTTGAGCCACATTCGGCGCCTGGCCGATGAGCTCGACCGGCCCGTGCACATTCATCTCCACGAAACGGCCGCCGAGGTTACCGCGTCGGTTGCGGCGACGGGACGCCGCCCACTCGACCGGCTGGCCGCACAGGGCCTAGTAACGCCCGGCCTGATCGGGGTTCACGCGACGCAGCTGTTACCGACCGAAATCGAACAGTTGGCGACGGCAGGGTCGAGCGTCGTTCACTGCCCACGATCGAACCTCAAGCTTGCGAGCGGGCTTTGCCCGGTTGCGGCACTCATCGAGGCAGGCGTCAACGTCGCGCTCGGGACTGATGGTGCTGCAAGCAACAATCGCTTGGACCTTTGGAGCGAGCTACAGACGGCTGCGCTGCTCGCGAAACAGACCGCGGGCTCTGCCGCTGCGTTGCCGGCGGCGCAAGCGCTCGCAATGGCCACGATAAACGGCGCGCGAGCCCTCGGTCTGTCGTCCGAAGTCGGATCGCTCGTCGCGGGCAAGGCTGCGGACGTCATCTGCGTGGACCTTTCGGGAATCCCGCACCTGCCCATGCTCGATCCGATCTCGCAGCTGGTTTACGCTGCATCGCGACACGACGTCAGCGACGTGTGGATCGCGGGCGAGCATTTGGTGGCCGAAGGTGCGGCGCTGCGCCTCGATGTCGCGGAGATCTCCGCTGCTGCCGAGCGCTGGGGCCATACGCTGCAGGAACACGCATGACGAACTCCAACGTGGATTCGAGCGAGCTCGACAAGTTCGCGTCGCGTGCGGGCGAATGGTGGGACCCTCACGGAGCCTTCCGCACTCTGCACGAGATCAACGACCTGCGGCTCGGCTACATCGCCGAGCGCATGTCGCTCGCGGGCCTGCGTGTGCTCGATGTCGGCTGCGGCGGTGGCTTGCTTGCAGAGGGGCTCGCCGCCCGCGGTGCGCGCGTGACGGCGATCGATATGGCTCCGGAGAACATCGCGGCCGCCCGAGAACACGCGGGTGAGCTCGCGATCGACTATCGCTGCGTCCCCGTCGAGGATCTCGCGGCCGAATTGGAGGGGCAATTCGATGTGGTCACGTGCCTCGAGATGCTCGAGCACGTTCCCGACCCATCCAGCATCGTCGCGGCATGCGCCGTCGCGCTGCGGCCCGGCGGCTCCGCGTTTTTCTCGACGATCAACCGCAATCTCAAGAGCTTCGCGTTCGCGATCGTCGGCGCCGAGTACGTGCTCGGGTTATTGCCGCGCGGGACTCATGAATACACGAAGCTGATCCGGCCCGCCGAGCTCGCGAGGTGGTGTCGTCAGTCCGGCCTCGATGTCACCGAGCTAACCGGGCTGCACTTCAATCCCGTGACGCACTCGTATTGGCTCGATGGCAACGTCGACGTCAACTACTTCGCGTGCACGCGGCGACACGGGTCGTCCTGACGCATGTCGGCGAGCATTCTGCTGTACGTGTTGCTGGCTGCGGTGGCCGGTCTCGCGGTGGGTTTGCTGGTGGGCGTTTGGCGCGCAGCGGCACTCGGCCGCAAGCTCGCCGTGGCGGAGGCCGAGCTCCGTGGTCATGCGGCGCATGACGTCGAGCGGGAACGCATGCTCGCGCTCGCGGCGGAGCGGCTCGGCTCTGCCTTCGATGAGATCGCCGATCGCCAGTTCCACAGTCACACGGAGACGTTCCTGAAATTAGCCCGTGAGACGCTGGGCACGCAGACCGAGCGCGCCAAGGGCGACCTCGCGGCGCGCGAGCAAGCCATCGAGGGTCTCGTGAGACCGATTCGTGAGGCCCTCGCGCGCGCCGAGGTGCAGATCAAAGAGCTCGATCAGTCGCGCCGCGAAACGCACGGCAGCATCAGCGCGCAGCTCGAAGCCCTTACGGCGAGTCAAGCTGCTCTGAGCACGGAGACTCGCAACCTCGTGAGTGCGCTGCGACGTCCCGAAGTCCGAGGTCAGTGGGGCGAGATCACGCTACGCCGACTCGTCGAGCTCGCGGGCATGGTCGAGCATTGCGACTTCGTCACTCAGAGCCACCAAGTTACAGAGACCGGCGCCGTGCGTCCGGACATGATCATTCACTTGCCGGAATCGCGTGACCTCGTCGTCGACGTGAAAACGCCGCTCGATGCGTACCTCGAAGCGACGGAGGCCGCGAGCGACGAGGCGCGCCGCACCGCGCTCGCGCGCCACGCTACAATCGTCGCCGGACGAACCCGCGAGCTCGCGAGTAAGGTGTACTGGAGTCAATTCGAGCGCAGCCCGGAGTTCGTGATTCTGTTCATTCCGGGTGACCAGTTCCTGAGTGCGGCCCTGGCCGAGCGCCCCGCTCTGCTCGACGAAGCATTGCGGCAGAACATCATCCTCGCAACGCCGACGAGCCTCGTCGCGCTGTTGAAGGCGATTGCATACGGCTGGCAGCAAAGCGCGCTCGCAGAGAACGCCGCAGAGATTCGCGGCTTGGCCGTGCAGCTCTACGAGCGCATGACGACGTTCACGGCGCATCTCAGCAACGTCGGCAAGTCGCTGACGGACAGTGTGCGCGCGTTCAACAGCAGCGTGGGCTCGCTCGAGCGCATGGTCCTACCCAGCGCGCGCCGCTTCACGGACTTGGGCGTGCAGCCTCGGCAGCGACTCACGACGCCGAAGTCCGTCGAGGACATGCCGCGCGACGTGACGACGCCAGCGGATCCAGATAATCTCGCCGGCCCCGCCGACGGACCGCATTGATCCGATGAGCTCTACAGCCGCGAGTGCCGACTGGCGCACCTATCGACCCACGCCCGATGCATTCGCGGACCGGATCATCATGGTCACAGGCGCGACGGCCGGCATCGGACGAGCCGTCGCGCGCGACCTCGTAAAGGCTGGCGCGACCGTGATCTTGCACGGCCGTAACGAAAAGGCCCTCGAGGCGCTATATCAAGAGCTCAAGGCACTCGGTCCAGAACCGGCGGTAGCGCAGATCGATTTCGAGCGTGCACAGGGTCCGCAGTACCAAGCCCTCACGACGGAGATCGAGTCGCGTTACGGCCGCCTCGACGGCCTGCTTCACAACGCCGGAATTCTCGGCGATCGCAGTCCGATCGAGCACTACGACATCGGTTTGTGGCAGCGCGTGCTGCTCGTGAACCTAACGGCGCCATTCATCTTGACGCGTTGTATGTTGCCGTTGCTCCGCAACTCGGCCGATGCGTCCCTCGTGTTCACGACGAGCAGCGTTGGTCAGCGAGGCAAGGCGTATTGGGGCGCGTACGCGGCGGCGAAAGCCGGAATCGAAAGGCTCGCCGAGGTGATGGCCGATGAGCTCGAGAGCACTGCGATTCGCGTCAACCTCGTGAATCCGGGAGCCACGCGGACACGTATGCGCGCACGGGCCTATCCGGCCGAGAACCCGGCGTCGTTGCCGACGCCCGAACACATCACGCCGACCTATCTATATCTGCTCGGGGCTGCGAGTCGCGATATGCGCGGGCAACGCCTCGAGGTGCAGGAGCCGCGCCAACCGCCTCGTTCTTAGCGGATCTGCGTGGCCGCCGTAGCGAGAAGCTCGTTCACGAGATCACGGCGCTCGGCAGACTCGGGCGCACCGTAAATGGCAGTCAAGTCGCCGACCCGCAGATAGTCGGGGTGATGGATCTCGACCAGGGCCGCGTACTCGAGAACCCGGCCGTCTTTGGCGACATCGAGCACGTACGCATGCTCGGCGAGCTGTGTGTTCTCGCTGATGCGCATCAGATTCGCGAGCCGGGGCGAGGCTTCGATCTCGCCGTAATAGAGATGCGTCTTGCGGACCTCCCACCCTTGCGCTGCGAACACCGCGCCGATCGAGCCGCCGGCGACGATCGCGGCGTGCGGCACCGCGAGGGCCGGATCGATCTGCGACGGGTATCGGACGAGCGCGAACGTCCGGCACGTCCGTACGTCGCCGTCGCTGCTGAACAGGTTCGACGTGCGGAGGTGGTCGTCTTGAGCCAGTACTTCAATCCCATAGCTGCCGAATTTGGCCGAAATCCGCTCGCTGTTCAGCAGTTCGCGCTGGGGTTGTGCGCCGCTCGATACCGCTACGATCGCGGCGAGGAGCAGACAGAGCGACCACGCGGAGTGGCCGGGATGGCAAGCCGGGGAGCGATGGGGTCGGAGGGTAGGCATGGACTTTGCTTTTGGGTTGAACCGTCTTGGGCTGGAGAAACCTTGAAAAGTTAGGCCGTGTCAATGACAAGTGATTGCGGTATATACTAATTCCGGTTGGCAACCGTTCATCGAGCCTGAGGGCGCAGCCGCCCAGATTCCTCCTTAAACGGTTCACCTAAAAACAATTTTGGAGGATCTCGTGGGCAAGAAACTGTACGTCGGCAATCTGCCGTTCTCGGCGACTGAGGAAGATCTCGCTTCGAAATTCGGGGCGTGCGGAACGGTCGAATCGGCCAAGCTGATCACTGATCGCGACACGGGTCGAAGCAAAGGCTTCGGCTTCGTGGAAATGAGCAGCGATGCCGAAGCGCAAGCAGCGATCGACAAGCTCAACGGCCAAGATTATGGCGGCCGTCCGATGACCGTCAACGAAGCGCGACCTCAACAGAAGAAAGGCCCGCGTCCCGGCGGCGGCGGCGGTTATGGCGGCGGTGGTGGCGGCTACGGCGGTGGCGGCGGCCGCGGCGGTTACGGTGGCGGCGGTGGCGGCTACGGCGGCGGTGGCGGCGGCTACGGCGGCGGCAATCGGCGCTAAACGCTGCGATAACTTGAGCATCAAGAAACGCGGGTGATCTCTTCGGAGTCACCCGCGTTTTTTTGTCCGCACCTTATGGCTGCGCCTGACGCTGCGTCGTCGTCAGCAATGCGAGCCCGACGAGAATCAGCAGCATGCCCGCGCCTTCCGCAAGGCTGGGTCGCTCGCCGAGCTGGATCCACGCCGCGATCACACCGACGATCGGCACGGTGAGCGCATTGAGACCGCTGATCGTCGCAGGCAACCGCTGCAGGATGTACGCCCACAGCAACGTCGCAATCGCCATTCCACCGATGCCGTTGTAGATCAGCGCGCCGATGAAATAGCCGCTCCAAACGATCGGCCGCTCTTCCACGAGCAATGCGACTACGACGAGCGGAATCACTCCGAACACCATCTGCCACGCAGTGACCGACAACAGATCGTTGCGGTCGTTGATCGGCATTGTCTTGAACACGATCACGCTCACGGCCCATGCGACACCGGCACCGAGCGCCAAGAAGCTGCTCGTCGAATCTGCTCCGCCGTCCCAGATCTCGAGCACCAACACGAGCCCGGCCAATATCAACCCGGCCGCGGGCCACTGCCAGCCGCGCAACCGATCCGGCAAAAAGGGCCAACCGAACACGATGACCCAAAATGGCATCGTGTAACCGAGCACTGCACTCTTGCCCGCCGCTCCGACCTCGAGCGCCCACGAGATCAATCCGACGAAGCCGGCTGTTTGAAACAAGCCGAGGCAAATCGTCTTGCCGACGTATCGTGGACGCATCGGTGCACCGACGGCCCATAGCAGGCCGAACAGCAGCACCGTGCCGAATACGCCGCGCAATGCAGCGAAGTCCCACGGCCCTATGTACTGCAGAGCCAGCTTCATCACGACCCAGTTGTAGCCCCAGATCAGGGCCAGCAAGCCGAGCGCGATCAAGGGGCCGGTGCTCGCGGAATGAGCCGCGGAGAGAGTTCCGGAATCCTTCATCGAACTTTAGAGCGCGACATGGCGGGCCGAGACAGTGAACGCTCCGGCGAGCCCGGTCAAGCAGCGCTTGCCGAGAAACGGCGCGGGATTGCCACGCGCCGGCAGTATCAATATCGTCGGCCTACAAGGTCCGACTCTGATGATGGGACTTGGGTTCGCGTGCGGCATGCCAGACTCGACCTGCTCGTGAACAATGCCGCAAACGTGTCGTCCATGGGTCAGACCCCGATCGATTTCGATGACGTGATGATGGAGCGCAGCTACAACCCCGGCGACGCGTACCGACGCAGCAAGCTCGCGCAAGTCATGTTCACGATCGACTTCGGCGCCGAGGCGACGATGCAGGTCGCGGTCTCACCCGAGCTCGTCGGCCGGACCGGTCTCTACTACAACGGACTGAACGAAGCGCGAGCGAACGCTCAGGCGTACGACGACGATGCGCGAAGGCGGCTCAGGGAGCTGAGCCTCGAGCTCACGGGTGTCGACGTCGGGAGCTGAGGTCGTCGCTCAGTCGTTGCCGACGTAGGCGTCGGCCTCGATCTCGATGAGCATATCCGGAGCAATGAGCTTCGAGACTTCGACCATGGTGGTCGTCGGGCGAATGGTGCCGAAGAATTCGCCGTGAGCCTTGCCCGCCTTCTCCCACTCGCCGATGTTCACGACGAACATGCGAGTGCGCACGACGTCGCTGAGCTTCGCCCCCGCCTTTTCGAGCGCATTCTCGATATTGCGCAAGCATTGACGAGTCTGCGCCGCGAGATCGCCGACGCCGACGAGTTGGCCGTCCGGCCCGCCTGCCGTCGTGCCAGAAATATGAACGTATGGACCGACGCGAACTGCGCGCGAATATCCGACGATCGGCTCCCACGTAGAGCCCGAAGAAAAGTTCTTGCGAGTCATTTGTTTTGCCTTCCTGTTACTGCGCAGCCGCCGCAGGCCGCTCCCGGTCTTGCATCAACAACATGCGCACGCTCGTCGCCGGGCGACCGGTGAGGTCGGCCACTGCCGTGCTCGGCTCGCGCAAATATGGGGAATCGAGCTCCGCCGCGAATGAAATAGTGCCGTTGATAGCGCCCTCCGGCGTCCCGGCTGCTGCGAGTTGGCGCCGGTATTCGGCTTCGGTCAACGCGACGAGCTCGATCGCCTTACCGCTGAGCTCGCTCGCGAACGCAACGAGCTCGCGCGGTCCGACCGCATCCGGCCCCGTGATGTTGTAGGCCTTGTTGTCGTGCCCAGGTGTCGCAAGCACCGCGGCCGCCGCCGCGGCACAATCCTCACGCGTCACGTACGCGACGCGCGCATCGGGCGTGTGCGTGACGTAACGCCCATCGCGGATGATCTGCGCGACCTGGTCGACGAGCCCGTTCGCGTAGATCTGATTGCGGAGCATCGTCCAAGCTACACCGCTGTCTTGAAGGATACGTTCAGTGCGGCGGTGATCGACTGCGATCGTCGATGCCTGATTCTGGTCCGCGTTCACGTAAGACGTGTAGGCGATCTGCTTGACGCCGGCACGCACCGCAGCGTCGATTGCGACTTTATGAAGCGTGGGCCGGTCGCCTCCCCCGCCGTTGATGCTGATCAGCAGCATTCGCGTGCCGCCGCGGTACGCCGCGTCCAACGAGGCTGGGTCGTTGAAGTCGCCGAACCGCACGCTTGCGCCTCGCGCAGCGTACGACTTCAGATGATCCGTATTGGGCGTACGGCTAACGAGAATCAGGTTTTCCGCGGCGACCTTCCGTGCCAGCAGCTCGTCGATCACAAGGCTGCCGAGCTGACCCGACGCTCCGGACACGATGATCTTGTCTTGCGCCCAAGCGCACGTGCAGGAGCTCAGCAACGCGAGCCATACGACCAGCTGCCTCATCTGCGCCTCTTATCGTCCATCGTTACTCAGGCTGTCCCGGTCCTGCGCCGCGCGGTCGCTTCCGCGATCGCGTAAAGGCTTTTCGCCTCGCTGGGTGCGAGTGCCCGGCTCGCGCCTCGGAAGAGCTCCCCGAGCGCGACGGTATCGTAGCGAACGCGGATCACGCGGCTGATCGCAAGTCCGACGGCGGCCAGCATCGGCCGCAGATCGCGATGACGCGCCTCGCGCAACGTGATGTGATACCACGCGTTGCTCCCGCTACCCTTGCCCACCTCGAGCGATTCGATCTTCGCGAGGCCGGTGTCGAGCGTGATGCCTTCCTCGAGCTGCTGCTGCTGCTGCGGCGACACCTCTCCGAGCACACGCACCGCGTACTCGCGTGCAACGACGGCGCTGGGATGTGCGAGGCGACTCGCGAGCTCGCCATCCGTCGTGAGGACGATGAGCCCCGAGGTGTTGCGATCGAGCGGGCTCACGTCGATCCAACGCCCGTGACGCGGTCGCGGCAGCTTCAGTGCCGCCGTTTCTTCCGTGCCGCGCGTGGCGCCTGGCTTGTAGTAGGCGAGGAAGTCGTGCTGCGGGCGCGCCAGCTTGGCGGCCGTCAAGCGAACCGGCTTTCCGTCCAAGCACACGCGCTCGCGGCCCTGCAGCTGCTCGCCAAGTTTGGCAACGCGCCCATCGACGGTGATGCGGCCCTCGGCCACCCAACGTTCTATCGAACGGCGCGAGCCGATTCCGGCGTTGGCGAGGATCTTTTGGATTCGCTCCGGCACACGAGCACTCTATCTTGCGGCGACCGCTACTGACCGTCGTCGACCGCACGCAGCGGGATTACCTCAGCGGTCTGCACTTCGGTTTCTGCGTCGCCGTCGTCCGAATCGTCGTCGCCCACGAGATCGGGACCGGCAAGCTCCGAGTCGTCACTTTCGTCGTCCTGATCGAGGTCGCCGATATCGGCGACCGCTGCCGCGGGTGCCACGGCCACGCCGGATTCCAAGCGTTGGAGGTCAGCCAGGCCGACCGCCGCCACGCCCTCGGCTCCGACCTCCAGCGATTCGAGTAAATCCGTCTGAGGGCTGAGCTCTGGGAATCCGTCCTTGATCTCGGCGAGCGTCGGTAACTCCTCGAGTTTCTTGAGGCCGAAATAGTCGAGAAAGTCCCTCGTCGTGCCGAACATCGCCGGTTTGCCGGGCACGTCGCGATGGCCTACGACGCGGATCCAATTGCGCTCGAGCAGTGTGCGAACGATGTTCGTGCTGACGACGACGCCCCGGACTTCTTCGATCTCGGCGCGCGTGATCGGCTGGCGGTACGCGACCAGGGCGAGCGTTTCGAGCAGCGCCCGCGTGTACCGTGGCGCCCGCTCTTCCCACAACGGCTGAAGCCAATCGCTCATCGAGCGTTTGACTTGGATCCGATAGCCGGACGCCACCTCTTTGATCTCGATGCCTCGCGCCTGGTATTCGGTGGCCAGCACTTCGATCACGCGCTTGAGCGTAGTCCGGTCCGGGCCGTCGCCCTTGACCGCGAACAGCTCCACGAGCCGATCCATCGGCAACGGCCGACCGGCGGCCAGCAACGCGGCTTCAACGACGTGCTTGATCTCGGTTTCATCCATTGTATTGATCGTCCGTACCGCTATTTTGAATTCGATCCTCGTTGACCTCGCTGGGGCCAGGCCCCACCTGCGCCGCGCGGATGTGGATCGGGCCGAAGGGTTCCGTCTGCACGACTTCGACCAGCGTTTCCTTGATCAGCTCGAGAATGGCGAGGAACGTGACCGTGACGCCGATACGCCCTTCGCGCGGATCGAACAGACGCTGGAAGTCCACGTAGCGTTCCGTTTGCAGCGTAACGAGGATGTTCGACATGCGCTCTCGCACCGACAGCGGTTCGCGCCGCACGTGGTGGTGCGCAAACATCGTCGAGCGATCGAGCACGTCCTTGAAAACGATCAGCAGCTCTTTCAGCGCGATGTCGGGGAGCTTCGTGACGACGGGACGCTCAGTCACCTCGGCCGCTGCCTGGAGCACGTCGCGCTCCAGGCGCTCGAGCGCATCGATGTCGCCTGCCGCTTTCTTGAACCGCTCGTACTCTTGGAGTCGGCGGACGAGCTCCGCGCGCGGATCGTCCTCGTCTTCCTCGCCGTCCGCCGAGCGCGGCAACAACATCCGCGACTTGATCTCGGCCAGTGTCGCGGCCATGACCAGGTACTCGCCCGCGAGCTCGAACTGCATTTCCTTCATGAGCTCGATGTATTGGACGTACTGCCGCGAGATCTCCGCTATCGGAATGTCGAGGATGTCGAGATTCTGACGGCGGATCAGGTAAAGCAGCAGGTCGAGCGGACCCTCGAATGCTTCTAGGAACACTTCGAGGGCATATGGCGGGATGTACAGATCGCGGGGCAGCTCCGTGATCGGCTCACCCTCCACGACCGCGAATGGCATCTCGGCCTGCGCGGGCGCCCCATCGGGGTTCACCGGCGGAGGCATCGCTTGGACCAGACGCAGGTTCGGTTTGGCCGGCTTGGCAGCTTCTTCGGTCAAGTCAGATCCCGGATAGCTTGGTAAAAGAAATCCATGAAGAAACGCATGAAGGGTTCCAGCACGGTCCACAGAATTGCGACCGGAGGGAGCATCAATATGAGCACGATGATAAGGCCAAACGGTTCGAGCCGGTGGATGACTTCAGCCCCAGCTGGCGGCAACAGGCCGGCCAACACTTTGCTGCCGTCGAGCGGTGGGATCGGAAGCAAGTTAAAAGCCATCAGCAAGCAGTTGAAATATATTCCCGCCTCACAGACGTTGATGATCCAGGCGTTTTCCGGCGAACCAGCCACGACCGCTCCAGCGCCAAGTAGCACGGACACGACGTAGGCGAGCGTCCACGCCGTCGCCATGAGTAGATTCGCGCCCGGCCCGGCCGCAGCGACGAGGATCATGTCGCGCTTCGGATTGCGGAGGTTGTCGAATCGAACCGGGACGGGTTTCGCCCAGCCGAAATACCATTGACCGTTCGTGAGGAATGCCAGGCCTAGCGGGACGATCACGGTTCCCATCGGGTCGACGTGCTTCAGCGGGTTCAGAGACAGTCTGCCGAGCCTCTCCGCGGTCGGGTCCCCGAGGTGCTTCGCGGCCCAACCGTGCGCGACCTCGTGCAACGTGATCGCAAAGACGACCGGGATCGCGAGGATCGCGATCACCTGGAAGATTGCAGCCGGGTCCATTCCGAACATCGGCGCATTATACGTAGTCGCCTCGTTCGGTCAGCTCTCGAATTGCGAGACGTCACCCTTGCCTTTCCTCAGGACGACCACGTCTCCGCGGCTCAGGTCGAGCACGGACGTGGGCTCCATGCCGCAACTACCACCATCGAGGATCACGTCCACGTGCTGCTCGAGGCGGTCGCGGATGTCTTCCGGGTCTGTCAGAGGAAACGTGTCCGTCGGCAAGAGCAATGTGGAGCTCATCAACGGCTCGCCGAGCGCGCCGAGCAGTGATTGCGCGATGGTATGGTCGGGCACGCGAATGCCGATCGAGCGACGTTTGGGGTCCTGCAACCGCTTCGGCAATTGATGGGTTGCCGTCAGCACGAACGTGTAAGGCCCCGGGGTCAGCGCCTTTAGCAATCGATACGCCCAGTTTTCGACGCGTGCGTAGGTCGCGATGTCGGACAGGTCGCGACATGCCAGCGTGAAATCGTGATCCCGCTCGATGCCACGAAGTCGTCGCACGCGATCGAGAGCGGCCTTGTCGCCCAGATGCCAACCGAACGCGTAGGTCGAGTCTGTTGGATAAATGACGAGACCGCCGCTGCGCACGATGTCCGCAGCACGGTTCATCAGCCGCAGTTGCGGGTTGACCGGATGCACCTTGAAAACCTGACCCATGAGTCATTCTAGGCCGGCTTTGGGACACTGGGCCAAGGGCGGTAGACTGCCGCCATGCAAGCAATCCTCGACTTCATCCCGATCATCGTGTTCTTTGCCGTCTATCGCTTGTACGGCATCTATCCCGCCACGGTCGCCCTCATCGTCGCGATGGTGGCGTTGATCGCGTACCAGTGGTTTCGGCACGGAACGGTCAGCAAGATGCTGTTGTTCTCGGGCGCCGCAGCGATCGTGCTCGGCGGAATTACGCTGTTCTTGCGCGACCCGATCTTCATCCAGTGGAAGGCCTCGATCGTTTACTGGGTCACGGCCATCGCATTTCTGGCGAGCCAGTTCGTCGGAGGCAAGAACCTAACCGAGCGCATGCTCGGCGCCGCATTCGAGGGCGAAGGTTCGCCGCCCTGGGGGCTGTTCAACATCCTTTGGGTCATCAGCTTTGCGGGGCTGGGAGCGACCAATCTCTACGTCGCGTATCACTTTGACGAGGCGACGTGGGTGAACTTCAAGGTGTTCGGCAGCATGGGTTGGCTCGTGGCAACGATCCTGTTGCAGATCGCATGGATTTGGCTGTGGCTACGTGTTTCGTCGCGCCCGCAACAGCCGGCGGACGACGCACGGTAAGGGGTGCTCGGCGTGCTCTACGCGTTCATTGCTCGAGATGTGCCGAACAGTACGGCACTGCGACCCCACGTGAGGCCCCGTCATCTTCAGTACATCCAACCGCTGATCGAGCAAGGTCGACTCGTGTTCGGGGGGCCGCATCCTGCGATCGATAGCCCGGAGCCTGGCCCTGCGGGGTTCACAGGTAGCTTGATCATCGCTGAATTCGACTCTCTGCAGAGTGCAAAGGCGTGGTCCGCACAGGACCCGTATGTGACCGAAGGCGTGTTCGGTGAAGTCGAAATCAAGCCTGTCATTCAGGTGGCGCCGTGAGCAGCGAGCGCGTCGCTTCGATTCGCAGCCGCCTGGAAGCCGCGTTTGCGCCCACCGAGCTCGACATCGTCGATGACAGTCATCGACACGCCGGCCACGCCGGCGCCAAGGATGGCCGTGGGCACTTCAACGTCCGCATCCTATCCCGGCATTTCTCGGGCAAGAGAACGCTCGAACGACATCGCATGGTCTATGCCGCGCTCGGCTCGATGATGCAGACCGACATCCATGCATTGGGCGTGACCGCCATCAGCCCTGACGACAAGAACAGCTCGGAGCAAGCCTCATGAGGACGTTGCTGAAGCTATTGCCGATTGGCGCGCTCGCGCTCGGCGCGTGCTCGCAAAACGCCACGCCAGGCGCCGACAATGGGCTGGGCCCCTCGCAGGTCGCGGTGGTCAATGGACAGCCGATCGCGGAGTCGGTGCTCCGCGTGTATGCCCTCGCGACAGAACGCAAGAACCTCGAGGAGCTGACACCAGAGGTCCGACAGAGACTGCTGGACGATCTCATCGGCATTGAGTTGTTGACTCAACAGGCAGAGAAGGAAGGCCTTGCCAGTTCGCGCACGTTGGCTGCGCAGGTGGAGTTACAGCGGTTGCAGCTCGTCGCGCGGGCGCTTGCGACCAGCTATCTCGAGAAGAATCCTCCCACGGAACTCGAGATCCAGCAGATATACGACGAGAACTTGCCGCGCTTATCCGGGCAGCAATACAAGGCGCGGCACATCCTCGTAGAAACCAAAGACGAGGCCGATGCCGTCATAGCTGAGTTGCGATCCGGGGGCAGCTTCGAAGCTTTGGCCCGACAGCGCGCCAACGGCCCAACCGGCCCAAACGGCGGCGCGTTGGATTGGTTCTCACCGGATTCGATGCCGGCGCCATTCGCGGCGGCCGTACGCGCGATGACGGTCGGATCGTACTCGACCGACCCCGTGCAGACGGATTTCGGTTTTCACGTGATCCTGCTCGAGGACACACGTCCGATAGAGCCTCCGGCGATTGCCGATATTCGCAACGAGCTCACCGGCGCGATCGAGCGGAAGCGGTTGGAGGACTACATCAAGGGGCTGCGAGAAGCCGCCACTGTGTCTCTGGACCCGTAGGAAGGGCCTCGCGCCCTACTCCTCCGAGATGAAGTGATAGACGCCTACGCCGGTCTTGATCCGCTT
>Ga0315910_10000890_pt1 | contig 28318 bp, 17 predicted proteins | sample EdamamesoilMG_FD_204470 | JGI IMG/M metagenome (GOLD analysis project Ga0315910, IMG submission 204470) | Garden soil microbial communities collected in Santa Monica, California, United States - Edamame soil | ecosystem: Environmental > Terrestrial > Soil > Garden | place: USA: California... | reverse complement strand
GCGGTCCCATGTGTCGACGCTGCCGTCGAGGTCCATGTCGAAGGTCTCGAGGCTGGCCATCGAGTAGAAGCCTTGCCCGAGGAAGGCGTCGAACTCGGCCAGGTCGAGGGCGTCGAAGTCGCCGTCGCCGTCGTGGTCGCCGCGCTCGATGAACTGGTAGGTCAGGCACGGCCGGCCGCCGACCACCAGGCGGATCTCCTCCTGCGAGGCGTGGTGGAAGCGCATTCCCACGCCGCCCACGCCGAAGGTCAGGTGGCAGTAGCCCATGATCGTGCCCAGGTCCGGCCCGGTGCCGTCGTCGCACTCCACGCCGATGTCGTGCGTGTGGTTGGCGCCGAAGGTGTGCCCGAACTCGTGCGTGAGCACGAACAGGTCCCAGTTGCTGTTGTTCGTGTGCTGCACCGGGAAGGGGAAGAAGCCGTTCACGCTCGAGATCTCGTAGCCGTTCCCGACCGAGCACAGGCTGGCGATGCTCGAGGCCACGCCGCCGAAGACCGGGTTGGTCAGCACGTGCACCGCCGCGCGGTCGAGCTGGCGGTTGGGGTTGGCGGGGCTCGACCACCAGTTGGCCACGTTGGCCACGTCGCCGAAGGTCGTGATCACGCCCCAGGGCGGCGTCGCGTGCCACACGTTGATGTAGCCGTTCGGGATCTCGAGCAGGACGCCCAGGTCGCGCCGGTAGATCTCGCTGGCCGCGCCCACGAGCGTGACGCAGTAGTTGATGGCGGCCGCGTCGCTGGCGAAGAGGTTGCGGAACTTGTTGTCGAGCTCCATGAACACCGGCGCGTGGCGCAGCTGCGGCAGGGCGAAGCGCTGCACGCCCCCGTCGCTCTGGGCCGCGGGCGCCGTGGCGCACCAGTCGGGCGTCGTCGCGCCGCCGGCCGGCGCCAGGAAGGCGCGCCCGTCGCCGCGGTCGCCGCCCGAGCTCAGGACGAAGGTGCTCCGGTCGAGCTCGACGTAGCCGTTCACCTGCTCGGGCGCCAGCGCCAGGAAGGCGCGCCCGCCGTGGCCGACGGCGTGGCCCGCGAAGAGCAGCACCGTGGGCGCGACGTTCTCCAGGGTCCCGTCGGCGCGGTGCACGACCGCCGCGGCGCCGGCCGGCATGACCGCGAACGGGCGCAGCGCGAGCTCGACCTCCTGGCCGTCCGGCATCAGCCAGTGCTCGAGCACGATCGGCGCGCCGGCCTGGTGCGCCCGCCGGAGCTCGGCCTGGGCCGCGGCCGGATCGTAGGCGAGCTCGAGCGCCGTTCCGCCTTCGACCGCCAGCGTGCGGACGCCCACGAAGGGCGAGGGCAGGCGCGACTCGGGCAGGGTGAGCTGGGCCGCGGCGGACGAGCCGAGCGCGAGGGCCAGGAACGGAGCCAGGGACAGGCGCGGGCGGTGGAGCATGGGGCGAGAGCTTGGGAGGTGGGGGAGAGAGCTTCGCAATCTTAGAGGCAATTGCCGCGCCGGGGGGCGCGAGACCGGCGAGCGCGGGATTCCGGCGAACCGGCCGGCCTCGGCCGGTTCGCCGGAGCGTGCGGAAGTGCACGCGCGCGCTCGCCGGGTCCGGGTGGTGGCGTGCGGCCGCCGGCGCAGCGTAGCCTTCCCCGTCCCATGGTTGAGCGCGAGGGGGTCGAGGGTTCGGCGCACCTGCGCGGCTGTCCGGGCTGCGGGCTGGTGCACTCCGTCCCGGCGCTCGCGCCCGCGCACGTGGCGCTCTGCCAGCGCTGCGGCGGCTGCCTGGCGCGCAGCGCCCATGCCTCGGGCGGCCGCGCCAACGAGGCCGCGGGCGCGGCGGCCCTGGCGGCGCTGCTCCTCTATCCGCTGGCGATCGGCCTGCCGGTGCTGCGCCTCGAGCGCTTCGGCCTGGCGCGCGACTCCTCGGTCTGGCAAGCCAGCGTCGGGCTGCTGGCCGAGGGCGAGCTGTGGTTGGGCGGGGTCGTGTTCCTGTGCTCGGTCGTGCTCCCGCTGGCGAAGCTCGTCTCCGTGGTCGCGCTGGTGTGGGCGCCGCCCGTCTGGGCCGCGCCCGGTCGCGCGCGGCTCGTGCACGCGCTCGAGGCGGTCGGGCGCTGGGGCATGCTCGACGTCCTGCTCGTCGCCGTGCTCGTGGCCTGGCTCAAGCTCGGCGACCTGGTCGAGGTCACGGCCGGGCCGGGCGCGATCGCCTTCGCGAGCTGCGTCGCCCTGAGCCTGCTGGCCGGGGCCTGGTTCGACGCCCACGCGCTGTGGGACGAGGAGCGCCCGTGAACGCGCCGCCCCAGGCGCGGGTCGAGCGCGCGCCGCGCCGCCCGTGGGCACGGCTCCTGCCGCTGCTCGCGCTGGCCCTGGCGGCATTCCTGCTCCTGCGCTCCTGGCGCGAGCGCGGGCCGCGCCTGACCGTGCGCGCGGCCGAGGGCCATGGCCTCGCGGCCGGCGACGCCCTGCGCTACCGCGGCATCGACGTGGGCGTGGTCGAGACGGTGACGCTGGAGGAAGCCCTCGACGGCGTGAGCGTGCGCGTGCGCCTGGCGCGCTCGGCGGCCGAGCTCGCCCGCGCCGGCTCGCGCTTCTGGATCGTGCGCCCGACCCTGGGGCTCGAGGGCGCGCGCGGGCTCGAGACCGTGCTGGGCGCGCGCTACCTCGCGGTCGCGCCCGGTCCGCCCGGCGGCCCCGTGCAGGACGAGTTCGTGGCCCTGGCCGAGCCGCCGCTGGCGGAGGTCGAGGAGGAGGGCGGGCTCGAGATCGTGCTCGCCGCGGCGGAGCGCGCGGGCCTCGCGCGCGGCGCGCCCGTGCTCTACCGCGGCGTCCCGATCGGCGCCGTGCTCGCGGTGGGCCTGGCGGGCGACGGCACGGCGGTCGAGGCGCGTGCGCACGTGCGCGCCGCCTACGCCGAGCTCGTGCGCGTCGACAGCCGCTTCTATCGCCGCGGCGGCGCCGCCCTCGACCTCGGCTTGACGGGCCTGGCGCTCGAGATCGAGTCGCTGCCGAGCCTCTTGCTGGGCGGCATCGCGCTGGCGACACCCACCCATCCGGGCGCGCGCGCGAGCACCGGCCAGCGCTTCGAGCTCGCGCCCGGGCCCGAGGAGGAGTGGGCGACCTGGAAGCCGGCCCTGGCCCTGGGCGGCGAGCTCCTCCCGCCCGGCGCGCCCGTGCCGCTGCTGGCGCGCGCGCGCCTCTCGTGGAAGGGCGGCGGCCTCTTCGGGCGCAGTCAGGCGCGCAGCGGCTGGCTGTTCGCGCTGGCCGGCGGCGTCGTCGGCCCGGAGGACGTGCTGGCCGCGCCCGAGGATGCGCGCGAGGGCAGCGTGCGCCTCGAGCTCGCGGGCCAGGGGGTGACCCTCGGCGGGGCGCCGGAGGGGCGCGCGCACGGCCTCGCGCGGCGCGCGCTCGAGCTGCCCGAGCTCCTGCCCTGGCCGCGCGAGCGCACGCGCGTGCTCGCGGCGCCCGAGGACTGTCTTGCCTGGTGCGAGCCGGGCGCGGCGCCGGTCGCGCTCGCGGCCGCGCACCTCGCGCGCGAGGGCGAGCTCTGGAGCGTGGCCGCCACGCTGGCCCTCGACGAGCGCTGGCACGGGGCCGCGGTGCTGGCGCGCTCGGACGGCGCGCTGGTCGGCGTGCTGCTCGTGCGCGACGGACAGGGGCGCATCGCGCCCCTGCCCGAGTGAGCCGTTCAGAGCTCGAAGCGCTCGCCCGTGTGCCCGAGGCGCAGGCCCGCCGCGCGCAGCTCGGCGCTGGCGGCGCTCCCCGGATCGAAGGCCGGGTTGGTGTGATTGAGGTGCACGAAGCGCAGCTTGGCGCGCCCGGCGCCGTCGAGCGCGGAGAAGCGCGCGATCGAGGCGCGCAGGAACGGGTGCGGGATCGAGGAGAGGTCGCGCCCCGGCACCTCGTCCGCGTCGAAGAAGGTCGCGTCGAGCAGCGCGAAATCGACGGCGGCGAGGCGCGCCTCGACCGGCGGGTCCCAGCGCTCCCAGCCGTCCGTGTCGGGCGCGAAGAGCAGCGCGCGCCGCGGGCCTTCGATGCGGAAGGCGAGCGTGTCGCTGTACTCGTCGCGATGGGGGACGAGGAACGGCGTCAGCGCCAGGCCCTCGCCCAGCGCCACCGGCTCGCCCGGCACGAGCTCGCGCAGCGTCGCGCCGCCCTCCGCGAAGAGCGCGTTCCAGGGCGCGTTCGCGCGCAGGAACGCGGCCATGCGGGCCGAAGCCCAGACCTGTGCGCCGCGCGCGCCGTAGGCCTCGCTCCCGAGCTGCAGCAGACCCGCGTAGTGGCCCATGTGCGCATGCGTCAGGAACAGGCCGTCGAACAGCGGCGCGCGCGCCCCGTCGGGAACTCGAATCGGCGCTGTCTTGTCCGCGAATGCGAGCTGGGCGGCGAGGTCGGGCGTGGCGTCGATCAGGAAGCGCGTGCCCGCGCGCGGATCGACGACGAGCAGCGCGGTAACGGGCTCGTGTGGCCGACCGGCGCAGCAGGAGGCGCGGCAGCCGAGCTGGGGCCGGCCGCCGTCCTGGGCGATGCCCAGCAAGAGGGCATAGGGGGCGGCCGCGGCCGGCGCGGAGGAGGCGGGCTCGCGCTCCGGCGCGCGACAGGCCGTCAGGCCGAGGAGTAGGCAGGAAACCGCCAGGGAGCGCATGCGTCCAGGCTGGAGTCCCTGCCCCTCCGTGTCTACCGTCGGACCCCGCCGACGCGGGGTATCATCCAAGTGGTGGAGCCCTCGTCGCCCTCGCCCGCGAAACGCCTTCCCGGTGCCTCTCCGCCCGCTTCGGACATGCTCCCTACCCCTCCTCAGGTCTCCAACCTCGGTGTCGAAGGCGGTCGCTGGCTGCGGCTGGTCACGCGCGAGGAGATGGTGAAGTGCCTGAGCGAGGCCCTGGAGCAGACGCTCGTGACCGAGGGCCGCATGGCGCCCGGCACCGCGCGCCGCCTGCGGGCCGAGGTGATGCGCAACTTCTCGGCGCGCGTGCGCGCCCGCTCGCGCCGCGTGCGCGGGCTCTCGAAGGACGACTTCCTGCGCGACGTCAAGACCTCCTACGACACGCTCCTGGCCCAGCGCGCGCGCGTCCTGGGCGAGATCGAGGAGGCGCGCGGCAACCTGTCGGTCGAGGAGGGCGGCGACCAGGGTCGCGTGGACATCCTCGAGCGCCGCGTGCGCAAGCTGCGCGCGGCCCTCTCGAAGATGGAGACCGACCTCGCCGACCTCGCCCGCCAGGCCGAGATCGATCCGGGCCTCGCCTCGATCTACCGCGACGTCCAGGGCCTCTCGTCCGAGGAATCCGAGCGCGAGCGCAAGTCCGCCCTGCTCACCCAGATCTTCGAGCAGAACGTCGCCCTGCGTCGAGCCTTGCCGGCCTGACGCAGCCGACGCAGATCGACTGCGTTCCTGGTTCCGGCGTCCGGCGTTCGAGGACGCACCTGCGCGAGCCCGATCCGCCGGCGCTTGCGGCAGCCCTCTCGCGAGCAGCCGTCGCCTCCCGAGCGCCCTCCTCCGCGCTACTTCTCGTCCCCCGTGTACCCCAAGCTCTTCAAGTCCTCCTCGGTCTGCTTCCCCGCCTCCACGAATTGCGTCGGGAAGGCCACACCTCCGGCCTCGGCCGCGTGGAGCAGCTCCTCCTCCGCCCGCGAGCTCGGGCCCAGGTCCAAGAGCTCGCGCGGATCCGCGCCCAGGTCGAAGCGGCGCCGGACGTTCACGTCCTGGCGCCTCACCGACTGGTAGCGCACGTACTTCTCGCCCGCGTGCACGACGCAGTCCTCCCTCCTCCCGAAGGCCGAGTTGCGCGCGTACAGCGTGCGCGCCCGTCCGTCGTACGCCTGGCCGCGGATCGCGGCCAGCAGGCTCCGCCCCGGCACGCCTTCGTGGGCGGGCGCGCCCACCCATTCGAGCAGCGTCGGCGTGACGTCGACGTTCGAGCACGGCTCGCTCACGACGCGCGCCGGCACGACCGCGCTCGGCAGCACGTAGCACGGGATGCGCAGGTTGAAGTCGTGCAGGGAGGCCTTCCGCTCGCGCCACGGCTTGCCCTCGCCCACGCTCTCGTCGTCGCCCGCCTCCTGGCCGTGGTCGCTGGTCACGAGGAAGAGCAGCTGGCCCCGGCTGCGCTCGAGGAAGTAGCGGTACAGCTCGGCGATCTTCCCGTCCACGTAGCGCGTCGCGCCCTCGTAGCTCGGCTCGAAGGGCGCCTGGGCCCAGCGCTCGGCGTCGTTCTTGCGCCCGTGCACGTCGATGTAGTGCACGTACACGAACTCCGGCCCGTCCGGCGCGCGTCCGTCGAAGTAGGCCCGCACGGCCGCGTTGACCGAGTCGGAATACATGCGCGCGCCCCACACCTGCTCGCCGTGCCCGCGCGTCGCGCCCTGGTTGCCGATGAAGCTGGCGTCGTAGTGGTCGAAGGCGCGGTGCACCGTGTTCCACTCGTGCAGGAAGGGATTGGTGACGAAGCCGGCCGCGTGGTAGCCGGCCGCGCGCAGCGTGCGCGGCAGCAGCGGCACGCGCTCGTCGAGCACCGAGATCAGCCCGCCCGCCTGGTTGCCGTCGGCGCCGTGCTGCTGCGGGTACAGGCCCGAGAGCAGGCTGACGACCGAGGGATACGTCCAGGGCGCGGCCGAGCGCATCTCCTCGAAGCGCACGCCGCCCTCGGCCAGCGCGCGCGTCTCCGTCAGCCAGCGCTCGGCCGAATCCTGGCGCAGCTGGTCGACCAGCACGACGACGACCGTCGGGCGCGCGTCGCTGGCACCGCAGGCCGAGGCGACGAGGGCCAGGGCCAAGGCCGGAAACAGCGGGAAAGGGCGCGGCATCACGGCGGATCTTCCGCTACGCGCGCGCGGCGGACAAGTTGGGCCGCACGCGCCGGAACACGGCGCCCAACAACCGCACGCGGCTCGCGTAGGCGCGGCGTTGGATTCGCCGCTCGCGCTCCCTACACTCGCGCGCCTGCCCGCGATGGAGTCGAGCACGCCCTATCGGCTGGAGCTTGGACTCCCAGGACGCCCCGGCTGGCGCGGCGAGCTCTGGCTCCTCGCCGCCTTCGCCCTGGCCACGGTCGTCCTGACCTGGCCCATCGCGTTCACGCTGGGGCAGGCGACGGGCCTGCGCGGGGACTACTTCAACAACCTGTGGAACGCCTGGTGGGTGAAGCACTCGCTGGGTTCGGGCCAGTCGCCGTACTGGACCGACTACCTGTACTTCCCCGACGGCATCTCGCTGCGCCGGCACACGCTCTCGCCGCTGAACTCGCTCTCCCAGGTCGTGCTGGGCGTCGTGCTCGACGCGCACCAGGCCTTCAACGTGCTCCTGCTGGCGCACTTCGCGCTCTCGGCCTGGGCCTTCTCGCTGTTCGCGCGCTACGTCACCGGTAGTCTCGGCGGCGCGCTGCTGGGCGGCCTGGCCTACAGCTTCGCGCCCTTCCACGGCTTCTATCTCTGCCAGATCAACGTCTTCAGCTTCGAGTTCCTGCCGCTGGGGCTGCTGTTCTTCCTGCGCTTCCACCGCGAGGGCGGAGCGAAGAACCTCGTGGGCGTGCTGCTGTCGCTGGCGGGCATGACCATGAGCGCGGAGTACTACGTCGTCTACGCCTACCTCACGGTGGCGCTGCTCGTCCTGTGCGCGCGCGGCTGGGCGCGCGACGTGCCCTTCGGCGCCGGGCTGAAGCGCACGCTGCTCGCAGGCGGCCTGGGCGCGGCGGCGGTCGCCCTGGTGGCCTTCCCGCTGCTCTACGCCACGCTCGGGCCGGAGCGCGGCATGGAGACCGGCACGGCCGCCTTCAGCTTCGAGAAGCACCGCACCAACGATCTCCTGGGCTTCTACTGGCTCGGCCCGAAGGAGGAGAGCATCGTCTCCTGGCCGACCATGCTGGGCTACTCGACCCTCGTGCTGGTGCTGCTGGGCGGGCGCAAGGTGCTGCGCCTGTGGCCGTGGCTCGTCGTGGGCGCGTTCTTCTTCGTGCTCTCGCTGGGCGAGAGCCTGACGGTCAACGGGCAGGACACCGAGGTGCCCCTGCCCTACGCGCTGTTCGGCTACCTGCCCGTGCTCTCCATGCTGAGGAAGTCCGACCGCGCCTTCATGATGGTGCAGCTGGTCGTGCCGCTGCTCCTCTCCGGGGCCTGGGGCGGCATCGCGAGCTGGCTGCGGGCCCGCGCCGGCCGGACGCTCGCGGCCTGCGCGACCGCGGCCGGCTGCGCGCTGGTCACGGGCGAGCTGTGCGCCGCGCCGTACGGGCGCTTCGAGCTGCCCGAGTCGCCCTACCTGGCCGAGCTCGCCGCGCAGCCCGACGTCGTGGCCGTGATGGAGCTCCCGCCCGCGCGCACGCACGTGGCCAACGCCCGCTTCGACTACCTGCAGACGCGGCACGGCAAGAAGACCATGCTGGGCTACACGACCGCCCTGGCCGTGACGCCGCTGCACGACCAGCGCATCCTCGAGCTCGTCAACGCCTACTGGCAGTTCGTGGCCGGCCGCAACCGCGTGCTGATCCGCACGGCGAGCGAGTCCGGCGTGCAGCGCATCGTGCACTACAAGACCTTCCCGCTCGCGCGTCCGCGCATCGCGAGCATCGACCTGAAGACGCTGTGGGCGCCGTTCTTCCTCGTGCGCGAGGCGCTCGTGCGCGTGCGTCAGGTGGGCGAGTTCCAGGAGACCTCCCTCGACCGCAGCCTGGAGGAGGTCGTGCGCCTGACCGTGCCCGAGCTCGCCGGCCAGCTGCCGCCCGGGCTCGGCGCGCGCCCGTTCCTGGACGTCGTGCGCGAGCAGTTCACGCGCGCCTGCGGCCCGCCCGAGTACGAGGACGAGTACGTGCTCGTCTTCCGCGTCCCGAAGGGTCCATGAGCTGACCATGAGCGACCCCCGGCCCGTGCTCTCGGTCGTCCTGCCGTGCCTGAACGAGGGCTCGCACCTGGCGCATTCGCTGGACGTGCTGGCGGGCGTGCTCCAGCCGCTCGGCCTGAGCTACGAGTTCGTCGTGATCGACGACGGCTCGAGCGACGACACCTGGCGCGTCCTGTGCGAGCGCGCGCGCGCCCGGGGCGACGTGCGCGCCTTCCGCCTCTCGCGCCGCTTCGGCAAGGAGCTGGCCCTGTGCGCCGGTCTCGAGCGCGCGCGCGGTCAGGGCGTGCTCGTCATGGACGCCGACCTGCAGCACCCGCCGGCGCTGATCCCGGCCATGGTGCGCGCCTGGCGCGAGGAGCACTACCAGGTGGTCGAGGCCAAGAAGAGCTCGCGCGGCGCCGAGCCGGCCGTGGCGCGGCTGGGGGCGCGCCTCTTCTACCCGCTCTTCCGGCGCCTGTCGGGCTTCGACCTCGAGGGCGCCTCGGACTTCAAGCTCGTCGATCGGCGCGTCCTCGACGCCTGGGCCGAGATGGGGGAGCGCAACGTGTTCTTCCGCGGCATGTCGGCCTGGCTCGGCTTCCGCCGCAAGGAGATCGCCTTCGACGTCGCCCCGCGCGCGGGCGGGCGCTCGGGCTGGAGCCCCTGGCGCCTCGTGCGCCTGGCGGTGAACGGGGTCACGGCCTTCTCGACGGCCCCCATCCACCTCATCACCGCCATGGGGCTGGTGTTCCTGGCCTTCGCCGTGGGCCTGGGGATCCAGACCCTCTACAACAAGTTCTCGCACAAGGCCGAGACCGGGTTCACGACCGTGATCGTGCTGGTCCTGGTCGTGGGCAGCATGATCATGATCGGCCTGGGGGTGATCGGCCTCTACGTCTCGCGCATCTACGAGGAGGTCAAGGGGCGCCCGCGCTACGTGATCGCCGACGAGGTCGACCCCACCCAGGACTGATCCCGGGCCCCCCTTGCACGGCCCGATGCACATGGGGGGGGAACCAAACCGGGCCAGGGAGCGTCAACGGATCGTCCCCCGTTCCCCCTCATCCGGGCCTGGGCCGGCGAGCGTGCCCCGCGTAGCATGGCCGTCGCCCTCCCGACCCGAGCCTGGACACCATGGACGAACCCATCAGCGCTGGCACCGCCGGCGGCGAGGCCGCGACCTTCGACCGCGAGCTCCTGGTGGAGCACTACGGCTGGGTCCACTCCGTGGCGCGCAACCTCGTGCGCGACCGCTGGGGCGCGGAGGACGTCACGCAGGAGACGGTGCTGGCCGCCCTGTCCGCGCCGCCGCGCGACGCGAACGACGCGCCGCGCCTGCGCGCCTGGCTCTCGCGCGTGGCCTTCAACCTGTCGCGCCTGGGCTCGCGCCAGGGCGCGCGCCGCCGCGCGCGCGAGGAGCGCGTGGCCCGCAGCGAGTCGCTGCCCTCGGTGAGCGACGAGGTCGAGGCCGGCGCCGATCAATCCGAGCTCATGCGTGCGGTGGCGTCCCTCGACGAGCCCTACCGGCTCATGGTCGAGATGCGCTACTTCGACGGCCTCTCCACGGCCGAGATCGCGCGCCGCTCGGGCGCGACCGAGCTCGCCGTGAGGAAGCGCCTGTGGCGCGCGCGCGGCAAGCTGCGCGACGCGCTGGGCTGGGAAGAGGAGCGCGGGCGCATGCTGGCGCTCGTCCTGCCGCTGCGCTGGTTGGGGAACGCGATGCGCAGGAAAGGCGTCGCGGCCCTCGCCGCGGGCCTCGCCGTCACGACGGCCGGCGTCACCTGGTGGATCGAGGGCGGCTCGCGCGCGGGCTTCGTCGCGCTCGCCCCGAGCGCGGCCGTCTCCGCGAGCGCCGCGCTCGCGCCGGCACCGCTCGTCGCCGTCGCCGAGGAGCACGGCGCCCGGCCCGGCGCGGGCGCGCCGCCCGACCTGCGCGATTCACGCCGCGACGCCCTGCCCGTCGCCGACGAGCCGCGCCGGCCCGAGCGCGAGGATACACCGCCCCTGCTGCCCGAGCTCTCGGGCCTCGTGCTCGACCTGGACGGCGCGCCGCGCGCGGGCCTGGCGGTGAGTGACCTCGAGAGCCCGGCTGCGCTGCTCGCCCGCAGCGACGCCACGGGCTCGTTCCACCTGCGCCCGCGCGCCCTGCCGCTGACCCTCGTGGCCGGCGGGCCGGGCTGGACGTCGATCGCGCCGGCGCGCGCCGAGACCTGCGACGACGCCTGGCCGGCGCTCATCGTCGTGGCCGAGAGCGCCGAGCTCGCGGGCGAGGTGCTCGACCCCTCGGGCGCGCCCGTGGCGGGCGCCGCGCTCGCCCTGCGCTGCGACGAGCGCGCCTTCGCCGCCATCGACCGGCCGGTCGAGCTCGCGACGCCCGTCCTGCGCTCGGCCGTGGCCGACGCGCGCGGCGCCTTCACGTGGACGGACGCGCCGCGCGGCCCCGGTCTCTCCCTGGTGATCACGGCCCCGGGCTACGTCGCGCTGGAGCGCGACACGCTCGCGCTGGCGGGGTTCGAGCGTTTCGTGCTCGAGCGCGCGCCGCTCGAGCCCGAGCTGGCCGGCACCGTGCGCCGGCTCGACGGCTCGCCCGCGGCCGGCGCCAGCGTGCGCCTGGCCCTGGCCTCGACGACGGCCGACGAGAATGGGCGCTTCCATCTGCCGCTGCGCGGCGTGCTGGACGATTCCGAGCTCGAGGCCTGGGAGCGCGGCTCGGCGCCCGCGCGCTTCAAGGGCTTCGGCCGCGAGGTGCGTGCCGGGCGCGGCGACGGCGTCGACCTCGTGCTGGGCGAGCAGCACCACGACGTCGACGGCGAGATCGCCGACGAGACGGGCAACGGCCGCGGCTGGCGCGTGTGCGCCTTCGCCGAGGACGAGCTCGCGCCGGGCGTCGAGCTCGAGCCCGTGGCCGAGACGGTCAGCGACGGCACGGGTGCCTTCCACTTCCAGCTCCCGAACGGGCGCTACACGGTCGTGGCCCTCGATCCGCGCGGCCTGCGCCTGGCCCGGGCCGGCGAGCAGACGGTGGGCTCGCGCTGGCACGTGGACGCGCCGGCCGGGGTCGTGCCGCCGCCGCGCGGTGGACGCGTGCACGACTCCGATGGACGCGCGCTGCCGGGAGCGCACCTCGCGCTGTCGCCGCGCCTCGCGCAGGGCGAGGCCTGGCTATGCCTGCCCGAGCGCGAGCTCGTGGCCGGAGCGGACGGCGCCTGGTCGATCGCCCTCGATGCGCGCCTCGAGCTCGAGGTGGTCGTGGCGCATCCGGCGGCCGAGACGCGGACCTTCGTCCTCGGCCGCGCGGGCGAGGGTGCGGAGCTCGAGCTCCCGCGCGCGGCCTTCGCGCGCGTGCTCGATCCGCTGGCCGACGAGCTCTCCGTGCTGGACGGGGCCGGCCGGGCGCTGACCCTGCGCGGGCCGACGCGCTCGGGCGAGTGCTTCCGGCTGGAGGAGGGCGCGAGCCCGACGCTGGCGGTGCCGGGCGAGGCGCGCTGGCTGCTCTTGCGCCGGGGTGGGGACGAGCTCGCCCGCCTGCCCCTCGCGCCCGAGGCCGGGCGCGTGCTGACGCTCGTCCGCTGAGGCGCTCCCGAGCGCGTTCGTCCGGGTCCGCGGCCCGCCCCGAGCGGCGCGCGGCGGCGCTCGGTAGCATCCGCGGCCCATGAGCGTGCCCGTGCCCGCCGAGCCCGCCCCCGGGGACCGCGCCGCGCGCCGGGCGCGCGCGCTGGCGGGGCTGGTCGTGCTCGCCGTCGTGCTGGGGAGCCTCCCCTGGACGGTGCATCCCTGGTACGACCTGACCAACGACGGCGCCATGTACCTGGCCACCGCGCGCTCGCTCGTCCAGGGCCAGGGCTACTCGTATCTCGGCGAGCCCTTCCGCATCCGGCCGCCGGGCTTCTCGTGCTTGATCGCGCCGGTCATATGGATGCGCGGCTCGGACTTCCAGGCGCTCAACCTGTTCGTGAGCGCGTGGGGCGCGGCGGGCGTGTTCCTGTTCCACCGTTTCCTGCGCGAGCGGCTCGGGCTCGTGCTCGCGACGCTCGTGCCGCTCGTCCTGTGGTTCAACCCGAACGTGCAGCACCTGTGCAACCAGGTGATGAGCGACGTGCCCGGCTTCACGGCCCTGATCGCGTGCCTGCTCCTCGAGCGGCGCGTGCGCGCGCGCCGCTCGCTCGGCGGCGAGGCGCTGCTCGGCCTCGTGCTCGCGCTGGCGAGCCTGCTGCGCTCGGGCGATCTCATCCTCCTGCCCGCCATCGGCTGCGCGCGCCTGGCGCAGCGGCTGGGACCGGGCGCGGGCGAGCGCGAGCCCTGGCGCCGCGTGCTCGCGCGCCTGGCGACGCTGGGCGGGACGTGCCTGCTCGCCCTCCTGCCCTGGAGCCTGCGCAACGATGCGACGGCGCCGGCGCCGCCCGCGGACCAGACGCTGCTCTACTCGTACTCGACCGGGATGTGGCACGAGGACATGGGCGATCCGCGCTCGCGGCGCCTGGGGCTGGACGAGGTGCTGGCGCGCTTCCCCGAGCAGTGCGGGTGGATCGCGCTGACCCTCGGCGCGCGCCTGGGGGAGAGCGCGCGCACGCCCGGGAAGGATGCGCTGGCCGCGGTTCTCGTCGGCGCGCTCGTGCTGACCCTCCTGCGGCGGCGCGAGCCCGAGGACTTCTTCGCGCTGGGGACGCTGGCGGTCGTGTCGGTCTACTTCGGCTACGCCGGACGCCTGCTGCTGCCGGTCTACGCGCTGGCGCTGGCGGCGCTGGTCGAGCTCGTGCGCGACGGCGTGGCGCGCCTCGCGAGCGCCCGCGTGGCCACGGCCGTGGCCGCGCTGCCGTGCCTGGCGCTCCTGGTCGTGGACTGGAAGCCCCACGATCGCTGGCAGAAGATCCGCGAGCTGCACGAGGCCTTCGAGACCACGGCCGGCCTGGTGCAGAAGCAATTGCCCGAGGGCGCGCGCCTGGGCGCCTTCCGCGCCTGGCACCTGTCCGTCTTCCTGGAGCGCGACGTCTACGGCTGCGAGCGGGCCGTCGAGCGCGAGGGCACGCCTGCCGGGACCGAGGCCGTGATCGAGAAGTACGGCCTCGACCACCTGCTGCTGACGCCCCTCGGCCTGCCGGTGCAGGTGCAGGCCGAGGAGCGCGCCTTCGCCGCCGACGTCGCGCGTCGCTACCACGGCGCCGAGGTGGGCGTGGTGCGCGTGCGCTGACGCGGAAGGACTTTCCGAGCGCGCGCCCGCCGACCGCGGAGGCACGCACGGGCTAGAGTTCGAGCGAGGAGGATGGCTTCGGCCGGGGGGCCGCGGCGTCTGCTCGTGGTCCCCGACTGGATGGAATACGGGAGGAGTCGCTGGCCCGGCTCGGGCATCTCTGCGGCCGTCGGCCTCGTGCTCTCCGCGTTCCTGGCCGGCTGCGGCGGGGGCGGCGGGGGAGGCGGGCCCGGAGCTCCCGCGCCGGTGGCCGAGTTCCGCGCCGATCCGGGCCGGGGGCGCGCGCCGCTCACGGTGCGTTTCAGCGATCTCTCCAGCGCCGACGTGACGGCGTGGAGCTGGGACTTCGGCGACGGCTCCGTCTCGGCCGAGCGCGCGCCCGCGCACGTCTACGACAGTGTCGGGACCTACCACGTGCGCCTGAGCGTGCGCTCGCCGGCGGGTGAGCACGTGCGCGAGCGGCCGGCGGTCGAGGTCACGCCCGAGCCCGTGAACGCCATCGAGTTCGGCATGAACCCGAGCTTCCAGCGCTGGTCGAGCCGCGAGATCGTGTTCGCCGACGCCATGATGCGCGCCTCGGAGTTCGTGATCGTGCGCGACGGCGAGGCCACGCTCGAGCCGGCGCCGCTGATCCCGCTGGGCCGCACGCCCGCGCGTCTGGGCGAGGGCTGGCCCGACCTCGACCCCCTGCCGCCCGGCGAATCGGCGGGCGCGTGGCTGTTCGGCTCGATGGAGGGCACGCTGCCCGACGGGCGCAGCCAGCCCTACGTGCTCACCTGGGAGGGCACGGGCGACTGCATGCTGATCGGGACGGCCGTCGTGGGCGAGCTCCGCCGCCGGCCCAAGCGCGTCGAGGTGCTGATCGATCCCACCCTCGGCGGCGGCAACGGCACGGTGGCGCTGTGGATCGAGAACTCCTCGCGCCTCGACCCGATCCGCGCGGTGCACGTGTGGCTGCCCGGCACGGACAAGGCGCGGCCGCTCTTCTGGGAGCCCTACGTCGAGCGCGTGCAGGCCATGAACCGCGGCGCGGGCCCGTTCGTGTGGCGCACGCTCGACTGGGCGCGTGTCAACGACTACGGCGCCGTCGATCCACCCGTGCCCTTCGTGTTCGACCTGGCCGGCTCGATCCGCCCGGGGAGCGCGAGCCAGGGCACGCGCCGCGGCATGTGCCCCGAGTTCCAGGTGGCCTTCTGCAACCGCGTGGGGGCGGGGCTGCACCTGGTCGTGCCGCACCGCACCGACCAGCTGGGCGAGGCCGAGTACGAGCTCCATCTGCGCGACGTGCTCACGCGCGTGCGCGACGGCGCTCCGGCCGAGCCCGGGATCAACGGCGGCGAGCCCTTCGCGGGCCTGCGCCCCGAGCTCGCGTTCACGCTCGAGCTCTCGAACGAGCTCTGGAACCCGGCCTTCCCGGCCAACCGCTGGCTGCAGGCCGAGGCGCGGCGCGGGGGCCTGACCCTGCACGAGGCCATCGCGCGCGAGCTCCAGCGCCTGTGGCGCATCGCCGACGAGGTCTTCGGCGCGCGCCCGGTGCGCCGCTACGTGGGCGGCTTCGTGGCCGAGCCCGGCTTCGTGCGCCGCATCCTCGAGGCGCTGCCGCCCGGAACGCGTGTCGATGCGCTGGGGTGCTCGTGCTACTTCCGCCCGCGCTCGGGCTCGATCGACGCCTGGCTCGAGGGCGCGGAGAACGGCCTGTGCCCGAATTGCCCGACGCCCGAGGAGGTCGTCGAGGCTTCGCTGCTCTCGCTCGACGAGCTGCGCCCGCTCCTGCGCCAGCACCGGCGCGTGGCCGATCTGTACTCCAACCCCGACGGCTCGCACCCGCGCCTCGAGCTGTACGAGAGCGGGCAGTCCTTCGACGCCGGCGACGCGCCCTGGGCCGCGGCCGCGCACGACGCGCAGCTCCTGCCCTCCATGTACTACGCCTTCGTCGACGGCCTGATCCCGCTGCTCGTGGACGAGGGTGTCGACGTCGCCAACTGGTACAGCTTCATGACCGACCAGGACCCGGCCTTCGGCGTGGGCGTGGGCTTCGGCATCTGGAACGACATGGGGCAGGCGATCACGCTGCCCGTGGGCGACGTCTACCTCGACGAGGGCGCGCCCAAGGCCGCGGCGATCTACCGCGGACCGCCGCAGCGCTAGCTCCGCGCGCGGCGCGCCGCGCGCACGCCCGGACGGTGACGCGCTGTTCACGAACGGAGCGAAAGCGTCTGCGGGTACGGTTCGCCGCTCGTTGCTGACAGCACGCTGTCCGTAGCGGGTCGCTAGAAGGGGCGCGCGGAGCCGAGCTCCGCGCTTTCCGTCGAAACCGGGGGCCGTCGTTCGTCAGGAGCTCGGACCCGCCACCGAACCGATGTACTTCACCGCCCCTCGCCTCCGGCCCCGAGCGGCCGCCGCCCCGGAACTCGAGAAGTCCCGAGACGGGGGCTTGACGGCACTAGACGACCGGTCTACTCTTGCGCCCATGTCGCCGGTCGAAAAGGAGCGCGGGACGCGCGAGCGCTTGCTCGAGGTGGGGGCCCAGGCCATCGCCGAGAAGAGCTTCAACAGCTGCGGCCTGTCCGAGATCCTGAGCCGGGCCGGCGTGCCCAAGGGCTCGTTCTACCACTACTTCGGCTCGAAGGAGGACTTCGGCGTGGCCCTGATCGAGCAGGCCAGCGCCGAGTACGTCGAGCTCCTGCGCCCCATAGTCGGCGACCGCAAGCGCTCGCCCCTGGCGCGCCTGCGGGCCGTGTTCGAGCTCAGCCGCGGCGAGTGCGTGGCCAACGGCGCCGCGCGCCAGTGCCTGATTCCGCGCCTGGCGCTGGAGACGGCGCAGCTCAGCGAGCCGGTGCACGCGGCCGTGAAGTGCGCCTACGACCAGTGGAGCGCGATCCTGGCGCGCGTCATCCGCGAGGCCCAGGCCGCGGGTGAGATCAGCCGTGGCCACGAGCCCGAGCGCCTGGCCAACGTGCTCGTGATGCTGTGGGAGGGCGCCACGATCCGCATGCAGATCGACCGCAGCCTGCAGCCCGTGGACGACTTCCTGTCCTTCGTCTTCGACTCCCTGCTGGCCGGCCGCAGCTAGGCCCGCCCGCCCTCGATCCCCCCGTCCCCCCGTCGATCGTCTCGCCCCCCGAGACGACCAGTCTACTTGCCACCCATGGATTCCCTCCCGAGGACTCTGCCCATGAACCGCGGCTGGATCGGCTCCTCGCTGCTCCTCCTGATCGTCGCCGGCGCCGCCATCGGACTCGCGGCCTGGAAGCGCTCCTCGCTGCGCGCAGCGGACCTCGCCGCGGCCGCGCAGCCCGAGCCGATGGAGACGGTCACGGCCGCCCGGGCCGTGCCGCGCGCGCACCTGCGCACGACCACGTCGATCGGCACGGTGCTGGCGCTGCGCTCGATCGTGCTGCGCAACGAGCTCGCCGGCACGGTGCGCGAGGTCTCGCTCCCGCCGGGCGAGATCGCCGAGGCCGGCGCGGTGCTGGTCGCGCTCGACGTCTCGGTCGAGGAGGCCGAGCTGCGCGCGCAGGAGGCGCGCGCGGCGCTGGCCGAGACGCTGCTGGGACGCATGCAGCGCGCGAGCCAGAACCGCGGGGCCTCGGAGATGGACGTCGACCGCGCGCGCTCCGAGCGCGACGTGGCCCTGGCCGACGTGGCGCGCATCCAGGCCATCATCGCGCGCAAGACCATCCGCGCGCCGTTCCGCGCCCGCATCGGTCTGGCCGACGTGCACCCGGGCCAGTACCTGAACGAGGGCACGCCGCTCACGACGCTGCAGGGCGTGGACGAGGCCGTGCACGTCGACTTCACCGTGGCCCAGGACGTGGCCGCGACGCTGCACGAGGGCGCGACCGTGGAGGTCGTCACCGGCGCGGGCTCCGCGCCCGTCCCGGCCACGATCGTGGCCCTCGACGCGCGCGTCGACCGCGAGACGCGCAACGCCTGGGTACGCGCGCGCATCGAGGGCGCCGCGCCCGCTCCGGGCGCCTCCGTGCGCGTGCGCGTTCCCATAGGGGAGCCGCTGTCCGCCGTGGCCATCCCCGTCAGCTCCCTGCGCAAGGGGCCGGGCGGCGACCACGTGTTCGTTCTCGAGCCCGACGACGCGGGCCACATGCGCGCCCACCTGCGCGCCGTGCAGAGCGGCGCCATGCTGGGCGACGAGGTGCTGATCCTCTCCGGGCTCGAGTCCGGCGAGAGCGTGGCCGCCTCGGGCTCCTTCAAGCTGCGCGAGGCCGTGCTCGTGACCGTCCAGGAACCGGCCGCCCCCGCCGCCCGCTAGCGCGGAGACCGAGGACACCCATGCGCTCGTTCACCGACGTCTTCATCAAGCACCCCGTGCTGGCCGCGGTGGTCAACCTCGTGCTCGTCCTGGTGGGCTGGCGCGCGCTGGCCGCCCTGCCGGTGCAGCAGTACCCGAAGATCGAGAGCTCGTCCGTGCTGATCACGACGGTCTACACCGGCGCCAGCGCCGAGACCGTGCGCGGCTTCTTGACCACGCCCATCGAGCGCGTGGTCTCGGCCATCAGCGGCGTCGACTACCTCGAGTCCACCAGCCGCGCGGGCGTGAGCCAGGTCACCGTGCGCCTCAAGCTGAACCACAGCAGCACGGCCGCGCTGGCCGAGATCACGGCGCGCCTGCAGCAGGTGCGCAGCGAGCTGCCGGCCGAGGCCGAGCCGCCCGTGGTCGAGGTGCAGCGCGCCGACCGGCCCTATGCCTCGTTCTACCTGAGCTTCACCTCCAGCGAGCGCGAGGTGCCGGCCCTGACCGACTGGCTGGCGCGCACGCTGCAGCCCCAGCTCGCGACGCTGCCCGGCGTGCAGCGCGTCGACATCGTCGGTGGGCGCCAGATCGCCATGCGCGTGTGGATCGACCCCGACCGCCTGGCGGCGCTCAACCTGGCGCCCGGCGACGTGCACGCGGCGCTGCAGCGCAACAACTACCTCGCCGCCGTGGGCCAGACCAAGGGCAACCTGGTGCAGGTCAACCTGCTGGCCAACACCGACCTGCGCTCGGTGGAGGAGTTCGAGGACCTGATCGTGGCCGACCGCAATGGGGCCATCGTGCGCCTGTCCGACGTCGCGCGCGTCGAGCTCGGCGCCGAGGAGGCAGACATGGTGGCCAAGTTCAGCCGCGACGAGGCCGTGTACCTGGGCGTGTGGCCGCTGATCGGCGTGAACGAGATCGACGTGGCCCACCGGCTGCACGCCGAGATGGAGCGCCTCGAGCCCACGCTGCCGCGCGACGTCGACATGCGCCTGGCCTACGACGCCACGGTGTTCATGGAGAACGCGCTGGAGGAGATCACCAAGACCCTGATCGAGACCATCCTGATCGTGGGCCTGGTCGTGTTCCTGTTCCTGGGCTCGGTGCGCACCGCGCTCGTGCCGCTGGTGGCCATGCCCGTGTCGCTGGTGGGCGCGGCCATCGTCATGCTGGCCTGCGGCTTCAGCCTGAACCTGCTGACCATCCTGGCCATCGTGCTCTCGGTCGGCCTGGTGGTGGACGACGCCATCGTCGTGGTCGAGAACGTCGAGCGCCACGTGCACGAGGGCCGCACGCGCATCGATGCGGCCCTGGTCGCGGCGCGCGAGCTCGTGGGCCCGATCATCGCCATGACCATCACGCTGGCGGCCGTGTACGCGCCCATCGGCTTCCAGGGCGGCCTGACGGGCACGCTGTTCCTCGAGTTCGCCATCACGCTGGCGGCGGCGGTGGTCGTCTCGGGCATCGTGGCCGTGACGCTCTCGCCCGTGATGAGCTCGCGCTTCGTGCACGCGCACGGCAAGGAGGGCCGGCTGACGACCCTCGTCAACCACGCCTTCGAGCTCGTGCGCCGCACCTACGCGCGCGCCCTCGAGGTGGCGCTGGGCATGCGCTGGGCCATCGTGCTGGCCTCGCTGGCCATCATGGCCGCGGCCTGGCCGCTGTACTCCTACTCGCGCCAGGAGCTGGCGCCGGTCGAGGACCAGGCCCACATCAGCCTGTTCCTGGACGCGTCGCCCGACGCCACGCTGGCGGCCGTCAACCGCGAATCGCTCGAGGTGGTCGAGGCCATCACGGCCTTCCCCGAGGCCAAGTTCATGTGGTCGCTCACGGCCGGCTGGGGCGGCTTCGGCGGCATGGTCACCAAGGACTGGCGCGAGCGCACGCGCTCGACCGAGGAGATGTACGGCGCCGTGTTCGGCGCGGTCTCGCAGGTGCCGGGCCTGCGCGTCTTCCCGCGCCTCGATCCGCCGCTCCCCAACGCCGGCCAGTACGACGTCGAGCTCGTGCTGCAGAGCGACGCCTCGCTGCAGGAGCTCCTGGCCACGAGCGCGGCCCTGGTGGGCGCGGGCTGGCAGAGCGGCAAGTTCCTGTACGTCGACACCGACCTCAAGATCGACCGGCCCGAGGCGCGCGTGGTCATCGACCGCGAGCAGATCGCCGACCTGGGCCTGGACCTGGCCGGCGTGGGGCAGGAGCTGGGCACGCTGCTGGGCGGCGCCTACGTGAACCGCTTCAACTTCTTCGACCGCAGCTACAAGGTCATCCCGCAGATCGGCGACGCGGACCGCGCCACGGTCGGGCCGCTGCTCGACCTCAAGATCAAGACCCCGGGCGGCGAGCTCGTGCCGGTCTCGACCTTCACGCACATCGAGTCGAGCACGGCGCCGCGCACGCTCAACCGCTTCCAGCAGAAGAACGCCGTGCGCATCTTCGGCGGCGTCAAGCCGGGCGTGACCAAGGAAGAGGGCCTGCGCGTGCTCGAGCAGGCCGCGACCGCGGCCGCCGCGCCCGGCCTGAGCCTCGACTACGCCGGCGAGTCGCGCCAGATCCGGCGCGAGGGCTCGGCCCTCACGGTGACGCTGGGCTTCGCCGTGGTGCTGATCTACCTCGTGCTGGCGGCGCAGTTCCGCAGCTTCCGCGATCCGCTGATCGTGCTGCTGGGCTCGGTGCCGCTGGCCATCTCGGGCGCGCTGGTGTTCAGCTTCCTCGACCTGACCACGATCAACATCTACTCGCAGGTGGGCCTGATCACGCTGGTCGGGCTGATCGCGAAGAACGGCATCCTGATCGTGCAGTTCGCCAACACGCTGCAGGAGCGCGGGCTGGACAAGATGGCCGCCCTGCGCGAGGCCTCGCTCACGCGCCTGCGACCCGTGCTCATGACCTCGGCCGCCACCGTGTTCGGGCACTTCCCGCTCGTGCTCGTGACCGGGCCGGGCGCCGAGGCGCGCAACAGCATCGGCATCGTGCTCGTGGCGGGCATGTCGGTGGGCACGCTGTTCACGCTCTTCATCGTGCCCGTCTTCTACTCGCTGATCGCGGCCCAGCACCGGCCGAGCGAGGTGGACGAGACCCGCACCGAGGAACTGCAGACGGCGCCGGCCACTCCGGCGATGGGGATGGCATGAACACGCGCATCGCATCGGCATTCGCGGCGGCGCTGCTGGCGGCCTGCACCCTGGCCGCCTGCACCACGGTGGGACCCGACTACGTGGCGCCCGAGCTCTCCGCGCCCGCGACCTGGGGCGAGGAGCCGGGCTCCGGCCTGACGCGCGCGCCGGCCGAGCTCGACGCCTGGTGGAGCCACTTCCAGGATCCCACGCTGGACGCGCTCGTCGCGCGCGCGGCGCAGGGCAGCCTGGACGTGCGCGAGGCCCTGGCGCGCGTCCATGAAGCGCGCGCGCGGCGCGGCGTCTCCTCGGCCGAGCGCTATCCGAGCGTGGACGCGGGCGCCTCGTTCACGCGCACCGGCGAGAGCGAGAACACGCCGCTGGGCGAGTTCGTGCCCGACTTCGACGAGTATCGCGTGGGCTTCGACGCCTTCTGGGAGGTCGACCTGTGGGGGCGCCTGGCGCGCAACCTCGAGGCGGCCGACGCCGACCTGGCGGCCACGCTCGAGGACGCGCGCGACGTGGCCGTCACCGTCGAGGCCGAGGTGGCGCTCACCTACGTCGAGCTGCGCTCGTTCCAGACGCGCACGGCCATCGCGCTGACGAACCTCCAGCTGCAGCAGGAGACGCTCGAGCTCGTGCGCGCCCGCTTCGAGTCGGGCCTGGTGGGCGAGCGCGACGTGGCCCAGGCCGCGACCAACGTCGAGACCAGCCGCGCGCGCGTGCCGGCGCTCGAGCTCGGCGCGCGCGTGGCCGAGAACCGCCTGGCCGTGCTGCTCGGCCTGGCGCCGGGCGCGCTGGCCGAGGAGCTCGGCGCGCCCCAGGCCATCCCCGTGCCGCCGCTGGAGGTGGCGGTGGGCGTGCCGGCCGACCTCATGCGCCGGCGCGCCGACGTGCGCCGGGCCGAGCGCGAGCTCGCGGCCGAGACGGCGCGCATCGGCGTGGCCGAGGCCGAGCTCTACCCGCGCCTGACGCTGCTCGGCAACCTCGGCCTCGCGGCCGAGGAGTTCCCCGACCTCCTCGATCACGACAGCGGCGTGTTCGGCTTCGGCCCCTCGCTGCGCTGGAACCTGTTCGACGCCGGGCGCCTGCGGCACCTGGTCGAGGCCCAGGACGCGCGCGCCGAGCAGGCGCTCGTGCGCTGGGAACGGGCCACGCTGCGCGCGCTCGAGGAGAGCGAGAACGCCATGAGCGCCTTCGTGCGCGAGCAGGCGCGCCGGCGCTCGCTGGTCGAGGCCGCCGCGCAGGCGCGCCTGGCGGTGGAGCTCGCGCAGACCGAGTACCGCGAGGGCCTGTCGGACTTCCAGACCGTGCTGATCTCCGAGCGCGCCCTGGCGGAGCTCGAGGACCAGCTGGCCGAGAGCGATGCCGCCATCGCCATCGACCTGGTCGCGCTCTACAAGGCGCTGGGCGGCGGCTGGGAGCACGGCGCCCTGGGCGCGGCCGCTCCCTAGTCCGCTACTGCTTGGGCATGTGGCGCGTCTTGCGGCCCGGCAGCAGCCGGATCGCGGCGCCGGCCTGGATGTTCCAGCCGTCGCCGTCGACGTCGCCGATGTTCGAGAAGCTGCCGTCGATGCCGTCCGACGACTCGTAGCGCACGAAGCGGTACATGGCCTGCCCGTAGAACATGACCCAGGGCAGCGTGTACAGCGCCAGACCCGCGCCCACGTTGACGTTGATGCCGTCCTCGAGCTCGGCGTCCTCGAAGATCGTGCCCGTGGCCTGGTCGGTCGAGCCGTTGTCGATCGTGGCGCGGCCCCAGCCCAGGCCGAGCAGCGCGTAGGGCTGCATCGGGCTCTTGGGGAAGAAGTAGTGGCGCCAGTTGATGTCGAGGTCGTAGAAGGTCGTGTCGTGCTCCTGGGGCGAGCCCGAGAAGTCGCCGTCGTGCTCGGTGATCGAGTACTGCACGACGATCTCGTTCATGTACCAGCGGTAGCTGACGTACACGCCGCCGCCCGCGCCGACGTCGAGGTCGGGGATCAGGATCAGGTCGGTGGAGCCGACCAGCGCGCTGTCGCCGTCGAAGTCGCCCAGGGGCTGCGAGCTCACGAGGGCGCCGCCCACGTAGAGGCCGCGCGCGGGCCAGATGTCCTCGAGCTCGTCCCGCGTCGGACCCGGGACGCGCATCTGGTCCTGGTCGTCCAGGGCGGCCGCGTAGAGGGCGGCGCTCATGGGAGCGGAGGCCACCAGCTCGGCCGCGCCGACGTCCGGCGTCCAGCGCGGCATGGCGGGCATTCGGGCGGGGCTGGCGCACGCGCTCGCGAGGCACGGCACGAGGGAGGCCAGGAACAGGGTGCGGGAGGCGGATGCCTTCATGACGTCAGGGTTCGGGACGAGGCGGATCGTTCACCCGGGGGAGCGGGCGAGGCTGCTAGTCGGCATTTCGGGTCCGTGACCGGAGGCGAGGGCCCGAAAAAAGGCGTGGGGGCGCGGAGAACGCTCCAGCCCGGGAGAACGGACGGGAAGGAGGTCGCGCTTGCGTTGCGCTGACGTTGGACCGGGTCCGGAGATGCCCCCCTTCGCCTCCGCCATTCCGTCGTCCTTGCCCGGCTCGTGTCGGCGGGCCGCGCGGCTCGACTCGTCCTCGCCCGCTGCCTCTCGGCCGGCGCCGGATCCCTTCCCGGGCCTGCCTCAGTCGCCGGCCGCGATCCGGTTCTCGAGCACGCCCAGGCCGTCGATCTCGACCTCGACCCGGTCGCCGGCCTTCAGGTACACGGGCGGCGTGCGCGCGAAGCCGACGCCGCCGGGCGTGCCCGTGGCGATCACGTCCCCGGGCTCGAGCGTGATGTGCTGGGTGATCGACTCGATCAGCGCGTCCACGCCGAAGATGAGCCGGCTGGTGGACGAGTCCTGCATCGTGGCTCCGTTCAGGCGCAGGCGGATGCCGAGCCGGTGCGGATCGCCGACCTCGTCGGCCGTCACGAGCACGGGTCCGAAGGGCGCCAGCGTGTCGCACGACTTCCCGCGCTGCCACTGGCCGTCGGTCTTCTGGAAGTCGCGCGCCGTGAAGTCGTTGAAGCAGCAGTAGCCGAGCACGTGCTCGAGCGCGCGCGCCCGCGAGACACCCGTCGCGCGCCGGCCGATCACGACGCCGAGCTCCGCTTCGTAGTCGAGGCGCGTCGAGCCGCGCGGGATGCGCACGACCCCGCCCGGGGCGTTGACGCTGCTCGGGAACTTCGAGAAGAGCAGGGGCCGCTCGGGCAGGGCCGAGCTCATCTCGTCGGCGTGCTCGCGGTAGTTCTTGCCGATGCACACGATCTTGCCCGGGTGCGGCACGGGCGCCAGCAGGCGCACGGACGCGAGCGCGCGCACGGCCCCGGCCGCGCGCAGGCGCTCGAGCTCGGCCGCGTCGCGCGCGCGGGCCACGACCATGCGCGCCGCGCGCAGGAACGGACCGTCGAGCTCGAAGGCCTCGTTCTCGGCCGCGGGCGCGGCTACGGCCGCGGCCGGATGGGCGAGGTCGAGCACGCGCTCCGAATCGAGCCGGACGCCCAGCCGCGCTCGGCGATCGGCCAGGTGGAAGGCGACGAGTCGCACGGGGCTCAGGCCGGGCGCAGCAGCACCTTGGTGCAGCGCTCGCGCTTCTGGTCGAAGATCTCGTAGCCGCGCGCGCCCTCGGCCAGCGGCAGGCGGTGCGAGACCATGCCGGCGACGTCCACGGGCGTGCGCGCGAGCCAGGCCAGCATGCGCTCCATCAGGGCGCGCGCCGGCGCGCGGCCGGCCTTGTAGGTCAGGTTCTTGTCGTAGAGCGCGCCGGGCGAGAAGGGGAAGGTGGGCTCGTTGTGCACGCCCGGGGCCGAGATCGTCCCGCCCACGCGCACGAGCTCGTAGGCGAGCCGGCTCGCGGCCGAGCTGCCCACCACCTCGAGCACGACGTCGGCGCCGCGGCCCTCGGACTCGGCGCGCACGCGCTCGAGCACGTGCGCTCCGACCAGCTCGACCGGCAGGGCGCCGAAGCGCTGCGCGAGCTCGAGGCGCTCGGGCACCGAGTCGACGGCCAGCACCCGGCGCGCGCCGAGCGCGCGCGCCCCGAGCACCGCGCACAGGCCCACCGGCCCGCAGCCCAGCACGACCACGAGGTCGCCGCGCACGACGCCGCCGTTCTCGGCCGCGTGGAAGCCGGTCGAGAGCACGTCGCCCGTCAGCAGCGCCGCCTCGTCCTTCACCCCGGCGGGGACGGGCACGAGCGTGCCGTCGGCCAGGGGCACGCGCACGAGCTCGGCCTGGCCGCCGTGCAGGCCGCGGCCCTTCTCGACCCAGCCGAAGAGCTGGCTCGCGACGCAGCGGCTCGTCAGCCCGCGCGCGCAGAAGAAGCAGGTCCCGCAGCTCGCGCTGAAGGGGCTGACCACGCGCTCTCCGGGGCGGATGCGCTGGACCTCCGCGCCCACCTCGAGCACGGTTCCCAGGAACTCGTGCCCCATGACCGTGCCGGCGTCCAGCCCGGCCTCGACGCCGCGGTAGACGTGCAGGTCCGAGCCGCAGATGGCGCCCAGGTCCACGCGCACGAGGGCATCGCGGGGCTCGAGCAGGCGCGCGTCGGGCACGTCCTCGCAGCGGACTTCCTGGATGGCGCGGAATGTAAGGGCCTTCATTCCCAATCAGCGTAACGCCGGGAGTGTCCGCCGCGGATCACGGACCGGCCGCGACGCTTGCGCCCCGACGCCAGGCGGCGATGATGGTCACGCCCCGATCCCCGGAGGACCCTCGATGAAGCTCGTCCCGTGCGTTCCGTTCGCCTTGCTGCTCGCCGCCGCCGTCCACGCCCAGGACGCGCTCGTGAACTGGGAGACGCCGCACGTCCACCCGCTCGCCATGATCCCCGACGGGACGCGCCTCCTGGCCGTCAACACGCCCGACAACCGCCTGGAGGTCTTCGACCTGACCGGTGCGGCGCCGGTGCGCCTCGTCGCCATCCCGGTCGGCCTCGATCCGGTCTCGGTGCGCGCGCGCACGAACGGCGAGGTGTGGGTCGTGAACCACGTCTCCGACACGGTCAGCGTGGTCGACCTCGCGACCGGCAACGTGGTGGTGACGCTCGACACGGACGACGAGCCCTGCGACGTCGTGTTCGCGGGCGCACCCCAGCGCGCCTTCGTGTCCTGCTCCCAGGCGAACACCGTGCTCGTCTTCGATCCGGCCGACCTCGGCGCCGCGCCCACGCGCATCGCCATCCGCGGCGAGGACCCGCGCGCCCTGGCCGTCAGCCCGGCCGGCGATCGGGTGTACCTGGCCGTGTTCGAGTCGGGCAACCGCACGACGGTGGTGGGCGGCGGCGTGGCCATGGACCTCGGCTATCCGCCCAACGGCGCCAGCGACGTGGCCGGGCCCTACGGCGGCGTCAACCCGCCGCCGAACGACGGCGCGCTCTTCGACCCGCCGCTCGCGCCCGGCCTGCCCACGCCGCCGAAGGTGAGCCTGATCGTGCGCCGCGACGGCGCGGGCCAGTGGCGCGACGACAACGGCGCCGACTGGACGTCCCTCGTCAGCGGTCCGCAGGCGGCGCTCTCGGGCCGGCCCGTGGGCTGGACGCTGCTCGACCACGACGTGGCCATCCTGGACGCCAACACGCTGGCCCTGGGCTACGCCGACGGGCTGATGAACGTGAACATGGCCCTGGCCGTCAACCCGGCCTCGGGCCGCGTCACGGTGGTGGGCACGGACGCGACGAACGAGATCCGCTTCGAGCCCAAGCTGAGCGGCACGTTCACGCGCGCGCGCCTGGCCGCTTTCGCGCCGGCCACGCCGGGCGTGGTGACCGGCGTCGATCTCAACCCGCAGCTCGACTACTCGACGCCCTCGGTGGCGCCGAGCGAGCGTGAGAAGGGCCTGTCCGACCCGCGCGGCATCGTGTGGAACGCGGCCGGGACGCGCGCATACGTCTCGGGCATGGGCTCGAACAACGTGGTCGTGCTCAACGCCGCCGGCGCGCGCGTAGGCCTCGCGCCGACGATCGCGGTGGGCGAGGGGCCGACCGGCCTCGTGCTCGACGAGGCGCGCGCGCGCCTGTACGTCCTGGACAAGTTCGAGGCCGCGCTGTCGGTGGTGGACACGGTCAGCGAGCTCGAGGTGGGGCGCGTGCCGTTCTTCGATCCCTCGCCGCTCGTGATCAAGAAGGGCCGGCGCCACCTGTACGACGCGCACGCCACCTCGGGCACGGGCATCGTCGCCTGCGGCTCGTGCCACGTGGACGCGCGCATGGACCGCCTGGCCTGGGACCTCGGCGACCCCTCGGGCGACATGAAGGTCGTGGACTCGAGCCAGAACCTGGGCGCGGGCGTGCCCGGCTTCGACACGGGCTTCGAGGACTGGCACCCGATGAAGGGCCCGATGCTCACGCAGACGCTGCAGGACATCGTGGGCAAGGAGCCGCACCACTGGCGCGGCGACCGCGACGGCCTGGAGGAGTTCGCGCCCGCCTTCGTGGGCCTGCTGGGCGACGACCTGCCGCTCTCGTCGGCCGACATGCAGGAGTTCGAGGACTTCCTGGCCACGATCACCTACCCGCCCAACCCCTTCCGCAACTTCGACAACTCGCTGCCGAGTTCGCTGCCCCTGCCCGGGCACTTCACGACCGGGCGCTTCGGCCCGGCGGGCCAGCCGCTGCCGAACGGCAACGCGTCGGCCGGCCAGAACCTGTTCCGCCCGCCGAACCTGCTCGACGACGGCGGGGTCGCCTGCGTCACGTGCCACACGCGCCCGACGGGCGTGGGCACGGACTTCCACCTGGTGGGCATCTCGTTCCAGCCCTTCACGGTCGGACCGAAGGGCGAGCACCACAGCGCGCTCGTCTCCACCGACGGGCTGACCAACGTCAGCATGAAGATCCCGCAGCTGCGCAACCTGTACGAGCGCGTGGGCTTCGACGCCACGCAGCTCGAGAGCACGGTCGGCTTCGGCTTCCTGCACGACGGCAGCGTCGACTCGCTGGCGCGCTTCGTGAACGAGCCCGTGTTCGACGTGGCCAGCGACCAGCAGACCGCCAACCTGGTCGCGTTCCTGCTGTGCTTCTCGGGCGT
>Ga0315910_10000889_pt1 | contig 28321 bp, 16 predicted proteins | sample EdamamesoilMG_FD_204470 | JGI IMG/M metagenome (GOLD analysis project Ga0315910, IMG submission 204470) | Garden soil microbial communities collected in Santa Monica, California, United States - Edamame soil | ecosystem: Environmental > Terrestrial > Soil > Garden | place: USA: California... | reverse complement strand
CGACCTGCGCACGACGGAATCCACGAAGTCGGCTCCGCCCTCCCTGCTTGGGCCGCCGGCCGACAGCCCCTATCGCGCCCGGTCCGGGAGATCCCATGAAGCCTCGCAACCGCAACAACCCGCTCAAGCCCTCCGAAGAGGAGATCTTCGCCGACGTCGACGCGACTCCGGACCTGCCGGTGCACGTGGGCAAGCTGCCCAAGCCCGTGCGCGTGCCCTCGGCCTTCGACGCGATCTTCCTGCAGCTGATGGGCCTCGCGCTATTGGGCGGAGGCCTGCTGCTGTGCCTGGGCCCGAAGCTGAGCTGGAAGCTCAACCAGATCTCGGACGGCTTCAAGTACCTGGGCGTGCAGGGCGGCGTGCTGGCCACCGGCGGGCTGATCCTGGTCGGATTGGGGCTGCTGCGACGCGGCCAGATCGTGCTGCGCACGCCGACCACCGAGCAGGCGGAGGACCGGCAGCTGATCGAACAACTGACCCGGGACTCGCTGCGCACCGCCGAGGACCTCGTGCGCCTGGAGAACAGCCTGGCGAAGATCGAAGCCGAGCTGGTGCGCTCGCGCCGCAGCTTCGAGGAGCGCCTGGGCGCGGCGAGCACGCAGGTGATCCACGCCACCGCGCAGTTGATCAACGCGATCCCGATGCCCAAGGAAGCTCCTTCCGCGGAGGACGCGATCTACCGCTTGGCCGCGAGCCTCGACCAGGTCGGCGCGCGCATCGACCAGCGGCTCAAGACGCAATACAGCTCGCTGCAAAACCACCTCGAGGACGTCGCTGCGGCGATCCTCTCGGCGCGCAACCAGATGCAGAGCCTGGCGCAGCCCGGCACCGACCACGAGACCAACCTGCGCGAGGAGCTGCAGGCGCAGGTCGAGAGCGCGCTGGAGGAGACCGGCTTCTGGAAGGAAGGCGAGCCCAATCCCGCCCAGCCTTCGCTGGGCCTGCTCGACACGCTGGGCGACCCGTCGGCGCCAGCGGTGGACGTCGAGTCGATCGAGGCTGCGCTGCCCACCGAGGTCGAGGACCGCGGCGAGGTTGCGCCTGCCCTGCCGATGTTCAGCGACGCGGAAGTCGACACGAAGACGCGCCTGGTGCAGCTCTCCAGCCTGCTGGCGGATCCCAAGCTGCGCGAGGCGCTCGAAGGCCTGCGCGATCTGAAGTTCTAGCCGCGCCGCACGGACTCGAAATCCGTGCCGCGGGGCCGCTTCACTCGCTCGCCGGCGCGCTGTCCTTGAGCAGCGACTTCAGGCCGGCCAGCGGCTTGTTCTCGACTCCCTTGGAGACCGCCTTGACGGCTTGCGGATCGTAGGCGTCGTCGCGGCCGCTGCCCTCGCGCCGTGCGCCGCCCGGCCCGCCGCGTCCGCCGCCGAAGCGATCCTTGCGTCCCCCGCCGGCGCCGGCGAGACCGTCGCGCCGCGAGACCGCGGCGCGCACCGGCGCCTCCGGCTTGCGCGGTTCGCGCTGCTTGTCCCAGCCTCCGCGCTGGCCAGCGCCGCGCTGTCCGCCGCCGCGGCGATCGCCGCGATCGCCGCGATCACCTTCGCCACGCTCGGGTCGCGCCTGGCGCTCCGGCCGCTCGCGCCGCGGCTCGCGCTCGGGCTCGGCGACGTTCTTCAGGCTGACCGCCATGCGCGGGCCCGAGGGATCGACGATGCGCACGCGCACGCTGCGACCTACCGAGAGCAGCTCGCGCGCGTCGCGGACGTAGCGGTCGGAGATCTCGCTGATGTGGATCATCGCGTCCTGGGGCAGGCCCAGGTCGACGAAGGCGCCGAAGCTCGCCACGTTGCTGATCGTGCCCTCGAGCGTGCGCCCAGGGGTGAGCAGCGCCGGATCCGCGGCGGGGTCCAGCAGCCGGGGCACGAACAGGCGCAGGCGCGCGTCGCGGCCCGGGTAGGCGAGTTCGCGCAGCACGTCGCGCCAGCTCAGCTCGTCGACGCCGAAATCGACGCGGCGCGCGCCCTTGGTCGCGGCCGGGCGATGCAGGGCCTCGTCGATGCTCATCCCGCCGGCCTCGACCACGCGCCGCGCGAGCTCGTACTGCTCGGGATGCAGCGCGGTCGCGTCCAGCGCCTCGGCGGAGCCCTGAATGCGCAGGAAGGCGATCGCGTTGGTCCACTGGACCTCGCTCAGGAGACCGTCCTGGCGCAGCTCCTCGCGGCTCTCGAAGGCGCGCTCGCTGCGGCGCGCGACCAGCTTCTTCGCGGACTCGCGATCGAGACCGGGTACGTGCTCGAGGAACACGGCGCTGGCGTGGTTGACGTCGCAGCCCACCAGGGCCACCGCCGACTGGATCGCGTCGGAGAACACGCGGCGCACGTTGGCCTTGCTGACCAGCCCTTGTTCCGAGCCCAGCCCGAGGTGGCGCGGATCGACCTTGAGGAACTCGACCAGCGGGTCCTGCAGCCGGCGCGCGAGGCTGACCGCCATGCGCTGCGGCACGCTGTGCTCGGGCAGCTCCGCGCGCCCCAGCTCCGAGTTCGCGTAGCTCGACAGGCCGGAGTCGTTGACCAGGAACGCGAAGGCGTCGCGGCCGCCGACGCGCAGGCTCGCGCGCAGCTTGAGCAGCGCGGCGCGCATCGGCTTGCCGTGTCCGACGGCGAAGGTGCGCAGATCGCCGATGCCCAGGGTCTGCGCCGCCTTGTCGATCTCGGCCGAGAGCGCGGCCTCGTCCTTGCCTTCGACCTCGATGCGCACGCCGCGCACGACTTCGGTGCTGCCGTCCTCGCGCGTCACGCTGGGCGTGATCGGCGCGCCGCGCTCGTCGACCGCGCACAACGTCCAATCGCCCTTGGGTCCGACGTCGACGCCGATCGCGGGGCGCGGGCCCCAGGGCGCGGAGAGCAGCATCTCGCGCAGGTGCTGGGCCAGGAAACGCAGCGCTTCCTCGTCCGCGCGCTCCTTGAGCTCGAGGCGCACGTCGGCTTCGACCACGGGAAGCAGCCGGCGCTCGAGCGCCTGGCGCGCCAGCGTGTCGAGCACGTTGGCGAAATCGGGGTGCGTGTGGCGGCCCAGCGCGGCGCGCACCTTCGGCAGCACCTGCTTGACGTCGAGCGTGATCACGGTCGTAACCGCGCGCTCCTTCTGCGCCTGGCGAACGGCGAGCAGGCGATGGCCCTGGATCTGGCGCACCGGCTGGCGCAGCTTGAGCAGCGGCTTGTGTCGGCCGACCTTGCCCTCCGAGACCGAGGCGCGCACCGAGAGCACGCCGTGCTTGCGCAGCAGTCGGCGCACCAGGCCGCGCAGGCGCGCGTCGCGCCCCAGGCGATCGGAGAGGATGCGCATCGCGCCGGCCAGCGCCTCGGCCTCGGTGTGGATGCCGCGGTCGGGATTGACGAAGGGCGCGCAGGCGCGCGCCAGCGCCGGCGTGAGCTCGACGTGGTCGGTCAGCGGCACGAGTTCGTGCGTGTGCGTGGCCTCGGGCAGCGCCGCGCCTTCCTCGTCGACTTTCTCGGGACGGCCTTCCCATGTGGCCTGCGGGTCGCTGGGCGCGCTGGGCGCGCTCTCGCTCGCGTCCTCGTCTTGCGCGGATTCGGCGGCGCCTTGCTCGCTCGGATCCTCGCTCGGATGCGTTTCGCCGGCTTCGTGCGCCGCAACCTGCTCGGCGGCCAGCTGCGCAGCTCCCTCGGCAGCCGCCTCTTCTTGCGCTTCGGCCGCGGCCTGCGCGACTTCCTCGGCCTCGGCCTTGGGCGAGCGCGGAATCGGTTCGACCAGCAGGTCGGCGAGCTTGCCCAAACCGCGGTCGAGCGCGTGCTGCACTTCCAGTTCGGGCCGGCGGTGCGGCACGAACAGGTCCTCGAGCTCGAAGCGATCCATGCAGTTCTGCACGCGCTCGATGTCGGCGGGCGTCGCCGTCGCGCTGGCTTCGACCATGCGCAGGATCGTCGCGCGGCGCCGGTCGAGTTCCTCGAGCTCGGTGCGCCGGTGCGCGATGCGCCGCAGGAAACCCTCGCTCATGACGCCGCAGGGCGCGCGGCGCACGCGGCCGATGAACGGCGCGAGCATGCCGGCGTCGAGCATCTCCAGCGCGGCGTGGACGTGCTCCGGGGCGGCGGCGAACTCGCGGGAAACTTGGGCGACGATCTTCGGGGAGGTCACAGGCGGACTCCTGGGTCGAGTGAGGCGGCGAGCTCTCGCGAGGAACGCGGAACAGCCGCCGGTCTGGCGGAGGGTGGGGCGATGGGCGAACAGGATACCGCAGCCGGCTGACCGCGGGGAATCCCCGCGTCAGCGCGCCGCGAGCGGCAGGATCAGCGCTTGCGCGGCGGGCCTTGCATCAGCTCGGCCATGGCGCGGCCCAGGCGCATCCCCACGGCCTCGTCACGTCCCGTGCACAGTCCCGAATGCAGCTCCAGCTGCCTGCCGGTGAAGATGCCTCCAGCGCGCGCGACGGCGCTGCGTGCGGCGTCGTCGCCGGTCACGCGGGCGCCGCGCAGCACGTCGGCGTGGGCCAGGATCGCCAGCGCGTGGCCCCAGGCTCCGATCGGCTTGTTCTGGCGCCGCGCATCGCGGGCCAGGCGCAGCGCGTCGGGGTTGAGCGCCAGCTCCAGCGCGCCCTCGCCGCCGCAGAACAGCAGCGCGTCGAAGCCGTCGATCGACGCGGTTGCCAGATCGCCGTCGCCGACGAAGAAATCCTGCAGGCGCCCGCGCAGCATCCCGCTTCCCGCCGTCGAGACCACCTTGGTGCCGATCGCGCGCACGAACAGGCACGAGCGCACGTAGCGCAAGGCCTCGTCGCCGTAGTCGACCGCCGGCACGACCAGCAGCGCGTTCTTCGCCAGCCGGCGCACGAGCAGGCCGTCGGCGTCGTGGGCGACTTCGCCCGGCGCGGATGGATCCGGTGGCTGCGGCTTTGCGCTGTGCTGCACGCCCACGAGCCTACGCCGGCAGCTCGAAGATCGAAACGCGGGTCTCCTCGGCCAGCAGGCAGGCCCCCTGCGCCACCGACCAGGCGACGCGTTCGTCCATCCCGGGCACGGTCCACTCGTCCAGGCGCCGTCCGCTGAGCGCGTCGCGCGCTTCCAGCAGCGCGCCCTTGACCACGTACAAGCGGCCTGCGTCGGCGTGCACGGCGACCTCGGGGAATTCGCCGTCCTCCTCGCCGCCCAGCGACTCGTACCACAGCGGCGGCTCGCTGCCCGAGGCGCTCGGCCGCAGCGCGAGCAGCGCCAGACCCGGTCCGAGCTCCTGGTCGGCGTCGCTGCTGCGCAGGTACTCGATCAGCGCTTCGCGCGAGAGCGCCGCGGTCAGGTTGTCGAGCAGCACGGTCAGCGCCCCGCCGTCCACCGCGAGATCGTGGATCACGGACTGCTCCGCGGGGATCAGCATGCCCTCGAAAGCGCCGCTCTTGACGTCGAGCGCGATCAGCCCCTGCTTCTTCTTGGACTCGTGCGAGACCACGACGAAGACGCGCGAGCCCTCGCGCGCGATGTTGTGGTAGCGCTCGCCCTCGCGCGAGTAGCTCCAGCGCTCCGCCAGCGTGCGCGCGTCGATCGCGATCACCTTGCGCTTGCTGGCGGTGACGATCAGATCCGAGAAGACGATCGCTTCGTCGAAGGCCGGGATGTTGCGGCCGTCGAGCAGTTCGCCCGAGGCCAGCGTCATGCGCACCACGCGGTGGCCGTTGGCCGAGGGCCCGGCCACGATCACGTCGTCCTGGGCGCCGTAACCGGCGCCGAATCCGCGGCCGTAGCCCACCTCGCAGGGCGAGAGCCACAGGATCTCGCCGCCGTTGCGGTCGAGCGCGCCGAGCTTGCCCGGGATCGCGGCGTCGATCCAGCGCTCGCCCGCGGGCGGCTCGTAGACGTGCACGAGCACGGGCCCGCTGGACGCCACGGCGATTCCATCGACTTCGAGTTGGAGCTCGCGGCTCCAGCGGCGTCTGGCGGTGCGGGTCATCGTGAGCTCCTGGTCTCGCCGAAAAGCGCCGCGCCCGCCGCGCCGGCCTGGCCGGAGCGAGAGCGGGCGCAAGCAGGGTCCCTAGTCCTTCTTGTCCTTGTCGGGCGCGGGATCCTTGAGCAGCTTCTCGGCGATGTTGCGCGGCACGTCGCGGTACTCGTGCAGTTCCATGGCGTAGGAGCCGCGGCCCTGGGTCGCGCCGCGCAGCGCCGAGGAGTAGGCGAACATCTCGGCGATCGGCACCAGCGCGCGGATGATCCGCAGGTTGCCGAGCGCGTCGACGTCGCTGACCTCGCCGCGGCGGCTGTTGAGGTCGCCGACCACGCCGCCCATGAACTCCTCGGGCACGCGCACTTCGATCTTCATGATCGGCTCGAGCAGCGAAACGTTGTTCTCCGCCGCCTGGCGGAAGGCCAGCACGCCGGCCGACTGGAAAGCCATTTCGCTGGAGTCGACGTCGTGGTACTTGCCGTCGAACAGCGTCGCGCGCACGTTGACGAAGGGGAAGCCGGTGCGGCCGCCCGAGTTGAAACCCTCGGTCAGGCCCTTCTCGACCGCCGGGATGAATTCGCGCGGGATCGCGCCGCCCTTGATGCCGTCGACGAACTCGAAGCCGCCGTCCTCGGTCGGCACCGCCTCGAAGCGCACCCAGGCGACCGCGTACTGGCCGCGACCGCCCGACTGGCGGATGTAGCGCGCCTCGGTCTCGATGTTGCGCGCCAGGCGCTGCTTGTAGGCGACCTTGGGCTTGCCGGTGACGACCTCGCACTTGTGGTCGTTGATGATCCGGTTGGTGATCACCTCCAGGTGCAGCTCGCCCATCCCCGAGATCACCAACTCGCCGGTGGCCTCGTTGGTCGTGGCGCGGAAGGTCGGGTCCTCGCGCATCATGCGGCCGATGATCTCGCCCAGCTTGTCGCGGTCGGAGGACTTCTTGGGCTCCAGCGACATGGCGATGACCGCCTCGGGGAACTGGATCTTGGACAGCTGGATCGGCTTGTCCTCGTCGCACAGCGTGTCGCCCGTGTACGTGTTCTTCAGGCCGACCACCGCGGCGATGTCGCCGCAGCGCAGCTCGTCGATCGCCTCGCGCTTGTTGGCGTGCATGCGCACGACGCGGCCGACGCGCTCGTTCTTGCCGGTGCGCGGGTTGAGCACGCGCGTCGAGGCGCTGAGCACGCCCGAGTAGACGCGCACGAAGGTCAGGTCGCCGGTGGGCTCGGCGATGGTCTTGAAGGCCAGCAGGCACATCGGCTCGCTGTCGTCGACCTTGCGCGTCACGACCTCGTCCGAGCGCGGCAGCGTGCCCGTGATCGGCGGCAGATCCATCGGATGCGGCAGCAGGTTGACCACCGCGTCGAGCAGGAAGTTGACGCCCTTGTGCTTGAGCGCCGAGCCGCAGACGACCGGCGTGATGTTCATGGCGATCGTCGCGCGACGCAGCGCCGCGAGCACCATTTCCGACGGCATTTCCTTCTCCTCGACGTACATGTCGAGCAGCTGGTCGTCGTTCTCCGCGGCGGCCTCGAGCATCAGCTTGCGCGCGGCGGTCGCCTCCTCGAGCACGTCCGCGGGCACTTCGCCCTCGACGGTCTTCTGCTCGTTGTCGTCCCCGACGAACTCGTAGTAGCGGAACGTGACCAGGTCGACGATGCCGCGGAAAGCCTTCTCCAGTCCGACCGGCCACTGGATCGGCACCGGGCGCGCGCCCAGGCGGTCGACGATGGTCTGCACCGAGTATTTGAAGTCGGCGCCGACGCGGTCGAGCTTGTTGATGAAGCACAGGCGCGGGACCTTGTAGCGGTCGGCCTGGCGCCAGACCGTCTCGGACTGCGCCTCGACGCCGTTGACGCCGTCGAAGACCGCGATCGCGCCGTCGAGCACGCGCAGCGAGCGCTCGACCTCGGCGGTGAAGTCCACGTGCCCGGGCGTGTCGATGATGTTGATCGAGTGGCCCTTCCACTCGGCGCTGGTGGCGGCCGACTGGATGGTGATGCCGCGCTTGCGCTCCTCCTCGAGGTAGTCCATGGTCGTCTCGCCATCGTGGACCTCCCCGATCTTGTGGATCTTCTTCGTCAGGAAGAGGATGCGCTCGGTGACCGTGGTCTTGCCGGCATCGATGTGCGCCATGATGCCGATGTTGCGGTGGGTCGCCAGCCGCTTGGCGGTTGACGAGGTGTTCTTGGGCGCTTGGGTGAGGACGATCGGCGACATAAGCGGCAGGGAGGGTGAACGGCGGGAGGGCGGGCGCTCGTCCGCGCCGTGCAATGGGGATCCAACCAGCGCCGCGTGTCCAGGAACTGCGTTCGACGGACCCGCCCACCGGGCGGGCGGGCGCGCTGCGGCTGTGGAGGGCAAATAAGGTAACGGCCCGCGCCACAGGGTCAAGCATGGCCCCGCGCGACCCGTCTCCCACGGGCCGCGGGCGCGCTTCAGGCGTGCTCGTGGGCGTGGCCGGGTCCGGCGGCGCAGCCGGCCGCGGCCGGCGATTCCTCGGGCCCGTGCGTGTGCGGTTCGCCGCCCTGGGAGAGCTGCAGCAGGAAGCCGCGCGGTCCTTCGCGCAGCAGCACCCACAGGCTCAGCAGGCACAAGACTAGGGCGCAGGCGATGTTCAACCACGAGCTCGCGTGCTCGGCAGCCATCGGTGGAACCAGGGTCTCGCGCGGCAGCAACAGGTTGACCAGCATGCCCAGCACGAAGGTCACCGCCAGCGCGCTCAGCGCGAAGGCCAGGGCGATGCGGCGCGAGTGCAGACGCTGCAGCGCGGCGAAGGTGCTCCAGTTGGTCGCCGGTCCGGTCAACAGGAAGGCGAGCACCGCGCCGGGCGAGAAGCCCGCGACCAGCAGCACCGCCGCCAGCGGCGTCGCGGCGGTGGCGCAGATGTAGGTCGGCAAACCCGCGAGGCTGAGCACGATCACCTGCTTCCAGGGCGCGATCGAGCTGACCCAGGCGGTGTCCAGGTGCGGCTCCAGGAACACCGCGGCGAACAGGCCGAAGAGGATCCACGGACCCAGGTGCGCCCAAGTCTCGTACAGGCCGCGCGCCACGCTGCTCAGCCCCGGCCGCGGCGCGGGCTGCGTCGTGTTCGGCAAGGCCGGCCCGCGCACCCCGCGCGCCATGCGGCCGACGAACCAGCCCACGCTCAGCGCCAGGATCAGGGCCGCGATCACGCGCGCCGTGGTCGTCTGCCAGCCCAGCAGCGGCAGCGAAAGCAGGATCGAGTCGATGCCGATCTCCGGCGCGGCGACCAGCAACGCCATCGCGGCGGTCGCCGGCACGCCCTTGAGCACCAGCGAGCGGTAGATCGGCAGCACGCCGCAGGAGCACACCGGCACCGGCGCGCCGATCGCGACGCCGCGCAAGGCCTGGCTGAAGCTCGAGCCGCGCGAGAGCCAGCGCGTGGCGACCTCGGGCAGGAAGGCCTCGATCAGTCCGGCGGCGACGACGCCCAGCAGCAGCGGCGGCGCGGTCTCCAGGAACAGCTCCAGGAAGGCGTGCGGCAGCGAGGAGGCGCCGTGGGCGTGCTCGGAGTGTCCCTCCTGGACGCCCAGGTACTGGATCAGGAGCCACGCCGCCCCCACCGCGCCGACCGCCGCCCAGGCGTTGCGCCGCGGCCGATCGGCCGGCGAAACCTCGCTGGACTCGTGCTGCAGCACCAGATGCAGCAGGCCGCCGGCGAGGATCGCCGAGCAGAACGCGGAGAACGTGCTCTCCTCGATCGGCAAGAGCTGCGGGCCGAACCAGGTGATCGCGCCGACGCTGAAGAGCACCACCGCCGACCAGCTGCTGCCGAAGCGGCGCTTGGTCTGACCCCACAGCAGCACGCCCAGCGGCAGGTTGTGCGCGGCGACGACCAGCACGGTCGCCAGCGCCAGGCGTTCGTTGTTCGCGGTCGAAGCCAGCGCGGCGCCCTCGACCAGCAGGTGCGCGACGAAGAGCACGACGATCAGCGCGCCGACGGTGATGCGCCAGCCCTGCCAGCGCAGGTGCAGCAGGCGCTCGGTGCCCAGCGGGAGCAAAAGGCCGAGCAACAGCAGCAGCGGCGCCCAAAGCCCCAGGTGCGCCGTGGATTCCGGCATCAGGTGCAGCAGCGAGACGACGACGATGCCGCCGACCGTCAGCCCGTCGACCAGCCCCGCCAGCCGGGGCCTCTGGCGCGCCCCGCGCTCGAGCAGGGGCCCGACCACCAGGGCGAGCGTGGCGATGGCGAGGAGAAGGCTGGCGTTCAAGCGCGGTGCACCGAGCGGCTCAGGGTAGCAAGCCGCCGCCGTCGGCGGGCTGCCGCGCTCGCCCGGCAGCGGCGCTCGGCGCTCAGGCGCCGTTGCGCGCGCGCGCCTCGAGCCGGGCCGAGGCGATCCAGCCCTCGCGGCGGATGCGCTCGACCCCGATGCCCAGCTTCTCGGCCAGTGTCTCCAGATCCGGGCGCGTCAGCGCGGCCAGCTGGTCGAAGGAGGCGACGCCCAGGCGGCGCAGCTTCTTGGCCAGCACCGGGCCGATGCCCGCGATGCGCATCAGGTCGTCGCTGACCTGGCTGCGCGGCGCGCTCCGCGGCGGCTGCGGCCGCAGCGTGACGCGCGCGGCCTTGGCGCGCCCGAGCGGGGCCAGCGAACGGATGCGGCTGTCGCGCTCGACCAGCTGCGCCTCCAGGTTGGCGATCCGCGTGTCGCGCCGTTCGGCCTCGCGCTGCCTGCTCTCCAGGCTGGACTGCGCGGCCTGCAGTTCCTTCTCCAGGCGCGCGAAGTCGCGGCTCGCGGTTTTCGCCTCCGATTCGCGCACGCTCGCCGCGGACTGCAGCTTCGCGACGCGCTGGCGCTCGCGCTCCAACTCCTGCGCCAGGGAGTCCGCGCGCCCCTGGAGCTGGCGCAGCTCCTGCTGCAGCGGCGGCACTTGCGCCGCGCGCGCGCCCTGCTGCACCAGCTGGCTCTCCAGTTCGAGCATGCGCTTGGCCTGCGCTTCGGTCTCGCGCACGAGCTTGGGGATGCGCGCGGCCTCGGGCGACAGCGCTTCGATGCGCGCGGCCTGCGTCCGCGACTGCTCCTGGCTGCGCGCGAGCTGGGCCTCGCGCTCGGCGAGCTGCGCGCGCAGCGGATCGAGCCCCGCGGCCAGCGCCTGCAGCTGCTCGATGCGCGCTTCGCGCCGCGCGAGCTCCGCGACGTGCTCGTCGAGCGCGCGGTTGCGCTCCAGCAGCAGGCCGCGCTGCTCCTCGATCTCCAGATCGCGTTGCGCGAGCTGCGGCTCGAGTTGGCGCAAGCGCTCGAGCTCGACGTCGCGCAGCGCCAGTCCGGCGCGCGCCTGCTCCAGCTGCAGCTCGCGCTCCGAGAGCAGGACGCCCAGCTCGTCCAGCGCCGTTTCGCGCTGCGCCAGCTGCGGCTCGAGCTCCAGCAGGCGCGCGATCCGCGCCTCGCGCTGCACCAGGGCCTCGTGCGCGCTGGCCAGCTGCAGCTGGTGCTGCGAGAGCACGCCGCGCAGCTCCTCGAGCGTGAAATCGCGATGCACCAGCTGCTGCTCGAGCTCGCCGTTGAGCGCGATCGAGGCCGCCAGATGCTGCTGCGAGCTGCCGAGCTGCTCGGTCCGCATCATCAGCTCGTCATAGGACTGGTCCATCGCCTGCGCGGCGCTCGCGGCACGCTGCTCGGCCTCCTCCACCAGGCGCCGGGCCTCCTCGCTGGCGCGCCTGCCCTGCTCTCCGGCCACGCGGCAGTCGCCGATCTCGGTCTGCAGGCGCTCGAGTTCCGACTGGGCGCCGTCGCGGGCGGCCTGCGTCCGTCCCAGGGACTCGCGCAAGTTCTCGATTTCGCCATCCAGCCTGGCGAAACGCTCGGCGTAACCCGCCATCTCGACCTTGTTGGCGTTGAGCGTGCGCGTCGACTCGTCGCGCAGCTGCTCGGCCAGGCGCAGCTTGCGCGAATAGAGCTCCTCGAGCACGCGCGTGCGCGTGCTGTCGCTCGAGTTGCGGACGATCCACCCCAGCGCGCAGCCCAGGGCCGCGCCGATCAAAGCTGCAATGATCACGGTTGCCTCCTCTGCCGCGCGGGGCCGTCCATCAGCCTGCCTGAGGGAGCGTCCGCGCGCCGATGTGCTGCGCGCGAACCCGAGAGTTCGCGGCAGGACTCCTACGTAAGGAATCGCGCAGGCCGGATCAACCACGAGGATCGAGCTGAATTTGCGCGCTGCTCGATGACCGAGCCGTCACGCGAGACGCGATGCTCAGTCCCCGCGCGCGAGCGGTCGGTTGCGACCCAGACGCTCGTGCGCGGCGACGAACTCGTCGCTGGAGAAAGCCGCGAGCAGCGAAAGATCGCCGGCGAGCACCACCGCGGCCAAGATCTCGGCGAAGGTGTTCGCGTGCCCGGGCCCGGCGCAGCCCAGGATCGCCAGGCATTCGGCCGCCGTGCCTTTGGACGATCCCCCGCCGACGGTGCCGACCAGCAGGGAGGGCAGGGTCGCGCTGGCGTACAGGTCGCCCGCGGCGTCGACTTCCAGATCAAGGAAGCCCGTGGCGCATTCCGGCAGGTAGGCCACGTCCTGGCCACAGGCCAGCATCACCGCCGCGAGCCCGTTGGCGCTCTGCACCAGCCAATTCTGCGTGCCCAGATGCGCGAAACCGACCGCGTAGCTCCTGTGCAGCTCGACCAAGGCTTGCGGCGTCGCGCGCGTCAGGCTCAGCAGCGCCGCGCGCGGAATCGTCGCGTCGCAGACCACGCTGCGGCCGCGGCCCTCGACCAGGGCGCGCGCATTGGCGCGCTTTTCGACGTCCTGGCCGTGCACGTAGCAGGCGCGCGCGCCGCTGTTTTCCGCGAGCGAGCGCGAGCACAGGTCGGCCGCCTGCGCGGCCATGTTGATCCCGATCGCGTCGCCGGTGGTGAACTCCAGGCGCAGGATCAGGCGCCTGCCGATCACCTGGGTTCGCGCGGAAGTCAGCGCTCCATGCCGCGTGATCTGCGCGATCCGCTCGCGCCAGGCGGGCAGCAGTCCGCCGACCAGGCTCGCCGCGCGCATCGCGCCGGCCGCGTCGTCGAAGACCAGCATCGGATTCTGGGTCAGCCCCTCGTGCAGCACGCGCGAGCGCGCCATCCCGCCGGCCGCGAGCAGGCGCATGCCGCGCGAGTGCGAGGCGACCAGCGCGCCCTCGTTGGTCGCCATCGGCACGTAGACCTCGCGCAATCCGGCGCTGGTGTCGACGCGCAGCGGACCGGCCAGGCCCAGCGGCAGCTGCGCGAAGCCGATCAGGTTCTCGACGTTGCCGCGCGCGCTGCGCGGATCCACGGGCGCGCCGCCGATGTGCTCCAGCGCGATCCCGGCCGCGCGCGCGGCCAGTTCGCGGCGCTGCGCCGCCGCAGCGGGTCCGTGGTCGTCGTCCTTCGATCGGGGCAGCGGCGCCAGCGCGTCGGGGTGCGGCATGGCGCAGAGCCTAGCTTGTGCGCGGAGCGGCCGTCAGGCGCGCCGGCGCAGACGGCTCATTCCTGCACCAGGGCGCGCAGGCGCGGATGTTGCTGCAGGGACTTCAGCGCCTCGATGTTCATGAGCTCGGCGGTGCTGGCGCCTCGATGCTTGGCGGCTTCCAGCAGGTCGAGGATCGTCTCGGTCGCCTGCTCGCGTTCGACCTGCGGCAGATCCGGGAGCTCGAGCACCGCGCCAAGTTCCTTGGCCGCGTTGCACAGCGTCTTCGGGTCTTCGCAGCCGAGCAGTCCGGCCGCGGCGCGCGTGGCGCCCGGAGCTTGTTTCATGCCCCAGTGCGCGCGAATCCGATTGAGCGCGTTGATCTGCAGGGTGCGCAGCAGGTTGAGCTCCCCCGGGGATTGTTCCAGCAACTCGGCCACGCTCGCGTCGAAGGCATCGAGGCGCTCCAGCGTCGCGGCGTACTCCCGCTCCTGCAGCTTGAAAGCCACGAGGTTGGTGGAGGCCGCGATCCAGTGCGCGCGGTACTCCGCCCGCTGCGGCTCGGCTTCCAGCAGGCGGCCGCTGATCTCGCGCGATCGCTCCATGCAGCGCTGTGCGCCTTCGAGTTCGTCCCGGTGGTAGTGGAGCGCGCCCAGGTTGATCAGCACGCCCGACAGATTGAAGCGGTACTCGGGCAGGCCCGGGAACTCCTCGACCTGTTTCTCGCCGAGCTCCGCGGCGCGCTGAAGCAGGGACATTCCGGCCTCGAATTCCTCGACCTGCAGGTGCGCGCCGCCCATGTTGGAGAGCGAGACGATCAGCAGTTGGCGCGCGCCGCGCGAGCCGGGATCGCGCGCGTAGAGCCCTTCGCGGATCTGCAGCGCGCGCTCGAGCTGCGCGCGGCGGCCGCTCGCATCCCCCAGCGCGCCTTCGAGTTCGGACAGCTCGCTGTGGCACCAGGCCGCGAGCTCGGCGGCCTCGGTGTCCGCGTAGTCGTCGCCGATGTCCAGTTCTTCGATCAGCGCGAGCAATTCGCTGTGCGCCTGCTCGCGCTGCCCGCTGCGCCGCAGGAGTTTTCCGCGCAAGGCCTGCAGCTGCGGCCGCGCCATGTCGCGCTTGGAATCGGCCCGGCCCAGGGGCGCCAGGGCCAAGCCCTTGTCGATGCACTCCAGCGCCTGCTCGCGCTGCTTGCCGCTTTCGTGCACCCCGGCCAGGAAGCGGTAGGCGTTGGCGAAATCCGAGGCGCGCTCCGAGCCGGCCGCGACCCCCGCCGACTGGAACGCGGCGATCGCCGATTCCAGCGCGGCGCGCGCACCCTGCAGATCGCCCAGGTCCTCGCACAAATCGCCGAGCTTGACCTGCGCGCGGGCGCGGTCGAGCACGACCTCGGGACTCGAGCCGGGTTCCTTGGCCGCTTCGCGGAAGAAAGCCACCGCGCCTTCGAGGAGCTCGCGCCGACCGGCTTCGGCCATGGGCACGTCCGACAGCTCGCTCACGGCCACGTCGGTCACGAGCTCGAGCGCATCGAGCGAGCGCTGGTAGTTGCGATCCGCGCGCTCGAGCTGCGCCTGCAGGCGCTTGTTGGCGCGCGCCGACTGCAAGGCGGAAAGGCTCGGACCCAGGATCGCGATGCCCAGCGCCAGCGTCGCCGCGGTTGCGGCGCCCGGGTGGCGTTGGGCCCAGCGCGCCACGTGCGTGAGCGCGCCCGCGGGCTGCGCCAGGATGGGACGATGCTCCAGCACGGCGTCGAGGTCCTGCGCGAAGGCAGCCGCGCTCACGTAGCGCCGCGAGGGCTCGCGATCCATCGCCACCAGGACCACGCTCTGGGCGTCCTTGGGCAGCCGATCGCTCAGGCTGCGCGGCGAAGCCGGCCGCCCGTCGAGGATGCGCGCGCGCGTGCGTTCGTCGCTGTCCGGATCCAGGTGCGGGGAGCGGAGCGTCAGCATCTGGTACAGCGTGACCCCCAAGCCGTACACGTCCGTGCGCGCGTCGATCGCCGCGCGCCCGCCTTCGAGCTGTTCGGGGGCCATGTAGGGCAGGGAGCCCAGCAGGGCGCCGCTGCGCGTCATGGCCTGCGAGCCCACCAGGCTGGCCAGGCCGAAATCGAGCAGCAGCACGCGACCCTCGCGGGTCAGCATGATGTTGGAGGGCTTGAGGTCGCGGTGCAGCACGCCGCGCTCGTGGGCGTGGGCCAAGGCGCGCGCGATGTCACGGCCCACGCGCAGGCAGGCCTCGTGCCAGGTTCCGGAGAAGAGCGGGATCTCCGTCTCGTCGGAAGCGGCGCGCGCGCGCCCCTCGGACGGGCCCTGGGTTTCGCCTTCGCGCGCCAGGGCGCGGCGGAAGTCGGCGCCCGAGAGTTCCCTCGGGTTGCGTCCGGCCACGGCGCGCAGCACGCGGTCCAGCGACACGCCCGGCACGAATTCCATGGCCAGGTAGGGAATGCCCTGCTCCTCGCCCGACACGTGCACGGCGATGATCCCCGGATGCGAAAGCCGCGCGACCGCCTCGGCTTCGCGCGCAAAGCGCGCGCGCGCCGCGGGCCGATCGAGGAAACCCGGGCGCATCAGCTTGAGCGCCACTTGGCGGCGCATCGAGCGCTGCGTCGCGCGGTACACCACGCCCATGCCGCCTTCGCCGAGGATTTCCTCGAAGTCGAAGTCGCCCAGGCTCTTGGGCAACTCGCGGGCCTGCTCGCCCGTCGACAAGTACAGGAGCCCCATGTTGCGCAGCGCGGACACGCGCTCGCGCAATTCGCCGGCCTGCTCGGGATGCGCGGCGGCGAGCTCTTCGAGCACGCTCCCTTCCTCGGCGCCGCTTCGCTCCAAGCGCTCGAGGAACTCGATCACCAAGTCTTCGAGCGACGGGGGCATGGGAGAGATCCTATCCGGATGGAGTGGAATCGCGGCCACATCCAGCTGTCTGCAGCCTCGCAGGCAGTTTCGGAGGCTCGTGGGCGCTGCAAGGTGCGCGAGGGGCTGAAACTCCGTGAGCACGGCGATGCACCGTGGCCGCAGGAGTCGCTGCAGCTCTCGGGCGGCCGATTGGCGCTGAGCGATCTGCTGCGGACGCTGGTTGCGCTCGGATGCCGGAACAGGTTGGAGCAGGAGTGGATGCCCCAGCTTTCGCCGAGCGAGCGCGAATTCATCCTGCGCGCTCCCGACTTCCTTCCGGCGCAGCTGGGGATCGAGTTGTAGGGTCCAGGTGGGTTTCCGCGCAGGTAGCGCAGGAGTCTGCCTCGCGGCGCACGACCCGCTGGCGCGCGCGGGCCTCGATGCGTACTTTCAGTGCGCACCGAAGTTCCTTCGAGAAGGCGCTGCCACGATGAAACTGATCCCGCTGCTGTGCGTCGTCCTGCTCTCCGCCCAGGAGCCGGCTCCCGCGCCCGTGCCGCCGACTCCGGCCAGGGCGCCGGCGCAGGAGAAGCCCGCCAAGATCGCGATCTACGACGCGGGCGCCGATGCGAGGGCGGACATCGCCGCGGCGCTGGCGCGCGCCAAGGACAACAACCGCCGCGTTTTGATCCAGTGGGGCGCGAACGGGAACGTGTGGTGCGTGCGGCTGTACGAGCTGGCGAAAAAGGACGCGACGATCGCCAAGACGCTGCAGTACGAGTACGACGTCGTGCTCGTCGACATCGGCGCGAAGGACCGGAACATGGACCTGGCGCAACAATACGGCGCCGACTTGAAGGGCTCGAGCGTGCCGTACCTGACGGTGCTCGACGGCGCGGGGAAAGTGCTCGCCAACCAGGACACGGCCGTCCTCGAGGACAAGGCGGCGAACGTGCACGATGCGGCCAAGCTGCTGAGCTTCCTGCGCTCGAAGCAGGCTCCGCCCCTGAAGGCCCTGGAATTGCTGGCCGCGGCGCAGGCACAGGCGCTGGTCGAGAAGAAACAGGTGTTCCTGACTTTCGGCGCGCCCTGGTGCGGCTGGTGCCACAAGCTCGAGCACTGGATGGCGACTCCGCTGCCCAAGGCGCTGCTGGCCAAGGACTTCGTGATCAGCAAGATCGACGTCGACCGCACGCTCGGCGGCGCGGAGCTCAAGGCGCGCCAGGGCGGCAAGGAATTCGGCCTGCCCTGGTTTTGCATCCTCGATGCCGACGGAAAGCTCCGCGGCGTTTCGCTCGACGCCGAGGGCAAGAACATCGGCTTCCCCTACCAGGATGGCGAGATCATGGCTTTCGCCACGCTGCTCTCGAACGTGGCGAAAAACCTGAGCCTCGAGGACATCGACAAGCTGCAGCGCTCGCTCGTCGACGTGCGCGAAAGCGATTTGCGCAAGCAGCAAGAGAAGGAGCGCAAGTGAGCCTCGCCGCCCTGTTGTGGATCGCGCTGCAGGCCGCGCCGGTCGCGCAGGCGCAGACTCCCGCGCCGCTGACGCGCGCGCAGTTGCTCGACACGGCGGTCGCGCAGCTGATCGCGATCCAGGAGGACGGCGAGTGGCCCTACGAGGGCGTGTACCGCGTGGAGGGCGAGATTCCGATCGGCTATCGCGTCGGCGGCACGAGCATCGTCGCCACGAGCCTGCTGCGCGCGGCGCCGGACGACGAGGCCGCCGCGGCCGCGATCGCGCGCGGGCTCGCCGCGGTCCTCGAGGGGCTGGAGCATCCGCTGATGCAGCCCTCGACCCAGGACGCGTACGACGTGCGCGTCTGGGGTCATGCCTACGCGCTCGCCTTGCTGTGCGAGCTGCGCGCGGCCAGCCGCCTGGGCGAGCAGGAAACGGCGGCGCTGGCCTGGATCCCCAAGCTGATCGAGACACTCGCGACCGAGGAACTCGAGGGCGGCGGTTGGAACTACGCCACCCGCAGGCAAGCGGCGCCCTTCGTGACCGCGCCGGTGGTGCAGGCGCTGCTGCTCGCACGCGCGCAAGGCGAGCAGGTCCCCGACGGGCTGTTCGTGCGCGGCCGCGACATGCTCGCGCGCGCGCGCCACGGCGATGGAGCCTTCGTCTACTCCGGCGGATCGGAACAGCCGGGCGGCCTGGGCATGTCGGGCTCGCGCATGGCCTCGCTGGCGGGATCCGCGGGGCGCTCGGCGGCCTGCGAGAGCACGCTGTGGCTGCTGGGAGCGGCTTCGCTCGATCAGGTGCGCCACAGCGCGTTGAATTTCTTCGAGCACTGGGACGATCTCGCGGCGCGGCGCAAGCAGAAGGGCACGCATGAGGACCCCTATGGCATTGCGCCCTACTATTTCTACTACGCCCACGCCTACACGGCGCAGGCGATCGAGCTCCTGCCGCAGGCGCCGCGCGACGAGCTGCGCGCACGCATGCTCGAGACCCTGTTGAAGACGCGCGACGAGGACGGCACCTGGGACGACCGCGTCTTCCCGCGCACGCGCAACTACGGCACGGCGATGGCCGTGCTCGTGCTGCTCAACGATCGTGCGCCGCTGCCGCAGGCCTGGAGCGCGCCCAAGCCGGGAGCGAGCAAGGATTGAGCGGCTGGTACGCGCAAGGGCTGCGCTTCGCCTGCACGCAGTGCGGCAACTGTTGCCGCAACCACGGCGACTACTCCTTCGTCAACCTCGCCGCGTCCGAGCTGGAGCAGATCCCGCGCTTCCTCGGGATCAGCACGGAAGAATTCCTCGCGCGCTACTGCAGCAAGGAACCCGGGCACTTCCCCACGCTGCGCATGGACGCGCCGCAGTGTCCCTTCCTCGATGCGTCGGCGCGCTGCACGATCTACCCCGTGCGGCCGATGCAATGCCGGACCTGGCCCTTCTGGCGCTCGAACCTGGAGCAGGCCGTCTGGGAGGGTCCGCTGCGCGAGCGCTGCCCCGGCATCGACCAGGGACGGCATCACTCAGCGCAGGAAATCGACGCGATCGCCGACGCGACCGAGCGCCACTTCGGTCAGCGGTAGCTCCACTCGCCGACCTTGTTGCCGCTCTCGAAGCGGCCGGACTGCAGCAGCACGCCGTGTTCGTCCCAGAAGCTCCAGGTTCCACCGCGCTCGCCGGCGACGTATTCGCCCTTGGATTCGAGCACGCCGTTGGCGTGGAAGAACTCCCACACGCCGATGCGCCGGCCGTTGATCGCCATGCCGCGGCCGTCGAGCTGCCCGTTCGCGTGCCAGAAGGACATCTGACGCGGCGCTTGCTGCTTGTCGAAGCTGCATTCCGAGCGCAGCCTGCCGTTCTCCCACCAGCTCTGCCACAGGCCGGCGGGCTCGCCGCGCACCCAGTGGCGCTCGAACTGCGGGCTCCCGTCGACGTAGAAGGCGCGCTCGCGTCCGTGCTTGACGAAGGCCCCGCCGCGCTGGACCAGTCCCTCGACCTCGCTGCGCAGCTGTTGGGGCTTGGGACCCGCGTCCCAGTACTCGCGGCGCAGGTCCATCTCGCCCGCGCCCTTGTCGGCCACGCCGCGCATCGAGGCCGGCAATTCGATGCTCTGGCGACAGGCGCCGCAGGCGAGCAGCGCGAGCGTCGTCAGCAGCGCGGCGGCGCGGCTCACTTCTCCGCCTTGGGCTTTTCGTGCACGTCCATCAGCGCGCGCAGAAGCCAGTGGAATGTGCCCTGCGACCAGCTGCGGTAGTAGGGACTGAAGGCGAACAGCTGCACGCTGCCCGATCCGACTTCAGCGCGCACCCAGGCTGCCTTGCCGGCGATGATCTCCGGCGAGCGGATCCAACCCGAGTGCAGCAAGTCACTGGAGGCGTAGCTCGCCATCGTGGCCAGCTTGGGCCCGTCCTTGGCCTTGGTCTCCACCGGCGCCCAGGCGCTCGCGCCCGAGAAGAACAGCTGCTCGGTGCGCGGTTCCGGGGCGGCGAAGCCCGTGAACGCGCCGGCTTCGAGCCTGGCGCGCAGCACGCTGCCGGGGCAGGAGAACTCCGCCGCCTCCTTGCCGCGCGAAACGTCCTTCAGCGGGACTTGGAAGAGCTCGATGGCCCAGTTCGCGGCGCGACCGATCGCGACCACGCGCCCGCCGCCGCGCACGAAGGCGTCGATGGCGATCCGGCCCTCGCGCTCGATGCCGCCGGAGTACTCCTCGGGCACGCTGCCCGGCTCGCGGCCCCCGTCGATGCTGTTGCCCGACAGGTCGGGCAGCACCAGCACGTCGAAGGACTCGCCCAGCGCGCCGCCGCGCAAACGCGCGTTGTCGACGCTGCTGTAGTTCAGGCCGCAGTATTCCAGGGTCCAGCGCAGCCAGCCTTCGTCCATGCTCGCGGTCCAAGGCTTGTAGACCGCGATGCGCGGCAGACGCTCCCAGCCGGCCGACATCGCCGCGTCGGTCGCCAGCGGCTCGAGCACGCCCTTGCCGCTCAGCTTGCGCCCCTGCTTGCGCGCGAGCGCCTCGAAGCTCGCGCGCCAGGCGTCGATGTCGCGCGCGTCGCTGGCCGCGCCGCCGCTGCGCGCGTCCGCGGATTTCGACAGCGGCACGAGCGCCTCGGTCGCAGCGAGCGGCCCGTGCACCACCTCGACGCCCATCAGCGCCGGCAGCGTCCAGCCCGCGACGTCGTAGGGCGGCTCGGTGCCCGGGTAGTTCTGGATCTCGAACAGATCGTGCACGTGACGCCACGCGGGCTGGCCGCTGCGGATCACCAGCGTGCCGGCCCCGAGCACGCGACCTCCGACGCTCACCGGCTCGCTGGCGCGCGCGATCTCGACCCCGGTGCGCAGCAGCGCCTCGCACAGGCGCACCACCGCGTTCTGGTCGGGATTCCCGGCGGGGATGCACCAGGCCTGGTTCTCCTTCACGCCCAGCTCGCAGGCGCGTTTCGCCGCGTCGAGCACCGTGCGCGTGTACAGCTGCGGCTCGCGCGCGACCGCGGAGAGCAACGAGCGCGCGAAGGCCATCTCGTAATCGAGGATGTCGCGCATGCGCCACCAGCCGCCGGGCCAGGGATCGCGAAAACGGTTCGAGGGCGCGTACGACGCCAGGCCCGAGGGCGCGCGCAGTCGATCGGGCGCGATCCACAGCGGGCTGGCGTGGTTCGCCGACGCGGCTTCGGTCAGCAGGCCGATGATGTTGTGGCGCACCGGCACGTTGCGATTGCCGCCGTGCCACCACATGTCGAAGGACACGCCGCTGGCCACGCCCTTCAGTCCGGCCGCGGTCATGTCCAGCGCCGCGCGCGTGCCGATCAGGTCGATCGCCGCCATCACGCTCGGATCGAGGTTGGGATCGAGCGGATCGCGGAAAGGCGGCACGAACATGCGCTCGGCGAAGGAGCCCTGCTGGTGCACGTCCCAGTAGATTTGCGGGTGCCAGCGCTCGTAGAGCAGCTTCGAGACGATGCGCGTCTCCTCCAGGCTGAGCATGAACCAGTCGCGGTTGTTGTCGTGGCCCGCGTAGGGCTGGTACAGCCAGGGCATGCCGCCGGCCTCGTGCGACTTGCCGACGCTGTCCGCGTACCACTTCGAGATCATGTCCAGGCCGTCGGGATTGCTGCAGGGCAGGAGCACCACGACCAGCTTCTCGCGCACGCTCTTCCACGGCTCGTCATCCGAGGTCGCCAGCTCGTAAGCCAGCTCCATCGCGAACTGCGGCGCGGCAACTTCGTTGGAGTGCATTGCGATCGAGATCATCACCACCGGCGGCGTGGCGGCGATCAGCTCCGCCGCGGCCGCGGCGCTGAGCCCGCGCGGGTCGGCGATCCTGCGCGCGGACTCGCGCAGCGCGTCCAGCCGCGCCAGATTGGCCTCGCTGGCAATCGTGCAGGCAAGGAACTCGCGGCCCAGCGTCGTCGTGCCGGCCAGCTCCAGTTCGACGCGCGCGCTGGCGCGGTCGAGGTCCTTGTACCAGCTCGAGATCGCGCGCCAGTCGGGCAGCTTGAAGTCGGCGCCCAGCGCATGGCCCAGATGCTGCTGCGGCGGGACCTGCGCGAACCCGGGCGTCGCGAGGCACATGGCAAGTGCGAGAAGTGTGCGCTGCAAGGGAACCTCCGTTGGGGTGGCGAGAGCCTACCAGCCGCGGGCCGCGGGTCCACGCACATCCCGCGCCCGCGCAGGCGCGCAGGCAGCGGCGGGAATCGCGGCTTTGGCCGCGGGGCCGCGCGCCGCGCCGGATAGATTCCCGCTCCATGACGCGCGAAACGGCGGGCGGGATCGGGTTCGAGAAGCGCAAGCTCGAGAACGGGCTGGAGGTGGTCGTGCACACCGACCGCTCCGATCCGCTGGTCGCGGTCTACGTCGCTTACCATGTCGGCAGCGCGCGCGAAGTGCCCGGCCGCACCGGCTTCGCGCACCTGTTCGAGCACATGCTCTTCCAGGGCTCGGCGAACGTGGCCGAGGGCGAGCATTTCAAGCGCATCAGCGCCGCCGGCGGTTCGCTCAACGGCACCACGAGCCTCGACCGCACGGTTTACTTCGAGACCCTGCCCACGCGGCACCTCGAGCTGGCGCTGTGGCTGGAGTCCGATCGCATGGGCTTCCTGCTGCCGGCGATGACGCAGAAGAAGCTGGACAACCAGCGCGACGTGGTCATGAACGAGCGCCGGCAGAACTACGACAACCGGCCCTACGGCCGCGTGGCGGAGACGATCGCCGCGCAGCTCTTCGCCCCGGAGCATCCTTATCATTGGCTGCCGATCGGCTCGATGCAGGACATCGCCGCCGCGACGCTCGAGGACATCGACGCCTTCTTCCGCCGCTGGTACGGCCCGAACAACGCCACGCTGTGCATCGCCGGTGACGTCGAGGTCGAACGCGGCTTCGAGCTGGCGGCCAAGTGGTTCGGCGGCCTGCCGCGCGGACCGCGCGTCGATCCGATGCCCGCGCGCGCGGCAGGCCTGCAGGCGGAGCGGCGCGCGATCCTGGAGGACCGCGTCGCGCTGCCGCAGCTCTCGCTGACCTGGGCCGGCGCCGAGCAGTTCTCCGCCGACGCGGCGGCGCTGAACCTGCTGGCGATGATCCTCTCGCAGAACAAATCCGCGGTGCTGGACCGGGCCCTGACCGTCGAGACCACGCTGGCGCGCGCGGTCAGCGCCGGGCACTGGGCCGCGGAGCTCGCCGGCCGCTTCGAGATCACCGTGCGCGCCTCGCCGGGCGTGACGCTGGAGGAACTGGAGCGGCGCGTGCGCGACCTGCTGGCGCAGCTCGCCGTCCGCGGCATCGATCCGGCGCAGCTCGAGCGCATGCAGACGCGCTGCGAGGCCGACATCGTGCGCTCGCTGCAGACCGTGGTCGCGCGCGCCGGCTCCCTGGCCGAGTACAACCTGTTCACCGGCGATCCCGGCTACCAGCGCGTCGAGCTGGAGCAGCTGCGGCGCGTGAGTCCGGCGCGCATCGCCGAGTGCCTGCGGAGCTACCTGTTGAAGGCCCCCGCCGTGGCGCTGGAGACGCTGCCGCTCAGGGAAGCGGGCACGCCCGCACCGGCGACGGCCGTCGGCGCGGTCCGCGCGCCGCGTGCCCAGGCCGCCGCGCCGGCGAGCGCGCCGGCGCGCCCGGGCGAACCGGATCGCACGCAGGCCCCTGCGCCGCCGCCGCGCTCCGCACCGGCGATGCCCCGCGTGCAGTGCGCGCCCGAGGCCGGCGGCGCGCGGATGGGTTCGGTGAACTTTTCGCGCGCGCCTTGGTGCTCGATTTCGCTCGCGCTGTGCATGGGCCGGCGCGCGGAGCCCGAGTCGCGCGCCGGGCTGGCCTCGCTGGCGGCGAGCCTGTTCTCGGAAGGCACGCGGCGCATGTCCACGACCGAGGTCGCCGACGCGCTCGACCGCCTGGGCGCGAGTCTTTCGATCGGCGCGGGCGACGACGAGATGTTCTTCTCGCTCGCGGTGCTCGAGCGCGAGCTGGAGCCGGCGCTGGAGCTCTTGCTGGAGGCGGCGCTCGAGCCGCGCCTCGATCCGCGCGACTTCGAGCGCATGCTGACCCAGCGCCGCACCGCGCTGGCCACGCGCGGCGAGAGCCCACCCGCGATCGCCGCGCGCGTCTGGGCGCGCTTGATGCACGGAGACGGCGCGCTCGGCCGCAGCGTGCTGGGCAGCGAGCAGAGCCTGCGCGATCTGCGCCTCGAGGAGCTGGCGGCGTTCCATGCGCAGGGCGCGCACGCGCAGGGCGCGCGCCTGGCGATCGCCGGTCCTCGTCCGCACGCGGCGCTGCTGCCGCTCGCGCAGCGAGTGTTGGAGCGCCTGCCGCGGCCGGCCAGGCCCGCGCCGTTGGCGGCGCCGAGCGCGGGTGAGGGAGCGCGCGCGGCGCGCGTGTTCCTGGTCGATCGCCCCGGCGCGCCGCAGACCGAGCTGCGCGTCGGACATCTTTCCGTGTCCAGCACGCACGCCGACTTCTTTCCGCTGGCGGTGCTCAACTACGTGCTCGGCGGTTCTTTCTCCAGCCGCATCAACCTGAACCTGCGCGAGGCGAAGGGCTTCACCTACGGCGCGCGCTCGCAGTTCTCGGGCGGCCTTTCGCCCGGAGCCTTCACGGTTTCGGCCGCGGTCGAATCCTCGGTGACCCTGGCGGCGGCGCGCGAGATCCTGCACGAGCTCGCCGGCATCCGCGAAGGTGTGCGCGCGCAGGAGCTGAGTTTCGCCCAGGACGCGCTGGGAGAATCGCTGACCACCCAGTACGAGAGCGCGGACGCGCGCCGCGCGCTGGTGGACAACGTGCTCAAGTTCGACTGGCCGCCGGACTACCCGCTGCGCCGCCTGGCGCTGCTGGAGCGCCTGAGCCTGGCCGACCTCGACCGCCTGGCGCGCGAACACCTGCGGCCGCAGGATTGGATCGTGCTCGCCGTCGGCGACGGCGCGACGATCGGCGAGTCCTTGAGCGAGTTGGGCCTGGGAGCGCCACGGCGGCTCGACATCGACGGCCTGGCGCTGCCCGACTAGCAGGCGCGCCTCACCGCCGCCGCGGATCGCGGCCATGCGAGCGCAGCGCCTGCGCTGCGGATTCGAGCGGGCTGCTCACGCGAGCTGCCTTCGGTTGCGGCCTGGAAAGGCACGCAGCTCTCGCGCAGCGCCTGCGTCTGCGCCCTCGGGCGTATGGAACTCGACACGCCGAGAGGACTAGGCACTCAGGCTCGCCGTCGCTCGAGGTCTCAACCTCCCTTCCATGCCATGAACCACGCACACACGACTTGGGTGTTGTTGGCGCTCGCCCCCTTCGCCTCGGCCCAGGATCCCTGCGGAACCTGGAATGCGCTGCCGACGCCCAATCCAGCCGGCTCGAGCAACACGATGCTCGAAGAAGTGTCGGTGATCGCGCCCGACGACGTGTGGGCCGTCGGACACAAGTACGTGCCCGCCGGGACCGGCATGGAGACGCAGACGCTGGCGATGCACTGGAATGGGTCGGCCTGGAGCATCGTCCCCACGCCCAGCCCCTCGCCCTACCCGGGCGGCGGCTGGGCGGACTTCGAAAGCGTGCACGCGGTCAGCAGCAACGACGTCTGGGCGGCGGGCAGCCAGCGCATCCAGGCTCCCGATGGCTTCGTCGGCACGCACTTGATGGTCCAGCACTGGAACGGATCGCAATGGAGCATCGTGCCCGCGCCGATCACGAGCGGCGGCTCGGGCAACTTCGTCGCCGACATCGAGGTCCTCGCCGCGGACGACATCTGGTTCGTCGGCGACTGGCTCGAGTTCCCGCCGACGAGCAGCGCGGAAAAGCGCGCGCTCGCGATGCACTGGGACGGCTCGGGCTTCACGATCTTCGACACGCCGTTCTTCGACAACGCGCCGATCGGGGGCCACGGCTTGACCGCGATCTCCGGCCTGTCGAGCGACGACATCTGGGCCGTCGGCGGCGGGCACGACGGCGACTACGTCGGCTTCTCCTACATCGTGCACTGGGACGGCCAGTCCTGGAGCTACGTCCCGGGGCCGACCGCGGGCTGGTACCACCGGCTCTACGACGTCCACGCGCTCTCGGCCAGCGAGGTGTATGCGGTCGGCGACTACCAGGACGCCAGCGGCTACCACGGTCTGTTCCTGCGCTGGAACGGCTCGAGTTGGACCCGCCTCCCGGATCCCCCGGTCGGCGGCATGAGCATCGAAGCGATCGCCCCTTCGCGGGTCTACGTCGGCGGTGGCGGCGTGTCGCTCTGGGACGGCTCGAGCTTCACCACGATCAGCACGATCCCAGGATCGGCGTCGCCCGGCCTGTGGAGCCTGGAGGCCAACGGGCCCTGCTCGCTGTGGGGCTCGGGGCGCGACTGGGTCGCGCCGGATCTGGTCGCGCTCACCGTGCGCCTCGACCCCAGCTCGCCGGGAACGAACTACTGCAGCCTTTCGCCGAACTCGGTGGGGCCGGGTGCGAGCATCTGGGCCAGCGGCAGCACCAGCCTCTCCCAGGCCGACCTGGTGTTGCGCGCGATGGCCTGCCCGCCCAACCGGCCCGGCCTGTTCTTCTACGGCAACCTGGCCGCGAATCTGCCCTTCGGCAACGGCGTGCGCTGCCTCGGCGGGACGATCCGGCGCCGTCCAGCGCTGCTCATCGATGCGAGCGGCAGCGCGGCGCAGCCCTTCGACTACAGCTCGAGCCCGATCGCAGCGGGAAGCTCCTGGAACTTCCAGTTCTGGTTCCGCGACCCGCTGGGCGGCGGCGCGTTCTTCAATCTCAGCGACGCGATCCGCTTCGACTTCGTGCCCTGATCGGGAGCGACTCTTCAACTCCGCGCTGGCGCTCGCGTTGTTCGAGTCGTTCGAGGCTGACTGCCCTGCGGGTAGCCGCCTCGATCGCTTCGTGCGCCAGCGGCGAGCCGCCGGCCGAATCCGCGCCGCGCGGCGCTCGCGCGAAGCGAAGAGATCGGAATCAGCTGCGCTGACGACAGGCGCCTGCTCGCACCGCGGCCGCCGGGCTAGAACGCGCTGCGCGCCGCTAGGGAAGCACGCCGTATTCCAAGCCGCCGCTCAGCGTCGAGTTGTTGGGCGCGGGAAAGCCTGGATCGCGCCCCCACCACTGGCAGTTGACCAAGGTGCCGATTTGCGTCAGCGCCGGCAGCGGCGTGCCGCCGTAGAAGCCGTTGGCGAAGGCGGTCATGTCGATCTCGTACAGTCCCGAACAGTCGTTGACCGGCGGCGGCGTGCCTCCCGAAGTACGCGCCGGCGTGCGCCGGATCGGGGACTTCACGCACAGGAACCCGCCCTGGAACGGGAACACCTGGCGGCCGCTGACGCTGTAGAACAGCAGCCCGTTCTTGTTGTTGCGCACGCTGCTTCCGAGGACGGTGAAGCCGGCGAAGGACGAAGCCTGCGGAGCGCCGCTGGTGCTGATCACGGGCAGGCAGGCGAGCGAATTGGTCTTCGCGGTGCAATGCGTGACGACGCTGGTGCCCGTCCCCGACGCGCGCACGCGCCAGACGCTGCTGACCGCGCCGCCTGCCGGAGTGTCCATCGAGAAGATCTGCGTGTGGCCGAGCGAGGTCAGGTTCGTGGGGTCGAAGAAGGGCACGTTGGCCAGCGTGCCGAGGAAAAACGCGCGCCCCGCCGAGGGCGTGTTCGTGTCGCGCGAGGCCGGGAACTGGTTGATCAGGTGCCTGACGAACACACCGGCGAAGAAGCGGCCGCGCACCGTGACCGGCGGCACCGGAATCGAATTCAGCACCTGGGTGTCGCGGTTCTGCACGGTGGCGTTCGCCTGGCTGACGAGCACCGCGTCGCTCGGATCCCCGTCCTCGGTCGGATCCTCCCAGATGCAGGCGGTGACCGGCGTGCCGTCGGGGACGCAAAAGCCAGGGTTCTGCGGAAAGCCGTAGCAGACCTGGACCTCGGTGATGACGTCGTACTCCGCGCCCGGTCGCGTGTCGAAGGTCTGCAGCCAGCACAGCACACCGCCCAGGTTCAATCCCCAGGCCTGATCGGTGCTGCCGTCGTCGAGCACATAATTGTTGGACTGGTACCCGCCGCCCGGGGCCGGAGCCTGGGCTGGCGTCTCGGCCGAGGGCGCGGGCGCCGGACCGCCGACCGCTGCGCCTTGCACCGCGGCGGCTGGGGGCGCGAAGCTCAACAGCCCGAACGCAAGCGAGAGGAGCGGAATCATGGCTGGGGCGGGGTAGGCGGGGCCTTGCAGGACTGTAGCTCGCGGCAGGGGCACCGGTTTCAAGCTACCTGCGATCCGGTCTGGAAGCCTGAAGTGCCCAGCGATGCGGGGCAGTTCCAGAG
>Ga0315910_10000888_pt1 | contig 28345 bp, 19 predicted proteins | sample EdamamesoilMG_FD_204470 | JGI IMG/M metagenome (GOLD analysis project Ga0315910, IMG submission 204470) | Garden soil microbial communities collected in Santa Monica, California, United States - Edamame soil | ecosystem: Environmental > Terrestrial > Soil > Garden | place: USA: California... | reverse complement strand
TCGCTGAAGGAACTGTGGGATCTGGCCTTGGCATGGTGACCCCAATCCGCTACTGCACCAGAACTCAGCTGAGGTGACGCCCACATGCTCACTGAAAAACTCGTTAAGGACATCAAGCCGCTGCGATATTCGCGGAAGGTCACGGATGGCCGCGGCTTGTACCTCTTGCTTACCGCCAATGGAGGTCGGTACTGGAGATACGACTATCGATTCGAAGACAAGCGAGGGGAGTTGATCCGTCCCTCAGGAGGCGGCAACTGCGAATGCTATGACCTCCTGTGGGAGACGGGGGCGCGTAAAGGTGGAATTGGGGTGAGTTGCAAGCTACTGAGTATGAATGACGGCCGGAGGCGTCCAGCTTCCGTCGCTTACGGCAGCCTTCGGCCAATAGGCGCGCACATAAAGCGAGAAATCGCCCTCTGGTGCCGGCAACCAATTGGCTCGCTGCGCCGGTTCGGTAGGGGCCTCCGCCTGCACATAGATAGTCAGAGATCCGTCTTCGGAAACCTTCAGATCCTTGTTCTTGGTGCCGACCGAAAAGCGATTGATGGGATTGGCGACAAAGAAATGATGCTCGTTGTAGATGGACAGCGACCAGAATCCATGGACGGGCGGCGTTTGGCCCTTTGCAAACGTCACCCGGTACCGGTTGGTACTGTTGAGACGCGCGCCGTTCGAATCCAGGTCCTGGTAGAAATACTTGGTTTCGTTGGGCGCATTCACCAGGATGTTCGACTTCGCCACCGCCGTGCGCGTGAAGTAGTCGGTTCCGAAGGCTGATTCGTTGGAAATGGTGCTCCAGTGATGCGGCAACTGCTGGCCGTAGTTCCGGAACTGGAATAGCGGCTTCACGAGCTGCTCGTCGGCCTCCAGGGCTCCATCGACAACAGCCTTTCTGAGAGCCGGGTCCTGCTTTGCCGCCTCGAGTACCGCCAGCACCTGCGCATAGCGTGCTTCTTCGCCAGGAAGGGGAGGGGCGTCGGCGAGCACAATGGGTAGCTGATCGACAAATTTGTCCGGAAAGACCCAGCGCGATTCCTCTTCCCCGGCAGGTGGTGGGGGCAGCCTTGGCAGGTTCGCCCAATCCCTGGTCTTCATCGATCCGTCATACTCGTCGAGCGGATAGGCATTCACCGAACGCAGTACCGACTGGATGGCGGCCTTGTCGGCCGGCGTGTCGTCCTGAAAGATGCGCGGGGCGAGCAGTCCCGTGCAGCTCGCTGAGCGGAACACCCGGGTGATGCCCGCGGGTACTTCACCCTGCCAGTCCGGACCGACCAGCAGGTAGAACCCGGGCGTCGTTCCATACATGCTACCCAGCTGCACGAAGCTGTCGGTGCGCAGGTTGACGATCTGGTAGACCCAGAAACGATCTCCGAAATCCGGAACCTGGACGACCACCGGAGAAGTGTCGAGGGCGAGCACGCCAAGGCCGTACACCACGTCCTGGTTCGGACAGGCAATGGCGCGCTCGGCGGGATCGACGTAGTCGGTCAGCATCGCTATCTTGTTCAATGGCGCAAGCATCAACGGGCCGGAAAGTGCCGCTTCCTTTACGGGCGCGAAGGCGAGCCGGCGGTTGTAGATGTTCACCAGGGGCCACGCCCAGAAGTAGGCATCCTTGCCCACTAGTTTCGCGTACTCCGCGGTGATCTTGACGCGCTTGTCAGGCCCGGTCGGCAGTGCCTTGGACCAGCCAGTAGACATGGAAAGTGGATCCAGGGGCTTCATGGCGTTTGCTCCGATTGCTGACGATCAATTGAAGGTGGGGCGCGATTTTCCGGATCACGCCTCACCAGTTCACGGCTGGTCGAGCCTCACGAGCGGAGGGGGGAAGTAGGTGCGCTCGGCCACCGCGCCTTTTGCGCGGTAAAAGCGGAAGGTCAGGCTGTAACCCACTCCTTTTGGAGTGGGCAGCCAGTTACCGTCAGGCGCGTTCTTCGGCCTCGCATCCGCAAAGTATAGGGTCAGCGAGCCATCGGCACCCGGTTGCGGATTCGTCTCCTTGTTCAGCAGGTAACGTTTGGCCGGATTTGGCAGCACGCGCCTCTGGACGGAATCCACGGCAATCACGGACCAAAAATAGGTGGCGTATTGCTGCGGCAGGGCATCCTTCGGGAAATGCAGGGAGTAGGACTGGTCGCCGGTCAGCGGGGCACCATCCGGGCCGACAAACGCCTTGTAATAGATGACTTCATCGAAGGTGTTGGCCCAGATGCCGCCATAGTTGACGAGTGTCCGCACGAGCCAGTCGCCACCGTAGGCTCCCATCGCGGAGGCGAGCGCCCACCCATTGCGAACGGTCCCGTCGCCTAGGGTTGGCAACGCCTTCTTGAACTCGCCGAACGCCTTCGTGCGGATCACCTGGTCAATGCGCTGCCGTTCCGCTGGATCCCTGATCAGTTTTGCGATGGCGCGCGCATTCTGCTGCAACTCGGTCATTCCCGGGTTGATGTCGGCCTCGCTGTCCAGAGCGACGTCGGCAAAATCGAAAGCTTCGACGCCAGGCAGTGCGTCGATATCGAAGAGGGGAGTCTTCGGGATCGTCGGCACCGCCGGCTGGCCACTGGAGTGCAGTTCGAACTGGTGCTGCAGCGCTATCGCCGCGTCCCAGTCGGTGCCCAGTTCCACGCGTGTCAGCACGCGCATGTACCTGACCGGTACTTCGACGACCTGCACGCCAGCCGGAACAGACACTTGCGCGCCTTTCAGGCATACAGCGAACTTGCCATTCGGGTGCGCTGGAAAGGCGCGCTCATTGATATTGGCGACCGTATCACCCCAGCCGTTGAGGAATTGAACGGTGTAGTAGCGGCCGGTGATCTCAGGGACAGAGACCATCAGGCAGCTCTTGTCATCGAGCGCGACCCATGCCTCGGAATAGGCCACGTCAAGATTGGGATTAGGCCACTGGACGTTTCCAGGTGCGCGGTGAAGCAAGGAGTTCCATTTGAAGCCTTCCTGGAAGTCCAGTTGCTGTTGTCTCAGGATCAGCAGTCGGGCCAGGAGGTACAGGTACGCGTCGCTGACGGACTGATCAGGTGGCGGCGAGCCTTGAGAGCTGGACATTACGGACCTCCCGATTCTGGAATACGAGCACATGCGGCCCCGCAGCGAACAGTCATCTCAGCGTCGGGCAAAGCTGTCGCCGCAGGGCCCAAGAGAGTAGCGTTTGCGGCGCAGGAGTGCCATCGAGGGCCTGCGAGCATGCCCATCAGTCAGGTTCGCTAATCTCCGTAGATAACAATGGACGCGCCCAGGAGGACGCCGCCAACGCCTGTAAGGTCCCAACTCGTTGGCGCAACTCCATCTACGAGCCAAAGCCAGACCGAAGCGACGGCGACATAGACACCTCCGTAGGCTGCGTAGATGCGACGTGAGGCGGTAGGTTGCAGGGATCGATAGATAAGCCCACGATTTCCGCGAGGGCAGTCACCACGAACAGCAGCAGCGCCTTCACTACACCAGGAGCATTGCGTTCATGACGCAAAGATAGTCGTCAGTTGCGACCGCGGGTGGGTGCCAAGCCGGCTTGGCTTTGGCTACAATGAGCCCGGCTCCCGAGAGCAACTCTTGAGCCGGCATGAGACGCTGTTTTCAGTGCGATTTCGTATCCGGTATTTCCTACGGTATCGACATTTGCGACTAGAACTTTCTGACTGAAAACAATTGGTTAGGAGTGCAGTTCGAATCCCTCACTCCCGCCAGTTTCCGGTTTCCCGGCCGTCGCCCTCAAGGCAGAACGACAATCTCCACCTGCCGGTGACGATAGTCCCCGACTCCATCCGGTGGAGGCGCTTCCTGAACCCAGCGGACTTCATAGGCTGGTACAGTCAGGCCGGCACCCCGCAGCAGTTCGGCGATCTGTTCGGCGCGCCGTTGCGCCAGGTCCGGCCGCTCCTGCAGGACCGTGCCGTCGGAGAGCAGGGCGGCGCTGCGGTGGCCCGTGATCTCGATGCGGGAGGCAGACATGGCTTTGGCCAGTTCCAGCACCGGCGCGAGCTGGAACGGCGTCTTGAAGTTCACCATGCCATTGAAGTCATAGGTCATGGTAAAGCTCTTCGGTTCGCGCTTCACATCCGCGGGCGCCGAAGGCATGGGCAGCGTGTTGAATGCCAGGCGTCCGCCACTGGGTCCCGGCGGGCGAGGTGGGTCGAATGTCAGGTTGTAGCGATCCTCCGCGGGCAGCATCGTGTTGCAAGAGGCATCGGGCTCAGCCACCACCGAAAGGTGCACGGGTTCCAGCACGATGCCGCCGCAGATGCGGGGCTTGTCGCTGCGTTTGCCTTCCACCAGAACGCGATGTCCCAGCCACGGCGGATTGACCGGCGCGGACACATCGGCCTGCAGTGTCAGGAAGTACAGCTCGCCCTGGTACTCCGCCAGCCAGCAAGGAACGCTGGCCGTGTCGCGCACGATGGGGCAGGCGACGAAATTGCGCAGCGCCGGGTCGGGCGTGGCCGCAACCGCCAGCGCTGGCAGCAGCAATCCAAAAGCCAGCGCGCCGCGGCTCACAGCGCCCCCAGGAAGTTCGTCAGGTCCTCTTTCTCCTGCTCCGAGTAGCCGATGTTGTAGCGCCGGTCGTAGTAGTCGACCACGGCACGCAGCGTCGACGCTGAGCCATTGGAGAAATAGGGCGCCCGTGCAGACAGCCCGCGCAGCTGCTGTATCACGATGGTGCCCACGTCGTTGCAGCGACCCGAGATCAGCGCGCGTCCCGGATCCTGCGTGTAGATCACGCGGCCCAGGAAGGGATGCGGCGGCACGCGCTCCTTGCACGTGACCTTGAACAGCGGCAGCTCTGGCCTGGCGGTGTTCCAGGGATTCAGCGGTACTTCCGAGGCCCACGGCAGATTGGTGGTGCCGATGTCCATCCAGCCATTGGCGGTGTCCATGCCCGTGAGGTGCATGCCGTGACAGGTGGCGCAGGTGCGCTTGGTGGGATTGCCCAGGCCCACCGAATTCAGGTGCATGGAGTCGCGGATCCAGAAGGTGCGGAACATGTAGACGTCATGACCACGCTGGATGGACTCGCGCGCCGCGTTGCGCGCATTCACGGCCTCATCCGCGCCACGGGGCAGAGTCTTCCACTTGTTCTCCATGGGGATGACCCAGCGCGTGGTGTTGTTGCCGAGCACGCCGGCCTCGCCCTTCTGCAGCGCCTGTGGTCCCAGCCCCGATGGCCCATCGGCCTCCGTGAGACTGCCAGCGCGGCGGTCCACCGCCTGCGCCACGTACACCCGCGATTCGAAATCGAAGATGGCATCCTGCTGCGCGCGCGTCAGCGGCGTCTGCATCTGCAGATGCGTCGCCGCGGCATCGACCGCCTGCGTGCGCAGGGTGGGGAATCGCGCGTCGGCCATCAGGTTCATCACCGACGGGCGGCCCGTGTCCGGATCGCGGGTGGCCGGCAGGCCGTTCTTGCCGATGAAGGGCAGTACGCCGAAATTCTCGTGCGTGGTGTACTTGGTATTGGCTACGGGCCGCGGCCGGCGATACACGGATATCCTGGGATCAGGAGAATAGAGCCCGTACACCGGACTGCCATTGCAGCCCGTGGGATCGCGCACCACTTCGATCGTGAACTCCGGATCCATCGGTTTGCCGTCAGCGCCACGCGGCGGCCATGGCAAGGCCACGCGGATCAATCCGCGCTCCAGCAACAATGAATGCGAGGCCGCGTCGGTTTGCGGCAGGTTCGGGCAGTTCGAGCCATCGACGGCTGCGAACAGCGGATCCTTTCCCTGCGTGGCCTTCCAGCGCTCGCGCGCCGTGGTGGCCGAAAGGCTCATGCCGTCGGCAGGCTGATGACAGGTGACGCAGGCGCGGCCCGATGCGCCCAGAGGTTCGAAGAAGGGATGACCACGCGTCGCCAGCGCCGATCCCGTCAGCAGCACCCGTGACGTGCCGCTGTCATTGGAATAGTCGAGCGCGTTGGGCCACGACCGCCCTTCCCCGGGCCCCCACCAGCGATCCGGCAGGTCCGTCGTACCGGCAGGGGGGATGGCCAGCAGCGACAGCAGCGAAGACGCAGCCGCGATGGCGATGAAGGCCCGGGGTCTGGTCATTGACTGTCAGTTGCCGAAATTGAACTTCACCCGCGCACCATACTGCTGCGGGGCGCCGTAGACGATACCTCCGGTGGCGCTGGTGGAATTCTGGATCTGCGAGGCGATGTAGGTCTTGTCGCTGACATTGGTCATGAAGGCCTCCACCGCCCAGTTGCCCTGTTCCCAGGTGAGCCGCGCATCCCACAGGCTGCGCGAGGGCACGGTGGTGGCCACGGTCGGGAAGGGCGTGGCGAGCTGCTCGGCGATGTGGCCCCACTGCAGCCGCGGCACCAGGCGGCCGTTGCCCAGCACGAAGGTGTAGTCGATGCCCGCGCTCAGCGTCCATTCGGGCGAGAACACCAGGTCCGCGCCCTTCGGCACCGTCTGCTGCGTATTCGTCGAGGTATTGACGATCGAAGCGGCCTCGGCGAATTCCGCATCCAGCCAGCCGATGCCCACATTCACTCCGAATCCGCCGAAGCGGCCGGTGATCTCCAGCTCCGCGCCCAAGGCCTCTCCCGAGGCGGCGTTCTGCGTCAGCGGCAGGCCGTTGTACAGGCTCGAGAGCTGGATGTCCTTGTAGTCGGAATAGAACACATCGCCGTTCACGCGCAGGTGGTTGTCGAGCATCGTGGCCTTCCAGCCCGCCTCGTACACCAGGTTCGTCTCGGGCTTGAAGTTCGGTGTGCCCAGCGTGAGGTTCACACCGCCGGCCTTGTACCCCTTTGACACCGTGCCATACAGCAGCAGGTCATCGGAGCTGTGGAAGTTGATGCCAGCCTTGCCGGTGACTTCATCCGAAGATGCCGGAGGACCGATGCGATCGGTACCCGGCGGCAAAGGCGCGCCAGGCAGGGCAATGCGGTTGTAGTACTGCTTGTCCTCTGAATAACGCAGGCCGCCGATCAGCTCCACGCGCTCGCCGACGAAGGCGTTGACCTGGCCGAACACCGACTTCGAGGTGTTGTCGGCATTGGTGATGATGGTGGAGTTGGAGGCGACGAAATCGGTGGTGTGCCGGTTGTCGCGCAGCAGGGTCACGGGCACGGCCTCGTCGAGGTAGAAGGCACCCAGCACCCATTGCACCGGACCTTCGCCCTTCGACAGTAGGTTCAATTCGTAGATCCAGGTAGTGAAGCGCGTGCTGGCATAGGCCACGCGGCCCACATTCGCCGTGGGCGGCTGCGGCAGCGCCGTGGCCGTGCGGTCGCCATCGGTCTGGTCTTCGGTCTGTCCATCCTGCCAGGAGGCCTGGAATCTCAGGTCCATTCCGTCGGTGAGCGCCTGGCGGATCTCCGCGCTGGCGCGCTGGCCCTTCTGGGTCATGAAGGAGCGGGCATCCTCCTCGATGGTGAAGGGGTCACTGCTGACCAAGTCACTGCGGTTCTTCACCGCATTGTTGTCGGTCTGCCAGTCGAAGTGCTCGTAGAACAGGTTGACGTCGGTGCGGCCGCTCGGCGCTCGCCAGCCCAGCTGTAGGCGCTGTGAGTCGTTGGCCACATCACCCGGGGTACTGGCGCTGGGACCGATGTTGTCCGTGAAGCTGTCGCGCTTGTCGTGCACGGCCGCGATGCGCACAGCCAGGCTGTCGCTGAATCCCAGGTTCAATGCGCCGACGGTGCGCATCCAGTCGTAGTTGCCCACGGTCTGTTCGATGCTGCCGGAGTAGTTCGAGAACTGCGGCGCCGGCGTGCGCACATAGATCGCGCCGCCCGTGGAGTTCTGCCCGGTCAGGGTGCCCTGCGGGCCGCGCAGCACCTCGATGGAGCCGATGTCGTAGAACGACTGGCCGATGAACTGCTCATGGGGGATGAGCTGTCCGTCGATGTAGTACGCCACGCCCGGGCTGGACGTTGGCGCCGACTGCGCGATACCCACGCCGCGGATGTTCACGAAGGTGGAGCGGTTCACCACATTGATGGCGATGGAGGGCGCGGCCGTCTGGATGTCATTGAGATCGGTGATGCCCTGCCGGTCGAGGTCCTGGCCGCTGAACACGCTGGCCGAGATGGGAACGTCCTGCAGGTTCTGCTCGCGGCGCTCGGCCGTCACCACGATCTCTTCCAGCGCCACGTCCACCTCGGCAGCCGAGGCGGGGGCCGGCATCGCGGCCTGGGCCAGCGCCAGCGCCACGGCAACACCCACCGCGCCGGTGGCCCGGGCTACAGGGGAAACGGTCGGATTCTTGTTCATGTGTACCCCGAATCGGGCCTCTCGGGACCCTGATGAAAGCGTTTTCACACAGGGCGGGGCGGGCGTCAAGTGCTAGAACAGCGCTCCGGCGTCCTCTTCGGTGTCGATGGCCAGGATCCGGGCGGCCAGCGCATGAGCGGCTTGCGGGGCGATGGGGCGGCTTGCCCTGCCGAGGCAGTCGACGAACTTGGCCACCAGCTCCGGCCCGGACATGGGGTTGGCCGGCGAGCCGCGGGGGTGGGCCACGTCCCGCTCCAGCACGCGGCCGTCTTTCAGATGAATCGCCACCGCGCCCCGGGCCGCGTCCCGTCCCCACGCGGTCTGCAGGGAGAAGCGCAGACGGCGGGCCAGCGACAGTACCTCGGGGTCTGCGCGTGCCGCGGGATTGAAGCTGTCCAGCGTGACGGCGCCGCGACATAGCGCCGTGGCTACCGTGAACGGCAGGCTGAACTTGGCGTCGATGGATGTCGATGGCGCCTGCTTGCGTGCCACTGGCGACGCCAGCATCTGCTGCACTTCGCCGCCCATCACCTGCACCTCGGCGATCCCTTCCACGCGAATGGCGTGTTGCTCGCGCAGCCACAGCGAGGCCTCGATGGCCGCATGCGTGCCGCGGCAACTCGGCCAAGGCTTGAAGCTCAACTGCTCGACGAGCCAGCGCGATCCCAGATCCTCGAGCAGCACGCTCTCGTCATAGCGGCCAGCGGCGAAGAGACGGAAGAATCCTGCCTCACCCTCAAATGGCGCGGAAAAGCCTGCAATTCCCGATGCGGCAAGCTCTGCCACCGTCACGGCAGCCTGCGCGGGAAAGGCTTCTCGCACGGCGCGCAGCACGCCGTGCGTGCCGCTGGTGATCTCACCTGGGCAGCTGTTCTGCAGCATCATCAGCGACCAGGCATCCAGCAGCTGCCGCGAGTCCAGACCCAGCACCCGGGCGGCGCCCGCCACGGCGCCCATGGCGCCAAGAATGGGCGGTGGATACCAGCCCAGTCGCGCCGGATCCTCCCGCAGGCACAGACCCAGACGGCAGACCAGGTCGCATCCCACCGCAATCGAAGTCAGCAGCTCCCTGCCGCTGACCGGTCCACCTGCCTGGGCCAGCGCCAGCACCGCGGGGATCAGCGAGGCGTCGGGATGGGTCGGTGCGGGATCAAAGGCGTCCTCGTAGTCCAGCGCATGCGCCATGGATCCATTGGCGAGCGCGGCCAGGCTCGCCGATGTGCGCACGGAGGTGCCCAGCACCGAAGCCCGTGGCCGCGCCGGGCTGCCCGAGGCGGCCAGCTCGATGAAGGGTTGCACTTCCGGTGCCAGGCCACTGGCTGCGTGCATCACGCCGACCGCATCGAGCAGCGCGCGTCGCGCCGCCTCGACGGTCGAGGCCGGCAGGTCCTGGAACCGGACCCCGGTGACGTGGGCAGCCAGACAGGCTGACAGGGGCGTAGTGGCGGTGGTCATGGACGCTCCTGCTATATTGCAAGCGCTTTCGTCGCACACATTACTGTAGAAACGGGCAAGGGGCATGGATCAGGCAGAAATGGCATCCCGGGTGCGCTGGCGGCTCGCGCTGCCCTGCATCCTCTTCATGCTGATGAGTTCGCTGGACCGGGCGAACATCAGCTTCGCCGCCACCCACATGAATGCCGAGCTCGGCTTCACGCCGTCGCAGTACGGATTGGGCGCCGGCATCCTGTTCGCGGGCTTCCTGCTCGGCCAATACCCCAGCCTGTGGTGGATGCAGCGCGTGGGCATGCGAAGGTGGATCGCCACATGCGCCTTGCTCTGGGGCAGCGCCGCTGGCGCCATGGGCTTCATCGACTCGCATGTGCAGTTCTATGTGCTGCGCGTGCTGATCGGCCTGGCAGAGGGCGGCCTTGCGCCGGGCATCGTGCTGTACCTGAGCCAGTTCGCCACCGAACGCGAGCGCGCCACGACTTTCACCATGCCGGCGCTCGCCATTCCCGCCTCGGTGGTGATCGGCGCACCGCTTTCCGGCCTTCTGTTGGGCGTGCAGGATCTGCCGCTTTCGCCGTGGCGGTTCATGTTCATCGCGGAGGCGATTCCCACCGTCTTGCTGGGCCTGGGCGCGCTGCTGTATTTCCCGGACACGCCCGCACAGGCGAAATTCCTCAGCGAGCTAGAGAAGCAGTGGCTGGTGTCGCATGCCGCGCACCGCGCGGATCGTCATCGCCGCAACGACTGGTCGGGCCTGCGCGAACCGCTGGTGCCCATGGCGGGCCTGCTGTGGTTCTGCCTGCTGAGCGGCTCCTATGGCGTGATCTACTGGCTGCCACAGGTCATCCAGTCGATGACCGGGCTGTCGAGCCTGGGCATCGGACTGGTGGGCGCGCTGCCGTGGATCGGTGTCGTGTTCGGCATGTACTTCAATGCGCGCCATTCCGATCGCACGGGTGAACGCTACTGGCATGTGGCGCTGCCAGCCCTGCTGGCCGCAGCCATGCTGCTGGTGGCATGGCAGGCGGGCGCGGGTGTGCTGGCACTGGTGGCCCTGCTGCTGGCCGGGCTTGGACTGGGCAGCGCGCAGGGCGCCTTCTGGGCCGTGCCCACTCCACTGCTGAAGCCTGCGTCCTTCAGTGTCGCGGTGGTCGCCATCAACATCATGGGCAGTGCCGGCGGACTGGTGATGCCGCAGGTCATGGGCATCGCGCGTGAGCGCAGTGGTGGATTCGCGCTGCCCACGCTGCTGGTGGTGGGCGTGCTGGTGATCGCCGCGCTGCTGGTGGCGGCGATCCACCTGCGGTATCGCCGCGACCCGCGCGACCGCCCTGCGGCGGCCGCGCTGCGCCAGTCTTCCTAGTTCACTCTCAGAACGAGGCCCTCAGCCGCATCCAGTAGTGGCGGCCGCTGTAGTCGTACATAGAGGACAGGGTGTGGTTGCCATCCGGCACGTACGGCGGTGACTTGTCCATCACATTGTTCGCGCCGATGCCGATCTGGCTGTTCTTGAGCCCGAAGAGCTCACCCAGGTTGTAGGTGTACGACAGGTCCCAGGTGAAGTACTTCTCGATGTGCGGCTTCGCGGTGGTGCCGGCGTTAGGCGTCTGGTCGTTGTAATACTCATCCGTGAAGCGCAGCAGCGACTGCACGGAATGCCCGCCCAGGTCCCACACATTCCGCATGGACGCGCGCCACGGGACGGCGAAGGATCCACCGGCGGTGCGCGCGTTGCGGCTGCCGGAGTAGTCGATGCCGTTGATCTTGTACGTGTCCTGGTAGCTGGCCAGCACCGAGTTCGTCAGCCGCCCGAACTTGCCCAGGTCCTGGGTGTTGTTCAGCGCGAAGTCGAAGCCGGCCGATTCCAGTGAAGCGTTGTTGATGTAGGTGACGTTCAGGCCGACGATCTGGCCGACGTTCACGCCATTCCAGATCACGGTGCCCGCCGCCGTGCTGCGAATCACTTTGCTCGGATCGAGCGCGGTGGTCGGGTTCGCCGCCAGCTCCGCGGCATTCTCCAGCGAGATCTGGTCGTCGAAGTCGAAGTGCCAGTAATCGACATCGAGGCTCCAGTTCTGGAGGAAGTTCAGCGTGAAGCCGAGGTTGTAGTTCTCCGAGGTCTGGGGATCCAGGCCGGCATTGCCGGACACCGTGGTGGGTACGCGCGACAGGTTGTCATTGGCGGGTGTGAGGCCATCATTCACCGCATTGCTGAACACCACGTTCTGGCGGTAGCGCTGGTACAGCGAGGGCGCCAGGAACGAGGTGCTCCAGGTGCCGCGCAGCTTCAGCCAGTCGCCGGGCAGCGAGTACAGCAGTCCCAGCTTCGGATCAGTGCTCTCGAGGCCAGGGCCGCCGGTGTTCTCGTAGCGCACCGCGCCCGTGAACTCCAGCCGGCCGGCGCTCTCCGTGTCGAGCAGCGGCACCGACAACTCGAGGAACACCGCGTTGGACGTCTGGCCCACGTTCTTGTCGTAGAACGGCGCCTGCAGGTCGGTCTGTCCCGCGTTCATCAGTGCGGGGTAGTCCGCGCTCCAGTCATCGCCGCGATGCTGGCCACCAATGGCCACGCCCACCTTGCCCGCGGGCAGCTCGAACAGCTCGCCGGATACCACCAGGTCCACTACCTGCGCCTTCACTTCGTAGCGCTGCCAGTCCTGGGCCGTGATGTAGGTGATCATGTCCGCGGTGCTCGCCAGCGAAGATCCGGGCGTTGTGGTGACCGAGGTGCCGAAGATGTTGAAGAAGCGGCAGTTGCCCGAGCCCGGCTTGATGCCCGAAGTCAGGGGATCCAGTCCTGGCGTCAGGCAGCCAGCGCCGCCGTAACCGGACAGGCCCGCGCGCAGGTTGGGCATGGAGAAGGAGCTGCCGAAGGTGGTGTCGTTCTCGGAGTTCTTCGCGTAGACATAGCTCGTGTTGTAGCGCCAGTTGTCGCTGCCGAAGAGCTTGCCTTCGAAGCCGCCGACCAGCCGCATGGCATCCACCTTGTAGACGGTGGGATTGATGTCGTTGCGGCAGTTGTAGCTGGTCCCCGGGTCGCCAGGCAGGTTGCAGTTCAGGCCGAAGATGCGGCTGCCGGCGAATACGGTCACATCCTCCCAGAATGGCACCACCTGCCGACCGTTCACGATGGCATTGGCATTGGTGCCCGCGACGATGACCTGGCCGGCCGCATTGCGGGCGGGCAGGAAGTCGTTCACGCCATTGCCGTCCTTGTCATACGTGAGCTGCGTGGCGCTGCTCTCTGCGTACAGCGGCACGCCGGCGGAGTTCATGGCGCGGAAGGTGTTGGAAGGTGCGTAACCCGGGATGATGACCGCGGGCTGTCCCGGGCCCGGATTCACCGCCGCGCCCGGAGTGTCGACGATGCTGGTGCTGTTGGTGAGGAAGCTGGCCTCGCCGAAGAAGCGCACCGAGTCGTTGAAGTCGTGGTGCACCTCTACGAAACCCTGGTAACGGCTCTCGTCACCATTGGCGCTGGTACCCAGCGGGGCGTTCTGCTGGCAGCTCGAAGGATAGGTGACGCCCAGCCGCGTGACCGGGTTGCCGGTGGTATTGGCCGACGGCGCGAACTGCGCGCACATCGGATCCGCGATGGTCGTCGCCGCTCCGGCGATGGCACCCGCGGCATTGCGGTTGGGAATCGTGAAGCGCGCCGGCCAGCCGGCCAGACGGAACGCGCCGTCGATACCCGGCCGCTCCCGGATGATCTCGTACGACTGCCAGTAGAAAGGCGCGCGGTTGAAGTACTCGAATGCCACCACGATGCCCGAGGTGTCGGTCTGCGTTCCCCAGATGGCCGAAGCGCGCACGTCGGTGCTGCTGCCGTACTCGCGCATGTCCGCCTGAAGCTGTGCCTCGGCACCATCGAAGCGGCGGCGCGTGAGGAAATTCGCGACGCCGCCCACGGCATCGGAACCGTACAGGGACGAGGCGCCGTCCTTGAGCACGTCGATGCGCTCGATCGCGATCTGCGGCACCAGCGAGTTCACGTCGACGCTGCCCACGGTGACCGCGTCGCGCGCCACGCGCCTGCCGTTCAGCAACACCAGCGTTGCATCCGCTCCCAGGTTGCGCAGGTTGAGGCTGCCGGATCCATTCGAGGAGCCCAGCGCGCGGCCGACCGTGAAGGTGGTGTTGAAGCTGTACGGCAGCTGCGTGAAGAAATCCGCGACGGTGCGGGGCGCGTGCTCGGCGAACTGTTCGCGCGAGATCTCCTGCACCGGCGATGCGGGCACGGAGCCCTCGGTGCGCGGAATGTAGCTGCCGGTGACGACCACTTCCTGCACTTCGGTGGTGGCGGTGTCGGCCGCTGCGGCGGGCAATGCATGTCCCGCCAGCAGCGTGATGCCTGCGGCGGTGGCCAATGTCGACTTCATGATGTGACTCCCCTTTTCTTCTGAGACTTTTCTGTGTGAGGCGGTGAACAATCTGGCGGCGTCAGTCCGGAATATTCGAGCGTTCCCAGACCTTGCCGCTGGCGAAGACGATGCGGGACAGATACATGAAGGTCGGATCCTTGCGGTCCGGATACCCGCTGACGGTGATCCTGTCGCCGGCCTTCAGATCCGTGGGTTTCCAGTCATAGCGCGCCAGCAGCACCCGGCCGGCGGCGAACACCTTGTGCGGCACCTTCTTGCCATCGGCATCGGTGACTTCGATGTCGAAGAAGGAGTGCGGGTTGGTGAAGGCGAAGTAGGTGACCGTGCCGGTGATGGTGACCACCTGGTTGCGGTCGAAGTTGGCCGTGGAGTGGTGGGCCTGCGCAGCGGCCGCGGCCAGCCATACCAGGCACAGCGCCAGGATCTTCTTCGTCATGCTGTTCATGATTTGCCTCACTGGCGCCACGGCACGGTGCTCGGGTTGCCCTGGACGTTCTGGTCCCAGATATCCTGCTGGCAGAGGTATTCACCCACCTCGATGTCGGGCGACCACTTGTAGAGCATGCGGAACGACACCGGCGTGGCGAACACCACGGGGTCATCGATGGTGATGTCGTTGCGCAGCTGCTTGCGTCCCTCGTCGTCCTTGCCGATGCTCCAGCGCTCGACGATGCGTCTTGCACTACTGATCGGCGGATCGCCCAGTGGGAGGCCGGCGCCCTCGCGGCGCAGGCGCGTGGTCTCGATCACCAGCGTGTCCCCGTCCCACCGGCCGTTTGAGGTGCCCATGGCCGTCGGCAGGGTCTCGAACACGGGAGCCGGCGCGGCAATCGGGATGCGTCGCACGCTGCCGTAGATCTCGAAGAACTGCGTCATGCGGCCGGGCGTGAACAGGATCTCGAAGGGGTACTGTGCGATCAGCCGCACCTGGTAGGGCATGGACTCCGGAATGCAGGAAGCGTTGGCGTCGTCGATGGTCGGATCCACCGGCCCGTACGTCTCGCGGTACTTTCGTTGCACTTCGAGTGCCTCGGGTCGCAACGGCAGCTGTGTGGGCCGCTCGCTGCGCCGTCCGTCCGGCAGCCACACGCCAGACATCTCGCGCGCCACCGTCGCCGGATCGGCCCACGCTGCAGGAGATGCGCCAAGCAGCAGGAAAATGCAGGTGTTGCGGAACGCCGCCTTCATGGCCGTGCTCCTCCCGCAGCGGCGCGCCGCGCTGCCGCGTGCTCCGCAAGGCGGTGTCGCCACAGCCGGTCGATCCACAGTCCTTCAGAGCACTGCCCCTCGGCAAGGCGCGCGTCGGGCGCGCGTACGAAGACCCGGCGCATCGAGACCGGGCGCGTGAAGCTCGCCGGATCCTCGAGCACCATGTCATTCACCAGCACCTGCCCGCGGCGCGCGTCCTGCGACAGTTGCCAGCGCTCGCGCACCACCAGATCTCCGCCATGCGAGAGACCCTGTGCATTCAATATGGCCTGCGGCTCCAGGTCGGTGGTCTCGGCCACCAGCGTCTGTCCCTCCCAGTGGCCGCGGGAACTGCCCAGCCAGGTGGGAATCCGGTCGTCGACCGCGGCGCGCTTGCGTCCGTCCAGGTAGATGCGCCGCGTTTCCGCGTTCAGCAGATTGGGCTGGAAGACGAAGTAGACACGGTCGCTGGTCTGCAGCACTTCCATGGGACCGGTGCCCGCCAGGGTATTGCGCGGTGTGCCCAGCGGCATGCAGAAGCCCGCCGGCTCATCGCGGTCCGGATGGAATTTCTGCAGGCGTTGCGTCGCGGCAGTGGTCAGCGGCAGCGGCACGGGCCACGCCGTAGCCAGCTGCTCCACCGGCAGCCATGTGCCGGAAAAATCGGGCGCCGCAGGCGCTGCAGCGAACGCGGCCTGCAGGACACCCGCCAGCAACAGTGACAATCCCGTGACCCCCGCCACCTTCATACTTCCCTCTGGCTCTTTGTTCTGTCCTCAGCCGAATCGCAATGGCACGCGCAGTGCGCCGATCTCCGGGAACCGCGTCGGGACGATTTCGCCGGACAGTTCGAAGCCGCGCGGCGTATGACGCAGCAGTTCCTCGAGCGCCACCCGCATCTCGATCCGCGCCAACGCTGTGCCAAGGCAGGCGTGCGGTCCGCGGCCGAAGGCCACGGACTCATGCAGGTTCTTCCGATCCAGCCGGAACGTATCCGCCTCTTCGAAGACGGCCTCGTCGCGGTTCGCCGAGGCGTAGACCAGTGCGATAGGCTCGCCGGCGGGAATGGTGCGGCCGTGCAGCGTTACGTCGGTGCGCGCAGTGCGCGCGAAGCCGCGGTAGGGCGTGTACAACCGCAGGAATTCCTCGGTCGCGATAGTGGACAGCTCCGGGTTGGCCCGCAGATGCGACTGCAGCTCCGGATGCCGCGACAGGTGCACCGCGATGGAACCGATCATCACCGTCGGCGCGATGATGCCGACCACCAGCACCTGGCGGATGGTGCCGACGATCATGTCGTCCGGCAGTGGCTCGCCATCGACGCGTGCGGCGAGCAATGCGCTGGTTGCATCCTCGCCCGGATCCAGGGGGTTGAGCTTGCGGTCGGCCACCACCGCGCGCGCCATGTCATACAGGCGCAGGCTGGTTTCCTGCGTGGCGGGGATGTCATTGGACTGCACCGCGATGTTGTAGCGGCGACCCACTTCGGCCAGTTGCTCTGCCTGTGCCTCCGGCAGGTTCATCCAGGCGTTGAACACCCGGATGGGCATGCGCGCGGAAAACTCCTCGCAGACGTCTCCGCCGCCCTTGGCCGCCATCGCCGACAACAGCTCCACGCAGATGGAGCGGATCACGGGTTCGTAGCGCGCCACGCGCTGCGGAGTGAGCAGCGGCGCCAGCGCGCGACGGTAAGGAGTGTGTTCCGGCGGATCCAGATGCAGCGGGGGCCGGCGGCCGGTAAAGGCCACCTTGGGCACCACGTTCTGCTTCGAGGTGATGTACAGCTCGCTGTTGGAGGCTGCCGCGATCACATCCGCATGGCGCATGTAGGCCCAGAAGCCACCCCAGGCATCGCTATGGGCTACCGGGCACTCGCGTCGCAGCCGGGCGTAGTCGGCATGCGGGCTGTCGAAGTCCTCCGGCGCCAGCGGGTCGAAATCCTGGGTCATGGCGGGCAGTATAGGAATCAATGAAAGCGCTTGCACGACTTTCGGGTGAGCGCTGTGGCTTTCGTTCCCGGGCCGGGAATGGTGGAGTAGGCGCCCATGCGAAACAGCAAGCCCCCGGTGTCCCGGCAGCCCGTTCCCAAGCTGGACGATGTTGCTACGCGCGCGGGTGTCTCGGCAGCCACCGTCTCGCGCTACTACAACAATCCCTCCATCGTGGCGCCGGCCACGGCCGCGCGGATCCAGGCGGCCATCGAGTCCACTGGCTACGTGCCCAACCTGCTGGCGGGGGGGTTGGCGTCGAGCCGGAGCCGGCTGGTGGCGGTGCTGGTGCCGGAGGTGGCGCAGTCCATCTTCAATGACACCATCGAAGCCATGAGCGCCGAGCTCTCGCTGGACGGCAACATCGTGATGCTGGGGCTCACGGGCGCAGACAACGCGCGCATGCCGCAGCTGATCAATGCCGCGCTGGCGCGACGGGCGGACGGCATCATCCTCACCGGCATCATCACGGATGCTGAAACGCGCGATCAGCTGCGCCGGCGCGATGTCACCGTCATCGAGACCTGGGGCATTCCGGACGATCCCATCGACATCGCCGTGGGCTTTTCGCATCGCGCGGTGGGACGCGACATCGCGCGCTTCCTGCATGGCCGGGGCTACACCAGGCCACTGCTGGCTGTCGCCGATGGTGCGCGTGCAAGGCAGCGCCGGGATGGTTTCCTGGAAGAGTGGCGCAACGCCGGTCACAAGCCCGCGGCCGTGGTGGACGTGCCGCTGCCCACGCGCTTCGCGCATTCGCGTCTGGTGTGGCGCCATGCCGCGCAGCGGGATCCGCAGCCGGATGTCATCGTCTGCGGCTCCGACCTGCTGGCGCAGGGCGTCATCATCGAGGCGCAGTCCGCGGGTCTGCGGGTGCCGGATCAGGTGGCGGTGGTGGGCTTCGGCAATCTGGCCATCGCCGGGGACATGCGGCCCTCCATCACCACGGTGGATGTCGATGGCGCGCGCATCGGACGCGAGGCCGTGGCCGTGTTGCGCAGGCGCGCGGCGGGTGAACGCATCGTGCAGAAGGTGATCGACGCGGGCTTTCGACTCATCGCGCGCGAAAGCGCGTGAGTCACCGCTTGCTCTAGCGCGCAGCCCCTGCAGCCCGGCGACGCTCGCCCCGCGGTGCCAGTGTCAGCAGCACGATGGCGCCAAGCAGCAGCGCCGCGCCCAGCATCTCGGCACCAGTGGGCCGCGGCTGGCCCCAGAACAGGAACAGCAGCCACGCCGCCGCGAGTCCGGCCAGCAGGCTCGAGGAACGTTCCAGCGGCACGCAGTAGCTGTTCTCGTGCGGGTCCAGCAGGATGATGGCGGCGAACACGGAGATGATAGTCAGCGAGACCGCGATGCCGATCAGCGGCCAGATCACAGGATCCTTCCACACGACAGTGAATCCCCAGGCCAGTTCGCCCGCCTGGGTTCCCAGCCCTGCCAGCGACAGCGCCGCCAGCGCCGCGATCGAAATGGGCAGCGCGATGACCTTCTCTTCCACGAAGTACTGGCGCACCAGCGCGGCATCACCGCGCTTGGCAACGCGGGTCATCACCGCCAGCCGCAGGAAGTAGCCGATGGTGTAGAGAACAACGGTGGCGACGGCCAGCGGCGGCAGGTGGAATCCGCCACGCTGGTGCACCACCAGCCCCAGCGCGGCGGCGACGATCCCCAGCGCGGTCCAGCTCCACCAGCGCACGCGACGCCCGAACATCAGGTCCACCAGCGGCGCGATGATCAGGATGTCGCCGCGCATCAGGAGCTGGATGAACGGGATACTGACATTGGTGAAGGTGAGCGACAGCGGCACGGTGAACAGCACCAGCGCCGTGCCGACGCCGGACAGCAGTGTGTAGCGCGTGGGAACGGGCACGCGGGCACGGCCGATGTCCACGCCGTGCGCGTCCCGGTGCCAGCCCGACAGCCAGATGAAGGCATAAGTCAGCAGCATGTTCATCGTGAGCGTCGCCGGCAGCGTCTCGAGGCCGGTGAGTGGCCGGCCGAGATCCGCGTGCGGCTGGCTGGTAGCCAGGCGCGTCAGGATGATGTTGGGCACATAGCTCAGGAAGTACAGCCCAACCACGAATTCCAGTTTCGGCATCGCGTTCCTCATGCGGCACCGATGACGATGCGGTCGTCCACTGGTTGCAGGCGGCCGGTCAATGCGGCTTCGGCCGTGACGGCACGCAGGTAATTCAGCACTTCATCGAAGCGCGGATCAGCCGCGCGCAACACGCGTGGCACGGCATCGCGATCGATGTACACCGGCAGCAGCCCGGCTTCCTGGATGCGTCCCTCGGCAATGTGCAGTCGCGCGATGGCTGACAACCGCGAAGCCGGCGGAAAGTTGTACAGGCTGTCGAAATCCGGTTCCCAGTTTTCCGCGAGGCGCTGGATCTCGCGAAAGCTCTGGCGCGCAGCGTGCTCCGGCGTCATGCGCAGGTCCGTGGCGAAGTTGCACAGGCTGAAGTACACCGGCCGCCCTTCCACGCACTCGATGCCTTTGAGGATGTGGGCATGATGGCCCAGGATGGCGTCCGCGCCCGCGGCCACCGCCGCGCGTGCCACCTCGCGCTGGTAGTCGGCGATGGTGGCGCGAACGAAATGAATGCCCCAGTGATGTGAGACCAGCACCACGTCGGCGCGCTCGCGCGCGGCGCGGATGTCCTCCTGCATGGCGGCCAGGTCACCGGCGTGGGCGAAAGTATGAATGCGCGCGGGCGTACCGGGCTGGTCGTGCTCGACCTGCTCGTACAAGGTGTGCGCGCGCAGCGGCGCGCAGCCCGGCCGGCGCGCCTCGGCCCAGTAGCTCATGGGCAGGATGGAGGAATAGGCGAGGAAGGCCACGCGCGTGCCATCGGCCAGCTGCCGGATGACCGGCTGTCGCGCGGCGGTGATGTCCGCGCCCACGCCCACCACTTCGAGTCCCGCCGCGCGCAGGTGCTCCAGGGTTTCGAAGAAGGCCTCGTTGCCCCAATCAAGACAGTGGTTGCCGGCGAACGAGATCACATCGAATCCGGCGCGCGCCAGCGCGGCCGCGCAGGCCGGCTGGGCCATCACCGCATGCCGGGCCTGCGGCAACCGCGTGCCACGCGTGGCGAAGCTGGTCTCGAGTTGGCCGAATACCAGTTCCGCCTCATTGAGCAGCTGGGTGGTCGCGGCGAAACAGGCATCGGGATCCTCGCGATCGGGTGCCAGGTCGCCGGTGGCCAGCACGATGCCGTTCATGGCGAGCGCGGCTCTCCGGGACAGCTTCCCGCACGAGCGCCGCAGTGCCGCAGCAGTGCGGGCTCCTCGTGCGGCATGAATCGCAGGGGCCCTGGCACACCGGTGCCGAAGCGCGTCAGCGCCGCAGCGTCGGTATTCCAGCGACCCTGGTCGAGCCGGAACTCCAGCGCGCGCAGCGCGGCCAGCCATTCGCCCGCGGTGAAGGTGCAATGGCCTGCGCCGCGCACCCACAGCTGTTGCAGCAGGGCGGCACTCCCTGCTTCGCGCGCGAATTCCTTCAGGCTGCCATGCGTGGCAGGAACGGTCAGACCATCGCCGATGGTCTGCAGGGAGAGCACAGGCACGCCCAGTTTGCCGGTGGGCACGTAGTGGGCGCGCATGTAGGCGACTGCGCGTGCATCCGCGGCGATGCGCGGCGCTGCCGCCAGTCGCTTCAGGTCTGCATCGAGATCCAGGTTTGCCGCGGCGTAGTAGCGCCGCACGGATGCCTCGCGTCCGGAGCTGCGCAGCTGCCGCGCATAGTCGATGCCCATGTTCCACGAACTAATGCCGCCGGCGCGGCGCTCCTGGTCGGTGCGCGGCACGAAGGTGCCCATCACGAAGGTCCGGCGGATCTGCGCGGCACGCGCGTCGAGATCGTCCGCCGCAGGCTCGGGCGCTGTGGCATCCGTCCACACCGGCAGCTGCGCCAGCGCCGCGGCCAGCATGACGCGGGCCCGGCCCTGCGGTGTGCCCCAGGCTGCGTCCAGCGCCGCCATGGCGCGGGCCGTGTTGGCGCGATCGTCATCGATGCCCACCACGCGCAGTTGCGGATCGTTCGCCGCGAGCTCGCGGAACACCCAGGCGCCGTCGAGCGCGGTGTTCAGCATTCCCAGCGTGCCGGACACCGATCCGCAGGCGGGCAGCGCCGCATCGATGCGATCCGCATGCCTTTCAGCCAGCACCATCGTGACCAGTCCGCCCATGGAGCTGCCCCAGCCGATGGTGCGGCGGGGCTTGCCGTAACGCGCCACGAAGGCATCGAGCACATCGAGCTGGTCGCGCGGCGCCTCCGCCAGCGCCCAGCCTTCCGCACTGTAAGAGGAAGCAGCCAGTGCATAGCCCTGCGCCAGCAGCCATTCGCGCAGCTCGCGTGGCGCGGATTCAGGCGGGCCGGGCCGGCGCACGGCGGAGTAGCCGCGGGCGTACAGCAGCAGCGTGCCGTTCCAGCTCGCGGGCCGCTCGATGATCCAGTCCGCGCCTGGAGCGCTGCGTCCGGTGACGGGCGATGGCATCGCGTCGGCCGCGAAGGCAGTGCCGGCCAGTGAAAGCAGCAGCGCCGCAGAGGCAATCAGCCCCCGTCTTGCGCGCGCAAATTGTCCCGAGGACGTATCCGTCATCGCGTGATCCCCCGTCGCCCACGGCAGTCTATCGACTTTTCCAGCATGAAAGCGCATAACATTCCGGCCCGCAGGCGCTCGCCGCGGGTTTCATATCCGGGGGAAGGCAGATGCTGCAACGGACGCGGTGGAGATGGGGTCTGTGTGCGATGGGTGCTCTGCTGCTGGGGGGCACCTGCGTCGCCGCCATAGTGGGCGAAGCCTCGGGTACGGGATCGTGGCCCGCCCTGGCCGAGACGGTGGATTCGTTGCCAGGCCACACTCTTTATCATCCGGTGAAGGGGCCGCGCGGCCCGCTGCCACTGTACCTGTGGGCCAATGGCGCCTGTCGGGACAACGGTCTGCAGCATGGCGCCTACTTACGGCAGGTCGCCTCTGAAGGCTACTTCGTGATCGCGCTGGGGCGGGCGCGAGAAGAACGTCCCTTCACTCCGGCGCCGGCCGCGAATGCAGGCGATGCACCGGCGGGTGCAGGCGCCGGCGCGCAACCTGCCCCGGCCACTGCGCAACCCGCGGAACGCAATACGCCCGATGAGACGCAGCCGGCGCAGTTGCTCGAGGCCATCGACTGGGCCACGCGCGAAACCACGCGCGCCGGCAGCCCCTTCCAGGGGGCCATCGATATCACGCGCATCGCCGTCGGTGGCCACAGTTGCGGCGGACTGCAGGCGCTGTCCATCTCGCACGATCCACGCATCGACACCACGCTGGTGCTCGACAGTGGAATCTACGTGCGGCGCGAAGGCGCACGCAGCGGGGTACCCATCGAAAAGTCACAGCTGTCACGCCTGCACGCGCCGACGCTGTACCTGGACGGCGGACCGGAAGACATCGCGCACCCCAATGCCAGCGATGACGTGGCCCGCATCAACCACGTGCCCGTGTTCTTTGCATCGCTGCCCGTGGGCCATGGCGGCACCTTCTGGACAGAGCGCAATGGCGGCGAATGGGCGCGTGTCACGGCGCGCTGGCTGGACTGGACATTGAAGGCCGACGCCGATGCCAGCTGGGACTTCGCCGGCCCCGCGTGCCGGATGTGCAGGGACACACGCTGGACCGTGGTGCAGAAGCAGATGCCGCTGCCGCAGGGACCTTTCCGCGAATCGGTATACGTGAAGACCCGCGACGGCACGCGGCTGGCCATGAATGTCTACCGCGCCGCCCGCGACGGCGTGCCGCTGGCCACGCGGCAGCCGGTGGTGTTCTCCTTCACGCCTTATCGCTCGCGCTACCGCGATGTGCCCACGGGCCGTCGCGTCGAACTGGCTTCATTCGAAAGCGGCGGCAATACCAGCCTGCTCGAGCATGGCTATGCACTGGCCGTGGCTGACATCCGCGGCAAAGGCGCCTCGTTCGGCGCGCGGCGCGGATTCCAGGACCGCACCGAAGCGCTGGACGGTTACGACCTGGTGCAGTGGCTCGCCGCGCAGCCCTGGTCCAACGGTCGCGTCGGCATGCTGGGCTGCTCCTATGTGGGCGGCACCACAGTGCATGTGGCCACCACGCGGCCACCGGCACTGAAGGCCATCTTCACCGGCGCAACCGACCTCGACAAGTTTGCCTTCGTGCGCAATGGCGGCATCACGGCGCAGTTCAACACGCGACCGGACGAGCCGCTCAGTGACGATCTGATGAGCCTGCCGCTCGATGAAGACCGCGATGGCTCGCAGCTGCGCACTGCCGTGGCGGAACACGCGCGCAATACGCCCATGGCCGCGCTGTGGTACGGCATGCCGTTTCGCGACAGCGTCTCGCCGCTGACGGGCAACAAGTTCTGGGAAGAGGCGGGTCCGTACACCTATCTCGATGCACTCAAGTCCTCGGGCATCGCCACCTATTACTGGGGAAACTGGGAGGATGAGCCCACGGCCCAGGTGATCGTCGCGGCGCAGAACCTGAAGTCGCGCCTGTTGCTGGGGCCGGGCACGCATTGCGTACCGCCTCCGGACTTCGATTTCCGCGGAGAGGTGCGCAGCTACTTCGACCGCCACCTGAAGAGCGATGCGCCGGTGGCCGATCCGTCGCCGCGCGTGACCTGGTGGCTGGATGACGGCAAGGGCGGGCACCGCTGGCAGCGCAGTGCCCAGCCGCCGGGCTTCGGTGTCGCGGGTGAGCGCTGGTCCCTGATCTCGCCCGCGAAAGGCGCCGCAGCAGGAGAAGGGCGCCTCGCAATGGGCCGTGCCGGAGCCGGCCGGAGTTCATTCGAGGTGGATTACCGCGTGGGTGATGAAGAGTACTTCGCCTTCTGGGTCGAATCGCAGCATGGCCGTGGCGCCAGCTTTACCGGACCGGCGCTGCAGCAGCCACTCCTGCTGGCCGGATATCCCATCGTGCAGCTGGCGGTGGAATCTGACCGGCCGCAACCGATGCTGTTCGCCTACCTGGAGCGGCTGGGCCCGGATGGCAAGGCGAAGGTGCTGGCGTTTGGCCGCCTCGATGCCGCGTACCGTACTTTGGGCAAGGCGCCGTATGACACCCAGGGCCTTCCGTACCACTCCGGCCTGAAGGCTGATTTCCGGCCGCTGACCGCCGGCACCACCGCCGAGTTGCGGTTCGCGCTGACTCCCGTTGCCCAGGTGATCCCGGCCGGCAGCCGGCTGCGCCTCGTGGTGACCGGCGCGGACCCCCGACAGCGCAACCTGAAGGAGCTTCGCGTGGATCCCCCGCCGCGTATCACGTTGCTCAGCGGCGCGCGGCAGGGTTCCTGGGTGGAACTGCCGCTTGCGCCGGCCCCGCCGGGCCCCTAGAATATTGTTGACAATTTTGTTCACAATATAATCCGGTCGGGGGGTCCCATGCGCCAGCTGTCTGTTGCCGCTGCAGTCCGCCATCTGCTTCTCGGAGCCGCGGGTTGCGCACTGGTCACGCCATTGCTTGCCGCCGATGCGGCCGCACAGGAAGACGTGGAGGAAGTCGTCATCACCGGCACGCGACTGCGCACCGGCGGGGAAGGGCCGGTGGGCTCGCCCGTGCTGGCCATTGGTCGCGACGACATCAATTCCTCCGGCAACGTCACCGTGGACCGGATCCTCAAGGAGATTCCGCAGAACTTCGACCTGGGCGTCAGCGAGAATTCGCGCGCACAGTCCGGTGGCGCCGGCAACATTGTCTACGGCAACACGGTCAACCTGCGTGGCATCGGTCCCTATGCAACGCTGGTCCTCATCGACGGGCATCGCGTCACCAACAACACGCGCTCCATCGATCCGTCGATCCTGCCCACGCTGGGCGTGGAGCGCATCGAGGTGGTGGCCGATGGCGCCTCGGCCATCTACGGCTCCGACGCCATCGCCGGCGTGGTGAACATCATCCCGCGCCGTTCGCTGGATGGTGCCGATGTCTATGGCCGCTTCGGCTTCGCCGATACCGGCAACTTCCAGGAGTACGTGGTCGGCGCGGCACTGGGCAAGGTATTCGACCGCGGGCAGGTGATGCTGGCCTACGAGCATGCCGACCGCAGCAACCTGTCGGGTGACGACAGGGACTTCTTCCGTGCCGATCAGACTGCGCAGGGAGGGCGCGACTACCGCACCACGCGCTGTGCTCCAGGCACCATCAGGACCACCACCGCCGGTGTGACGACGACCTATGCCATTCCGGCGGGGGGCGTGACCCAGGCAACTGCCGGAAGCCTCGTTCCTGGCAGCGCGAACCGGTGCGACGAAGTGCCGGGCCAGGACCTCACCCCCGAGCAGAAGTACGACACGGTCAACATGACCGGCACATTCGACTTCAACGACACCTTCTCGGCATTCGCGGACGGCTTCTACAGCCGCCGCACCTTCTTCCGCAACCCGGGCTACTCGACGGCCGCATTGACCGTGCCGTCCACCAATGCCTGGTTCGTGAGGCCTGCGGGATTCACGGGCAATTCGTATGTGGTGGACTACAGTTTCCGCAACGACGTCCCGCGCAACTGGTCCGAGGGACATGCCGAGAACTGGCAGGTGACGCCAGGCGTGCGCATCAACCTGCCGCATGACTGGCGCATCGAGGCGCTGGTGGGCTACGGCAAGACCGACGACGATTCGCGCAGCTACTACGGCATCAACAACGCAGGGTTGAACACCGCGCTGGCCAGCTCGAACCCCGCCACCGCCTTCGACCCGTACGGCCTTGGCCGCACCTCGCAGTCCGTGAAAGACCTGGTCGGCAACCAGATATTCTTCGCGCCGACCAAGAGTGACTTCACGGGCTATGAACTGCGCGGTGACGGCAAGGTGTTCTCGCTGCCGGGTGGCGACATCGGGCTGGCCGTGGGCCTCGAGCGGCAGGAAATCGCCGTCGACCTGGGATCCGCGCGCGGTGCGCCGACCACGGTCATGGCCTGGCGCCACTTCGAGCGCGACGTGAATTCGGCCTACGCAGAACTGCTGGTGCCGCTGTTCGGTGCACGCAATGCCCGGGCGGGCCTGCACAAGCTCGAGCTGTCGCTGGCGCTGCGTCATGACGACTACAGCGATGTGGGAGAAACCACGAATCCCAAGGTGGGAGTGAACTGGTCGCCCGTGGAGTCGCTGACCCTGCGCGGCAGCTGGGGCACCTCGTTCCGCGCGCCACTGATCACGCAGATCTACGGGAACAGCAACAATCTGTTCAACCAGAACTACCAGAACCCCGCCGGTGGCGCGAACATCCCCGGCGTGGCGCTTTCCGGACAGACCACGGACCTGGGGCCCGAACAGGCCGAGACCTGGAGCGTGGGCGCCGACTGGAAGCCCCTGCCGAACCTCTCGCTGGGTCTCACGTACTTCGACGTGAAGTATGAGAGCCAGGTGGATGCCTATCTGTCGAACCTCACCATCCTCTCGCAGGAACAGTACTTCGCCGGCACCGGCATCATCCTGCGCGGGACGGCCGCGCGGGATCGCGTGCTGGAATTGCTGGCGCAGGGCGTGCAGCCGGTGGGCACCTTCCCCGGCGGCAGCCCCAACAATGTCACGCTGTTCGTCGACGGCCGCAGCCAGAACCTCGGCGTCTCGCTGATGAACGGTTTCGATTTCCAGGGCGCCTATGCCTGGCAGACGGACAGCGCCGGCACCATCACGTTCAGCCTGAATGGCACGTACATGACCAAGTACGAGTTGGCCATCACGCCGACGGCACCGTCGATCGACAAGCTCGACACCATCTTCAATCCGCTGCGCATGAAGTTCCGCGCGGGCCTCGACTGGAAGCGTGGACCCTTGGGCGCGTCGCTGGTCGCCTGGCGCGTGGACGGCTACCAGAACAACGCGATCACTCCGGTAGAGCACGTGGGCAGCTACACGCCGGTGGACATCACGATGTCCTGGGACATGGGCTCGCTGGGATGGCAGCCACTGAAGGACGCGCGGCTCGGATTCGAAATCCGCAATGCCTTTGACGAGGATCCGCCTTACGTGAATCTCGCGCCAAACGGCAACGGCAGCGGTGGATACGATGCGACCACGACCAATCCGGTGGGGCGGCTCTTCGCCTTCAGTCTGCGCAAGTCGTGGTAGTCCCGCGCGTGCGGTGGCGGATCAGGTATCGAAGTGCGCGTTCAGTTCGATGAGGGCATCGAGCCCATTGCGGATGTGGGCGCGCATGGCCTGTTCAGCGGCCTCGGGCCGGCCCTCGACAATGGCGGCCGTGATCACGCGATGGTCGGCGTTGGCCAGCGCGATGCGCTGCGGAGAATAGAAGCTGGAGAACAGCAGCCGGTAGATGGGTACGGTCAGGCGCGACAGGAACTGCGCGACGTACTCGTTGCCGGAACCTGCGATGATCATCCGATGCCAGGTGTCGTTCAGCTTCGCGAACCGGTCGTGGTTTCCCACGTTCTCGCCCGCGTCCATCTCCTGCTGGATGGACGCCAGCCGCTCGCGGAACGCCGCGTCGGCGCGTCGCGCGCATTCGCCCGCGGCCAGTCCCTCCAGCGCCATGCGCGCTTCATAGATCTGCCGCACCTCGTTCTGTCCGAGGCGTTTGACCGAGGCGCCGCGGAACTCCTCGATCTCCAGCAGCCCTTCACTTTCCAGACGGCGCAGTGCTTCACGGACCTTGCCGCGGCTCGCGCCGCTGGAACGGACGATGTCAGCCTCGACCAGGCGCTGGCCTGGCACCAGGCGCCCGTTGCGGATGCGCTCGCGGATCCAGTCGGCAGCGTCGCCCGCCACCGGCTTCGCCTTCGTCTTTACCGTTGCAGTGTTCCTGGCCATGTCCATTGAGATGATCGGGCATCCGGTGGCGGGGACGCAATCGCGCGATCTATTGCTGCTGTTCACGGGCGATCTGGTGCTGGATGTTCCCGATGCCGACCACTGGCTGTCGGGCATTGCGCCGGCGATCCACGGCGCCGACGTGGCCATCGGACATCTGGAAGTGCCGCACTCCAACAGCCGAACCGAAATGGCGGGCGACGTGCCCGCCCCCGGGGCACCACCCGAGAACCTGGACGCCATCGCGCGGGCAGGCTTCGATGTACTGACGCTGGCCGGCAACCACATTGCCGACTGCGGGGCCGC
>Ga0315910_10000887_pt1 | contig 28348 bp, 21 predicted proteins | sample EdamamesoilMG_FD_204470 | JGI IMG/M metagenome (GOLD analysis project Ga0315910, IMG submission 204470) | Garden soil microbial communities collected in Santa Monica, California, United States - Edamame soil | ecosystem: Environmental > Terrestrial > Soil > Garden | place: USA: California... | reverse complement strand
AGCCGCGGCGGCAGGCCGGGCCGGCGCGGGTCGCCGTAGCGCTCGAGCCAGTAGCCGTTGCCGGCCTGGGTGCCCATGTCGCGCGCCCAGCTCGCGTTCTCGCGCCGCGTGGTGAACAGGACGCGGCCGGGGTCGTCGGCCGTGGTCGAGAGGAACACGGCCTCGAACGCGCCCGGAGCGGAGAGCGGCAGGTCGGCGCGCGCCTGGATCAGGCGCAGGCGCGGCCAGGCCGCGAGGCACAGGCAGACCGCGAGCGCGCTCCCGGCCAGGAAGACGATCACGCTCGCGACCGAGGGCCGCGGCCCGAAGGGATGGCTGATGAACAAATCGAAACCCGCCGCGATCCTCGCCGACGCAGCATGGGGCGGCCATGGACCCGCGGCGCCGACCGGCCGCCGGATCCAGGATGCAATATGCTAGCATCTCGCCGTTCTCGGGTGGATCAGGTGCGGGACACGGGAGCGGGATCCGATCTGCCGCGCCGAGGACGCGCGCTATCGCTCCGCGCTCTGCTCCGCCACCTCTCGATGGATCGCCCGCCGGACAGCTCGCCCGACCGCACATCGGCTCGCACCGATGACGCTGCCCCCAAGACCTCGCGCCTGGCCCTGGCCGTGCTCGTCGCGGGCGCGCTCGTGCTGGGCGTGCTCTCGGCCCGCGATCCGCTCCTGGGCCTGGTGCTCTCCGTCCTCGGCGTGGTGAGCCTGTTCGCGCTGCGGGTCCCCGACGCCGCGAGCTACGCGGTCCTCTTCCTTCTCTATTCGAACATCCCGGCCGTCGGCGTGGCCTTCCACGGCGTGCCCAAGGTGCTGGCGGGGGCGTTCCCGCTGCTCCTGTCGGTTCCGCTGGCGCGCGACCTCTTCCTGAAGCGCGAGCCGCCCGTGATCGGCGGGGCGCTGCCGTTCCTGCTGCTTCTCCTCGGGGTCCAGCTGCTGGGCGCGCTGTTCGCGCTCGATCCGGGGGACTCGTTCAAGGCCCTCGTCACCTTCCTTACGGAGGGCGTGGTGCTGTACGTCCTGGTCACGAACGCGGTGCGTAGCAAGGCCGTGTTGCGCGGTGCCACCTGGGCGCTGCTCGTGGCGGGCCTGCCCATGTCGCTCGTGCCGCTCTACCAGCAGGCCACGCGCACGTTCCAGAACAACTACGGCGGGCTGGCGCAGGTCGATGGCCTCGGCTTCAAGACCAGCGAGGGCGCCGAGGAGGGTGGGGGCGAGGTGCGCCAGGCGCGCCTGGCCGGTCCCATCGGCGAGAAGAACCGCTACTCGCAGGTGATGCTCATGCTCGTGCCCCTCGGGCTCATGCGCTTCTGGGGCGAGAGGAAGCCGCTCCTGCGCTGGGGTGCGCTCGCCTGCACGGGCCTCTCCGCGCTCGGCTTCGTGCTGGCCTTCTCGCGCGGCGGCGCCTTCGGCCTGGTGTGCATGGTGGGCGTCATGGTGTTCATGCGCCTGATCGACGTGCGCAAGTTCGTGTTCGTCGCGGCCGGCGGGGCCCTGCTCCTGGCCGCGCTGCCGCAGTACTGGGAACGCCTGGCCACGATCGGCTCGGTGACGAGCCTCTTCTCGGACGAGGGCTCGGCCGCGGCCGAGCCCGACGGCGCCGTCAAGCGCCGCGTGACCGAGATGATGGCGGCCGTGCGCGTGTTCGTGGACCACCCGCTGGTCGGGGTCGGGCCCGGGCAGTTCAAGGCCTACTCCGAGGAGTACGGCAACATCGACGCCCTTCGCAAGATCGAGACCGGCCGGCGCGCGCACTCGCTCTTCCTCGAGATCGCGGCCGAGAACGGCGCCCTGGGGCTGACCGCCTTCGTGTGCGCGATCCTGGTCACCTTCGTGGGCCTGTTCGCGGCCCGACGTGCGACACTCGTCGAGGATCCCGAGCTCGCCAACCTGGTCACGGGCATCCTGCTCGCCCTGGTCTGCTACGTCACCACGGGAATCTTCCTGCACCTCTCGTACATGCGCTACTTCTACGTCGTGCTCGCCCTGGGCGGCGCGGCGGCGAGCGTCGGCCTGCGCGCGGCGCGCGCCGCGCGCGCGCCCGAGGCACCGGCTCCGGCGGCCGCGGCGGCCTCGGCGGGGGGCGTGGCATGAGCGCTCCGGCGACCCTGACGCCGGTCGACTTCGACCTCGCCGGCGTGGTGGGCGTGCGCCTGGTCGACGCGGGCGAGCGCGAGGTCGCGGCCGTGACGCGTCAGCTCGGGCCGCTGCGGCGTGCGCTGGTGCGCGAGCCCGACCTCGTGCTGCGCTTCGTCGCGCCCGGCACGCTGGGCGGCGCCGACCTCTGCACGATCGGCCTCGAGGACGCGGCCTGGAGCGGGGACGACTTCCTGCTCCTGCGCGGCAAGCACAAGTCGCGCGCGTGCGTGCGCGTTCCCTTCGACCGGCTGGGGGCCGACCGGTCGGGCGGGGGCTGCGAGCTCACCTGCGAGCGCGGCCTCGCGGCCGTGCCGCTGCTCGTGCCCATGCTCAACTTCACGGCCCTCGCGCGCGGGCTCCTGCCGCTGCACGCCTCGGCCTTCGTCCACGACGGACGAGGGATCGTGGCCACGGGCTGGTCCAAGGGCGGCAAGACCGAGACGCTGCTCGCCTTCATGGCGCGCGGCGCGCGCTACGTGGGCGACGAGTGGACCTACCTCGCGCGCGACGGTTCGGCCATGTCGGGCATCCCCGAGCCGATCCGGCTGTGGAGCTGGCACTTCGACTCGCTGCCCGAGCTGCGGGCGCGCCTCTCGCCCGCCGAGCGCGCGCGCCTGTCCCTGCTCGGGGCCCTGGCCGGCGGCATGCGCCGCGCGACCGACGGCGGCCGGCGCCACGGCTCGGCCGCGACGCGCACCCTGAACCGCGCCTCGGCCCTGGTGAGGACGCAGCTGTGCGTCGACCTCGCGCCCGAGCGCCTGTTCCCCGGGTCGTTGCCCGTGAACGGCGCGGCGCTGGCGCCCGTGCGGCCCGAGGTGCTGCTCTTCGTCGTCACGCACGAGCGGCCCGAGATCGAGGTGCGCCCGATCGACCCGCAGGAGGTGGCCGAGCGCATGCGCGCCTCGCTGGCCGAGGAGGACCAGCGCCTGGTGGCCTGCTACCAGCGCTTCCGCTTCGCCTTCCCCGGGCGCACGAACGCGCTCTTCGAGCGCGCGGCCGAGCTGCGCGCCGAGCTCCTGCGCTCGTCCTTCGCGCACCTCTCGGCCTACGAGGTGCGCCATCCCTATCCCGTGTCGCTGCCGGCGCTGCACGACGCGCTGGTCGGGCCGTGCTCGGCGCGCGGAGCGCCCTGAGATGGTCACCGTGGCCCTCATCGGCGCCGACGGCGCCGGCAAGACCTCGCTGGCGCGCGCCCTCGAGCGCGCGGGCGAGCTGCCCATCAAGTACCTCTACATGGGCATCAACAGCGAGGCCAGCAACCACGTCCTGCCCACCACGCGCGCGCTGCGCGCCCTGAAGCGCGCGCTGGGCAAGGGCGGCGGCGAGGGCGGACCGCCCGATCCGGAGCGCGCGCGCCGGCAAAGCGAGAAGCGCGGGCTCGCGCGCGCCGCGTCCGAGGCCAAGTCGGCGCTCGTGCTCGCGAACCAATTGGCCGAGGAGTGGTACCGCGTCGCCGTCGCGCGCCGCTTCGAGCGGCGCGGGTACCTCGTGCTCTTCGACCGGCACTTCTTCGCCGACTACTGGGCGCACGACGTGGCCCGAGCGGCCGCGCCACCGCGCTCGCTGGCGCGGCGCGTGCACGGGCGCCTGCTCGAGCGCCTGCCGCGCCCGGACTGCACGATCCTCCTGGACGCGCCGGCCGAGGTGCTGTTCGCGCGCAAGGGCGAGGGCACGCTCGAGCTGGTCGAGCGCCGCCGGCGCGAGTACCTGGAGCTCTCGCGTGCCCTGGGCGGCTGCCCGATCGTCGACGCCGCGCGCCCGCAGGAGGCCGTGCGCGCCGAGGTGCTGGCCATCCTGCGCGGCCTGGTCGCGCGGGGGGAGGTGCGCGCGTGATCGAGCGCCGCCGGACCGTGCTCGTGACCGACGCCGGACGCGGCAGCGCCATCGCCTTCGTGCGCTCCCTGGGCGCCAAGGGCTGGCGCGTGATCGCGGCCGACTGCGACGAGCGCAGCGCGGGCTTCCACTCGCGCTACGCCGAGGAGCGCTTCGTCTACCCCGCGCCGCGCCGCTCGCCGCGCGCCTTCGTCGAGGCCCTGCACGGCCTGGTGCAGAGCCGCCCGATCGACCTGGTCGTGCCCGTGACCGACGAGTGCATCCACCCGCTCGACCACGCCCGCGCGCGCTTCGCGGGCCTGACGGTGCTCGCCATCGCGCCGCCCGAGGCGCTGGCCGCCACGACCGACAAGCGCCGGACGGTCGAGCTCGCGCGGCGCCTGGGCGTGCCCGTGCCGGAGACGCGCGTGGTCGCGGGCGTGGCCGAGGCGCGCGCGGCCGCGGCCGAGCTCACCTTCCCGCTGGTCGTGAAGCCCTGCGTGTCGCGCCGCTACCTGCCCGACGAGGACCGCTTCGAGCTCGGCGCCGTGAGCTTCGCCCGCGACCTCTCCGAGGTCGAGGCGCGCGTGGCCGCCAGCGGGCAGCCGGTGCTGCTGCAGGAGTACGAGCGCGGGACGGGTGTCGGCGTCGAGTGCCTGGCGCGCGAGGGCGAGGTGCTGCAGGCCTTCCAGCACCGGCGCCTGGCCGAGATCCCCGTCACGGGCGGCGCCAGCGCCTGGCGCGAGAGCACCGAGCTCGACCCCGAGCTGCTCGGGCACGCGCGCGCCCTGATCCGCGCGCTGCGCTGGACCGGGCTCGTCATGGTCGAGTTCAAGCGCGGCCGGCGGCCGTGGCTGGTGGAGATCAACGGGCGCGTGTGGGGCTCGCTGCCGCTGGCCTGCCTGGCCGGCGTCGACTTCCCGGGTGCGCTGGCCGAGCTCTACTGCCCGTCGAGCGCGAGCCCGGACGCGAGCGGCACGAACGGCGCCCACGCGCTCGCCACGCCCGGCTATCGCGTCGGCCTGCGCGCGTACAATCTCGAGCTGATGCTGTCCTGGATCGCGCAGGTCATGCTGGGGCGCGCGCGCCACCCCTGGCTGCCGCGCCCGGGGCGCGCGCGCGCCTTCTCGGCCCTGGCCGGCCTGCTCGATCCGGCGCAGAAGTCCGACCTCTCGGGCGGGCGCGATCCGACGCCGCGCCTGTACGAAGCCGTGCGCATCGCGCGCAATTTCGCGGGCAAGGCGGGCAAGCTGGGTGGGGAGGCGAGCTGATGGCGCGCACGCTGCTGCGGCGCGCGGCCGAGAACCCGCTCCTCGCGCGGGCCGTGTCCGGCCTCGAGCGCCTGGACGGCAAGAGCCCGCGCCTCCTGCGCGTGCTCACCTACCACCGTGTCGACGAGGGCGAGCCCTTCGCGCGCCAGCTGGAGCACCTGGCCGCGCGCTACCGCGTCGTCTCCGTGGCCGAGGTGCTGAACGCGCTCGACGGCGGCGAGGCGCTGCCGCCGCTCTCCGTGCTGCTCACCTTCGACGACGCCTACACGAGCTTCGCCCGCGTGGCCTGGCCGATCCTCGCGCGGCACGCCTTCCCGGCGGCGCTGTTCGTGCCCACGGCCTTCCCCGACAGCGCGTCCGAGCGCTTCTGGTGGGACCGCGTCGACCAGGCCTTCGCCGCCACGGCTCGCCGGGACGAGCTCGTCGCGCCCGCCGGCCGCTTCCCGCTGGCCACGCCGGAGCAGCGTGCGGCCGCGCATGCGGCGGTCAAGCGCTGGATCAAGGACCGGCCCCATCGCGAGACGCTGGCGGCCACGGACGCGCTGTGCGCCGAGCTCGGCGTGCCGGGCGGCGCGCACGAGGTGCTGGGCTGGGCCGAGCTCCGGCGCCTGGCGGCCGAGGGCGTCACGCTGGGCGCGCACACGCGCACGCACCCGCGCCTCGATCGCATCGCGCCCGAGGAAGCGCGCGCCGAGCTGCGCGAGTCCCTGCGCGACCTCGAGCGCGAGCTGCCGGGGCTGGCGCGCGTGTTCGCCTATCCCGACGGGCGCTTCAGCGACGACCTGGTCGAGTGCGCGCGCGCGGCAGGCGTGGAGCTCGCCTTCACGACGCGTCCTGGCGCCGTCGACCTCGCGCGCTGCGATCGCCTGCGCCTGCGGCGCATCCACGTCGACGCGCGCGACTCGGTGGCGGTGCTGCGCGCCAAGCTGGTGCTGGGCGCGGCGCGCTGGAACCGCGTGCGGCGCCTGTTCGACCCGCCCACGTCGGCCGAGCGCGCCAGCGAGCGCGCCGGGCGCGCCGAGCGCCGGCGCGTGCAGTTCGTCGCGCGTCCGCTGGACGCCGCGCTCACGGCGCGCTTGCGCCCGCGCGAGGCGCTGCTCCCGGCCCTGCGGCGCGTGGCCGGGCGCGCCTCGAACTACGAGCGCGTGGGCGTGCTCGTGCGCCAGGCCGCGCGCACGCCGGCCCTGGAGGCGCGGCTGGCGCGCGCGCTGCTCGACACGGCGCACCTCTCGCTGCGCGGGCGCGTCGAGCTCCTGGCCTACGGCTCGGGCACGACCGTTTTCCGCCTCGAGCCCGAGCGGCCCGGGGCGGCGCCGCGCGTGCTCAAGATCTACCGGCGCACGATCGGGCGCGACGCCCACGGCCTGGCGCGCATCGCGCGCCGCCACCGCGAGCGCCACCTGCACCTCCGCCAGCGCTTCGGCGCGCTCGTGCACCCGGCCGAGTTCCTGGTGCTGCACGGCCCGCTGCGCGGCCAGCCGGCCGTGGCCTGCACGCAGGAGTTCCTGCCCGGACGCCTGCTCGATCCGCTGGCCCTGGGCCCGGGCGAGCTCGCCGGCTACCTCGCCTCGCGGCCGGCGCTGGCCCACGCCCTGGGCGAGTTCGCGCGCCGGGCGCTGGCCTGGCGCGCGCGCGGCCTCTTCCCGGATCTGCTCGGACAGGGGAACCTGGTCGTGGCCGAACGTCCGGAAGGAGCGCGGCTCCTGCTCATCGACTACGGCGTGTTCGACCTGCGCGCACTCGCGCCCGGGCCGCGCGCGCGCCTCGATGCGCTGGCCGAGCGCCTGCACGACCTCGCGACCCGTCTCGAAGAGCATGTGGCCCTCCCTCGCTAGCGCCCTGGCCGTGAGCGCCCTCCTGGCCGTGCCCGGCGCACAGGGGAAGCGCGAGCACGCCCCACGCCCCGGCGTGTGGGTCGACGCGCGCGAGCTCGCCGAGCTGCCCACGAGCGGCCCGGCCTGGAACGCGCTCCTCTCCGCGGCCGACGCGCGTCTGCCCACGCCCGACATCGGCGGCCGCGACGACAACGCCGACGTGCTCGTGCTGGCCAAGGCGCTCGTCTTCGCGCGCACGCACCAGCGCCGCTACGCCGACGAGGCCGCGCGCGCCATCGTGCTCGCCATGGGCACGGAGAAGAGCGGCGACGTGCTCTCGCTGGCGCGCAACCTGCCGGGCTACGTGATCGCGGCCGAGCTCGTGGGCCTGCCGCCCGCCAGCGAGCGCACCTTCCGGGCCTGGCTGGGCGAGCTGGTCGAGCGCGACTTCGACGGCCAGAGCCTGCGCAAGATCCACGAGCGCCGGCCCAACAACTGGGGCATGCACGCGGGCGGCGCGCGCGCCGTGGTGGCGCGCTACCTCGACGACCAGGCCGAGCTCGAGCGCGTGGCCCAGGTGTTGCGCGGCTGGCTGGGGGAGCGCGACCACTACGCCGGCTTCGAGTACGGCGCCCTCGACTGGCAGGCCGATCCCGCGCGCCCGGTGGGCATCAACCCGCGCGGCGCGACGCGCGACGGGCACTCGCTCGACGGCGTGCTGCCCGACGACCAGCGCCGCTCGGGCGGCTTCACCTGGCCGCCGCCGCACGAGAACTACGTGTACGAGGCGCTGCAGGGCGCGCTGCTGCAGGCCATGGTGCTCGAGCGCGCCGGCTACGACGTGTGGTCGTGGGGCGATCAGGCGTTCCTGCGCGCGTTCACCTGGCTCGCACACGAGGCCGATTTCCCCGCCACCGGCGACGACACCTGGCAACCCTACGTGATCAACCACGCCTACCACGCCGACCTGCCGGTCGTCGTGCCGGCGCGCCCGGGCAAGAACCTGGGCTGGACCGACTGGACCCTGGGCGCGCTCCCCATCCCGGCGCCTCGCTAGCACATGACCAGCCTCTCCTCCGTGCGCGCACCCGCGTGCTTCCGCGCGTTCTTCCTCGTGGCGCTCCTGGCGGGCCTGGCGGCGTGCTCCACGCCGCTGCGCTCGGGCGTGATCCCGCACACGCCGCCGCCGGCCTCGCTCCCGGCCGGGCCCTACCTGATCCAGGCCGGCGACGAGCTCGAGATCCGCTTCTTCCACACGCCCGAGCAGAACGTGACCTTGCCCGTGCGCCCGGACGGCATGATCTCGCTGCCCCTGGCCAACGAGGTGCAGGCGGCCGGACGCACGGCCGAGGAGCTGCGCCTCGACCTCGTGCAGCGCTACTCGCGCGAGCTGGCGAAGCCGGAGATCGCCGTGCTCGTGCGCAGCTTCACGGGCTACCAGGTGCACGTCGGCGGCGAGGTGGGCCGGCCGGGCGTGCTCGAGCTGACCGGCGCGCGCACCGTGCTGCAGGCCGTGTTCGAGGCGCAGGGCTTCCTGCCCACGGCCAGCCCGCGCGACGCCATCGTCGTGCGCGCGCGGCCCGACCAGAGCTACGAGATCGTGCCCGTCGACCTGGAGGCCGTGCTGGCCGGGACGGACGCCCGGGGCAACCTGATGCTGCGGCCCTACGACGTCGTGTACGTGCCGCCCTCGACCATCGCCAACGTGAACAAGTGGGTCGACCAGTACCTGCGCAAGAACATCTTCATCAACTTCACCTACCGGATCGACTCCCCCAATGACTGAGGCACGTGAAGCGCCGGCCGCCCCGGGCTCCAACCCGGTGGTCGAGTTCGCCGCCATCCTGCAGCGGCGCAAGGGCACGCTCGTGCTCGTCTTCCTGCTGGTGACGGGCGTGGTGGCCTACCTGGCCAAGACCACGCCGCTCCTGTTCGAGGCCCAGTCGAGCCTGATGGTGCGCATCGGGCGCGAGTACGTGTACCGGCCCGAGGTGGGGCGCAACGAGACCGCGCGTACGCCCAGCCTGACGGAGATGGTGAACTCGGAGGTCGAGATCCTGAACAGCCACGACCTGGCGCAGCAGGTGGTGCAGGAGCTGGGCGTCGAGACGCTCTACCCGGGCGTGCTCGAGCTCGAGCCCGACCCCGAGGTGGCGGCCGAGATGGCCGTGGTGAAGTTCCGCAAGGCGACCTCGGTGCGCCCCGTGCTGGAGTCGAGCGTGATCAAGGTGTCGGTCGAGCACACCGATCCCCAGGTCGCGGCCGACGCCGTCAACCTGCTGGTCGATCGCTTCAAGGACAAGCACCTGGAGGTGTTCGGCGAGGAGCGCTCGAGCTTCCTCGACGACCAGTACCAGGAGCGCAAGAGCGAGCTCACCCGGGCCGAGGCCGCGCTGGCCGACTTCAAGCGCGAGAACAACGTCTTCGACCTGTCCGAGCAGCGCGTGCTCCTGCTCGGCCAGCGCGTGCGCCTGGACGAGGGCCTGCGCGCCGCCGAGCTGTCCCTGGCCGAGGCGCGCGCGCGCCTGGGCGACGTGCCCACGCCCGGCGACGCCGAGCCGCAGCCGTCCTACCTGCGCCCGGAGATGAAGGACCGCCTGGTGGCCCAGCTGCACACGCTCGAGGACGAGCTGCGCTCCCTGGAGCTGGAGCCCGAGGAGCGCGAGGTCGAGGAGGCCAGCCTGAAGCTGCTCGGCCTGGAGCTGCAGGAGAGCGAGCTCCTGCGCGACTACGAGCCCACCAACCGGCGCGTGGTCAGCGTGCGCGCCGAGATCGGCCAGGTGCGCGCCTACCTGGACGAGGCGCGCGGGCGCGCGGGCGAGCACATGGACACGCGCCGCTCGGGCCTGCAGGAGCGCATCGGGGTCCTGACCCGGGAGCTCGAGGCGCTCGTGCGCGAGGAGGAGCGCGACGAGCTGCGCGTGCTCGAGCTGCGGCGCGACGACCTGGGGCACCACCTGGCCGACCTGGACCAGCGCGTGCGCACCCTCGACCAGCAGGAGCGCACCATGCGCCAGCTCGAGCGCGAGCTGACGTCGGCCGAGGACGCCGTGCGCACCTACCACGACCGGGTCGAGGAGGCGCGCATCACCGAGGAGCTCGACCGCGAGAAGCGCATCAACGTGCGCGTGATCGAGCGCGCCTCGCGCCCGCCCGCGCCGACGGGCCTGACCCCCGAGCTCAAGATGGCCCTGGGCGCCTTCGTGGGCCTGATCGCCGGCGCCGGCGCAGCCTTGTTCCTGGACCTATTCCGCCAGCGCTGACCGGGCGCGGGCGCGCCCTCGGGCGTTTGCACCCACGATCGGAATCGATCCCCGCGCCCGTGTGCATCCGCTGCGCGGACGCAACCGTGGCTCCACCGTGCTCCGCCACGGGTTGCACCTCGGCAACGCCTGCGAGCCCCGGCGAAATCGAGGGCCGGCGACGGCGAGTGCAGGCGCCTCCGTCCACGCGCGGGTCCACATCCGAGACGCGGCGGTCGACGGACGCTCCGCCCTAATCCCGAGCTCGGTTCCCGGAATCGGGCAGCGAAGAGCCTTCGCGCGGATCTTTCTTGAATTGGAACCTCCTAATTTGCACGCTCTCATCCTCCACCTGGGTCGTCACCGAAGGTCAAAGGGACAGAGGAGCTGTCAGAGGGTCCGATGCGCTCGCAAGTCGCGAAAGCGCGCGTCGTTTTCGAACGCGCGCTCGCACTCGCTCTGCTCGGTCCGGCCGTGCCGGTGATGGCGCTGCTCGGGCTCTTGATCTGGCTCTCCGATCCGGGCCCGGTGCTCTACCGCGGCCTGCGCATGGGACGCGAGAAGCGTCTCTTCACCATGTTCAAGCTGCGCACGTTGCGCGTGGGCGCACAGCAGGTGGTGGGCAGCGCGTTGATGAGCCATCGCTTCGACCTGACCATCCGCGGCGGTCGCTTCCTGCGCGACACGCGCCTGGACGAGCTGCCCCAGCTCGTCAACGTGCTGCGCGGCGAGATGCGCTTCATCGGGCCGCGCCCCGAGCGGCCCGAGGTGTACGAGGGCTGCCGTTCCATCCCGGGCTACGAGCGCCGCTTCGCCGTGGCCCCGGGGCTGATCGGGCTGGCGCAGCTGCGCACGCCGCACGGCACCTCCAAGCGCTACCGCACGCTGTTCGACAACGCCTTCCTGCGCGGCTCGGGCGCGTCGCTGTGGGTCGTGCCGCTCACGATCGTGGCCGTGCTGCGCAAGGCCGGCCGGCGCGCGCTGGCCAAGCTGTGGCGCGGCCTGATCCTCGAGGGCCTGCTGCACCACCGGCGCGAGCGTCGCCGCCTGCGCCGCGAGGAGCCCGCCGGTGCCGTGGCGCGGGTCGCCGGCGTGCTCGAGGGCACGCAGCGCGCGCGCGTCCTCGACCTGAACGAGCAGGCCGTGGCCCTGGCCTTCGAGGGTGAGTTCGGCGACGCCTTCGGGGGCGAGCTCGAGCTCGAGATCCCGGTCGAGCGCGAGGGCGAGCTCCCCGCCTGGCGCAGCGTGCCCTGCCAGGCCTACGAGACCCACCGGCGCGCGACCGCGGGGGGAACGCGCGTGGTCCTGCAGTACCGCCCGCTCACCGCGCGCGGCGAGTACATGGTGCACCAGTACTTCCTGCGCTCCAGCCTGGCTCCGCCGCGCAGGGCCTGGGCCGCGCGCTCCGCGCCGCCCGCGCCTCCGGGGCCGCCGCGCGACGTCCAGCGGCGCGCGGCGGGCGCCCGCCGCAGCGCGCCCCTCGTCGCTCCCCCTTGAAGTCGGCGGGGGCGTTCCGGGGGAACGCGCCGAGCCCCCCGGCCGCGCTCCTCTCGCGCCCTTCATGTGCGCCCGGCGGCCCGCGCCTAGAATCAGCGCATCCCCCCGTACCCATGGAGTCGCTCGAGGAAGGGCTGGTGCTCGTGCTGGCGGCGTCGGCCCTCGGGGTCGCGCTCGTGTTCGGGCTCTATCCGATGCTCGTGGCCCTGTGCGCCCTGGTCGCGCGCCGGCGGCGTGGCGGGGCCGCGCCCGGCGCGCCCGCGCCCAGCGTCAGCCTGCTGGTGGCGCTGCGCAACGCCCAGGACCTGGTGGACGAGAAGGTCGAGAACGCGCTCGCCCTCGGCGCGCCCGAGCTCGTGCTGGTCTCGGACGGCTCGCGCGACGCCACGGCCGAGCGCCTGCGCGAGGCCGCCGCTCGCGCGCCGCGCGCGACGCGGGTCACGGTGCTCGAGCTCCCCGAGCACGTCGGCAAGGCCGCGGCCCTGAACCGCGGCGCGGCCCTGTGCCGCGGCGACGTGCTCGTGTTCAGCGACGCCGACGCGCTGCTCGCGCCCGACGCGCTCGTCTACCTGCTGGCGCCCTACGCCGACCCCGGCGTGGGCGGCGTATGCGGCCAGCGCGTGCTGCACGAGCGCGGCGGTGAGCTCGGCCTGGCCCAGGGGCGCTACATCGCGGCCGACAGCGCCCTCAAGCGCGCCGAGAGCCGCGTGGGCAGCGTGACCTCGAACGACGGCAAGCTGTACTCGATCCGGCGCGCGCTGTTCCGGCCCATCGCCGCCGGCGCGACCGACGACCTGTACACCTGCCTCAGCGTGGTCGAGCAGGGCTACCGCTTCGTGTTCGAGCCGCGCGCGCGCGCCTTCATCCGCACGCCCTCGCGCAGCGCGCCGCACGAGCTGGCGCGCCGGCGCCGCATCGTGGCGCGCAGCCTGCGCGGCATCTTCCTCAAGCGCGCGCTGCTCAACCCGCTGCGCTTCGGGTCCTTCGCGCTGCAGCTCCTGGTGAACAAGGTCTTCCGCAGGCTCCTGCCGCTGTTCCTGGTGGGCCTGTTCTTGTCCTCGCTCGCGCTCTCGTTCTCGCGTCCCTGGGCGCTCGGGCTGCTGCTCGGGCAGGTGGCCTTCTACCTCCTGGCCGTGGCGCACGCGGCCTGCGCGCGCACGCCGCTGGCCGGACCGGCTGCGGTGGCCTGGTACTTCTGCCTGGGCAACGTGGGCACGCTGCTCGGCCTGGGCGACTTCCTGCGCCGGCGAGAGACGATCAAGTGGGACCCGCTCAAGGCCGACTGAGCGCGACGTCGGCGGCCGAGGAGCAGGCGGGCGCGGCGCGCGCGCTCACGGTGGCCTACGTGATGTCGCGCTTCCCGAAGATCACCGAGACCTTCGTCCTGTCCGAGATGCTGGCGCTGGCCGAGCAGGGCGTGCGCGTCGAGGTGTTCCCGCTCCTGCGCGAGGTCGAGGCCGTCGAGCACCCCGAGGCGCGCGAGCTCGTGCGCCGCGCGCACTACCGCCCGTTCCTCGACCTCGACATCCTGCGCGCCAACCTGCACTTCCTCGTGCGCGCGCCGCGCGCCTACCTCGGCACCGTGGCGCAGGTGCTCCTGCGCACCGCTCCCAGCCCGAACTTCCTGGCCGGCGCGCTCGCGTTCCTGCCCAAGAGCGTGCTGTTCGCGCGCGAGATGCAGCGCGCCGGCGTGGACCACGTGCACGCGCACTTCGCCAACCACCCGGCCCTGACGGCGCTGGTCGTGCGGCGCCTGACGGGCATCCCCTTCAGCTTCACGGCCCACGGCTCGGACCTGCACGTCGACCAGACGGCGCTCTCCTGGAAGATCGCCCAGGCCGACTTCGCCGTCACGGTCTCGCACTACAACGTCGAGTTCGTGCGCGAGCGCGCGGGCGCGGCCACGGCCGCCAAGCTGCGCGTGATCCACTGCGGCGTCGACTCGACGCGCTACGCGCGCGAGCGCGAGCCCGCCAGCCCGCCCTTCGAGATCCTGTGCGTGGCCGCGCTGCGCGAGGTCAAGGGCCATCGCCACCTGCTGGAGGCGTGCCGGCTCCTCTGCGAGCGCGGCCTCGACTTCCGCTGCCATCTCGTCGGCGGCGGGCCGCTCGCACGCCGGCTGGCGGACGAGGTACGCCGCCTCGATCTGGGCGAGCACGTGCGCCTGCACGGCCCGCTCGAGCGCGGGCGCCTGCTCGAGCGCCTGCGCGCCGCCCACGCGCTCGTCCTGCCCTCGATCCAGGACAAGGCCGGCCGACGCGAGGGCATCCCGGTCACGCTCATGGAGGCCATGAGCTGTTCCCTGCCCGTGGTCGCGAGCCGCATCTCGGGCATCCCCGAGCTGGTCGAGGACGGACGCTCGGGCCTGCTCGTCCCGCCCGGCGACGCGCCCGCCATCGCCGACGCCCTGGCGCGCCTCGCGGCCGAGCCCGAGCTGCGCGCGCGCCTGGGCCGGGCCGCGCGCGAGCGCGTGCAGCGCGACTTCGACCTCGCCGCCGGTGCGCGCGCGCTGGCCGAGGCCATCCTGGCTCAGCGCCGCCCGGTGCGTCGGCAGCCGTAGGCCGTCACTGCTTGGGGGGCGCGGAGGCGCTCGGCGCGCTCGTCGCGGCGAGCAAGCCCTCGGCCTCGAGGGCGCGCGCGAAGTAGGCGCACACCTCGTCGTTCGGGTGGTCGTGGTCACCGGGCGACTCCTGGATGGCGTGGCCCTCGGCCAGGCACTCTTCCATGGCGGGCAGGAGGTCGAAGCGGCGCAGGCCGAGCTCGGCCAGGGTGGAGAGGATCCAGGCGCGCCGGCTGCGGTGCACGTCGGGCCAGTCCGCGGTGGGCACGAGGTGCGGCAGCACGAGGACGGAGAGCGCGATCCCGTGCTCGCGGCACAGGGCGTCCAGGCGCACGAGGGCGGCGCGGATCTCGCGCTCGGCCTCCTCCTCGCCCGGCGAGCGCGTGTACCCCAGCCAGCAGCGGTACAGATAGCTCCAGTGGAACAGCCAGGGCACGATCGGCAGCGCATGGCGCGCGGGCGCGATCACCTCCATCCTCCCGTCCGCGGTGCGGAAGGAGATGGGCGTGGTCATGAAGTCGTTGGGGTGGAAGGTGAGCACGACCTCGTCGGGCCGCGAGGCCAGCATGTGGCGCGCGAAGTACTCGACCTCCTGGGTCGTGTTGTAGGCCTCGATGCCGCAGTTCCAGTACTCGAAGCCCGCCTCGCCGTAGCGCGCGCGCAGGGCGGCGATCAGCCGGCCGCGGAACGTGACCGAGTCGCCCAGGAACAGGACGCGGCGCACGCCCGGGGGATGCTCGAGCGCGTACTCGTTGAGGCGCGCGCCGTGCTCGGCGTACAGCGGCGAAGGCAGGACGGGCGTGAAGCCGAGCACGGGGTCGAGCGCGTAGACGTTCTCCGTGTTGCCGCGGTTCTCCGCGCGGAAGAGCGGCAGCGCCAGGCCGGCCGAGTTCACGTTGGTCGGCGTCCAGGCGCGCAGCGCGCCCTCGGCGCCCAGCAGGGCCAGGACCACTCCGGCCAGGACGGCGGCGCACTTCGTGGTCTTCTTCACGGGTGGGGAGGCGGGAGCCGCGACTGCGGACTTCGACGCCCGCTGCCAGGTGACTTTAGCGTGGCGGCGCAGGGCGCGAGAGCGCGCGCAGGAAGGCCACCAGGTTGGCCGCGTCCTCGTCGGTCATGTCGAGGGGCGCGATGCGCGCGTCCAGGTTCGTGCTCGGCCGTCCGCCCTGGCGGTAGAAGGCGACCACCTCCTCGAGGGTGGCGAGGCTGCCGTCGTGCATGTAGGGCGCCGTCAGGGCGACGCCGCGCAGGGTGGGGGTCTTGAAGGCGCCGCGCTCGGCCGGGTCGCCCGTGACGGCCGCGCGCCCGGGCTCGGGCTCGCCGCCCTGGGAACCCACGCCCGTGGCGTGGAAGAGCTCGTCCGTGAAGTTCGGGCCCGAGTGGCAGCGCCAGCAGCCGCCGCGGCTCTCGTAGAACCAGAGGCCCGCGCGCTCGGCGTCGTCGAGCGCGTCGAACTCGCCCCGGGCGCGGAAGCGGTCGACCGGGCTGTCGCCCAGCACCTGGGCGCGCACGAAGGCGGCCAGGGCGCGCGCCAGCGCCGCGCGCGTCGGCGCGCCCCCGATCTCGCCGAATGCCACGCGGTAGCCCGGCTCCTCCTCCAGACGCACCAGGGCCTCGTCCAGCGCGAGCGCCATCTCGAGCGGGTTCTCGATGGGCTCGAGCACCTGCGCCTCGAGCGTGGCCGCGCGCCCGTCCCAGAAGAAGCTCTTGCCGTAGGCGCGGTTCAGGATCGTGGGCGCGTTGCGCGTCGTCTTGCGCCCGCCCACGCCGCTCGAGAAGGACTGCGAGTCGGCGAAGCCCTTCTCCGGAGCGTGGCAGCTCGCGCACGACACGCTGCGATCGGCCGAGAGCACGGGGTCGAAGAAGAGCCGCCGCCCGAGCTCGGCCGCGCGCGCCTCGTCGGCGGCCGCGGCCGGGAGCTCCGGCAGCCCGAGCGGCGCCGCGCGTGCGTCCTGCAGCGCGAGCCAGGCCAGGAGCAAGGCCTCGATCATCGCCGCGCAGGATAGCGCGCTGCGCGCGCGCGGACAGGGAAGGAAGTTCCCGGTACGAACCTCGCACGTGCAGCCGCGGAAGCGGCTGCTTCCCTTCCGCCTCCTCCGATCTGCGCGTACCTTGGAATGCCTCGTGGAGCGTCCCCACCTCCTGCGGCATGGGCCGAGGCGTTTCCCCGCGCTTCCCTGGCTCGTGCTGCTCGCCCTGCTCGGCGCCTGCGGCGGAGAAACGGTGCAGGCGGCGCCGCGCCGGCCCTCGTACTCCGGCGTCGTGCTCGTCACGCTCGACACGCTGCGCGCCGATCACGTCGGCTGCTACGGCTATCCTCGTCCGACCTCGCCCTGTCTCGACCGGCTGGCGGCGGAAGGCGTGCTGTTCACGCGCGCCCTCGCGAGCACGTCGCTGACCGCGCCCAGCCACGCGGCCATCCTGACCGGGCTGCCGCCGGCGCTGCACGGCGTGCTCGACAACGGCCAGCAGCTCGAGCGGACGACCCTCGACCTGGGCGAGCTGGCCACGCGAGCCGGGTACGCCACGGGCGCCTTCCTGAGCACGCAGTTCCTGCGCGGCGTGGCGGGAGACTTCGGCTCCATCCAGGTGTCGGATCGGGCCGAGCGGCTCGTGGACAAGGCCGCGTCCTGGGTCGAGCAGCTGCCGCCGGAGCAGCCCTACCTGCTCTGGCTCCACCTGTACGACGTGCACCAGTGGACCCTGGACCAGCGCACGCCCGCGGACGAGCTCGCGCGCCTGGCGCGCGAGGCGCCGCTCGACGACGAGCTCTTCCGGCGCGTGGCCGCCGATCTGCACGGTGTCGACCCCGGAGAGGGGCGGGCGCTCGAGGACGTGACGCTGGGGGACATCCGCGGCGAGCACGGCCAGCCGAAGACGCTGGCCGAGCTGCGCCAGGACGTCGAGCGCTACGACGCCCAGGTCCGCCACGCCGACGGCCAGGTCGAGCGCCTGTACGCGCGCCTGCACGGGCTGCGGCCCGACGCGCCCACCCTGTGGATCGTGACCGCCGACCACGGTGAAGGCCTGGCCGGCCACGGCTACCTCGGGCACGGCGCGCACATCTACGACGAGCAGCTGCACGTCCCGCTGATCGTGCACGCCAGCGACGGCTCGCTCGCGCCGCGGCGCGTCGACGCGCTCGTGCAGCACATCGACCTCCTGCCGACGCTGGCCGACGTCCTCGGCCTCCCGCTCCCGGACGACGGCGGCGCGCGCGAGGGCCGCTCGCTGCTGGGGCTCCTGCGCGGCGCGGAGGAGCCGGACGAACGGCGCGCCTTCGCCCAGCAGCTCACCAAGGGCGAGCCGCTCGCGTTCGCGCTGCAGTCGGCGCGGCGCAAGGCGCTCGTGCGCGTCACGGGCGAGCGCGAGCTCTACGACCTGGAGCACGACCCGCTCGAGCTCGTCGATCGCGCGGGAGCGCCCGACGCCGAGGACCGCGCGCTTCTCGAGGACCTCGAGCGACGGTTGCAGACCCATGCCCGGTCGGCGCCCGCCCCCGGGCAGGACGCGGTCTCCGAGGAATGGGCGAGCGAGCTGCGCGCCCTGGGCTACTGACCCGCTCGAGCCTCGCTGTCTGCGTGCGCCCGGTCGTCCTCCGCTGAAGTTCGCCGAGTCAAGGGCGTGTTCGAGCGTACGAGATGGGTTCCCCCGGATCCCGGGTCCGGGCGCGGCTGGGAGAATCCGCGGCCACTGACGACTGGCGGGCCGCGCGCGCGCTCCGCGCGCCGGCCCCGATCGGAATTCAACCCGGGGAGTCAAACGACCATGAACACGGACACGCAGACGAGGAACGATCCGCGCCGCTGGCTGGCGCTCGCGCTGCTCGCGCTACCGGCCCAGGCGCCGGCGCCGGCAGCCGAGAAGAGCGACAAGCCCGCCGAGACCAAGCCCGAGTTCCCGACCTTCGAGGAGGTCTCCAAGGACTTCGAGAAGGTGGTCTCGAGCGCCGAGGGCACGTCCTTCTACGGCCTGTGGCAGCGCAAGAAGGACGGCCAGATGCTGGCCGAGCTCCCGGCCGGCAACGTGCGCCAGTTCATCGCCCTGACCATGCCGACCGGCGAGCTCTTCGCCGGCCTGCAGGTGGGCGAGCTGTACGTCTCGTGGAAGCGCTTCGACAAGCGCGTGGCGCTGATCCAGCCCAACATGCAGACGCGCTCCTCCGGCGACCAGGAGTCCAAGGACTCGCTGGCGAACCACTTCACCGACCGCGTGGTGGTCGACGTGCCCATCGTGTGCATGGGCCCGAACGGCCAGCCCGTGATCGACCTGGACGAGCTCCTGCTCGGGAACATGAACGTGTTCTACGGCACGAGCGTGAAGAAGGAGCTGGGCACGATCACGACCGCCAAGGCCTTCCCCAAGAACATCGAGGTGGCCTTCGAGGCGCCGGCCCAGGGCGGCGCGCTCAAGACCTTCCACTTCTCGATCAGCGAGATCCCCGAGAACCCCTCCTACAAGCCGCGCAAGGCCGACGAGCGCGTGGGCTACTTCAACACGAGCTTCCGCGACCTCGGCAAGTTCCGCGACGACGAGGTGTGGCAGCGCAACATCAACCGCTGGCAGCTCGAGAAGGCCGACCCCTCGCTCAAGCTCTCGCCGCCCAAGCAGCCCATCGTCTTCTACCTCGAGCACACCGTGCCGGTGCGCTACCGGCGCTTCGTGAAGGACGGCGTCCTGGCCTGGAACAAGGCCTTCGAGAAGGTGGGCATCTCCGACGCGATCGTGGTGCAGTTCCAGGACAAGGCCACGGGCGCGAACATGGACAAGGACCCGGAGGACGTGCGCTACAACTTCATCCGCTGGCTGTCGAACGACATCGGCACCGCCATCGGCCCGTCGCGCGCGCACCCCGAGACCGGCCAGATCCTCGACGCCGACGTCGTGCTCACCGACGGCTGGATCCGCCACTTCTGGCACCAGGCCAACGAGTTCCTGCCGCAGACGGCCATGGAGGGCATGACGCCCGAGACGCTGCGCTGGCTCGACCAGTACCCCGAGTGGGATCCGCGCGTGCGCCTGGCCGCGCCCGAGGAGCGCGACCGGCTGCTGGCCGAGAGCCGGCGGCGCGCGCTGCTCGGCCCGGTCGGCTACGAGTCGGCCTTCGGCGACGGCAACATCCTGGCGCGGCCCGAGGTGTTCGAGCTCGCGCGGCGCGTGCCGCTCTCGGCCAGCCTGTGCATGGCCTCGGAGGCCAAGTCGCAGAGCATGGCCCTGGCCGGCCTCTCGCTCGAGGTGCTGGGGCTGCTCGATCCCGAGCAGAACCCGGGCGAGGCGATCGACGGCATCCCCGAGTGGTTCCTCGGGCCGGTGCTGAGCGAGCTCGTCAGCCACGAGGTCGGGCACACGCTCGGCCTGCGGCACAACTTCAAGGCCTCGAGCCTGTACACGCTGGCGCAGGTGAACAGCCCCGAGGTCAAGGGCCAGAAGCCCTTCGCGGGCTCGGTGATGGACTACCTGCCCATCAACGTCGTGCTGGACGAGAAGGGCCAGCTCAAGGGCGACATCGACATGCTCGGCATCGGCCCGTACGACCTGTGGGCCATCGAGTACGGCTACACCTTCGACGATCCGGCCAAGATCGCCGGGCGCGTGGCCGAGCCCGAGCTGGCCTTCGCCACCGACGAGGACACGCTGGGCCCCGACCCCTACGCGCGGCGCTACGACTTCGCGGCCGACCCGCTGGCCTTCGCCCGGAGCCGCATGGAGCTGGTCGAGCTCGGCCGCGCCCGCCTGCTCGAGAAGTTCGTCAAGCCCGGCGAGAGCTGGGCCAAGGCGCGCCACGGCTACGAGATCACGCTCAACACGCAGCTCTCGGCCGTGGCCATGATGGCCAACTGGCTGGGCGGCACGTACGTGAACCGCGACCGCAAGGGCGACCCGGGCGACCGCAACCCGATCGTGCCCGTGACCACCGACCGGCAGCGCGAGGCGCTCGACTTCGTGCTCGAGAACTCGTTCTTCGACCGCGCCTTCGGGCTCACGCCCGAGCTGCTCTCGCGCCTGTCGGTCGACAAGTTCGGCGACGACGAGGGCGGCAACGCCAGCGCCGAGGCCACGTACCCGATCCACGACCGCGTGGCGGGTGTCCAGGTCACGGCCATGACGCTGCTCCTCAACCCGACGACGCTGCGGCGCGTGTACGACAACGAGCTGCTCGTGCCGGCCGGCACGGACGTGCTCACGCTGCCCGAGCTGCTCGACCGCGTGTCGGCGGCGGCCTGGCAGGAGATCGGCTTCGGCGGCTCGGACGCCCGCACGCGCGAGGCCAGCTTCGGCCGCAGCAAGGTCTTCACCGTGCGCCAGCCGGCCATCGGCAGCCTGCGCAGGAACCTGCAGCGCGAGCACCTGCAGCGCATGATCGACCTCGCCCTGCAGCGGGGCAGCTCGTCCTCGACGAGGTCGATCGCGCTGCTGGCGCGCATGACGCTCGAGAACCTGTCGAAGGCCATCGACGCCAATCTGAGTGATGACCTCGATCCGTACACGCGCGCGCATCTCACGGATGCCCGCGCGCGCATCGCCAAGGCGCTGGACGCGAGCTACAGCTACAACGCCGGGGCGGGAAGCGGGACGACGGTGATCAACAACTACTACGGCGCGGAGGCGCCGAAGTAGAGGAAGCGCGAGCCCGCTCCGACGCGGGTCGGAGCGGGCTCGTGCGTTTGTTGCCGCGCGCCCGGAGGCGGGGCTCGAGGCGGGAGCTGCCCGGGGCCCCGCGCGGAGCCCGTGGACCGTGAGCCCCGGTCCCGTGACGCCGACGCCCCCTCGAACTCTAGCTACGGGCCGGGCACGTCCACGCGCGCGCAACCCCGGACAGCTCCCGAGCGGTTGTGACCCCCGCAGCCGATCTTCGATCGGCTGCGAGGGTCACAACCGAGAGGCGCGCCACGCGCTCGCCCGCCCTCGTCCGCCCACCGTTGCCCGATCGCCCTTTCCGGGGTTGCGCGCCCGTTGGACGTGCCCCCTCGACCTCGGCGTCACGGGACCGGGGCTCACGGTCCACGTGCGCGCGGGGCCCCGGGAAGGGCGAGCGTTCACACTCGACACCGATCACCCGGCCTGCGCCTTCCCCCCCGGCTAGAATTCCCTTCCGGAGGCTCCCCATGCTGCGCCGCACGCTCCTCTTCCTGGCCCTGCTCGGCCTGCTCGTCTCGCCGGCCTCGGCCACCTGGTCGATCGTCGTCGTGAACCGGCGCACGGGCGAGGTCGCGGTCGGCGGTGCGACCTGCATCGCGCGCTTCAACCTGTTGAACGCCATCCCGGCCGTCTCCACGGGGCGGGGCGCGGGCGTGATCCAGGCCTCGGGCGACAACGGCGACCTCGTGCCCATGACCCAGGGCCTGCGCGCCGGGCTCGATCCGGCGGACATCCTCCTGCTCGTGCAGGCGGCCGAGCCCTCGCTGAACCAGCTGCAGACCGGGATCGTCAGCCTCTATCCGGGCGCGCCGGTCACGTTCACGGGCGGGGCCGTGGGCAACGCCAAGCACGGCGTCGTGGGAGAGGTGGGCGACCTCGCCTACGCGATCCAGGGCAACGTGCTCACCGGCGACCCGGTCGTGATCGCGGCCGAGCAGGCGCTGCTCGACACGCCCGGCGACCTCGGGCAGAAGCTCCTCGCCGCCATGCAGGCCGCGCGCGGGCTGGGCGGCGACGGGCGCTGCTCGTGCTCGCTCTCGCGCCCGACGAGCTGCGGCGTGCCGCCGGCCGACTTCGACAAGTCGGCCCACTGCGGCTTCATGGTGATCGCGCGCATGGGCGATCCCGACTCGCCCTGCCTCGTGGGCGGCGACTGCGCCGACGGCGCCTACTACATGAAGCTCAACGTGCGCGGCGGCGACGCGGCCGAGACCGCGCCCGATCCCGTGGACCAGCTCTCCGACAAGTACGTCCTCTGGCGCGCGGCGCGCAGCGGCCGGCCGGACGGCATCCTCTCCACGGTCGAGGCGGTCGATTCCCTGCCGGCCGACGGACGCACGAAGCGCCTGGTCACGGTACGCCTCGTCGACCTCGACGGCGTGCCCCTCGACCACGGCGGCGCGGACGTGCGCGTGACCTCGCTCGGCGGCGCGCGCGCGAACCTGGCCGTCAGCCCGGTCGCCGACCACGGCGACGGCTCCTACAGCTTCAGCCTCGGCGCGGGCACGCGCGTGGGTCTGGACCGCTTCGCGATCACGGCCGAGGACGACCTGATCCAGGCCACGCTCTTCCCGTTCCTCGAGGTGCGCAGCGAGGCTCCGACCGCGTTGCACGTCGGCGTCGACGCGCTCTCGGCCTCCGTCGGCGGAAGCGCGCCCTTCGTGCTCGTGCCCCGGGGCGCGGCGCCGGGCGCCTTCTTCGCCCTGCTCGCGAGCGGCGGCGGCACGGCACCCGGTCAGCGCCTGCCGGGCGGTGTCGTCCTGCCGCTGAACCGCGACCCGTGGTTCTTCGCCGCCGCCCGCAGCGCGGCGCTGCACGGCGTGCTCGACGCGACCGGCCGGGCCGAGCTCGAGGTCGCCGTCCCGCCGGGCGCGCTCGTGCCGCTGATCGGTGCGCGCCTCGACTGGGCGGCGATCGTGGGCGGGACGAGCGTGACGGCGCCGGTCGGCTTCGCGGTCACGCCCTGAGTCTGAGCCGGCGCGCGGAACGCGCGCAGGCTCAGTCGCCCAGCAAGGCGGCGAGCTCGGTGGCGGCCACGTGCTCCTCGACCGAGCGCGTGTCGTCCGCCAGCCGCGCGCGCAGCGCGGGCACGGCGTTCGGGCCGAGCTCGGCCGCCAGGCGTGCGACCTCGGCCTGGAAGCGCTCGGCCTCGAAGCCGGGCGCGCGCAGCTCGGCCACGAGCTCGCCCGTGGCCGCGTCGACGCGCGAGTCGAGCTCGCTCGACACCGAGACGCGCACGTCCGTGCGCGGCTCGCCCGTGCGCGGTTCGAACGGCGTCGAGGCCAGCTCGACCTCGTCCTCCGCCGCGGGCGCCTCCTCGGTCACCGGCGCGCGCACGACCTCCGGCTCCGGCCCCGGCCGGCGCTCGCGCACCAGCGCGTAGTACAGCCCCGCGAAGGAGGCCACCGCCAACGCCAGGAGCAACGCGTTCGTCGCGCGGCCCAGTTCACCCTCGGAGCGCATGCCCGAAGTATGGCCGCCCGCGACGGCGGGGGAGGACGAAAGGATTTCCGGCGCGGCGCCGCTATGCTCTCCACGCCATGCGCACCCTCCTCCTCGTCCTGGCCGTCCTCCTCGCCCCGGGCTGCTTCATCACGCGCAAGACCGACAACAAGCCGCTCGACGCGGCGCGGCTGTCGGCGCTGAAGCCGGGTACGAGCACGGCGCGCGAGGCGGTCGAGCTCCTGGGCGCGCCGGTCGACGTCGTGCAGCTCGGCAAGCGCAGCGCCTACGAGTACCGCTTCACGAACACCAAGCGCGCGGGCTTCTCCGTGATCGTGCTCTCGCTCTTCAACCAGGACACGCGCTCCGACCGCGCCTGGCTCTTCTTCGACGAGAACCAGCTCCTGACGCACATGGGCACGACGCTGCAGGGCGGCGAGCCCGAGTACGCCATGCCCTGGCAAGAAGTGCACGACTGATGCGCGCGGCCCTGCTCCTGACGGCGCTCCTCGGCGCGGGCTGCGTGTCCGTCGCCTGGGAGCGCGAGCTGCGCTACGAGCCGGTCTCGCGCGGCGCCATCGCGCGCCTGGAGAGCGGGCAGGAGCTCGCGCCGTGCCTCTCGGCATTCGGCGCGCCGCTGTGGGTGTGGGAGCTCACCGACACGGGCGGAGGCCCGGGCGCGGCCCTGGCCTACGGCTGGTACGACTCGAGCGACGTCAGCATCCGCGTCAGCATCCCCCTGCACGAGTACGTCTCGGGCTCCTTCGACTACACGCGCGTCGACCGGCGCATGAAGGGCCTGGTGCTCTTCTTCGACCGCGACTGGAAGCTCACCGCCTGGAGGACCGGCGTCCTGCGCGACCTCGTCGACCAGGAGCAGCGCCCGCCGAGCCTGGTGGACGACGACGGCTAGCGAGTCCGGACCAGGACACGGGGCTTGCCGTCCTGGCCCGCGCGCGTACCCTGCGCGGCCCCGTGGCCGATCTCCTCGCCAAGCTGAATCCCGAGCAGCGCGCCGCCGTCGAGTGCACGGAGGGGCCGTTGCTCGTGCTGGCGGGGGCGGGGACGGGCAAGACGCGCGTGATCACGGTGCGCATCGCGCACCTCGTGGCCAAGGGCGTCGGGCCCGAGCGCATCCTGGCGGTGACGTTCACGAACAAGGCGGCGCGCGAGATGCGCGCGCGCCTGGCGGCGCTGATCGGGGCCGAGCAGGCGGCGCTGCCCTTCGTGGGCACGTTCCACGCCTTCTGCCTGGAGGTGCTGCGCGAGCACAGCGAGCGCGCGGGCCTGGGCAAGAGCTTCACGATCAGCGACGGCGCGGACCAGCTCTCGCTCCTGCGCGGAGTGCTGCGCACGCTGCACGTCGAGGGCGCCGAGCTCCAGGCCGGCGACCTGCAGGCGCGCATCTCGCTGCTCAAGAACCGGCTCGTGGGCCAGGGCTCGTTCCTGGAGGGCGCGGCGGACGAGAAGGACGAGCTCGTGGGCCGCGCCTGGGGGCGCTACCAGGAGGAGCTCACGCGCGCGCGCTCGCTCGACTTCGACGACCTGCTCCTGCGCACGGTGCAGCTCCTGAAGGAGAAGGGTGGCCCGGTCGAGCGCTACCGCGAGCGCTTCCGCTACGTGCTGGTCGACGAGTACCAGGACACGAACGCGCCCCAGTACGAGATCGTGCGCGCCATCGCCGGCCAGCACCGCAACCTGTGCGTGGTGGGCGACGACGACCAGTCGATCTACGGCTGGCGCGGCGCGGACGTCACGCGCATCCTGCACTTCGAGCGCGACTTCCCGGGCGCGCGCGTCGTGGCGCTGGAGACGAACTACCGCTCGACCGAGCCCATCCTGCGCGCGGCCAACCGGGTGATCGCCAACAACACCGAGCGCCACCGGAAGGAGCTGCGCTCGGCCCTGGGCGACGGCGAGCCGCTGCAGCTCGTCACGGCCGAGGGCGCGGAGGAGGAGGCCGACCACGTCGCGCGCGACATCCTGGCGCACGTGCAGCGGCGTGAGGCGCGCTGGGGCGACTTCGCCGTGCTGCTGCGCACCGGGCCGCAGGCGCGCGCCTTCGAGAGCCAGTTCCGTGCGCGCTCGGTGCCCTACGTGCTCGTGGGCGGGCGCTCGTTCTTCGACCGCAAGGAGGTGCGCGACGTGGTCGCCTACCTGAAGCTGCTCGTGCAGCCCGAGGACGAGCTCGCCTTCGCACGCGTGGCCAACGTGCCGCCGCGGGGGCTCGGGGCGAAGACGCTCGAGCGCGTGCTCGTCCATTCGGCGCGCGCCAGGGTCGGCATCGCCGAGGCCTTCGAGGCGGCCGAATCGATCGAGGGCGTGGGCGCAGCGGCCGGCGCGGCGGGGCGCGACCTGTGCCGGCTGCTGGCGACGCTGCGCGCCGAGGCCGGCGCCACCCTGGTCGGCCGGATCGAGCGCTGCCTCGAGGCCATCGGCTACCGCGCCGAGGTCGAGCGCCTCTATCCCGATCCGCTCGAGCGCAGCTCGCGCTGGGCGGCGGTGGAGGAACTCCTGCAGACGGCGCGCGTGTTCCAGCAGCGGCGCAAGGACTCCACGCTCGCGGCCTTCCTGCAGGCGCTGACACTCGAGTCCGAGGACGACGATCCGGTCGAGGAGGGCGAGCGCCACGCGGTCACGCTGATGACGCTGCACTCGGCCAAGGGCCTCGAGTTCCCGCGCGTCTACCTGGTGGGCCTCGAGGAGGGCCTGATGCCGCACCGGCGCGCGCTGGCCGAGGGCGAGGTCGAGGAGGAGCGGCGCCTGATGTACGTGGGCATCACGCGCGCGCAGCGCGCCCTGACCCTGTGCCAGACCAAGGCCCGCGCTCGTCATGGACGCGCGGGCGAGAGCCTGACCTCGCGCTTCGTGTTCGAGCTCAAGGGCGAGCCGCCGCCGCCGGCCTGGCAGCGCGCGGTGCGCGAGGCCTTCGGCGCCAAGAGCCTGAAGCCGGCCAAGCGCAAGGGCGTCCGGAAGGCCGGCGCCAAGGGCGCGCGCGCGAAGCGCGCGACCTGAGGCTCAACGCGCGCGCAGGCGCGCCAGGGTCTCGAGGTGCGGCGTGCGCGGGAAGAGGTCGACCGTGGCCAGCTCCTCCAGCGCGTAGGCCGGTAGCAGGAGCTCGAGGTCGCGCAGGAACGTGTCCGGGTCGCACGAGACCATCACCAGGCGCGGCACCTTCATGGTGCACAGATGCTCGACGAGATGGCGGGCGAGCCCGCGTCGGGGCGGATCGACGACGACGGCGTCGAGCGCCGCCCCCGGCTCGGCCGCGAGCGCGCGCAGGCTCTTGCCCGCGTCGCCGGCGGCGAAGGTCACGCGCTCGGAGAGGCCGTTCTCGGCCGCGGCGCGCTGGCCCTCGGCCACGGCGTGGGCGTCGTACTCGACGGCGTGCACGCGCGCGCCGCGCCGCGCCAGGCGCAGGGCGATCGGGCCGTAGCCGGAGAAGAGGTCGAGCACACGCAGGCCATCGAGCGGCCCGAGCAAACGCTCGACCTCGCCGTACAGCACCGAGGCCTGGGCCGCGTTCACCTGGGCGAAGGTCGTGAGCGAGGTCGAGAGCGCGAGGCCGTCGCTCTCCTCGCGCAGCTGCTCGCGGCCGACGAGCAGGCGCGACTCGGGGCCCACGACCTGGCTGCCGCGCTCGCGGTTCACGTTCTCGATCACGCCGACGAGGCCGTGCTTCTTGAAACGGCTGAAGAGGAGCTCGGCCAGCGCCTGCGTGGCCGGGTCGCGGTCGTAGCGCACGACGAAGCCGGCCAGGAGCTCGCCCGTGCCCGCGCCGATGCGCGCCAGGAAGTGGCGCACGAGGCCACGGTGCGAGCGCTCCTCGTAGATCGACGTGCCGAGCTCGGCCGCCGCCGCGCGCGCGCCGATGAGCAGCTTCGTCAGCGAGGGGTGCTGGATCGCGCACGTGTTCAGGTCGACGACGTGGTGGCTCCCGCGCCGGTAGAAGCCCGCGATCGGGTGCCCGCGCCTGAGGTCGAAGGGCACCTTGAGCGACGTGCGGTAGAAGAGCGGCTCGCGCGCGGCCAGCGGGGCGCGCAGGGTCACGCCCGCGAGGTCGAGGCGCGACTCGGCCGCGCGCCGGAAGGCGTCGGCCTTGAAGGCGAGCTCGTCCGCGTAGGGCTGGTCGAGGTACGTGCAGCCGCCGCAGGGCCCGAAGTGCGGACAGCGCACGCCGGCCGTGGTCGTGGGGCGGGCGTCGGCGACGAGCGTCAGTGCGGGCGGGGCGGCGTCCATGGCAGCCGGGCAGTGTACCGCGGCGCGCGCGGCCCGCAGGCGGAGCGTGTGCGTTGCCAGGGCGCGTGCGCCCTTGCAACGCACACGCTCCGGCGTTGCCATGGCCGCCCTGCATGGCCGCCGAGCGCTGCGTCTTCTTCGCCACCTGCACGCGCGGGGTCGAGCCCGTGCTGCACGCCGAGCTCGCCGCGCTCAAGCTCGCCAGGGTCGAGCGCCAGGTGGGCGGCGTGCACTTCGAGGGCACCCTGGCGGACGCCTGGCGCGCCAACCTCGAGCTCGGGACCGCCGTGCGCGTCCTGCGGCGCCTGGCGCGCTTCGAGGCGCGCGACGGCGACGAGCTGCACGCGCGCGCGCTCGAGGTCGAATGGGAGCGCTTCCTCGCGCCCGACGGGACGCTGGCCGTGCAGGCCCAGAGCAGCGAGTCGCAGCTCGACCACACGCAGTTCCTCGAGCAGCGCGTGAAGGACGCCGTGGTCGACCGCTTCCGCGCGCGTACGGGCACCCGCCCGAGCGTGAACCGCGAGAGCCCCGACCTCGCCATCCACGCGCACGTCTACCGCGATCGCGTCACGCTCTCGCTCGACACCTCGGGCGAGCCGCTGCACAAGCGCGGCTGGCGCCTGCATCAGGGCCGCGCGCCGCTGGCGGAGACGCTGGCCGCGGCCGTCGTGCGCCTCTCGGGCTGGGACCGGCGCGC
>Ga0315910_10000886_pt1 | contig 28374 bp, 32 predicted proteins | sample EdamamesoilMG_FD_204470 | JGI IMG/M metagenome (GOLD analysis project Ga0315910, IMG submission 204470) | Garden soil microbial communities collected in Santa Monica, California, United States - Edamame soil | ecosystem: Environmental > Terrestrial > Soil > Garden | place: USA: California... | reverse complement strand
GTAGGTGGGCGCGCCGAACACACCGAGCCGTTCGGCTTCCTCGCTGTAGTATTTGTAAAGCGCCTGCACCGGCGCGCTGGTTTCGGCGGCGACCAGTTCGGCGCCGGGCAAACCGTTCTCGTTGGCGATGGTCATGCGCACGGCAGGATCCGAGGTATCGCGCTCCTCGGCCCACAGCGCGCGCAGCAGTGCATGCGACAGCAGCGGCGCGTCGAGACCGCGCTGCTGGGCGGCGATCACCATCCAGCCCGCCGGCTTGTTCCAGCCCGCCGGCTTGCCGTCCTGCGGGTAGTGCCTGGGCACGAGATTGAGCGGCATGCCGAGATACTTGCGCCAGCGGTCCAGCTCCTCGGCGTGGTAAGTGCGCCGCGGCTCGGGGCGCGTGCGCAGCGGCACGCCGCCGGTGCGCGGCACCACGTCCTGGAAATCGTAGGGCTTGAGTACCAGCTTCACGTGGTGGCGGTGCACGATGTCCCGCAGCTTCGGGCCGCCGAAGTAGGCCCAGGGTGAGGACAGGCTGTAGAAGCAGGCAAGCTCGATCATGAAACAATTATAGGTAATGTCGCTCGCTGACCTTGCGAACCTCGCCCGCCGAGAGCTCGCGCAACTCAATTTCCCGTCCGCCAACTGGGTTCCTCCTGCCGAAGGCCCGGATGGCAAGCCGCTGCTGGATGCGCTCGTGGTCGGGGGCGGCATGTGCGGGCAGACTGCTGCATTCGCGCTGCTGCGCGAGGGCGTACGCAACATTCGCTGCGTGGACCGCGCGCCGCGCGGACGCGAAGGCCCCTGGGCGACCTACGCACGCATGGACATCCTGCGCTCGCCCAAGCACCTCACCGGCCCGGATCTCGGTGTTGCGTCGCTCACTTACCGCGCCTGGCACGAAGCGAAGTTCGGCGTGGCGCACTGGGACAGGCTGCACAAGATCGCGCGCCTGGACTGGCGCGACTACCTGCTCTGGGTTCGGGACACCGCGGGATTGCCGGTCGAGAATGAATTCGAAGTCGTTTCCTTGCATTTGAAAGAAAAATTCATGGAAGTCAAAACCAGCACCGCCACCTTCCACGCGAGAAAAGTCGTGCTGGCCCTGGGGCGCGACGGCAGCGGCGACCTGCGCTGGCCGCAGTTCGAGACATTCAACCCCGCCGACCGCGGTGCGCGCGTGTTCCACTCGGCGGACGACATCGACTTCAAGGGGCTGAAGGGCAAGCGCGTCGGTGTCCTCGGCATGGGCGCTTCGGCCTTCGATAACGCGGGCGAAGCGCTGGAAGCCGGCGCGGCAGAAGTAACGATGTTCGCGCGCCGCCCGTTCATGCCGCAGGTGAACAAATCCAAGTGGACCGCGTTCCGCGGCTTCCAGCACGGCTACGCGCCGCTCGACGACGCGCGCCGCTGGCGCTTTTACACCTACATCTTCAACGAGCAGGTACCGCCGCCCTACGAAAGCGTGCTGCGCTGCGAGAAGCACCCCGGGTTTTCGCTGCGATTCGGCGAGAGCTGGCTGGACATTGAAGAGAAAGACGAACTGAAAGTAAAAACATCAAAAGGCGAACACACATTCGACGCCGTCATCGTCTGCACTGGCTTCGACGTCAACCTGCTCGAGCGTCCGGAAATCGCTTCGTTCCGCGACGCCATCGCCACCTGGGGCAGCCGGGTCACGCCGGAGGAAGCAAAGAGGTTTCCGGAGGAAGCGCGCTTTCCCTATCTCGGCGACGCGTTCCAGCTCACAGGCGGCGCCGAGGGCCTGGGCCGCGTGCACATCTTCAATCACGGCAGCACGCTCAGCCACGGCGCGCTGGGAGGCGACATTCCCGGCATCGAGATTGGCGCGGCGCGCCTGGCGCAGGGCATCGCGCGCGATCTGTTCCTGGAGGACGCCGACCTGCACTGGCAGCGCCTGCAGGCGCACAACGAGGACGAGATGAAACCGACGCGCTATTTCGTGCCGGTGGAAAAACGCTGAATCTGGGTCCCCGCCTAAGGCCGCGGGGACGACGGAATATCAGACCTGGGTTCCCGCTTGCGCGGGAACGACGGAGGGAAGCGGAGACGACGGCAATCAGTCGATCGTCGCGCCGATTTCCTTGACGACCACCGCCCACTTGGCGCGGTCGGACTTTACCGTGGCGCGGAACTGCTCGGGCGATTCCCAGCGCGGCGTGTTGCCGAGCTGCACCAGCCGGTCGCGGACCGCCGGCTGCTCGAGCGCGAACTTCACCGCCGCGTTCACCTTGTTGACGATTTCGGGGTCCAGGCCCCTGGGCCCGAACAGGCCGAACCAGGTATAGCTCTCGAATCCCGGCAGCCCGGCTTCCGCGATGGTCGGCACATCGGGCACGGCGGACACGCGCGTGCGCGTGGTGACGCCCAGCAACCGCACTTTCCCCGCCTTCCACTGCGGAATCACGGTCTGCACCTGATTGAAAATGCAGCAGGTGGTCCCGGAAACCACCGAGGTCAGCGCCTCAGGGCCGCCCTTGTAGGGCACGTGCACCATGGTCAGGCCAGCCTTGGCGACGAACTCGGCAAACGCGAGGTGCGTGCCGGTGCCGTTGCCGGTGGAGGCGTAGTTGTACTTGCCCGGGTTGGCCTTCACCTTGTCGATGAATTCCTTCAGCGTGGAGGCGTCGATGACGTTCGGGTTCACCGTCAGCACATTGGACACGTTCACCATCGGCGCGATCGGCGTGAAGTCGGCCTCGACGTCGAAGGTCAGCTTCTTGTAGAGCGCGGCATTCACGCCGTGCGTGGCCGCCGTGCCGAACAGGATGGTGTAGCCGTCGGGCTTGGCCCTGGCGACCGCTTCGGAGGCGAGGTTGCCGCCCGCGCCGGTGCGGTAGTCCATGACCAGCTTCGCTTTCAGGTTCTCGGCCATGTGCGGCTCGAGCAGGCGCGCCACCACGTCGACGCCGGAGCCGGCGGGGAAGCCCATCATCACGGTGATGGGTTGCTGCGGCCAACCCTGTGCAAAGACAATGCCCGGAAGCAGGCAAAGGAGAACGAGGATTCGAAGGGCCATGATGGCCCGGATTCTACCTGCTGCCCGGTACCGCCCCCTGCAACCGGGGTTCACATCCGTTATTGGCGGCAACGAGGGCGCTGCACGCGGGCGCGCTCGCCTTGCGCTTCAGGTATTCGGCCATCGTGAGGTTGAGGTGCCTGGCCGCGGCCGCGTCCGCAAAGTCTTCGGACGACGGGCTGATGCCATCGAGGAAAAAGTTCTTCAGTTCCGCCGCGGCCAGGATCTTCACGGATTCCGGGGGCACCAGCATCACCGCCTCGTAAAGCGAGGAAGGAAAGTCCATTTCGTCGACGTAGTCCTTCAGGATTTTCTGCAGGTAGCGGAAGCGGACCTGGCGGTCGGGCAGGTCCTGCGTGTGGGGGAAGAAGGGACGATGGATACCGAGCCGCCCGGCGACGCTGCGCCGCTCCCCGCCCATGAAGGCGAACACGCAGGCGCTCATGCACTGGTCGTTCTTGTCGATGATGGCGAAAACGCGCAGCCTGCGCATCAGCCGCCCGATGTCCATGGCGGCATCGATATCGCCGCCGTCGCTCGCGAACCACACCGAGTTGCCGGACAGTTTCTGCCGGCCTGTGGCGATCAGGTCCGCCATCACTTCCGCTCCGATCCTGTCCGCGCGCGTGATGTTGCCGGAAACGAACACGCGCACCTCCTCCGCCGGCACGGTCGCCCCTCTTGCGGCGTAGCGCGCATGGGGCATGTCCGACGGATTGCTGTAATTCCTGGCGGCCGACCAGCGTTGCTGGCCGTCGACCTTCTCCAGGGTGCGGTACAACAGGTCCGCGCGCAGGCTGGCGCACTGCAGCGCAAGCACGAGCAGGACCACAACGTGGGCAAGGGTATTGGGCATGCCGTAGGCATGCTGCGCGCAAACGATTATTACCGCAAGCGGCAAGATCCTTCCGTGCGGTAACACACGTAACCGGGCTACCTCATGCGATTCGCCGGTTCTCCCGGGCCGTGCTGTACCAGACGCCGGCGAAGATCATCGCCGCGCCGAGAAACACCATGGGATCGAAGGGCTCGCCGTAGAACGCCGCGCCCACCACCGCGATCAGCGGCAGGCGGAAGTAGTCCACCGGCACCACCACCATCGCATCGGCGAGCTTCATGGCGCGCGTCATGCAATAGTGCGCGGTGAAGCTGCCGATGCCGATCAGCAGGATCCACGGCAGGTCGCCGGCCGGCGGCGTGCGCCAGCCCGGCAGGGCCGCGGCCACGCAAAACGGCGTCTGGATCACCGACATCCAGAACAGCACCGCCAGCGGCGATTCGGTGGCCGTGAGCTTCTTGGTAAGGATGAACTGGAACGCGAAGCACAGCGAGCCGAACAGCATCACCAGCGCAGCCGGCTGGAAGGCGCCCAGCCCGGGCCGCAGGATGACCAGCACGCCGGCCAGACCAAGCGCCAGCATGACCGCCCTGCCCGCATTCATGCGTTCGCCCAGGAACAGCACCGCCAGCACCGCGGTCCAGATCGGCGCGGTGAACTCGATGGCAAACACCGTGGCGAGCGGCAGCGCGCCGATGGCGAACACCCAGGAGGCCTGGCCGCCCAGGTGCACCACGGTCCTCGCGAAATGCAGGCCGATGCGCTTGGTCCAGAGCGTGGCGAAGCCCGCGTGCCAGGCGAGCGCCATGACGATCACGAGCGCGACGCTGGTGCGGAAAAACAGCACCTCGAAGGTGCCGGTGTGCTGCAGGAGCTGGCGCGCCGCGATCGCCATCGCGCTGAAGGACAGCACGGCGCCGCTCATCCAGAGCAGGCCGCGCAGGTTCGGGCTCAAGACTTCTTCTTCTCGCGCACTCCGGTGGGGCCGCCCGCCTTCTTCCACTCCGCGTAACCGCCCTGCAGGTGGAAGACCTTCGGCAGGCCCATGTCGGTCAGCGTGGCCGCCGCCAGCGTGCCGCGCCAATCGGCCTGGCAATAGACGATGAAGGTCTTGCCCTCGGCGAACACCGGCTTGTAGTAGGGGCTCTCCGGGTCCACCCAGAATTCCAGCATGCCGCGCGGCGCATGGAAGGCATCGGCGATCATGCCGTCGCGCTCGAGTTCCCGCACGTCGCGCAGGTCCACGAACACGGTCAGCGGGTCGCCGTGCAGCTTCCTCGCCTCATCCACCGTGATGCCGCGGGACTTTTTCTCCGCCTCGGCGATCAACTGCTTGATGCCTTTCTTTATCATGGCAACATTGTTCCACAACCGGAACCGGAGACCTGCGACATGGCGTCAACCCTGAACGGCGGCTGCCTGTGCGGCGCGATCCGCTACACGATCGGCGTGCCGGTCACCGAGCTGCGCGCCTGCCACTGCACCAGCTGCCAGAAAGTGTCGGGCGCAGGCGGCTCGGTGAACGCGCTGCTCGCGAGCAAGGACTTCAGCCTCGTCAAGGGGACCCTCAAGCGCCATTCGGCGACCGCCGACAGCGGCCGCATCCTGCACCGCTACTTCTGCGGCGACTGCGGCTGCCATATCTACAGCCACCGGGAAATTTCCCCGGAGCGCATGGTGGTGCGCGCAGGCACGATCGAGAACGCGCCGCCGATGAGGGTCTTCGCGCATATCTGGACCAAAAGCGCGCGCAACTGGGACGCCATCGACCCGGCCGCGCAGCAGATCCCCGGCCAGCCCGACTAGGCGAGTCCGCCATGCCGCTATACGACTATGTTGCGGTGTCGAAGGGCTGCCGGAAATGCAAGGGCGGCTTCGAGATCGTGCAAAAGCTGGCCGAGCCCAAGCTGAAGAAATGCCCTGCCTGCAAGGCGCCCGTCGAGCGCGTCATCAGCGCGCCCGCGGTGCACGGCAAGTACTCGACCAAATCCGACAGCAAACTGAAGGACCTCGGCCTGACCAAGTACGTGAAGACCAGCGACGGCTCCTACGAGCGCACGGTCGGCGGCGGCGGACCGAAAATGATCCGCAAGCCCGAAGACGACTAGACGACTAGCCCCGGGGCGCGCTGCGCGCCTGCTTCACCAGCGCTTCGAGGGCTTCGTAGGGCTGCGCGCCGACGACCCCGTGCTTGCCGGCCACGAAGGTGGGCACCCCGGTGACGCCATAGGCGCGCGACTTTTCCCAGTCGGCATCCACTGCCGCCTTGTGGCTGCGCGTCTCGATCACCGCGCGCGCTTCTTTCGCGGGCAGGCCCACCGATTGTGCGATCTCGACGAGCACCTGCGCATCGCCGATGTCGCGGCCATCGACGAAGTAGGCGCGGAACAGCGCATCGTGGATGGCCTCGCCGCCGGGCTGCGTATCGGCCCAGGTGCCCAGCTCCTGCGCGAGGCGGCTGTTGTAGGTCATGCTGCGGTTGCCGTAAGGCAGACCCTCGGCCGCCATGCGCTCGCGCATCTGCGCCTGCATCTTCGGGATGTCGTAGCCGCGCCCGGCGAACAGTTCTGCCAGGCTGCGGCCGCGCAACGGCGTATCCGGGTGCAGGGGGAAGTGCACCCATTTGACGGTGACGTTCTGCTCCCGTTTCAGTCGCTCAATACGCACGGTACTGAGATAGCACCAGGGTCAGACGTAGTCGGAAAAAATCTCCATGACCAGAGGTTCGCTCATGCCGGTCATTGTACCGGGCCGCTGCGACATAATGCGCAGCTTGTCCCGCCAAGGAGACCGCATGTCGCGCCGCACCGCTACGCCCCGCAAGTCCGCCGGCCGCTTTCCGGTCCTGCGCCCGGAACAGCTCAGCGCCGCGCAGAAGCGCGTGCTCAAGTCGTTGATCGCGGGGCCGCGCGGCAAGGACGGCACCGGGCTGGATTCGGTCACCCGCTTCCTCACGCGCGGGCCGTTCAACGCCTGGCTGCGCAGTCCCGATCTCGCCAACCTGCTGCAGCAGGTCGGCGCGCACATCCGTTTTTCGAGTTCCCTGCCGGCGCGGCTGAACGAACTGGCGATCCTCATCACCGCGCGCCACTGGACCTCGCAGTTCGAGTGGTACGCGCACCGCCTGCTCGCGCTGAAGGCGGGACTGAGGGCAAAGCTGATCGACGAGCTGGCGCGCAACCGGCGGCCGCAACGCATGCGCGCCGACGAAGCCGCGGTCTACGAATTCTGCACGCAGCTGCACCGCCGGAAGAACGTCACCGATGCCGCCTACCGGCGCGCCGCGGCGCTCTTCGGCGAGCGCGGCGTGATGGACCTGATCGGCGCAAGCGGCTACTACACCGCAGTGTCGATGACGCTGAACGTCGCCAGGGTGCCGGTGCCGCCCGGCGAGAAGAACCCGCTCAAGTAGGCTAGGCGGCCATCCGGCCGGCCGTCGCCAGCGCCTTGCGGCATTCGCGCACGATGCGCTCGATCAGTTCCTGGCAGCTGGGAATGTCGCGGATCAGGCCGACCACCATGCCGGCGCTGACGATGCCGGCGTCGATCTCGCCGGTCTTCATGGCGTTGCGGCCACGCGCTCCCGCCACCAGGTGCTTCACTTCTTCAAACGCTGCGCCCTTTTTCTCCATCGCCACCACTTCGTCCGAGACGGCGTTCTTCAACACGCGCGACGTGTTGCGCATGGTGCGGAAAATAAGATTGGTGTCGCGCTCGCCCGCGTTGACCAGCGCCTGCTTGACGTTGTCGTGGATCGGCGCCTCCTTCGTGCACATGAAGCGCGTGCCCATGTTGATGCCTTGCGCGCCCAGCGCCATGCAGGCCGCCATCTGGTAGCCATCGGCAATCCCGCCCGAGGCGAGCACGGGAATTTTGCAGGCGCGCACCGCCGCCGGGATCAGGATGAGGTTGGTCACGTCGTCCTCGCCAGGGTGGCCCGCGCACTCGAAGCCGTCGATGGAGATCACGTCCACGCCGTGCTTCTCCGCCGAGAGCGCGTGGCGCACCGAAGTGCACTTGTGCACCACCGTGATGCCGTGCTCCTTGAATTTGGGCACCACGTCGCGCGGGTTGTTGCCCGCGGTCTCGACGATCTTGATGCCCGAATCGATGATCGCCTGCATGTACTCGGCGTAAGGCGGCGGCTTGATCGACGGCAGGATGGTCATGTTGACGCCGAAGGGCTTGTCGGTCATCCGGCGGCAGCGTTCGATCTCCCTGCGCAGGTCGTCCGGCGTCGGCTGCGTGAGCGCGGTGAGGATGCCCAGCCCGCCCGCGTTCGACACGGCGGACGCGAGTTCCGCGTAGCCCACCCATTGCATGCCGCCCTGGATGATCGGGTACTGGATGCCGAGCATTTCCGTGACCTTGGTCTTCATGCGTCTCCCTGTGTGATATTCAGTCGGCCGGACTGCTCCAGACCGCCTTGCCCTGCTTGTTGATGTAGCTGCCGCCGCGCTGGCGCGGCTCGCCCGCCCAGGCGAGGCCGTTGCGGAAATCGCGCACCCACTGGTAGCGCGGCGTGATCGCCCAGCGTCCCTCGCGGTCGATGTAGCCCCAGAGCTTGTCCTGCTGCGCGGCCGCGAGGCCGTCGGAAAAGGGCTGCACGCGGTCGAACTTCGCAGGGATCACCAGCTTGCCGGCGCGGTCCACGAAGCCGTATTTCTCGCCGCTGCGCACGCCCGCCAGTCCCTCGGAGAAATCCGCCGCGGAATCGTAGATCGCGGGCACCGCCAGCGTGCCGCGCTTGTCGATGTAGCCGTACTTGCCCTGCTGCCAGATGCGCGCCATGCCGTCCTTGAAGTCGTAGGCACCCTCGAAGCGCGGCTCGATGGCGACGCGCCCTTCGTCGTCCAGGAACCCGAACAGCTTGCCCTTGCGCGCGAGCATCATGCCGCCCACCTCCGAGCCGAACAAGAGGTCCGCCGGCGTCACGTCGCGGCCCGCGGCGTCGATGAGGCGCGGCCGGCCCTCGATCTCCACACGCGCCACGCGAGCGAACGGCATCGCCTTGTCGTAGCGCGCCGGGATCACCAGCGTGCCTGCGGCGTCGATGTAGCCGTACTTGACCTTGCCCCACTCGTCGGCGACGCCGACCGCAGCGCGCCCGCCGGAAAAATCCTTCGCGTCGGCGAAGCGCGGCGTGATGGCCCATTTGCCAGAGCGATCGAGGTAGCCCCAGGCAAACTTGCCCTTGTCGTCGGCGCCGCGCGCGGGCGCGCGGTTCTGGGAAAAGAGCGCGTCGGTCGCATCCTGCGGCTCGATCACGCGCCGTCCCGAGGCGTCCAGGTAGGCGACGCGCGAGCCCTTGCGCACGCGCGCCAGGCCCTCGCGCATCACCACCGGTTGTTCGTATTCGGGCGCGATCACCACCTCGCCCAGGCGGTTGATGGCGCCGTGCTTTTCCTTCACCGAGATGGGGAACAGCACGTCGTCGTTGTAGCGCTGCTCCTGCGCCGGCACGGCCACCGCCGCTAGGCACAGAGCCGGCGCCAGCAGATGACGCAAGCGGATCGGGAAGACGTTCACAGGGCAGGATGTTACCTGTCGGGGGCGCCATGCATAATGTGCGCCGTCGAATCCACGGAGTCTCCCGCAATGCCCGCCGCAAGCCACTTCCGCGCCCTCGCCCTGCTGCTCGCCGCATCCGGCGCCTTCCTCTCCCTTGGGGCCGCGCTCGCGCAGAAACCGCCGGCCTACGTACCCGAATCGGGCCAGGCGGGCAAAGACGTGGTCTGGGTGCCGACCCCGCAGGTGGTGGTGGACAAGATGCTTGACATGGCCAAGGTGACCAGGGACGACTTCGTCATGGACCTGGGCTCGGGCGACGGGCGCACCGTCATCACAGCAGCCAAGCGCGGCGCACGCGCGCTGGGCATCGAGTACAACCCGGACATGGTCGCGCTCTCGAAGCGCAACGCCGAAAAGGAAGGCGTCGCCGCGCGCGCCACGTTCGTCAAGGCCGACCTGTTCGAGACCGACTTCTCGAAGGCCACCGTGATCACCATGTTCCTGCTGCCCTCGCTCAACCTGAAGCTGCGGCCGAAAATCCTCGACTTGAAGCCCGGCACGCGCATCGTCTCGAACAGCTTCACCATGGACACCTGGCAGGCCGACGAAAGCTCCACGCTCGGCGAAGAAACCGGCTGCACCTCGTTTTGCGTCGCGTACTTCTGGGTGGTGCCCGCCAAGGTCGCGGGCACGCACAAGCTCGCGCAGGGCGAGCTCGTCCTCAAGCAGGAATTTCAGATGCTGACCGGCACCTTCACCACTGGCGGCAGGACCTATGCCCTGGGTGAGGGCCGGGTGCGCGGCGAGGAATTCGGCTTCAAGGCCGGCGGCCGCGAGTATCGCGGCCGCATGAACGGCGGGAAACTGGAACTGCGCTAGGCCCCGCTAACCCCTCAGGCCCGGCACCAGTCGCGGATGATGTCCTCGTAGATCTGCACCGACTGGCGGATGCGCTCGATGTGGCAGTACTCGTCGGTCTGGTGCGCCATCGCCGCTTCGCCGGGCCCCAGCACCAGCGTGGGCGCGCCGTCGTAGACCTTGCGCAGGTTGGCCGCGTCGGTCATGTAGGGCATGGTGCGCGCCTCGGGCGCTTCCTTCAGGATCGGCCTGCAGAGCTCGAACACGCGCTGCACCCAGGCGTTCTCCGGCTCGGTCCACACGGCCTCGGAGTCGGCAAATATTTCCATTTGCCCTTCCGATAAAAGTTCTTTTAAACGGGAAAGCAATTCAGCATGATTGGTCCCTGGGACCGTCCTGATATCCACGCCAATTCTCGCCAGGTCCGGCACCAGGTTGACGCCGCTGCCGCCTTCGAAGGTGCCCACGTTCATGGTCGGCAGGCCCATCACCGGGTGCTCCTTGACGCCGAACTGGAACTCCTCGAGCTGCGCGATCGCCTTCGCCGCCTTGTAGATCGCGTTCACGCCCAGCTGCGGCATCGAGCCGTGCGCCGACACGCCCTTGAAGGCGGCGTGGAACTTGATCGAGCCCTTGTGGCCGACCATCGGATAGTTCGAAGTCGGCTCGCCCACCACGATGGCGCCCGCCTGGCCCATGAGTTTGGGCAGCGCCGCGAGGTGGCGCGAACCCACGCAGCCGTTCTCCTCGGCCGCGGTGAGCACCAGCACCACGCCCGCGGTGCCGTTTAATTTTTTTCCGAAGGAAGAAGCGGCCACCAGCATGGCCGCGACACCCGCCTTCATGTCCGAGGAGCCGCGCCCGTAGAGCTTGTTGCCGTCGGCTTCACCGGCGAAGGGATCCTTCGACCACTGGCGTGTGCCGAGCGGCACCACATCCAGGTGCCCGGTCAGGCACAGCGGCGCCTTCGAAGCTGAACCGCCCGCACGCGCGATGACGCTGGTGCGGCCTTCTTCGTATTCGTGGTATTCGACCGAAAAGCCCCAGTCCTGCAAAAGCTTGCCGGCCTTGTGCGCGCAGTCGCGCTCCTGGCCGGGCGGGTTGATGGTGTCGAAGTGCAGCAGGTCCCGGGTCAGGGCGACGGCGTCGGCGGTGCTCATGTGCCCATGATAGCTGCCCGGGGTTTACATCGTTCACCCTTTTGGGTTAATATATGGCTATGCAACTGGACGACACCCTGGTGGCCCTTGCCGACGACACGCGGCGCAGCATCCTGCAGCGCCTCGCCGGCGGCGACGCGCGCGTGACCGAAATCGCTGCGCCCTTCGCCATCTCGCTCAACTCGGTGTCCAAGCACATCCGGATACTCGAGCGCGCGGGCCTGGTGCGCCGGCGCATCGCCGGGCGCGACCACTTCCTTTCGCTCGACCCCGCGCCGCTGGATGCCGCCGCCGCCTGGCTGCAGCGCGAGCGCGCCGCCTGGACCACCCGCCTCGACCGGCTCGAAGCCGCGCTGCGCGCCGAAGACGCCATCGACAAAGCCAGAACCAAATCAAGGAGAAAACCATGAACATGAATGAAGACCCGCGCGCCACCCTGATCAAGCCTTCCACTGTCCGCTTCGAGCGCCTGCTGCCCGGCCCCATCGAGCGCGTCTGGGCCTACCTCACCGAATCCAGGAAGCGCGCCACCTGGCTCGCCGCGGGCGAGTTCGACTTGCGCGTCGGCGGCAAGATCGAACTCATCTTCGACAATGACAGTCTCTCCGACGACGTGCCCAAAGGCGGCGGGCTGCGCAGGTTCGAAGGCCGGATCACGCGCCTGGAACCCCTGCGCGCGCTGGGCCATACCTGGAACTGGGATGGCAAGGATTCGGAAGTGCTCTACGAACTCGCGCCCAGGGGCGAGGACGTGCTGCTGACGATTCATCACCGCCTGCCGGAAGACGGCGGCATGATCAACGGCGTCGGCGGCGGCTGGGCCGTGCATACCGGCATCCTCGCCGACCAGCTGAACGGCGTGAAGCCGCGCCCGTTCTGGACCACGCACGACCGTCTGATGAAGGAGTTTGCAGCGGCCTTGTAGCGTTATCGGCCTTGGTGCGTTAAGAATGGAGTCTTCGAATCCCTGGAGACTCCGGAATGTCCGTCGCTATTTCGCTACACCGGTTCGGCCTCGCCCTGCTGCTCGCCGCGGCCGGCACGCTCGCCTTTGCGCAGACGGCGAAGAAGGACGATCCGGTCTACGAGCCGGCCGTATTCCAGGCCGGCAAGGACGTGGTCTGGGTGCCGACGCCGCAGATCGTCGTCGACAAGATGCTCGACCTCGCCAAAGTGGTGCCGGGCGACTTCGTGATGGACCTGGGTTCGGGGGACGGGCGCACCGTCATCACCGCCGCGCGGCGCGGCGCGCGCGCGCTCGGCGTCGAGTACAACCCGGAGATGGTCGCGCTGTCGGTGCGCAACGCGCAGAAAAACGGCGTTGCCGACCGTGCGAAGTTCGTCAAGGCGGACCTGTTCCAGACCGATTTCTCCAGCGCGACCGTGATCACCATGTTCCTGCTGCCGGACATCAACCTGAAGTTGCGCCCGAAGATCCTCGACCTGAAGCCCGGCACGCGCATCGTCTCCAATACCTTCACGATGGACGACTGGGAAGCCGATGCCGTCGTCGACCTGGGCACCGACGGCGGCTGCACCGCGTCCTGGTGCACCGCGCTGCTGTGGATCGTCCCGGCCAAGGTGGGTGGCATCTACCGCGTGTCGCAAGGCGACCTGGTGCTCATCCAGAAATTCCAGATGCTCTCGGGCACGCTGAACATCGACGGCAAGATGCATCCGCTCACCGGCAAGGTGACCGGCGAAGACTTCAGCTTCAGCGCCGGCGGCAGGACCTACCGCGGCCACCTGAGAGGCAAGAGCCTGGACCTGCGCTGACGCCCATGCCGTCGTCCCCGCGGCTTTAGGCGGGGACCCAGGTTCTAGTTCGTCGTCCCCGCGGCTTTTGGCGGGGACCCAGGTTCTTCTTTTAGTCCATCAACGCCGCGACGGACGCTTTGCGCCGCGCCGCGTCTTGCCCTTCTTGCCTTTCTTTTTCTTGTGGCCGCCGCTGCCGCCGCTGGACGGCGGTTTTTCATTGGGCAGTTTGTCGGTCGCAGGCAGGTCTTCCGGGTAGACCCACTCGCCGTCCTTCTGGATCCGTATCGGCCCCTTTTTCGGCAGGCATATGCCCCAGATGCCGTTGGCAAAAATATTCTCCATGTAGATGTCCCGCACGCCGTCCGGGTGCGGCCCGACGTACTGCGGTTCGTAGCGGACGTTGATCGCCTTCTTGTTCAGGCGCACGCACACGCAATTCTTGTCGCAGACGTGGATCGCATCGGCGTTGAGCTTCGCCATGAGCGCATTGGCCATCTGCTGGAAATTGGCCAGCGGGCGTTTTTTTCCTTTGGTCCAGTCCGGCACGTCCGGCGGCTGCATGAGCAGCAGATTGGCACCGAGGAAATTGAAGGTCACATTCCAGCAGACGGGCTGGTCGCATAATCCCAGCGGCATGGCGGCTCTCCTTGGTTGTTTGGCAGGACGGGCGCTGACCCCGGTTTACTTCGGCTTTTCGGCCCTCAGGTCCTGCATGCCGTCGTAGACCGCACGCTCGATGTCGTCCGAGTCGTCTTTCTTCTTTTTTGCCGGCGGCGATGTCTCTTTCGCGGCCTTGGCAGGAACGGGCTTCTTTTTTTCCGGTGTGTCCATGGTCACTCCAGCAGTTCAATTTTCTTTTACGCGGCCTTGACCCTCACCGCTGTGGGCGCACGCAGCGCATCCATCGCCGCGACCACGCCGCCGCGCGCGTGCGGCATGCCCGCTTCCGCGAGCGCGAGCTCGACTGCGCCCAGCGCGCCCAGCAGCATGGGTTCGTTCAGGTCGCCCATGTGGCCGATGCGGAACACGCGTCCCTGCAGCGCGCCCAGGCCGCGCCCGAGCGCGACGCTGTAGCGCTCCGAGGCGATCTCGCGCACCTTGTCGGCGTCATGCCCGGGCGGCGTGAGCACCGCGGTGAGCGAATCGCAGGCCGCATCCGGATCGAGTGAATAGATTTCCGGCCCGCCACCCTGGCTCCACGCGCGCACGCAGGCGCGCGTCGCCTGCGCGAGGCGCCGGTGGCGCGCGAACACGTTCTCCAGCCCCTCTTCCTCGATCATGTCGAGCGCGGCTTCCAGGCCGTAGAAAAACGGGATCGGCGCGGTGCCGCAAAAGCGCACCTGCCTGCCGTCTTCCACCATCGTGCGCCAGTCCCAGTAGCGGCGCGGGTTGCGCGCCGTAAGGCTTGCCTGCCAGGCACGAGCGTTGATGGCCGTAAATGACATCCCCGGCGGCATCATCAGGCCCTTCTGCGAGCCGCCGATCACCAGGTCCACGCCCCACTCGTCCATGCGGAAGTCGTACGAGGCGAGCGACGAGATCGTGTCCACGCAATAGAGCGCCGGATGCTTGACGCGGTTCATCGCCGCGCGCACCTCGGCCACCGGATGGCGCATGCCGGTCGCGGTCTCGTTCTGCGAGATCAGCACGGCCTTGATCGTGTGCGCCTTGTCGGCGGCAAGCCGCTCGGCGACCGCGTCAGGATTGACCGCGCGCCGCTCGGGCGTGACCACCGACTCGACCTCGACGCCGTACTGGCGCGCGGTGATGGCCCAGTTCTCGGAGAAGTAGCCCGCCTGGCACACCAGCACCCTGTCGCCGGGCGAAAAAAGGTTGGCGATGCTCGCGTCCCAGGCGCCGTGCCCCGACGCGGCGTAGGCGATGACGAAGCCCTGCTTGGTCTTCAGCACGCCCTTCAGGCGCTCGAGCGAGCGGTCGCGCAGCGCGACGAACTCCGCGCCGGTGAAATCCACCGCCGGCCGCTGCATCGCCTGCAGCACCCGGTGCGGGATGTTGGTGGGACCTGGATGCATGAAGAACTGCCAGCCTCTTGCAACGCCTGCGACGCTCATGGAATCTCCCCGTTCGAGCTTGGGATGATACCGTCGCTTGCGGGTCCCGCGGCTGGATCAGCGGCAGGAGCCTGGAGCTGCGCTGGCGCGCCCTACAAGGCGGAACTGGTATCGCAATCCGCCGGGCGGCCCGAGTCCAGGCCGCGCTTGAACCAGCGCACGCGCTGCTCGGAAGATCCATGGGTGAACGACTCCGGCACCACGCGTCCCTGGGATTGCTGCTGCAGGCGGTCGTCGCCGATCGCGGTCGCGGCGTTGAGCGCTTCGGCAATGTCGCCGGCCTCGAGCTGCTTCATGGCGCCCGCGTGGTGTCCCCACACGCCGGCGTAGCAATCGGCCTGCAGTTCCGTGCGCACGGAGGCCTGGGCGGATTCTGCCTGCTTGAGCTTGCCCGTGAGCTTCTGCACGTGGTGGCCGACTTCGTGCGCGATCACGTAGGCCTGGGCGAAATCGCCGGGGGCGCGAAAGCGCGTCTGCAGGTCGCGGAAGAACGCGAGGTCGATGTAGAGCTTCGCGTCGTTGGGACAGTAAAAGGGCCCCATCGCCGCCTGCCCCTTGCCGCAGGCCGAGCGCACCTGGCCCTCGAAGAGCACCAGCGTCGGCGGCACGTACTGGCTGTTCGATTGCTGGAAGATCCGGCCCCAGACCGCCTCGGTGCTGCCGAGGACCTTCGAGACGAACTGCCCCATCTCATCCGCCGGCGCGCCTTTCGGCGCCTCACGCGTTTCCTGCTGACCCGCGCGCCCTGCGGTGACCTGTTCGGCCACGTTGATCGCGGTACTTGGGTCAAAGCCGAGGAAATAAGCGACCACGGCGATCATCACGCCGCCGACGCCCAGCCCGCCGCCGATGCGCAGCCCGCGCCGGTCTTCGACGTTGCCGCTGGCCTCCTGGTCGCCCAGTTTCATGCCGAACGATTTCTAAAGCACGCCGAGAAACCTCAGGATGAATCCGATGACGACGACCAGTCCGACGATGTAAATGATGCTGTTCATGATGTACCCCTGTGCGTTGATGGATGCTTCGGGTATCCACCCTATCCCGACGGGACCGCGCGCACCGTGCGCACGAGCGCATAGGAACCCTTGCATCCGTTGCCCAGCGCACAGAGCGTTGCGCCCGGGAAGCGCAGGGTTCATGCCATGGACCGGATCATCGCGGGGCGATTCCACACCAAGGGCGAGGCAGACAGCGCGGCGGCAGCGATCGTGCAATACGCCGATCGCGCCGACATCTGCATCTTCCACAACAATCCGCCGGGCCAGCACGGCCTGACCGAGGTCGGCGGCGACGAGCATGAAGATCCCGGCACCGCGGGCGCAGGCCGGACCGCGACGGAATCGGCCATCGCGGGCGGGCTCGCCGCCGGCGCGGTCGGTGCGCTGGGCGGTCCGGTGGTCGCCATTGCCGCCGCTGCGACCGGCGCCTACCTTGGCTCGCTGGCGGGCGCGCTGGGCGGCGTCGGCGACGCCGGCGACCGGACGCACCCTTCCGACCGCCGGCCGGGCGGCATCATGCTGTCAGTGCGCGTCGCGACGCCGCTGAACGAAAAACGCGTCATCGCCACCCTGCGCGAGCAGGGCGCGGCGGACATCGAGCAGGCGGACGGCACCTGGCGCGACGGTGACTGGACCGACTTCAACCCCGCGGCGGCGCCCCTGCTGGTGTAGCGGTAGGCGCGTCGTCCAGACGCTGTCCCGGTTCGGCGACAACATTCCGGAAACTCGCTTTTCCTCCTGCGGTCGAATCCCGGTAAGGCCATCGACCCGAAGGAGGACGACATGTTCGTCACGACGGAAAAATTGCTGATGCTGGTGGTGTTGCTGCTGCTCTTCGCGCTGTTTTCCTCAGGCACCGCGCACTCGGCGGGGCCGGCCGGCGCCGCCAGCCCGCAAAAGACCTACCAATACGACCGCGCCGACTGCAATAGCGGCATCGCCGGCCCGGACAAGGCCGCCTGCCTGCGCGAGGCCGGCGCCGCGTTGCAGGAAGCGAAAAGCGGCAAGCTCGCCGACGCCAATACCAATTTCGAGAGCAACAAGGTCGCGCGCTGCAGCTACCTGAGGGAGCCGGACAAGAGCTATTGCGTGCGCCGCATGAACGGCGAAGGCACCGCCAGCGGCAGCGTGGAAGGCGGCGGCATCCTGCGCGAGCTCGTGGTCACCGTGCCGGAGTGATGCTGCGGTCCCCGCGCGAGAACGTCATCCCCGAATGCTTGAATCGGGGACGCGGGGACCCGGGTTCAGACGTTACGGCGCCGCTTTGGTGGTATTCGGATCGCGGGCGAAGCTGCTGTCCGCGCGGACCCGCAGGTGCTCGCCCCAGGCGACCTGGCGGCCACGCCGATCGACGATCTGCGAGGAGCCGTCGTCCATGGCCAGCGTCATGCGCTGCCAGGAAATGCCGTCCACTGGGCCGGTCGGATCCATCAGGTACACGACCTTGCCGCGGCCGGCGCGCACCGGGCTGCTGGTGACCGGGCTGACGTACTGCGCGGTGTCCTCGCGGATCGCGGGGCTGCTGCAGGCGGCGAGCGTAGCGATCGCGAGCAGCGAAAGCGGAATTGCGAGCTTTTTCATCATGGGTGCCTCACGTGGTTTTCAGCGTTGATTGACATGCCAGGCCCCAACCTACGCTTGCACCGGCCCGTTTGACCGTGCGCCAGCGCACTTAAGCGCCGCCGAAGATGTCTTCAGGCAGCAGCGCCGAGACGGTGACGTTGGGCACGTCCACCACGTTGGACACGCGCAGGTCGACCGCCACGCTGCACAGCACGTAGGCCTGCTCGCGGGTCCAGCCGCGCTCCTGCAGCAGCTTGATCATCTCGAGCACGGCGTTGCGCGCCGCGAGCGAGATATCGCAACTCTCGTTACGGCCCTCGGCGGTGATCGGCATGCCCATGGTGGCGATGAAATTGCGCGGCATGCCGTGTTTCGGGTCCTGGAAGAAGCCCGGGTGCGAGAAGCGCGGCCAAATAATTTTCTTTTCTCTAGCAACACCCCGGTGAATTTTGAATTGCACCACTGCAGTCGCCCCCATCTCGATCGCCGTGCCGCAGCACTCGGAATCGCCCTGGGCGTAGTGCCCGTCGCCCACCGAATAGAGTGCCCCGTCCACGGCCACCGGCACGAAGAGTTTCGAGCCCCTGGTGAGCTGCTTCACGTCCGCGTTGCCGCAGTTCTCGCGCGGCGGAATGGTGCGCAGCCCTTCGTTTGCGATCCTGCCCTCGGGGGTTGCGCCTGCGGGATCCGGCGGAAATACCCTTCCGCCCCTGGAACGCAATTCTTCTTCACGCAAGGTCCAGGCCCTCATTTGCTCGCGCGACGGCGCCACCCCCGCCGTGCCCATGAACGCGCCGTTCGGGATGCGCACCCCGGGCAGCTGCGGCGAGGTCGCGTACTCCGGATTGATGTCCCAGTGCGCGACGAAGTGATAGTCGAAGAGATCCGGCAGGAAGCCGCCGCCCGGCGCGAAGCGCGTCCAGCCGTAGCGCTCGGGCACGATGTCCAGGTACTCGATTTCCAGCAAGTCGCCCGGCTGCGCGCCCTTCACGTACACCGGCCCGGTGAGCGGATGCGCCACCGTGCGCTCGAGCTTTTCGAGGTCCTTTGCCGTTGTTGTTGGATTTATTTGCAAATCATTCGCGTCGCGCGTCTCGAGCGTCACCTCCTCGCCCGGCGCGGCCTCGATCACCGGCGCGATGTCCGGGTGCCAGCGGTTGTGGCCCTTGTGCGGCTCTTCGCGCAGGCGTTTCTTGCGGTCGATGGAGATGGACTTCGCCATCGGCGCATTTAACAGGAAAACGCAGTGGCGTAGACTGCCCGCATGTCCATCCTGATCCTCTACTGCGCCGCCTGAGGCTACAAACCCGAGGCCCTCCGTGTGAAGGCCTGGTTTGAGGCGCGCGGGCGCGGGCAGGTCGAGATCCGGCCCGGCAAGTCCGGCCAGTTCGACGTCGTCGTCGACGGCAAGCTCGCGTACTCGCGCCACGACACCGGCCGCTTCCCCGGCGAAGCGGAACTGGGAAAGCTCGTTCTGCCCTGATCCCCTCGGCATCCCTACCGTCGTCCCAGCGGCACCACTAACGTCGTCCCCGCGGTTTTAGGCGGGGACCCAGGTTTTTCGAAAATGGGCCCCCGACTAAAGCACTCGGGGGCGACGATATATAAATCCGTCGTCCCCGCGAAAGCGGGGACCCAGGTTTAGCCTGTGTCTTTCGCCGTCCGCCACGCGCGCCACACGCCCCACGCCCAGACCGCGAGGACGGCGACAAGGCAGACCACGCCCAGCACGAAGTGGCGCCGCACCAGCTCCTCCCCCGTCCAGCCGAAATCGTCGACCAGCCGCGTCGCATCCGACAGCGCGCCGCCCTCCTGCTCGCCAAACGGAATGCGCCCCGTATCGCGCCGCGCCGCCATCCAGACTTCGAACATGTCCACGTACGCCGCCGCGCCGATCGCGAGGAACCCCCAGCGCAGCCCGCCCTTGTAGAGGTCCGAGCCCTTGCCGAAGAAAAAACTCCCCATCAGCGCCGCCGCGAGCATCATCCCCACCGCGTCGCCGCCGAACACGATGAGCATCTCGGCCGTCTTCGGCTTGATGCCGAGCGTGCAGACGGCCTGCACCACGATCAGCGCCCCGCCCAGTGCGACGAGCGCGTGGTTCTGCGCCCGCCAGGCGCGCACCACGAGGAACCCGAGCAGGCCCAGCAGCAGCAGCGGCGTGCCGATCCCGCGCGCCTCGGAGACTTTGGTATGCCAGAGGGTCGGAATGGCGCCGAACCCGCTGAACCACGCCGCCAGCGCATGCCCCAGTTCATGCACCGGCATCGTGAGGAACGTGCGCTGCACGAAATGCCCGAGTTCGAACGAATGGAAGGCGACCGCCAGCAGCAACATCGCCGGCACCGCGCCGGCGCAAAGCTTCCACTCGCGGTCCGGATCCTCAACCTTTTCCGGATCCTCGATCAGCGAGCCCGCAATCAGGCCCGCGGGTTTCGGCATTTCGGCCGGCGCTGTTGCGGCAGCCACCGGCGCGGCGGGCATCGCCTTGCCGTGCGTCCTGATCGCCTCGGCTTTGGCATAGTTCGCGCCGCACCTGGGGCAGTTCGGACCCGAATCGCGCGGAGCCTGGCACCAGGGACAAGTGGCGCTCACCTGTCAGCGCTTTTCGCACTCTCCGATCCGCGTCCCCTCCATCACATACCCGGGATAGACGGTCGAGGTCATTTCGATCCTGAACGCCTGCGGCGAAGCCGATACGAGCGAAAACTCTGCCCTGCCTTTCTGCACCGCGCGACCGTCCGGGGCGCGGTCGGACGGGCAGTCATAGACGATCCTCACGCTGCGCGGACCGCTCGCATTCGTCGTCATGGTGCATCCCCACCGGGTGGTCGTCTCGTAGTCCTTCACGTCGCGACGGAAGCCGTCAATCGGATTGCCGCAGGTCTCGTCTTCCGCCGTGCGGCCATCCCTGGAAAAGCGCATCTTCCATTTCCCGGCTTGCAACTCCGGAATGGCGGCACCCCCGGCTGCAGCCGGTGGAGCGGACTGGATTTCCGTCGAGCCCGGGCAGGGATCGTTCGAGTACGGGGCCTTGCCGTCCTCGCCGACGCACTTGCGGACGCCCTGCGCGTCGGCGCCGAAGCCGACAGCGATCATGGCAATGCCAAGCCACGGAATGATCTTCATGCCATCTCCCAATTACCGTCCTCCCCGCCTCGACCCGTCGTCCCCGCTAAATAACTCCGTCGTCCCCGCGGCCTTAGGCGGGGACCCAGGTTTTAGCCACTATGCCGTCGTCCCCGCGAAGGCGGGTACCCAGGTTTTTATTTTTTGCATTCGCCGATCCGGATCCCCTCGGTCACGCGCCGGGGTTTGACGGTCGATTTTGATTCGATCCTGAACGCCGCCGGCGAAGCGGAAACGAGCGTCATCTCCGACCTCCCCTTCTGCCCTTTGCGGCCTTGCGGCAAGCGCTCGGACGTGCAGTCGTAGACGACCCGCACGCTGCGCGGACCGAGGGCGGTCGTCTCCAGGGTGCATCCCGACTTGGTATTCGCCGCGTAGGCCTGCACCTCCTTGCGGAAGCCAGCGATCGGATCGCCGCAGGTCTCGATCTCGCTCGGGGAACCACCGTTCTCCCTCACCATGCGCATCTTCCATTTCCCGGCGTGCATCTCCGGAATGTCGGATTTACCTGCTGCGGCAGGGCGCGCGGAAGATTCCTTCTTCACTTCGGCGCCTTTCTCGGCCGGTGGGGAAGCCTGGATCACCTTCGAGCCCGGGCAGGGATCGTTCGAGAACGTGGTCTTGCCGTCCTTGCCGACGCACTTGTAGATGGTCTGCGCATGCGCGCCGAAACCAGCTGCGATCAATGCCATGCCAACCCAGAGAATGTTTTTCATGCCACCTCCCCATAACCGTCGTCCCCGCCTCCCCCGTCGTCCCCGCGAAAGCGGGGACCCAGGTTTTGCTTTTAGCGGACTTCCAGCGTATTGCCAATATCCGAAACCGTCGCGCGGTGCATGTCGCGCTTCCAGCGCCGCTCGTCGTACTCGGTGCCGCGGTGCATGGTGCAGCGGTTGTCCCACATGACGAGGTCGTGCACGCGCCAGCGGTGCGCGTAGACGAACTGGCGCTGCGTGGCGAATTCCATCAGCTCATTCAGCAGGTTTTCCGAATCTTCTTTCGAAAAACCCAAGATATTCACGGCATGCGAAGCCAGGTACAGCGCCTTCCTTCCCGTCTGCGGGATGGTGCGCACCAGCACCTGCTCGGCGCCCGGCAGCAAGGCGCGCTCGCGCTCGGTGAAGTCGGTCATGCCGATCTTGGCGCGCGAGTGGAAGATGGAGTGGAACACCTTCAACCCCTCCAGCTTCTTCTTTTTCGCTTCGGGCAACGCATCCCAGGCCGCGCGCATGTCGGCGAATTCGGTGTAGCCGCCGATGGGCGCGATCTGGTGCGCATAGAGCAGCGAAGTCAGCGCGGGCACGTGCTTGAAGATGGAGTCCGTGTGCCACAGCCGGTTGGCGAGGCCCGAGGCGCGCTTGCGGCTTTCCGCGGGCAGGATCTCGTTGTCCTCGCCCAGGTTGGAGACGTCCGAGACGCGGTTGTCGATGCGGCCCTTCTTGATCTCGTCCGCGTAGGTGTGGGTGGACGTCTCCATCGGGCCGAAGCGCTCCGAGAACGCCACGTGCTGGTCCAGGCTCAACTCCTGCTGCGGGAACACCAGAACCGCGTACTTCCAGAACGCCGCCTTGATGGCCGCCTCGTCTTCCTGCGACAGCGGCTGCGCGAGGTCCACATCGCCCACTTCGCAGGCGAAGGAGTCGGTCACCGGGTAGAGCTTGATTGCCATGCCGAATCCTACTCGGGCTTAAAGCCGATCGCCTTCAGCACGCGCGCCCACTTGTCCACGTCCTTGCGGATGTAGGCCGAGAACTCCTCCGGGCTGCTGCTCACCGCTTCCGCGCCACGCGACTGCATCCAGGACTGCATCGCCGGCTCCTTCAGCGCCGCCACCAGCTCGCGGTTGAGCTGACCGATGATCGCCGCCGGCGTGCCCGCGGGCACGAACAGGCCGAACCAGTTGTACGTTTCATAGCCCGGCATGCCCAGCTCCGCCATCGTCGGCACCCCCGGCAGGTCGGCCCAGCGCTTGGTGCCCGTCACCGCCAGTGCGCGCAGCTTGTCCGCCTTCACGTGCGGCACCGAGGTGTCGTTGAACATGAACTGGATCTGGCCCCCGAGCAGGTCGTTCGTCGCCGGGCCCGTGCCCTTGTAGGCGATGTGCGTCATCTGCGTGCCCGTGGAGGACTTCAGCAGCTCGCCCACCAGGTGCGACAGCCCGCCCGCGCCCGTCGAGCCGAAATTCAGCGTGCCCGGCTTCGCCTTCGCCAGCGCCACCAGCTCGGCCACGCTCTTCGCGGGCACCGACGGATGCACCACCAGCACCGTCTGGCTCTCGGCCACGAGCGACACCGGCGCGAGGTCCTTGAGCGGATCGAACGGGAGCTGCTTGGTGACCAGCGTGTTCAGGCCGACCGTGGCGTTGTTGCCGATGTACAGCGTGTAACCGTCCGCCGGCGACTTCGCCGCCCGGTCCGCGCCGATGTTGCCGCCCCCGCCCGCGATGTTCTCGATCACCACCGGCTGCTTCAGCCGCTCCGCCAGCGCCGCCCCCACCTGCCTCGCCACCGCGTCCGTCAGCCCGCCCGGGGGATACGGCACGATGAGCTTAATCGGCTTGCTCGGGAATGGCTGCGCCTGCACAGCGTCGATGAACATAGCCGCAGCTAGAGTCAGAACGCAAACTACAACATGGGGGAATTTCATAGTCGACGCTGGAAGGAGAAAGGGAAGAGTCTAAGCATTTCAATTCTCGAATTGCACTGATTTCACTTGGTAGGCTTACCCGTATTGGCCTAGTCTGAGTTGTCAGTCGTCAAAAGGAATTGACGAACTCTGGGGTTTATCTATAATTCCCAGATGCGGTACGTTGAGGAGGATGTTCACCCTCAGGCTGGTCTTTCAGCCTTCACCTCATATCCCGCTAGCGAGCCCCCTCCCCAGTACCTACAACGGTCCCTTTACTTGGCACCGCCAGAGGAGGTCTTCGGATTCCTGTCTGCTAAAGACTGGAGCTTTTCAGACGCGGACACTCGGTTCATGGGTCACGATTTACACCCATACCCTGCCAAGTTCATTCCGCAAATCCCTGGCTCACTGATCTCTCTGTTAAGCGAGCGAGGCGAAATCATCTTTGATCCTTTCGGGGGAAGCGGCACTACGGCATTGGAAGCCATCCGACTGGGCCGTCGAGCAGTTAGTCTGGATGCCAATCCGCTGGCCGCACTCATCGGCAAGGTAAAGACTGCTCGGGCCGACCGCGAAACGTCTCGGGAACTCCGTTTGCTTCATGGATCGCTACGAGCGGAATTGGATTCCCTCTCGACTAGTCCCGCAGTGCTCGTGCACAAATATGGCAAACACGCTCCTGAGATAGCGAACAGAGAAAAATGGTTTCCTGATACTTCGTTCGGAGAGCTTTCTTTTGTACGATTTCGAATAGGCGAGATTCATAGCGACGTCGCTCGCGATATTGCGTCGCTTGCACTATCACGCACGGTACTTTCAGCCTCGTTCCAGGACTCCGAGACGAGGTACAAGAGCGTTCCTCGCGAGATCGCCTGCGGTGACACATTGCGTAGGTTTATTCGAGAACTTGAGTTAGTGATGAGGTCAGTTGCTCGAAATGAGTCAGCAACCCGGTATGGCGTTTCATATTTTCTGACCGGGGATACTCGAACGTTCACTTCAGAAACAATTCCAGACGGTTCTATTGATCTTGTGGTGACGTCTCCACCGTATGGGAATGCCACGGACTACCATCTCTATCATCGATTCAGATTGCTTTGGCTTGGGTTCGATCCGATATCTCTTGGTCACGTGGAAATAGGCTCACATCTAAAGCACCAGCGTGAATCTAGTGGCTTTGAAAGCTACCTAGAGGACGTACGACTTTCGCTGAGAAACATCGGGCGAGTACTGAAGGCAGGTCGGCATGCAGTACTTGTCATTGGTGATTCAGTGTATGAGGGCAAGAACTATGACACCGCCAAGATTCTTGAAAAGGAATCAAGAGAATTTGGCTTTGATAGTTCCTGCATCATTCCAAGGAAAGTTCACCAGACAAAGAGGTCATTTATCATCGCTGGACGTCGCGCCGCAGCGGAGAATTTACTTGTCCTGCGGAAACGGAATTCTCTGACCAAGCTGAGACTGGAAGGCCCACCTTATAGACTCTGGCCATACGAGCGGAGCCTACGCAAACGGGAAACTGGCCATGCGGTCGAGAAGCCGCCTACCGACGACCGATTGAATGCAACATTGTTCAAAGAAGTGAATGTCGAAGAAGCCGTTCAAACTAGAAGCTTAGTGTTTACTCATCAGATTCGCCACGAATCTGGTTTCCGAGAGCTGACGTGGCAAGCAGTCCTGGAAAACGGTTCGGCGCCGACTGAAAGCGCACGAAAGGATCCTAAATACGTTACTCACGGCCTACACTCGTACAAGGGAAAATTCTATCCTCAGCTCGCGAAGGGCCTTCTGAACCTACGGCGCCTACCGGCAGGCGCAAGAGTTCTAGATCCGTTTTGCGGCAGCGGCACGACGTTACTCGAAGGCTATTTGAATGGCCTCAAAGCGTCAGGCTGCGATATGCATCCACTTGCGGCCAAAATTGCTCGGGCCAAGACCGGCATTCTCGATGTCGAACCGGACCTTTTTACAGAGGTCGTGTCGAACCTTCTTGACACTTTGGACAGCGCACCAAAGCAGATACCCAAGGCGCTTGATCAGTTTCACCCCGATTGCTTAGAAGAAATTCAGAAATGGTTCGCCGTGCCCGTGGCAGCCAAACTGAACTGGATACTTCGAGCTATTCGCCAAGGAAGCGCAGGGCCGAGTAAGGAGTTTTTAGAAGTTGTCCTTAGCAGCATCGTGAGGGATATTTCACAGCAAGAACCGAGCGACCTACGAATACGGTACAGAAAGGAATTACTCAAAGACGCTGATGCGATAGGGCTATTTCGAAATCAACTCGCTTACCAATTTTCGCGTGTGGAAAAGTTTTGGAAAGTACGCGGATATGCACCGCATCCTTTCTATTCCGCGGTAGCAGTAGAAGGCGACAACCGAGATGCTCGGACCTTTGAATCCATGGGGCTTTCCGATGAATCTGTCGACCTCGTGCTTACAAGTCCGCCGTACGCAATGGCATTGCCATACATAGATACTGATCGGCTGTCATTGCTCACACTTTTTGGTGCATCCAGCTCGACCCGACGTCCTCTTGAGCAGAGGCTAATAGGGAGTAGAGAGCTTTCGACTTCAATGAGAATAGGTCTCGAGCAGACATTGGAAGTCGATGATTCTCTGCCCAAGGAATGCCAATACTTTCTTAGACGAATTACCACTCAGCTTAAGAAGTCAGATAACGCCGGATTTCGTAAGCAGAACATGCCCGCTCTGCTCTTTAGATTCCTGCGCGATATGTCATCGGCCCTGGCTCAGATCTATCGACTATGCAAACCAAGCGCCGAAGTAATGATAGTGATCGGAGACAGTCGGATGACGATCGAAGGCAGCGACATTCGCATCCCGACCACAGACCATGTAGAAGCGATTGCTCTGCAACATGGCTTCTCAGTGATCGAGAGAATTGATATCTCAGTAACTACCGAAAATCTTGTTCACATTGGGAATGCGATAACGAAGAACGTCGTACTCCGTCTTCGCAAACCATCTAAGTAGATACTAGAGCCAACCAAATTTACGCGCAGCGGCACCACCTCCGGGCATAGTTTGATTGCATGCTGCCAACCACACGGGATACATCGAACTATCTGGTCGATATATCTCAATGTCGTAATCCAGAGAGGTTCCTTGCAAGCCCCGCTTCATAACCATTATCGAGTACTCAGGCACGTGAGGAATCAGCGGTGAGCACGTGATCCGAATCTCGTGCTTCTTGCTGTAATACACCGTATTTAGCCCGTAAGCAGACAAGCTAAACACTGGTTTTACCGCGTCACCATATACGGCGACATCAACAACTGGATCGGGATCACGCTGGGGATAGGCAACGTTGTCTGCCAGCTTTGGCACTGTCTTACCGGTAAACGGCCACCCAAAAAACGTTGGATTCTGATCGACCGCCACTTTACTAAGCAAAATCTCGCCATTGTGGTGAGGCTTGACCTGCATAACTAAAACTTCTACAGATTCAGATACTGGCGATGCAATTACCGGCGGCGCCTTCATCCCGACTGGCGGGACGGTGGGTGCAAGTTTTTTCTTCGGCATTGCACTAGGCGGAATTTTCTTCAAACTTGACTTAGGTAGCTTGCTTGCCGGTTTCGGAGATGCTCCTGTCGTTTCACCGACCTTCCCCAAAGCCTTTTCGGGTACAGCTAAGCCTTCTTCTTCAAGCAAACTCAGTACGTCACCGGTCAATTTGTAAACAGTATTGCTTTTCTCTTCGACTAAGAGTTCTTCAACTCCTCGCATTTGCTCTTGAAACGTTACATTGTCCGCCGGCAGCGAATAGTCAATTCGAACACAAGCCTCAAAATTGAGTTCGGTACCAGGAACTGTGAAATTGTTCGACCCGTAAAAAACCAGTCCGTCGCTTTTGCCTTTGAATATGTACATTTTCGGATGGAATCGAATACCAGGAATGCGTGCGATGTAAACCTCAGAAAACGTTTGCATCGAATATTGAAGACCCTCGATTGAAGTCGCTGCAATATCGACCCCGTAAATGGCCGTTATCCTCTTTTTTTCTTGTGTCCATTTGACGAAGAAATCGTCTAAACGCAACAGCGCAGCGCGACTTACCGCCGCCACAACTATATATAGACGGTCAAACCTGGAACTATTGAGAGCAGCCGCAAGATGATGTGCAAGCCGCTGTTTGTTCAGGGGCTGGTCCAGCGCATGTATGAACGAAACCTTCATTGCGCTGCTGTCCTTCCTAGTTTGCGCGCAAGGTCTACGCTGCGGCCCAAATAACGGTTAGCGAGCAGCGAACTGGGAATCGCGACTCGCCCGATTCAACGAGGCTACCGAAGCGCCGCGTTGATCTTTTCCAACATCCCACTCCCCGGACAAAGCTCCTTCGCGCCCAGCGTGTTGAACGCCGCTTCGTAGGTGTTGAGGTGCGCGTGGAGGTCTTCTGAGTCGGGGTTGACGTAGAGCAGGCCGGTGAGGACTTCGCCCTTGGCGGCGTGGGCCTGGATCTGGGTCATGGCGTTGATGCGGTCGGTGGGGTCGTACTCGGCGTGCAGCTTGCGAAGCTTCAGCATGGCGCCCTCAACCCCGGCGGGCACTTCGATGACTTCGCCCTCGGCGTATTCGGCATTGATGGCGGCGGCGTTCGGCCAGAAATCGAGGCGGTTGACGGCCTCGTTGTGCTCGCGGATGTAGTCGTAGCTCTTGGTGCTGCCGTCGTGGTTGTTGAAGGCCACGCAGGGGCTGATGACGTCGATGAAGGCCGAACCCTTGTGCGCGAGGCCGGCCTTGATGAGCGGCACGAGCTGCTTCTTGTCGCCCGAGAAGGAGCGCGCGACGTAGGTGGCGCCCATCAGCAGCG
>Ga0315910_10000884_pt1 | contig 28405 bp, 27 predicted proteins | sample EdamamesoilMG_FD_204470 | JGI IMG/M metagenome (GOLD analysis project Ga0315910, IMG submission 204470) | Garden soil microbial communities collected in Santa Monica, California, United States - Edamame soil | ecosystem: Environmental > Terrestrial > Soil > Garden | place: USA: California... | reverse complement strand
TCTATGCCGACGACTTGGTCACGCAGGGCTTGTTCCGACACACGCGCAATCCGATGTACGTCGGCAAGTTCCTGATGGTGCTCGGTGCCGGCATCGCTTCGAATCGCTGGCCCGCACTCGTCGCGATCACGGCCGCGTACTCGTTCATGTACCAGGCCGTTACGTTGGCAGAGGAAGCGTACCTGCGCGAGAAATTCGGCGCAGCGTTCGAGCGGTATTGCGCAGACGTGCCGCGTTGGTGGCCACGGTTGCGCGGCGTCTCGGAGACGTTTGCGAGAACGCGGTTCAATTGGACCCGCGTGCTAGTCAAGGAGTACAACGCACCGCTCGGGTGGACTTTGCCGATCGTACTGATCGGCCTCTACAACATTCATGTCGCGACGGGCTTGGCGCAGCGCCCGGAGGCCGTTGCCGTTCTCTGGGGTTTGTTGGCGGCCGCGGCTTGCCTCTGGGCGACGCTAGGTGTCATGAAGAAAGCTCGCTCGCCATTGCTGCGCGGCGTGGACTGACGACGCGACATTCGTAGTATCGCTGTCGGGGCGTGACGCGCCGCCGGCCGAGTTGCCGCAAACCCCCGCGGCGAACGCGGCCGGCGGCGCGGCTGCGATCGGGTCAGAAAGCCATCCACATAGCGACGTTGTCAGCTACAGTCCGATCAGATAGCTCAACATCGAGCGGGGGATCGATGAGCTCCGACCGTAGGCAACACACCGAGCCGACTGCAGACGCGAGGCCGCGCCCGAACGACGCCAGGCCGCGTGACATGGCGGACTCCGAGCACCAGCCGCTCTATCGGTTCTGGCGCCCCCGCTTCTGGCGCGCGTGGGTGTTCTATCTGTGGCTCCGACTGACCGCATGCCTACCGCTGCGCGCAGCGTTGTCGCTGTATCGCGGCGTCGGTCGCATGTTCTATCGAATGGCATCGCGCCAACGACGGATCGTGCGGCGCAACATCGAGCTGTGTTTCCCGGAGCTATCCGCGGAGGCTCGCGAACAACTCGTGCGACGTCATTTCGAATCCTTCGGAATGTCCATCGCCGAGACCGCCTTCGCCTGGTTCGCATCCGATCGACGCCTCATGCATCGCTTCACGGTTCACGGGTTGGAGCACTTGAATCGCGCGCTCGAACGCGGCAAGGGCGTGATCCTATACACGGGTCATTTTGCGACGATCGACCTTTGCGGACACCCTCTGAAGCATGCGACACCGTTGTTCGCCGTCATGTTCAGCCATCGCAGCAGCGAGCTGCTGGACGAGGTGCAACGTCGCGGGCGTATGCGGGAGGCTCACGAAGCATTTCCGAGCGACAACGTGCGCGCGATGATTCGCAGCTTGCAGCGCAACGCGGCGGTTTGGTACGCGCCGGACCAGATGTATCTCGAAGGCGAGTTGCTGCCTTTCTTTCACGAGCTCGCGATGACGAACGTCGCCACGAGCAAGCTGGCACGCCTGACGGGCGCGGTGGTGGTGCCATTCGCGTACCGGCGCTCCGACCCCAAAGGCCGCTACGAGCTGACGCTGCACCCGCCCTTGGACAATTTCCCGACCGACGATGCTGTCGCCGATACGCGGCGACTCGTTCGCTACCTCGAAGAGTTCATCCGCGCCGCACCCGAGCAGTACGCGTGGATGCACCGAAAATTCAAAGACCGCCCCGCGCCGCTTCCGGATCTCTACGCCAGAAAGGTTACAGGCCCGCAGGCCCCCTGATGTGCTCGACGTCCTGGTTGTTCTCGTTACAGATGTATTCCATTAGCTCCCAGCCGGGCCGCAGCGTGTGCGTGTACTTCACGGTGAACGGCTTGGCATAGGCGCCCGGGTCATAAACCGTCGTCACGACCTCGAGCTCGCTGACCTTCGTGCGCGTGTAGCGCTCGACGGTCCGCAATTGCGTCGTGTGCGGATGCCCGACGAAGTCGAACCAAAAAAGATCGTTGAAGCCGACGGTCTCGATCACGAGCGTGTCACCTTCCCAATGGCCGACCGAGTGGCCGTACCACGTCGCCTCGAGATCATCGGGATGCTCGCGCCCGTCCATGAAGATCTGCCGGAAGCTGTGGATGTTGCCTTCGAACAGGAAGAATAGATGTGTGGCCTTGCCGTACGCCGGCGCCTGCACGATGCGCCACGGATAAGGCGCGATGCGCGGCACGCCCGTCGGCAGGCAAAGCGCCTCGGGATCGTCGGCGGCCATCCGCGACTCTTTGAGCGCTTTGGCCGCCGGGAGCAGCACGAGCTCCTCACCGGGCATGAGACCCCCGCTGATGTCGCCGATCGGTCCGGAACCGACCCACACGCCCGAGAAATCAGGGGTGCCGTCCTGCAAGCGCGGCACAGGACCTTCGGGCACAGCGCCGATCAGCGCGGCGTTGCTGGAGCCGCCGCTGCCGGCCGGTGACGTACTCGGCGCTTGTTGCGCGGCCACGGCTTGCGTGAGCGCGAGCGCGGCCAATGCCACCAGTTGAGCGCGCATGAGCTAGCGGTTGTCGGCCGCGGAGCGCGCGAAGACCCGCGTGCCGTCGGCGAACGTTACGGTGGCCGCGTTCGCCATATTGGCGCCGCTGCGTGCCATCGAGCCTTCGACGGTAACCTCGTCGCCCTGTTTCAAAGAGGTGCTCGACCACCCAGCTCGCTTCAGGTAGTTCGGGCTCGCGATCTCGAGGTTCCAATTCACGACCTTGCCGTCGGCATCCTTCACGTCGATGTAGAAACGCGCGTGCGGATTCGTCCACTCGACCTTCGTGACCACGCCCTTCAACGTCACGGGCTGGTTCGCGTCGTATTGCGCAGCGAACGAGTGATGCGCGGCGGCTGACCCTGCGGATAACGTCGCGGCCAGCGCGGCGGCGAGACTCCATACGAATCGCATCGACTCCTCCCTTCAGAATCCGGCGAATCTAGATTTGCCGATCGTAACGAAACCCCGCCATGCCGTCACTGGCAACTAACGTCTGGGTCGCGGCTGTTATAGTTCGGGACGAGAGCTAGCGGAGGCTCTGATGCGATATGTAATGGCCCTAGTCTGCCTTGCGGGGCTGATCGACGGACCAGCGGCGGCACAGCTTCCAGTCGAGACAGAGAAGAATCAGCCCGGCTTGCTCGACAGCCCTAACGCGGAGCTCGCCGCCAACAAAAAGCTCGTGTTCGATTTTTGGCGGGTGGTGCAGCAGGCGCGTCACGCCGAGCGAGCTGCGGAATATCTCGCCGAGGGTTTCATCGAGCACGATGCGGCGGATCGCGCATTGCTGACGGAATCCACGGACCGGCCTTCACCGCAACCGATCAAGCCGACGATCGACGATCTCGTCGGCATCGTGGCCGAACGCGACCTCGTGGTCTTGGCGTTTCGCCGAGAGCTGCTCGACCTACAGAACGAAGGTCAGACGTACACGACCACTGGGTTCGATTTGTTTCGAATCGCGAACGGCAAGATCGTCGAGCACTGGAGCTACGGGACGAAGGACTGACGCCTAACGGAATGCCCAATACTGCACGCCCTGCGCCGCGAGAAACGCCTCGGCATCGCGACCGCGCAACAGCGACAGCGTCGCGAGCATTCCGGCTTGCGTGCATGTCGGTGCAGCAACCGTGATCGAACGCGGCGCATCCTCGACCGGCCATCCGGTGATCGGATCGAGAATGTGGCCATAACGTTTGCCGTCCTTACGCAAGAACCGGCGCGTGTCGCCACTGGTCGCGAGCGCACCTCTGCCGAGCTCGATCTCCTTCGCCGCGGCTCCGGGGACATTCAGCGACTCGACGCCCACACGCCACGGCCAGCCGCCCGTTTGCGGCCCGAGCGCCAGGAGATCGCCGCCGAAGTTCAACAAGCACCGTTCGGACAGCGGCCTCACTAGCGCGGCCGCCCGGTCGACTGCGTACTCCTTGCCGATGCCGCCAAGATCGATCTCCATGCCGGGCTCGAGCGTGAGCTGCGGAGCTTGCCACCGAACCTTCTGCCAGCCCACGAGCGGCAGCAGTGCTTCGATGACGTCCGCGCTCGGCACGCGATCGCTGCCGTCGAACCGCCAGGCACGCCGCAGGACACCGGACGTTACATCGAACCTTCCCTCGCTGAGCTCGAACAGTTGCGCCGCGTAGTCGAGCAGCCGCGCGGTTTCGTCGTCGACCACGATCGTGCGACCGCCGGCCGTGTTGATCATGTCGATCACGTTGCCCGGCCGATAGCGGCTGAGCTTGGCCTCGACGCGCGCGGCCTCTGCAGCGGCGACGTTCACGATTCGCTCAGCAAGCGCCCGATCGTGCTCGGATACGAGCACCTCGCACGGGCTCGCCATCGCGCGAAATGACCCGAGCCAACCTGACCCCCGCGGCGACACGTCGATCCCCGCCGCGGCAGGCACGGGCGACGGTTTACCGTTTGCCGAATTTATACGTGAATTGAGCAATCAACGCGTTCAAGTCAGGGTACAAGTCGTAGCTCGCGAGCGCACCAACGGCCGACCCCGGCGCCGGCGTTCCGGTCTGTGTGTAGTACTCGACGCGCGCCGACCATTCGCCGCCGCGCGCGGTGGCTTGCCCGTACTTCACGCCCACTGTGAGGCCATCGAACTCGCCGAGCCGGTAGTCCGCCGTAGCGTAGCTCGGCAACGGGGCGTTGTTGAACAACACGGTGCGGTAGAACTCGGCCGCGGTCTGTTGGTAGAAACGCACGTGCGGTTGAAAGTACTTCTCGGTGCCGAAGTTCCAGCGATAACGGAGCTCGAGGGTATGCGAGTCGACGGCCCAATCGTCGGTCATGTACCGATACGACGCTTCGAGAACGTTGCCGCCGAAATCGCGCTTCACGAGCCCATATAAGCTCTGCTTGTCACGTGTCGCCGGACGGTTCTCGAACACATACAGGGACAATCCGCTACCGGGCGGACCCGCGACCGGCACCCCGGTGACGGGATCGACAACGGACAAGATCTTGTAAGGGTCCGTGAGGTAGCCGTCGGACTGACTCAACGAGTAGTTGAACTGGACGATCGTGTGGCGATTGAGAACCTGCGTGACGCCCAGCAGAAAGTCGGTTACGTCCTTGCTCCCATCACCGCCCTTGTTCCGGTAGTCGCCGAGACCCAGCATCGGTGCCAGTGGAATCGGGCTGCCGCCGACGGGACTGATCGTGTCGTTCGCGAGCGCGACACCGAAGGACAGCGTCGTATTGCGATCGTTGAAGTCGTGCGCGACACGCGCGTTCAGCCCCGTGTGCTCGTAGTCGTACTCGTCCGATAGGCTCGCACCGACCGACAGCAATGTCAGACGCGACAGCGGCATCTCCCATGCGGCGCTAAGCGCGGTACGCGTGTCGAGGAACGAGGTGTCGAGCGCCGGCTCCCCCGCTGCGACGGTGTACTGCGAGTTGCCCGAAGGGCTCGTGAACGTTTGGATATTGCCCGCGGGTACCGCTCCGCTCGGCGACGCGCCCGTCAGCGAGTCGAACGCCAACGTCAAATCGAGAAACTTGTCTTCGCGCATTTCCTTGCGCGCACGAACGTTCAAGCTCGTGTCGCTCACACGCCCGTCGGACTCGCTGTAGATCAAGAGCGACGTGTCCACGTCCCAGGGCATGAGCTCCTGAGCCATTACCTCGCCAGGAACGGTTTGCCCAAGCAGCGCACAGGTCGCGACGGTGAGGGACGCGCCGAGCGTCCCGCGCGCGGTCGGTTTCGGGTCTTTCAGTTGCATCCGCAGCCCCCTCCGCCGAAGCCTTGGCCACCGCTCGAGGCTTCCTTGCTGAAATAGATGTGCTCGTCGGTGGCCGCCTCGAGAGGATCGCTCACGATCTGCATGTCGGGACGCGCAAGCACGTCGCGGTCCCACGGCTCCACACCGGCGCACCCTGTGAAAGCCAGCGCGGCCGCTGCGCACGCCGCGAGGCCAAAGACCAGTCTTACCATCTTCAAAGCAACTCTCCTTACGCGTGTCAGTTCTTGGCTGAGGCCGCGGCAAGCGCTTGCTGTATCGCGCGCTCGTACTCCGGTGCATCGGCGGTCTTGAAGCCTATGTGCGTCGCGAGCACGTTGCCGTCGGCGTCGAGCAGATACGAGCTCGGCATACCCTGTACCTTGAATTGCTTGGCCAAGCTGCCGGCCGGATCGAAGCGCAACGCGAACTCCGCAGGAACCTCCGCCAGAAAACCATCCGCGAGCGCGCGCTCCTTGTCGAGATTCACGGCGATGATCTCGAGACCCTCAGTGCTGTACTTCCGCTGCATGGCGTTCATCCAAGGGAACGATCGGCGGCACGGCACACACCACGACGCCCAGAAGTCGACCCAGATCACTTTGCCCTGCACGGGCTCGAGGCCCTGTGGCGGCGCCGCGTAGGCTGATTGCGACCCGATCGCGATTAGAAACGTTGCGGCAACCGACAACAAAAAACGCACGAAGCCTCCTTGTGCCCGCGAGATCGCAGACACCCGTTGGACGGCGCGGCTGCGAAAAATCGGTCGCAACCGGCGTCGACCGAAGATCAGCGCGCCGGGACCTCGATCGCAGCCCTGGCGAGCAGGCTCGCGGACGCAGCCGCGTTATCCTCGTAAAAGCGCACGAAGCGTCGCGTCTCGTCCGCTTCGTAACCGCGCAGGTTGTCCGCCCAGCGAAAGCCGATCGACTGGTAGTTGAGCTCCACGACGACGCGAAGCGGAGCCCGTGCCGCAGCGCCGAGCGAGATGTGGTAACGCACTCGATCGCCGCCGGCCACGAAATCGGCGTCCGTAGCCGCTTCGCCGTGTACTGCCACGTCGGCTGCGGCACTCGACTTCTCGAACCCTCGCGGCAGTAGACGGTTGTCCTTCGCGTACCGCACGCCGCGGAGCAGCCCCGTCGTCACCGCATCGGCCCGATCGACCATGACCGATTCGTAGATCTGAACCTGATCGCCGTTCGTGACCTCCATATAGTGCGGCTCGAAGCGCGCGGCGTCCGCGTCCCCGTCGTTGCCGACGATCGAACCGTCCGGGCGCAGCGCGCCCGACTCGAACACGATGGCGCCCTCGCCGTCCGTGACCGCGACGTGCAGCCACGCCCGACGCGACGGATAGGCCGTGGGCAGCTTGTGCCCCGTTGTGCTTGCGATCTCGATCTCGAGGTCGAGGTCGCCGCCCGTGCGCTGCGCGGCGACGATGGTGAGCTCCGCGGCCTTGGAGCCGAGATGGCGCTGCGTTTCGGCAACTGCGGTATCGAGCTCTTGTGGCAGCGCCGTGACACCGAGCTCACCGCGATAGCGGTTCAGGATTCGCAACATGAATGCGTTCGCGCCGAGAAACGTGTGCTGGGAGACGCGCGGGCGCGGCTGGCCGAGCACGGACGCTATCGGCATCTCGACGGGCACTTCGGGCATGTGGCAACTCTGGCAACTGGCGGTGTCGCGGTAGCTGCTGTGCAGCCATTCCTGATACGGCACCTGCTCCGGCAACGCGCCGATCGTCTGACCCGCGTCGTCGAGCGCGGTCGTGTACAGCGTGTGACAGGTCGCGCAGAGCTCCGACTGTTGGATGTGCGTGGCCGCGGTCGGTGTGAACGCGGCCGCGGAGCGCATGACGGACTGCCGACCGGCATCGATCTCATGCGGCCCGAAGACGACGGGCAACGCGCCGTGGCGCTCTATCTTGAACCCGCCGTCGAAGCTCGCGTGCTCGCCGAGGCCCTCGGCGGCGATCTGATGACACACCGTGCACGAGACGCCGTCCGCCGCGAGCGCGTGCTGCGGCGCGGTCGGGACGAGACTCGCGAAGACTTGCCCCTGTCGGCCCACCGCTGCCGCATCGGTACGCGCCATGGGCATGTGACACGTCGAGCACTTGTCCTCGATCGCGGCCTGCGCGGCCGGATGATCGATCACTTCGCGGCGCACGCCCGCATGCCAGTAGGGATCACGCGCCGAGTTCGCCATCATCGTCGCGCGCCAGTCGAAACCGATCGAGACGTCCTCGCCCGACGGCGTCGTGAGCCCCACATGACACGCGATGCATTGCGTTGCCGCCAAGAACTGGCTCGGTGTTTCCGGCGGCTCGGCCGCAGCGGCGCGCAACACCGAGACGACGGCCGTGACGCAAACGCAAACGATTCGCAAATACATGATTGGATTAGCTTTTTTAGACTCGACGCCATCATACTGCCGCACGTCGTGACTACAACTCGAATCGCTCGTTGACTCGCCACCCTCTCCTTCTCCTGGCACCCGCGTTGATCTCGGGACTTGCGGCATCCGCGTGGGCACAGACACCGGGCGCGCGGGCCGTCTACACGGCGGCCTGCGCCGCGTGTCATGGTGAGGACGGGCGCGGGCGCACCGCGAGTCAGCTCGGGTTCGAGACACCGCTGCCGGATTTCACCGATTGCGACTTTGCGGCCCGCGAGCCCGACTCCGATTGGCTCGCGATCGTGCATCGAGGTGGGCCGGCACGCGGCTTCGACCGGATGATGCCGGCTTTCGGCGAAGCGCTCGGCGCCGAGGAGCTCGACGCCGCCGTGGCGCACCTGCGCTCGTTCTGCGCCGACCACCGTTGGCCGCGCGGCGAGCTGAACCTGCCGCGCGCGCTGTTCACGGAAAAGGCGTTCCCCGAGGACGAGGCCGTGATCACGACGACCGTCGTCACGGAAGGACAGGACTCGATCACGCACGAGTTTTTGTGGGAGCAGCGTTTCGGTGCCCTCAACCAAATCGAGATCAAGGTTCCGATCACGCGCGCCGACTTGGGCTCACCCGACGGCTGGCAAAGCGGCACGGGCGACCTCGGCATCGGAGTCAAGCACACGCTGCGTCACAGCCTCGAACGCGGGACGATCCTGACGGTCGGCGGCGAGCTCGTGTTGCCCACCGGTGACGAGGCCAAGGGCTTCGGCAAAGGCACCTCCGTGCTCGAGTCATTCATTCTGTACGGCAAGATCCTGCCGAACGACTCGTTCCTCCAGCTTCAAGGCATCGCTGAGTTCCCGAGCGACTCCACGTTCGAGGACGAAGTCGTCGTCCGGGCCGCGTATGGGCGTACCTGGACCGCCGATGCCCCGTTCGGCCGTGCCTGGACACCCATGATCGAGGTGCTCGGCGCCCGCGAGCTCACGGGCGGGGTCGACACCGAGTGGGATCTGGTTCCACAGTTACAAATCTCCTTGAGCACTCGTCAGCATGTACAGGCCGGCGTTGGAATTCGTACCCCTGTCAGCAACCGGGACAACCGCTCAAACGAGCTCGTGTTCTACCTGCTCTGGGACTGGTTCGACGGCGGCGTTTTACAAGGCTGGTAGGCGCCCGCAGGCCCCGTCGCCCTTGTGTTAAGGCGGCGTTCAGCTCCCCCGAGTTACGTTAGCCACCAAGCTGGGGAGTAAGCCGTCCGTGGCACGCGCCCCAACCGGAGGCCCTTATGAACGGTTCGAACACTCGCGTCGCTGCTCGTAACTCCAAGAGTTTCTGGCTCATGCTCGCGCTCTCGATATGCGCGTTTGCAGCCGGCATCGTCGTGATGCGCTCGGCAGATGCGCAGGAGTCTGCGCAGCTCAAGATTGCCACGCCCGAGGAGCTCGCCGAGCTAGTCGGACCGATTGCGCTGTACCCGGACGACCTGGTCGCCATCGTTCTTCCCGCCTCCACGTATCCGCTGCAGGTCGTTCAAGCCGCGCGCTTCCTCGAGGACCGCAAGAGCGACGCGACGCTGACGGCCGACGAAGAGTGGGACGACTCGGTGGTAGCGCTGCTCAACTATCCCGAGGTCGTGAAGCTCATGAACGACGACCTCGATTGGACGTACGACTTGGGCACGGCCGTGCTGAATCAGCGCGCCGACGTGCTCGACGCGATCCAAACGTTTCGCGACCGCGCCCAGGACGCCGGTAACTTGACCAGCGATGATCGCCAGACCGTGACGGAGCAAGGCGACACGATCGAGATCAAGCCCGCCGATCCCAAGGTCATCTACGTGCCTTACTACGACCCTTCATACGTCGTCGTTCGACAGGCGGCACCGGCGTACTACTACTATCCGTGGGCGTACCCCGCTTACTACTACCCGTACCCGGTCGGCTATCACTTCGGTGTCGGTTTCTTCTGGGGCGTCAGCAGCTGGTTTTCGATCGGCTGGCACTCACACCACGTGCACGTGTACGACTATCACTATCACGCGCATCCGTACTACGGCTTCGCGTACCACCAGCCGTACTACTACGGCCACTCGTACACACACGTGAACGTGCACAACAATTACGTGTGGGAGCCGTATCACCGCTACGGCGGGCGCCCCGTCGTGCGAGGCTATGAAGGCCGCGCCTATACGGGAAATACACCGCCGCGTTCGAGCCCCGGTGCGGCGTCAGGCTCTACGTACCGAAACCAAGGCAGCGCCGGACGCGCCAATCCCACGGTCTCGCGCGCAGCGCCGGGGGAAGTCACTGGCTCAACGCGCAGCAGCGCAGGACGAGCCAATCCGGCCGCGTCGCGCACGGTTCCGAGCGACGCGAGTCGCGGGACGCCGACTTCGGCATATCGCAACCGCGCCGCAGCAACGAGCGCGGGCACGACGCCGAGCACGAACACGAACACGAACACGAACCGTAGCAGCGCCGGCCGCTCGAATGCGGGTGCCGCGCGCACGGTGCCGAGCGACGCGAGCCGCGGAACGCCGACCTCGGTGTACCGCAATCGCAGCGCTCCGCCGCAGGCGACCGAGAGCGTGCGCCAGAACGCCGAGATCGCACGCGCCGGGCGCGCGAGCGGCGGGAATGCGACTGTCTCGCCGAACGCCACCCCGCGGTCGACGACCGTTTACAGACAGGGCGGCGCGGAGCGCAGCGTCGGCGCCAATCCGAACAGCGCGCCGCGTGCCTCGACGGGCATGCCGCGTGAATCATGGCGCGGTGCAGACGTGCGTAGCGCGCCCGCGGCGTCACCGAGCCACGCACCGAGCATGGGTGCCCCTTCGGCCGGCGCCGGCCGCGCATCGGGCGGCGGCAACTATCGTGGCGGCGACGGCGGTGGCGGTGGCGGCGGTGCACGCGGCGGCGGCCACTCCGGCGGCGGCAGCAGCGGCAGCGGCGGGCGCTACCGGTAGCGCGTCGCTAGAAGCTCACTCCGAGCTCTTCCGACAACGTCGCACGCATCTCGGCGGGCACTTCGTGCTCCCCGACCGTTCCGCCGTTCGGCGCGCCGACCGAGATCCACCAACGAATGATCTCGACTTGCTCGGGCGTGAGCGGCGTCTTGCCTTCGGCCGGCATGAACTCGTCATCGTCCTCGGGGAGCGAGATGCGACGCAGCAACTCGCTCAAATCGGTGTTGCCGGCCACGACCACGCGGCCGCTCTCGCCGCCTCGCATGACTCCAGCAAACGTCGTGAGCACCAGGCTCGACTCTTGTTTGTCTTCGTTGTGGCAACTCGCGCAGCGCTCGACGAGCATCGGGCCGACGACATCCGCGAACGGATCGGCGCTCGACACGCTCGTGATCGTGCGCCGCGCTTCGAGACCGCCGAGCGAACGCAGGAACTGCGGCGCGTACTCGACGAGATACGTGGAGCCGTGGGTGAGATTGCCGCCGTAATGGCCCGTGATCGCGACGAGCACGAGCAGCACGAGAGATGCGGGCATGAACAGAGGCTTGTAGCTCGCCGCAAACTTGCCGACCCGCAGAAGCGCGACGCCGGCAGCTACGACGGCCACGACCGTGCCGAAGAATCGGTGCTGCTCGGCCGACGGGCCCGTGAAAGCACCCTCCGAAAAATGCATGAAGCCGAGCACGACAGTGACGAGCGCAGAAACCGCAGTCGCTCCCCATAGGAACGGCGAAGCGGCTTCGAGATAACGATACTTCTCTTTACGACTCAGCCACTCGAGAACGCACAGCGCAACGATGATGCCGATTGGCAGGTGCAAGACGAGAACGTGGAACCGGCCCAGAAAATAAACGAAATCCATATCTTGCACCTTTAGGTCGCAGTTGAACGCGGCGCCTACGATAAACACGCCGCGCAGCAACTTCCAGCCGCGGAACGAGCCAACAAGAAAAGTTCAGAGCTTGAACCACTCCGTGAGGCGCATCTCGAGCGCGGCGAGATCGGTAGCGCGGCCGAAGAACCCGATGTATCCATCGGGCCGCAACAGCAACAAGCGATCCTCGTGACTCTCACCGTAACGCTGCGCGAGCTGCGGCGACGGCGCGACCGTACGAAACTCGAGGACCTGCGCGAAGCGATGGACGAGCCCTTTGAGACTCGTCTCGAGCGCTTTCTGATGGCCCTCGGTCGCCGGCATCGCGATCAGCGTGCAGCGCGCGTGGCGCGTGAGCTCGAACAAGGTGTGGCCCCCGGGTAGATCGACGTCGGGCGCCCGATCGCCGATCGCGAGGCCGGTGCCCTGCATCGACTTGCCCTGCTGGTGGCTCACGTCTCGATACGTGTACGACACGCCGGAGCAACGGCCGACGACGGCCTCGAGAAAAACCGGATCGCGAATCTTCTGCGCGCGCTCGGCGATGTCCTTGCCGTGCCCCATGAAGATCTCGTGCAGCGAGGACGCCGCCCAGATCACCTGCTCGGCGATCGGCCGGCGCTCTAGCTCGTAGCTGTCGAGCAGATGCGGCTGCGCGAGCCCCTTCACGACGAACGCGAGCTTCCAGCCCAGGTTGTAGGCATCCTGCATGCAGCAGTTCAACCCCTGCCCGCCCGTGGTCGAATGGATGTGCGCGGAATCGCCGGCGAGGAACACGCGCCCCTTGCGATACGTGTGCGCGAGCCGCACGAAGCTCTGCCACTTCGAGTGCCACACGACCTCGCCCAGGGTTACGCCGTCGAAGTGCTTGTCGACGAGCCGCATGAAGCCCTGCTCGGGCGTGACATTGGGAGCAGCGGCTTCACCGCGATCGCTGAGCAGCATGCGATAGAACCCGCCGGGCAGCTTGACGATCATGACGAAGTGATCGGTGCCGGCGCAGTAGTGCACGTAGTCGTCGACGTCGGGAAAGTCGTTCAGGAACGCATCCAGATTCTGGAGCATGGTGCCCTTGTAGTCGCTGCCCTCTCCCTGCTCGAGCCCGACCGCACGCCGCACTCGCGAGTTCGCGCCGTCGCATGCGACGAGATAGTGGCAACGCACTTGCTCCGTTATGCCCTCCGACTCGAGCGTCGCGGTGACACCGCTGTCGTCCTGCTGCACGTCGACGAGCGCGGTGTTCCAGTCCGGCGCCACGCCATAATGCGCGCCCGTGTACTCGCGCACGTATTGCTCCGTTTCGCTCTGCCGATGCACGAGCAAGAACGAATAGCGCGAGTCGACCTTGGTGAAATCGATACCGGGCCGCACCTCGCTACGTTTGCCCGCTGCATCCACGAAATGCAGCACATAGCCCTTGTTGTGCACGCCCCGATCGAGAAACCGATCGACGAGGCGGCGATCGATGCGCTCGAACATCTCGAGCGTGCGCGCGTGAACCGTGATCGCTTTCGACGTGTCCGCTGCCCGCGGCAAGCGATCGATCGTGCGCACGTGAACGCCGCGGCGCGCGAGCTCCAGCGTCAGCATCGTGCCGGCGGCACCGGCGCCGACGACCAACACGGGAACCTGACTTTTCTTCATCCGCCGCCCCCTTTGCGCGCGAGTATAGCGCCCTGTCGACGACCCGAGATCAGGCGCGCAATATGCGCGCATGGACCTCGCCACGCTGCGGCTCGACACTCCTCGCCTGCTTCTGCGACCCGTGCTTCGCGAGGACTTCGACGCCTGGGCCGCGTTCGTGGGCGATCCCGAGAGCGCGCGCTTCGTCGGCGGAGTCCAGCCGCGCCCCGTCGCGTGGCGCGGGTTTCTCACGATGGCCGGCGCGTGGGCCGTGCAAGGCTTCGCGATGTTCTCGGTCATCGAGAAAGCGTCGGGCCGGTGGATCGGGCGCGTCGGGCCGTGGCAACCCGAGGGATGGCCCGGCACGGAAATCGGCTGGGGCATCGTCCGTGAGCGCTGCGGCTTGGGCTTCGCGACCGAGGCCGCAATCGCGACGATCGACTGGGCTTTCGCGGAGCTCGGCTGGACCGAGGTCATTCACACGATCGACGTCGAGAACGGCGCGTCGCAAGCCGTCGCGCGCAAGCTCGGCTCGCAGAACCGCGGCCGTGGGCGGCTGCCGGAGCCGTACCATGAGATCGTGCTCGACGTGTGGGGCCAGACGAAAGCCGAGTGGCTCGCGCGGCGCGCTGTCTAGAGCGTGACCGGAAATCGCGGGAAGACGCGGCGCGCGTTGCCTTCGAAGATCTTCGCGCGCTGCGCGGCGGACAGTTTCTTGTTGCCGTCGATGTAGCGCTTCGTGTCGTCGAAGTAGTGACCCGTTTCCGGGTCGATGCCGCGGACGGCCCCGACCATCTCCGATGCGAACAGGATGTTGTCGATCGGAATCACGTCGAGCAGCAGATCGATGCCGGGCTGGTGATACACGCACGTGTCGAAGTACACGTTGTTGAGCACGGACTCTTTCAGCGGCGGCCGTTTCAACATGTCGGCGAGGCCGCGGAAGCGACCCCAATGAAACGGCACGGCGCCGCCGCCGTGCGGGATGATCAGCTTCAACTCCGGAAAATCCTTGAACAGATCGCTCGTCATCATCTGCATGAACGCGACGGTGTCCGCGGCCAAGTAATACGAGCCCGTCGTCTGGAAGTACGGCGTGTTGCACGCCTCGCTGACGTGAATCATCGCGGGCACGCGCAGCTCGCACATCCTCTCGTAGAGCGGATACCAATAACGGTCCGCGAGTCCCGGTCCATTGAAAAATCCGCCGCTAGTGTCGGGATTCAAGTTGCAGCCCACGAAGCCCAGCTCTTCGACACAGCGCGTGAGCTCGCGTATCGAGGAATCGATGGGCGTGCCCGGCGATTGCGGCAGCTGCGCCACACCCACGAAATTCTTCGGATACAGCTTCGTGAGACGGTAGATCAGGTCGTTGCAGTGCTCGGTCCAGGCTTTGCTCGTCGACGCGTTGCCGAGGTGATGCCCCATCCAGCTCGCGCGAGGACTGAAGATCGTGACGTCGGTGCCGCGCTCGCGCTGTAGCTTCAACTGCGCGCTCTCTACGCTCGCGCGCAGCTGGTCGTCGCTGATTGTCAGCGTGCCTTTCTGCGATTGATGTTGCGGATTCTTCTTGAGGTCCGCTTTTTGCTGGTCGCGATAGTCGCCGAGCTCTTTCGGAGTCGTCGTGTAGTGGCCGTGGCAATCGATGATCATGATTTGTTTCTCCGTCGCGCAGTATACCGGCGACCGCTCAAGGCGCGGCGAGCACGCGCGCCAGCGCCGCATCCATCTCCGTGCCGGCCGGCACGTCGATCGAAAACGTTCCGCGCAACACATCGCGAAGCTCTGCAACGTTCGCGATACGGCGTCGGTCGATTGCACCGTTCGTTCCATACACCGATAGCCCGCCGTTCAGCAGGCCGAAGCGGCGCTCGGGCTCGGTGCGGGCCGCGATCAGGCGCCCAATCATCGGTGAGTCCGCATGGGTTACCACGTAGTGGTTCAGCATCTCGATGTCGACGGGTTGCTGCTCTTGGAGATCGAACCGATAGAGTCGTTTCCACTCTCCTTTCACACGCGCTTCGACGGCGTGCTCACGGCCCACATCGAGAACGCGGAACGTTTCGTGCGGCGTGGTCTGCTCGACGTTGGGCTCGAGCTTCAGCGGACCGGTCGGCGTCAACCCGCCGAAACCCACATCGCACAGATAGCGGCCCTCCTCTATCTCCGCGAGTAACACCATGTGCGTGCGCGCGCGCACCTCGCCGGCCGGGCGCTCCCACACCACGCGCGCAGCGAGCGCAGTCACGGGCACACCGAGCGCGACGAGCACGTGCTGAAACAACGAGTTCTGCTCGAAGCAATAGCCGCCGCGCCCCCCGTGCACGAGCTTGCGTTGCAGCGAATCGAGGTCGAGGCGCACGGGCCGGCCGGCGAGCGTATCGAGGTTCTCGAACGGAATCGCACGCGGATGGTGCAACTGCAATGCCCGCAACGTGGCGAGCGTCGGGCTGCGCGGCCCGTCGTAGCTAATGCGCCGCCAATAGGATTCGAGATCGAGCATTCGGCCGTGACTATACTGAGACCCATGCCGGACATGGAATACCGCTACTGTCCTTCATGCCGCGCGGAGCTCGCGAGCGCCGTGCGCGGTGGAGCCGAGCGACTCGTGTGCCCGCAGTGTGCGTTCGTGCATTGGCGCAACCCGGTGCCGGTCGTCGCCGCCGTGGTCGAGCGCGCCAACCGCGTGATCCTCGTGCACAGCATCGGCCGCCCCGCGGGTTGGTACGGCCTCGTCGCCGGGTTCCTCGAGCGCGGCGAGCATCCCGAGCACGCGATCGTTCGGGAGGTTGGCGAGGAGCTCGGGCTCGAGGGGCGTCTTGCGGCAACGATCGGAATCTATCCGTTCGAGCGTTTGAACCAAGTGATCTTCGCGTATCACGTGATCGTGCCGAACGAACCGATCGTGCTCGCCGCGAACGAGCTCGACGACTACAAGGAGGTGCCGCTCGAGAAGCTCCGCCCGTGGCCGCAAGGAACAGGCCCGGCGCTGCGCGCCTGGCTCGCCGCGCGCGGCTTCGATCCGCCGGTCGTCGAGTTCGGCACGCCGCTCGAGCTGTGACGGGGTGCCGGGCTCGGTCTAGCGGTCGTCCTGCTCCGTGAACGTGAAATCGCTGAACTGCGAGGTGCCTTCGTCCGTCTGCTCCACGGTGTTGTTCGGATTCTCGCCGCAGTGCCAATAGCCGATGCGCAAATAGCCGTCGGGATTCGGAACCTGCTTGTACGTCTGTTGAACGTACCAAGGTTCGTCGAGCATGGCGGGGTCGTAGACCCAAACATCCACGAGCACCGTGGTCGCATCCGTCTTGCGCCACACCTCGACGGCTTCGAGCGACTCGGAGTATTGCGGGTCGTTGCGATGGTAGATGCCGGCCTTGACCTGTGACGTGTGGATCACGAGCGTGTGGCCGGACCAGAACCCGATCGAGTCGCCGTAATCGAGCGGATACGCATCGGCGGCCGGCGGGTGATCGCGGCCATCCGTATACACGCGACGCAGATTGTTCACGGTCTCCGAGAACAAATACGTCTGGCCCGGCGTGACGATGAACTCGCGCAAAAATGGAATCGCGAGCCAACGTGGGAAACCCGGCGGGCTGCAATCGCTGATCGGGTCGTACTCGATCCCCTGCGCGGACAGCTCGCGCCGCCGCGTGAGCTCCGCGAGCGGCTCAGGCTTCAACTTCGCGCTCGTCAGCGCCTCGGCCGGCTGATCCGGATCGAAGAACGGCCGGCCCACGCGCTGCCACAAGCCGGTCCAGTCCGGCATGTCGTCGAGCGACAGAGGAGCCCCGCCGTTCGCACGCGCGTTGAGCGCCGCGTAGAGCTGCGCGGCCGTCGCGTGCTGCAACCCCAACGCGACCTTCGCTTCGCGCTCGGCCGGCACGAGCTCCGCGGGAACCGCGGCGGCCGGCGCCTGCCCGGCCGGCTCCGGCGCGCATGCCGAAAGACAGAGCACCAATGCAGTCGTTAGGCCGAACGAGACGCGCATCGACTTTGCTCCGGTCGCGGGACTAGTTGTCCTGGTCCGTGAACGTGAAGTCGCGGAATTGTGACGAGCCGGTGTCCGTTTGGATGACGGTGTTGTTCTGGTTCTCGCCGCAGTCCCAGTAGTGAATCCGCAGGCTCTTGTCTTCGTTCGTGAGCTTCAAATACGTGTGCTTCGAGTACCACGGTTGCACGAGCGAGGGCGGATCGTAGACCCACACGTGCGCGATCAACGTGCGGTCATCGGTTTTCTCCCAGATCTCGACGGTCTCGACTTGCTCCGAGTACTCGGGCTGCGTTCGCTGATACTGGCCGCTGCGCAGCGAGTTCGTGTGGATCACGAGCTTACCGCCGTCCCAAAAACCGATCGAATCGCCATTCCACAACGGGTAGCGGTCGAGCTCGGGAATGTGATCGCGGCCGTCGGTGTAGATCCTGCGAATGTCGTTGACCATCTCGTTGATCAGATACGTCTGGTCCGGCGTCACGACGAAGTCGCGCAAGAACGGCTCGGTCATCCAACGTGGGTGCCCCGGCGGCGCACAGTTGCTCAAGTTGTCGAACTCGATACCCTTCTCGATGTTGTCGAGCTTCGTGACCAGCTTTTGCTCGTACTCGGGCGTGAGCTTCGCCGTGGGCATGCGATTGCGCCCTTGATCCTGATCCCAGTTGAAGAGAACGCCGCTGCGCGAGTACACACCGGTCCAATCCGGGAGGCGCGCGGGATTCAAACGTTGACCGCCGTTCGCTTGGGCTTCGAGCGCTTTATAGAGATCCCACGCCGTCTTATGCTGCTCGCCCAACGCAATGAGCGCCGCCTTCTCGGTCGGAAGCTCGATCGCGGCGAAGCTCGCGGCGGCTGCCAACGTGCCGAGCGCGGCGACGGCGATCCTCGATAGCAGCGCATAGCTCGAACGACAACGAATATTGTTAGACATGTCTCTCCCCCGTCACCGGCAACCGTTCGAAGACACGCTAAACCGTGCCAACGTGCCATGCAACCCGTTCTGATCGGCATCGGCGCCTATCTCGTTGTCCAGTTCGCGGTCGGGATGCTCGTCTCGCGGCGCATTGCGAGCGAGAGCGATTACCTGCTCGCCGGTAGAAGTCTCGGCCTCGGGCTTGCGGCGTTCTCGATCTTTGCGACCTGGTTCGGCGCGGAGACCGTGATCGGGGCGGCCGGCTCGATCTATTCGGGCGGCTTGTCCGGCGGATCGGCCGACCCGTTCGGTTACGGCTTGTGCTTGATCGTGCTCGGCATCTTCATCGCCGCACCGTTGTGGCGGCGCAAGTACACGACGTTCGGCGATCTGTTCCGCGAGCGCTATTCGCCCGGAGTCGAGCGACTCGCCGTGCTGCTGATGGTGCCGACGTCGGTGCTGTGGGCCGCCGCGCAGATCCGGGCGTTCGGTCAAGTCGTGAGCGCTGTATCCGACCTCGAAGTGTCGATCGCGATCACGCTCGCAGCGAGTTTCGTCGTCATCTATACGGTTGCGGGCGGCTTGCTCGCAGACGTCTACACGGATTTCGTCCAGAGCATCGGCATCGTCGTCGGGCTCGTCGTGTTGCTGATTGTCGTAGGCAATGCGCATGGCGGAGTCGCGGAGCTCATCGCGTCGATCGACGCCGAGCGCCTCGCGCTTTTTTCTACGTCGAACGCGACACCGCTCGAGATCGTCGAAGCGTGGGCGGTGCCGGTGTGCGGCTCGCTGCTGGCCGTCGAAATGTTGTCGCGGATCATGGGCTGCAAGACTGCCGTTACCGCCCGCAACGCGACGCTCGTGGGTGCCGCGATCTACATTGCAGTCGGCCTAATCCCCGTGATCCTGGGTCTCGCGGGACCCACTCTGGCGCCGGGACTCGAGGAGCCGGAGCAGCTCATCGCGCTGCTGGCCGAGCAACATCTATCCACGTTTCTATATGTGCTGTTCGCGGGCGCGTTGATCTCGGCAATCCTGTCCACGGTCGACAGCTGTCTGCTGGCCGCAAGCTCGCTCGTAGCGCACAACCTGATCGTGCCGTTGAAACCGGCGTTGACGGATCGCCAACGGATTCTTACGGCGCGCATTGGCGTTGCCGCGTTCGGTCTTCTGGCGTACGCGATCGCGCTGTACGCCGAAGGAATCTACGAACTCGTCACGACGGCGTCCGCGTTCGGCAGCGCCGGCATTTTCGTGGTCGGGTTGTTCGGATTGTTCGGCCGTATCGGCGGACCGGCCAGCGCCTACGCGGCGCTCGTCGCGGGCATGGTCGTTTGGGCCGCCGGCGAGTACTGGCTCGGGTGGTCCACGCCCTACATCGTGGCTGTCGCGGCGGCACTCACAGCCTATGTCTTGGCCGCGACGCTCGCACCACGCCGAACCGCGCAGTCGTAAGTTTCGCCGGTAGCTTTGAGCTAAGATGCGATAGGCGTCCATTCCTACTGGGGGATTACAAAAATGAACCGCGTTGCCGGTCTCGTTGCCATCGTCGGCGCCGCGACCCTACCCTTTGCGACGGCTCTCGCCCAACAAGCGCCCCAACCGCCGCAAGCAACCGCCAATCTCACCCCGGTCACCGACGCGATGCTCGCGAACCCGGCTCCGGCCGACTGGCCGATGTGGCGACGCACGCTCAACAACTGGGGCTACAGCCCGCTCGAAGAGGTCAACGCGCGCAACGTCTCGCAGCTCCGGCTCGTGTGGTCGCGCCCGCTCGGCGACGGCGCCTATCAGGAAGGCACGCCGCTCGTGCACGACGGCATCCTGTACTTCCCGAACCCGAACGACGTCACGCAAGCCTTGAACGCCGTGACCGGCGATTTCATCTGGGAGTTTCGCCGCAAGGTGCCCGAGGACGTCGGAGAGTATTTCCCAGCAGCGGAAACCAATCGCAACCTCGCGATCTACGACAATCTGATCCTCGACAACGGCGCCGACGGGTTCGCCTACGCGTTGAACGCGCGCACGGGCGAGCTCGTGTGGGAAACGAAGATCCTCGACTACAAGACCGGCGCCAAGAACAGCTCCGGCCCCATCATCGCGAACGGCAAAGTGATCTCGGGACGCAGCTGCGAGCCCGAAGGTGGGCCCGAGGCTTGCGTGATCACGGCATTCGATGCCAAGACCGGACGCGAGCTGTGGCGCACGCGCACGATTCCGAAGCCCGGCGAGCCCGGCGACGAAACGTGGGGCGACATTCCCTACGAGAAACGCTGGCACGTCGGCATGTGGATGGTGCCGAGCTTCGACCCCGAGTTGAACCGCATCTATGTCGGCACGTCGGTGACGGCGCCCGCGCCGAAGTACATGCTCGGCGGCAACGGCGAGCAACACCTGTACCACAACTCGACGCTGGCGCTCGACGCCGATACCGGCCGGATCGTCTGGTACTTCCAGCACGTCGTCGATCACTGGGATCTCGATCACCCGTTCGAGCGGCTGCTCGTCGACACCGTCGTCGCGCCGGACGCCGACTCGGTGAGGTGGATCAACCCGCGCGTGCGCAGCGGCGAGCGGCGTAAAGTCATCACGGGCGTGCCGGGCAAGACCGGCATCGTCTACACGCTCGATCGCGAGACCGGCGATTTCCTGTGGGCGCGCGAGACCACGATGCAGAACGTGATCTCGGACATCAACGTCGAGTCCGGCGCGGCTACCGTGAATCCCGACAAGATCTTTACGGCGCCAGGGCAGGAGAAGCTGATCTGCCCGAGCACGTCGGGCGGAAAGAACTATCCCGCCGGCACGTATAGCCCGCTCACGAACGTGATGTTCTATCCGTTGAACAACACGTGCATGTCTGCGACGTCGGCGAACGAGATCGTCGACACCGACGTGACTTATGCGCTGCGCAACCGCGTGCAAATCACACCGGGCACCGACAACGTGGGCGTGATCGAGGCGATCTCGGTCCAAACGGGCGAGACAGTGTGGAAGCGCGAGCAGCGCGCGGGCCAACTGTCGCTGATGTCCACGGGCGGCGGGCTCGTGTTCGGCGGCGACGTCAACGGCCGTTTCCGCGCGTACGACCAACGCACGGGCGACGTGCGCTGGGAAGTGAACCTCGGCGCACCCGTGAACGGCTACCCGGTCACGTTCGCAGTCAACGGCAAGCAGTACATCGCGGTCAGCACGGGCGGTTCGGGTCTCGCGCTCGGCCTCGTGAGCTTGACGCCGGACCTGCGCCCGGGCTTGCGCAATCAGCTGTTCGTGTTCGCACTGCCGTAGAAAAACAAGCTCCGATCCCGGGGGGAACGCATGCAGACAGCCACTCCGCCGTCCGAAGCTTCGCGCAACGGGCTCTTGACGACGTTCGGGGCCACCATCGGCCTCGCGCTCGGCCCGAGCGTCATCGCGAATCTCACGGTCACGAGCTATATCACGCCGATAGAGCGTGAGTTCGGTTGGTCGCGCGTCGATGTCTCGTTCGCGTTCACGCTCGTGGCCTACATGATCGTGTTGATGTCGCCGCTACAGGGATTTCTCGTCGATCGTTTCGGGCCGCGGCGCGTGGTGCTCACGTCGATCCCGCTCTTCGCGCTGAGCTTGGCGGCTATCTACTTCACGCCGCCGAATCTGTACGTCTATTACCTGCTATGGGCGATCGTGCCCGTGGCCGGAATCGGCCTCTGGCCGCTCGGCTATCTGCAAGCCGTCACGCCTTGGTTCGATCGCAAGCTCGGCCTCGCGCTCGGTTGCGCGAACGCCGGCATCGGCCTCGGCAGCACACTGCTGCCCATGTTCGTGCTGGCGCCCATCATCACGGCGAACGCGGCCGACGGCGGGTTGCTGATGCAAGTGATAACGCTGGGAGGATTGTTCCCATTCGCCGGGTGGCGCACGGCGATCCTCACGCTGAGCCTGCTGATCATCTTCGTGAGCTGGCCTGTCGTTGCGTACTGTCTTCGCGAACCGAACGCCGCCGAAGTCGCGGCGCGCAAGCAGACCGGCGCGGCCAAGTCGTTTGGCCTGTCGTTCGAGGAATCGCGGCGCGAGCCCACGTTCTGGATCTTGAACATTGGCTTCTTCTTGCTTGGCGTCACGGCCACGAGCCTCGTCACGCAACAGGCTCCCCTGCTGCAGGACGCCGGGTGGACGCCGGCGGAGACCGCGCGCCTGTTGACCACGTTCGGCTTCGGCCTGCTATTCGCGCGCGTAGCAGTCGGTTACGTCATCGATCACATCTTCGCGCCGCGCGTGCTGACGACCGTGTCGATCGGCGGCGCAGTGGCGTGCATTCTGTACGCCGTCTACCCCGACTTGGGCTACGTCAGCGCACTCTTGATCGGCTTCCTGCTCGGCGCGGAGTTCGACGTGCTCGCGTTCCTGATCAAGCGCTATTACGGCAATGCCGCGTACGGGCGCATCTACGGCGTCATCTTCGGTGTGTTTTACTTGGGCTCGGGCATCGGGATCTATGGGCTGCCGAAGATCCGCGAGCTGTCGGGCAACAACTACGACAACGGGCTCTACGTAGCGGCCGCCATCCTGCTGGCATCGGCCGTGCTGATGGCGTTCATGCCGAGATACCGCTTCGCGGTCGGCCACGGCGCGCAGCCCGCAGTCGTCGGCAGGCCCGCAACTCAAAACGCTTGATCGACCCGGAGCTTCCCTCATGCGACTAACTGCTATGAAGTCCGCGACGCTGTGCGCCGCGATATTCGGTGCGCTTGCCTGCACGACGGCAGCGGCACAACAGCGCACCTTGCGTCCCGTCACGGACGCGATGCTGCAGAACCCGGACGCGGCGGACTGGTTGTCGTGGCGGCGCACGCTGAATCACTGGGGCTACAGCCCGCTCGAGCAAGTGAACAAGCGCAACGTCACGCAACTTCGGCTCGTTTGGACACGTCCGCTCGCGCAGGGCGTGCAGGAAGGCACGCCGCTCGTGCACGACGGCGTGATGTTCTTTCCGAACCCGAACGACATCACGCAGGCGATCGACGCGGCTACGGGCGACTTGATCTGGGAATACCGCCGTCCCGTGCAGGACGACAACAACGAGTACATCCCGTTCCCGTCGATCAATCGCAATCTTGCGATCTACGGCAACCTCATTCTCGACAACGGCGCGGACAACTATGCGTACGCGCTCGACGCGGCGACGGGCCAGCTCAAGTGGGAAACGCAAATCCTCGATTACCGCCGCGGCGCTCAGCACAGCTCGGGCCCGATCGTCGCGAACGGTAAAGTCATCTCCGGACGGAGCTGCGAGCCGGAGGGCGGCCCGGAGGCCTGCGTGATCACGGCGTTCGATGCGGCGACGGGCAAAGAAATTTGGCGCACGCGCACGATTCCGAAGCCGGGCGAGCCCGGCGGCGATACGTGGGGCGACATACCCTACGAGGAGCGCCGCCACGTCGGACTCTGGATGGTGCCGAGCTTCGATCCGGAGTTGAACCGGATCTACGTCGGCACGTCGGTCACGTCGCCGGCGCCGAAGTTCATGCTCGCCGGCAACGACAAGCAGTACCTGTACCACAACAGCACGCTCGCGATCGACGCGGACACGGGCAGAGTCGTTTGGTATCTGCAGCACAACGTCGATCACTGGGACCTCGATCATCCGTTCGAGAGGATCCTGCTCGATACGACCGTCGCGCCGGATCCGAGCGCCGTCGCCTGGATCAACCCGCGCGTGCGCTCGGGGCAAACGTACAAAGTCGTCACGGGCGTGCCGGGCAAGACGGGGCTCGTGTACACGATCGATCGTGAGACGGGGCAATTCCTCTGGGCACGACCGACCGTCGAGCAGAACGTGATCGCGTCCGTGAACACGGAGTCCGGCGCCGGCGTCGTCAACGAGGAGAAGCTGTTCACGGGGCCGAACCAGGACATGCTCGTGTGCCCGAGCCTCACGGGCGGCAAGAACTATCACGCCGGCACGTACAGCCCGCAGACGAAGCTCATGTACATGCCGCTCCAGAACGTTTGCATGATGTCGACGTCCACAGCGGCGCGTCCGAGCCTCGACGAGCTGTATGCGATTCGTACCAAGGATCAGATTGCGCCGGGCCAGCAGAACGTCGGCACGATCGAAGCCATCTCGGTCGAGACCGGGCGTACCGTGTGGAAGCGCGAGCAGCGCGCGGGCCAAACGTCGCTGATGACGACCGCGGGCGGATTGCTGTTCGGCGGGGACACCGCCGGGCGTTTCCGAGCCTACGACGCCGAGACTGGCGCCGTGCTCTGGGAAGTGAACTTGGGCTCGCACGTCACGGGTTTCCCGGCCGCATTCGCGGTGAACGGCAAGCAGTACATCGCGGTCAGCACGGGTGCCACGCCGAACACGTTCGGTCTCGCAACGCTGACGCCGGAGTCGCGCGCGGGCACCGCGAACAACCTGTACGTGTTCGCGCTGCCCTGACGCGGCCCTGCCGCGCCGCTAGCGAGCTACTCCCGCCCGGCCGACCACGGACTGCCGACCAGATCGGAGTCGGCGGCCGCGTGCTCGACGGCCGCGGCCACTGCGACCGGCGCCGCCTCGCGCACGGCTCGCTCCGGCACGGCGCGGCTCGCGCGTGGGCGCGCGTGCGCGGTTGTTGCAAGCTTGTCGTCGATCTCGCGCCACAGCGCGCGATATACGGCGGCAGCCATGTTCGCGGGCGCATACGATTCGATCGGCGCACGGCGCGCGGTCATGCGCTCGAACTCGCTGCCGTACGGAACCTCGGTCGCGAGGATGGTCGGGAAGCGCGCGCGCAAGTCCTCGATGACCTGGCGATGCAGCGACCGCCGCCGATCCACCATCGAGAAGAACGGCAGCACCTTCACATCGTGCCAACGCCGGTCGGCGATGAACTCGAACAATTGCTCGAGCATGCGGGCCGACAACGGCGACGGCAGCAACGGCACGACCAGCGCGTCCGCCGCATGCATGATGTTCTCGGACACGAGTGACATTCCGGGCGGACAGTCCATGATCAACGCCGCATAACGTTCCTGCAGCGGGCGCATCAGCCGCAGCAAGCGCGACGCCGCATCATTCTGCTTGTGCAGATGCACATCCATGCGCCGATACGAGAAATCTGCGGGCAGCAAATCGAGCTGCGTGTGGTCGGTCGCAATCACGACGTCCGCGAGCTCGGTGTCGCCGCGGATCAAATGTTTCGCGCCGCCGGCCACGTGTGCTTCGCGCCGCAATAGGTAAGTCGCAGCGCCCTGAGGATCGAGATCCCAGAGCACGGTCGGCCAATCCTCGGACGCGGATCGATAGGCGAGATTCACGGCGGTGGTGGTCTTGCCTACGCCGCCTTTGAAATTGTAAACAGCAATGATTTCCATGTGTTATAGCCGCTTCATGCGTATGAAAGTTAACATCAGCGCGTGGTGCGCGTGCGCGCCTTGACGCTTCGGGAACGCGTCACTAATGTCACAGGCACACGGGGCAAGCAAGCCCACCTCTCAATCGATGGTCGATCCACGCGCACAACGAGTCGTCGCTACGGCGGACCTTCAGTCGGAACGCGCAGGGAACGCAACCTTGACATCGACTACGGTCCCGAAGCCAAACGATCCGTTCATCGTGCTCGCGTACGCGACGCTGCGCCGCGAGCTCGCGGCGCTCGAGGCCGCTCGACCGCGTCAGGTGGCCGCGCCCACGCCGGACGAAATCCATCGCCTGCGCGTCGCCGCGCGTCGGCTGCGCGTCGCGTTGCGTCTGTTCCGTCGCATGCTCCCGAGCCAAGCCGCCACGCGCTTGCGCGCGGACTTGCGCTGGTTCGCGCGCAGCCTCGGCGAAGTGCGCGACCTCGACGTCTACACCGACAACTTCCGTTCGTACTCGCTCGAAATGCCGGCGGAGCAGCAGCAAGACCTCGCCGGCTACGAGCTTTATCTGCGCCGCGAGCGCGCCGAGGCTCGCAGCAAATTGCCGGGGGTTTTCGCGGACCCGCGTTATGCGGCTCTGTTCGACGGAGCTTCGGCGTTCATCGCCGCGGGACCGAGCGCGGGTGCTCTGCGCCGCTGGCGCTCGCTGTCCGTGCACGACGGTGTCGAAGATGGTCTCCGGCGCAGCGTGGGTCGCGTTCGCCGCCTCGGCAATCGCCTGACGGCGCGATCGAAGGCCGCCGACATCCACGAGCTTCGCATCCGAGCGAAGCGCTTGCGCTATGAGCTCGAATTTTTCTCCGATGTGTACCCGGCGCTCAAGACACGCGCGCAAGTCACGAAGGCGCTGCAGGAGCTGTTGGGCGCTCACCAAGACGCGTACACGGCGACCGCGCGGCTGCGGCGTTACGCGAATGCGCTGAAGAAAGCGCAGACCGACCCGGCTCCGCTCTCCCCCGCGCTCGTGGAGCTGCGTCGCAACCAGCTGCGACTCGCACGCGCTCTGCGGCAATCGTTCGTCGCCGAGTGGCAACTGTTCTTGGCCTCCGTCAGCGACGCCGCGGACACGGTCGCGTAACCCGCGCCGCGTCTCCTCAATGAGGCTCTTCGCAATCGGGGATATCCAGGGCTGCGCGAGGGAGTTCGATGCGCTGTTACGCAAGATCGCGTTCCGGCCGTCGCGCGACAAACTCTGGCTCGTCGGCGATCTCGTGAACCGCGGTCCCGATTCGCTGGAAGTCGTTCGCCGCGTGATGGGGCTCGGCAGCAGCGCCGTGTGCGTGCTCGGCAATCACGATTTGCATTTGCTCGCGACGGTTGCCGGACGCCGCGACCTGTCGCCGGCCGACACCTTTCACGACGTGCTCGACGCGCCCGACGCGGCAGACATCATCGATTGGCTCCGTCACCGACCGTTGCTGCATTACGACGCTCCCGCGAGGCGCGTGCTGGTTCACGCGGGCATCCCCCCGGTCTGGAGCGTCGCCCGCGCGCGCGCGGAAGCACGCGAGGTGGAGAAGCTGCTGCGCGGTCGGCAGTGGCGTTACGCGCTGCGCTCGATGTACGGCGGCGAGCCGTCGCGGTGGAGCCGCAAGCTGTCGGCCACGGATCGCCGACGCTTCACGATCAACGCGCTCACTCGCATGCGCTATTTGGATCGGCGCGGCCGCATAGACTTGTCGTATTCCGGCGCGCCGGGCACTCAGCCCAAAGGCCTGATTCCGTGGTTCGATTTCCCGGAGCGCCGCTCCTCGAGCACGCATGTCGTGTTCGGCCACTGGGCCGCGCTAGGGCTGTTGCGCCGCACCGACGTCACGGCCCTCGACACTGGCTGCGTTTGGGGGAACTATTTGACGGCCGCACGGCTCGATAAACCGACGCGGCCGACTACTCGCGTCAGCGGTGCGCTGAGCCGCCTGTCGAAAGCCGAGGGGCGGCGCCGGCGCAAGAAGTAACCGCGGCGGCAGCACAGCGAATGTCCGATCGACCCAACAACGCGCGGAACCCGTTGCCGGCCTTGACGGCCGTCGCAGCGCTCGGCGTCATCGCATTCGCGTGGGTCTCGCTGCGAAACGGCGAGACGCCGCTCGAAACGATCCCGAGCCTACCGCCCGCACCGCCGGCCGAGCCCGTTCGCGTCGCGACCGCCGAGCCGCAGGCCGAGCCGCCTGCGATCGTCAAGCTGCGCGAGCTGCGCGCGATGTCGGAGACTTACCGGAACACCACGTTCGTGATCGCGATTCGCGACGCGGGATACGTGTGTCACGAGCTGCTCGGCGCGCACGGCGGTGTCGACGATGCAATGGCCTGGACCGCGGCCTGCAGCGACATGCTCGCATACAGCGTTCGCATCGCTACGTCCGGAGCGCTCGCGGTGGAACCGCTCGCCACGTACTTCGACGGCTTGGGGCCGCGGATCGACCCGCAACAGACGTTGGAGCCGGGGCAGCAGTTGCGACCGTTACCGTTACCGCTACCGCCGCCGAACCCGCGCTGAGCGCGCCCGTAATCGGAGGCGTTCAGTTACCGAGCGAATCGAGCACGGCCGCGATGGCGGG
>Ga0315910_10000883_pt1 | contig 28417 bp, 16 predicted proteins | sample EdamamesoilMG_FD_204470 | JGI IMG/M metagenome (GOLD analysis project Ga0315910, IMG submission 204470) | Garden soil microbial communities collected in Santa Monica, California, United States - Edamame soil | ecosystem: Environmental > Terrestrial > Soil > Garden | place: USA: California... | reverse complement strand
GAGGACGGTGGCATGCGGCTCCGCTGCGACTCGAGCGAGCGCACCCTCGACGTACCCGAGCCGGTATCCGCACGGCGCAGCGAGTGTCCCGTCGATCTGCGCCGTGAAAAGCGCGACCCGGGGCGCCGGAAGCTGGCGGTCACGTTGCCGGCGCTGGGTCAGCTCGCCATCATCGACGCGCAACGCCTGCTCGATGAACACGATCCGGGCAGCTTCAGCGCGTGCCCGATCGAGGCCACGTACGACCTCCAGGTAAAGCTTCCGGACGAACCCATCACCCAAGAGCTGCCTGCAGACCTGGAGGTCCCTGGCTGCACGCCATCCAGCGTCAACTACCCGGCGCCGACCGGAGAGTTCGAGGCGCAACCCGCGGGCATCGACGTTTCGGAAGGCAGTATGTTCATCGCGGACCGGGGCGCCCCCGTGATCCACGAGCTCGACGTGCGAGACCCCTGCGCCATTCGCGAGCGAGACCCGCTCTTGCCCCTGTCTCTGGAAGAGCCCACGCGGACCGTGACCACCACCAAAGTCGCGGCCAGCCCGACGCTGACCGACGGGCGTCGCTTTCTCTACGCGATCGACGCTGCTGGACGCTCCACGGCCAACGTGATGGCGTTCGACCTGACGCCGGGGCAGGCGAGCCGCACGCCGATCGTGCGTGAAGGCACGCCCTACCTGCCGTTCGAACCCGCAGACCGCATCTCGTTCGCCGCTTCGGCGCAAGATGTCGTGTTCGCGCAGCGTGATTTCCCGATCCCCGACGCTGACACTGGCCAGGCGGTGATCGGCGAACGCTGCGATCCTGATCCCGCGCTCGATCTCGACGCCCCCGGTGCCCAGTACCGCTCGAGCTCGAGCAATGACGACGGCGCGTCCCCCATGAACCTCCGCGGCACGTTCGGTTTCGTGCTGCTCTCGAGCGGTCAGGTCGGCATCATCGACGTCGAGGACTACGACGAGCCCTGCCGCCGTCCCCGCTACACCAATAGCTCCGAGAACATCGATTTCCGCGGGTGCGCGAACGATCCGTCGAAGCCAGCGTACTACACGCTGCCCGATGGCAACGACGCGGAGGGACAGCCCACCGTCACCGACGAGGTGAGTTGTCGCATGGTGCAAGAGCACCGCGCCCGCTCGGCGCGGATGGCGGTCACGAACAGCTCTGACGGCACGGGTGCGCCCTCTTTACGCGGTTTTCCGCGCCTGACCCTCGAAGGTCGCGCGCTGCCGCTGAATAATTCCGAGCAGGGGGTGAAGTACCCGAAGCTCCTCGCTGTCCCCTATCCCGACCCGAACGACCCGACCAAGACCGTGCCGGCGCAGGCGTACGTCGGCACCACGCTGTACAGCAGCGATGACCTCGACAACAAGCTCGAGACGAACCCGAGCGAGGCCGAACGCGCGAGTGTCGCGCTGCCTTGGATCGAGCCCAGGGCCTACCCGTCGTCGGAGACCATCAACGTCGTGTACGAGGGCGCCATCGTTGGCGAGCGACCGAGTGGCTTTCTGCGCCTCGCCGGCAGCGAAAGCGACTCCGATCGAGTCGATGACGGTGATGGTCGCTTCTGTGACGCGGGCGTGCAGGGCGCCGATCTGGCTCGACAGGTGGGCGACGAGCGGTTCGGTCTGAGCGGCGGTGTCCTCGACGAATTCGCGACGCGCTACGCCGACTACATTCAGATCACCCAGGACTTGCTGCCGAGCGACGACGAGTATTGGAAGAGCGAGCTCGGTCAGAGTTGCGGTGGCGGCCAAGGGTACTTCGCGTGCGAAGTCGCCCTGGGGCACGTCGATGACGACGACGAGCTTCACGAGCTCTTGCCGGGCCGCGAGCTCAGGATCGTCTCCACCTTCCAGGATCACGTGCTGGTCGAGCCTCGCAACACCCTCGAGGAGAACTGGCAGGTCCACATGGATCTGCTCGACTGCTGCTTTCCGTCCGGTATCAGTTACACCGTGCGCCCCTCCGATCAGTGGGTCGTGACGGGCTCCGCTTCGGGTTTTCGACACCGCGTCGTGCCCACGCAGGTGCAGACCGACGAGGGCGTCACCTATCCGTGCGCCTTCGACTGCGCGCCGAGCAAGCGCTACTTCGACAGCCGCGTGTTCGAGGTCTCGGATCGGTCCAAGGTCTGTAACGATGCGCCCCTCACCGACCCGAATTCCGCTTGTATCTACCAGACCCTGACGGCGCGCTTCGCCGTCTACGGCGGCAATCTGCGGAGCGAGCGTGACATGGTGTTTTCTTACGACGTGTCGGGCGGGTTTGCTCCGCTGACCATCAGCCTGACGCGCAACGACACGAGCATCATCTTGCCGCAGGCGCTCGCCCGCGTCCCTGGCTTCCGCTTGCTGTCGGCTGTCGACGCGCAAGATCGAGGCCTCATGCTGCTCAGCCTCGACACGCTTGCGGTCGTTTCCCCGTCGCCGTTCTACTGAGCGCCGCGCCGACTGCGTAGGTCCGGCTTGCTATCAGCTGTCAGCAATCAGCGCTGTCAGCAATCAGCGCTGTCAGCAATCAGCGCTGTCAGCAATCAGCCCACCGCGGCCCTGGGAGCCGACTTTAGATATCAAGAAACTTGGTTTCTTCGGGGCGTAGACCTCGCGGCTCAACATAGCACGCGAGCAGGCCGTTGCTGCGGCAAAGTAGTGGGGCCACCAGAGGCGAAGACCGAGACATCTGTGGTGGTCTAGTCCCCGCCTTTCAGCCTGGTCTGGGAAAGTCAGCGCAATTTGAGTGGTGACACGCTCGCGCGTGATCCCGGTAAAGAGAATGCACCTTAGCGCCTTCCTGCCTCCGCTGGCTCCTCCAAGGAGTTCAACATGACAGCGAAGTCAACGAAAGGGAAAAGGCGTGGCCAGCGCCGCTCGGTCTCTGCAACGGGACGAGATCTCAACGCCATTGAGCTCAACGCCGCGGGCATCGACATTGGCGCCGCATCTCACTTCGTGGCTGTACCACCCGGTCGCGATGGCGAGTCTGTCCGCGAGTTCAGTTCGTTTACTAGCGGCCTGCACGCAGTGGCCGCGTGACTAGCAGCCTGCGGCGTCACGATCGTCGCGATGGAGTCCACGGGTGTGTATTGGATCCCACTGTATGATCTCCTTGAGGAGCGCGGTATCGAAGTATTTCTCGTCAACGCTCAACGCATCAAGGGCGTGCCAGGGCGCAAGTCCGACGTGCTCGATTGCCAATGGCTTCAGCACCTGCATTCCTACGGACTGCTACGTCGAAGCTTCCGCCCGGATGCCGACTCCTTGAAGCTTCGTACCTACCTGCGCCACCGCGGCACCTTGGTCGATGCGCGAAGCTCCTTGGTTCAACAGATGCAGAAAGCTCTTACGCAGTCGAACGTCCAACTCCACCAAGTGGTCACCGACATCACCGGTGAGACCGGCATGCAGCTGCCCTCTACACCTACGTTGGTGATTTCGTGGCTCTCCGTGGCGAATATCGAGAGGAGCACGTGTTCCTGTTGCGTCACGCTGTGGAGCTCTACGACGCCTACGGTGCCAAGCTCGCCGACTGCGACACGGTCCTCGAACAGCTCCTGCAGCAGTTCGTGCACAAGCATTGCGCCGATATTCAGCAGTTGCCGGATTACCGGCGGAAAGGCCAAACCTATCCGTCGTCCCGCCAGCGCCCATCGCGTTGCCGAGATCCTGCGCATGGCCGCGATGAACGCTGGCCGCACGACCTCCGCCTTCGGTGGATTCTATCGCCGCCTCGCCATGCGCGCTGGCAAAGGCAAGGCGATCGTCGCCCTTGCTGCGAAGCTCGCGCGCCTCATCTACGCCATGATCAAAAACCGCTCTCAGTTCGAGCATGGCGGCGCAGCTGCCTACGAAGCACGCTACCAGGCCCGCGTCGTCCGCAATCTCCAACGTCGCGCCCAAGACCTCGGCTACCAGCTCGTTCCGGCCGCCTAGCCCTCAAAACAGCTTCCCACGGGCTAGCTGTTTCTTAAGAGCCGTCCGCCGGATGCTTGGGCACGTCTGGGGCTTGTGCTGATCGCATTTTTCATGCGCTAGTTGAGCTCCATGCGGGCTCGAACTGCCTCTGGTTTTGCTTGCAAGGTTCGGCTTCCCCGCGCCTGCGGCTCGCTGGCAGCGCGGGTGGCCGCGCGGCGTCCCCGCGACTACCAAAGCCTAGTTTGGCAGGCGAACTCGCTCTTATGCGAGCGCCAGGGGATCTCAGCTAGGGTAAGAAGGAACGGATCGACTGCCCGCGCACGGCGGCTTACCGCTGATTTCCGCTGACGGCTGACGGCGCTGATGGCGCAGGGCTGATGTCTCATAGCCCGATCGACAGGCTGGCCCGAATTGGGCTCAAAAGGGCGCTTTGCAGCCCGACGGCCGCCTGGTACACCGGGCGGGCATGAGTGCGCGCGAGACGCCGGTGATGAAGCAGCATGCCGCTGCCAAACGAGCGTATCCGGACGCGATCCTGTTCTTTCGGCTGGGTGACTTCTACGAGATGTTCGGGGACGACGCCGTGCTGACGGCTCGCGAGCTCGACCTCACGTTGACCAGTCGGAATAAGGGGAAGCCTGACGAAATCCCGATGGCAGGTGTGCCGCACCACGCGGCCCACGGGTACATCGCGCGGCTCCTCGACAAGGGTTACAAGATCGCCATCTGCGAGCAGATGGCCGATCCCTCCAAGGTCAAGGGGATCGTCCCGCGCGAAGTGGTGCGCGTCATCACCCCTGGCACCATCACCGAGGGCGAGCAGCTGCAGCCCCGCGTCAACAACTGGCTGTGCAGCGTGCATCTCGCAGCGAGCGGCGTCGGCTTGGCGTTGCTCGATGTGTCCACGGCCGAGCTCAGAGCTGCGGAGGTGGCGAACCCTACCGCCTTGCTCGCGGAGCTCAGTCACGCGGCGCCGCGCGAGGTGCTCTTGGGTTTGGCAAGCGCGGACGCCGCCTCGGCTGCAGAGCCCGACCTCGCCGGCGTGCTCCAGCAGGCGCTGCCCGCGGCGGCGATTCGCGGGGACGGGGAGCTCGCCGCGAGCGAAGTCCGCGAGGTCCTCGGGGACCTGAACCTCGACGCGGAGCGCCTCGGACCGAACGCGCGGCTCGCCGTGGCCCGGGTGTTGCGTTTCGCGCGGGCGTGCAATCCGAGCCGGCCGCTTCCGGTGCGCCGCGTCGCCGACTGGGATCCAAGCGGGTTTCTCGTCATCGATCGTACGGCGCAGGCGCATCTCGAACTCACGCGCTCCCAGTCCGGTGACAAGGCGGGGTCGCTGCTCGACACCATCGACGAGACCCTCACGCCAGCTGGCGCGCGCCTGCTGCGGCGCCGGCTCGTGGCACCGGCCCTGGATGTCGAGCGGATCCGGCGCCGGCTCGATCGCGTCGAGCTATTCTTGGTGCATTCGCGCACGCGTAGCGAATTTCGCGCGGCGGTGCGCGGCGTGGGCGACCTCGAACGATTGGCGGTGCGGGCTTACTTGAACGAGGCTACACCGCGGGATCTCGGGGCGCTGCGCGATGGACTCGCCGCGGCCGCCCGAGCCGTGTGCACGCTCACCGCCATGGAAGACCCGCTGTGGCGGGACGCGTTGGTCTTGAACGAGCCGGTAGACGTGGTGGCTGAGCTCCACGCGCGCCTCGCACGGGCTCTGGTCGAGCGACCCCCCGCGCAAGCCAAGGAAGGCGCCGTTTTCAAAGCCGAATACGACGCGGAGCTCAGCGAGCTCGATGAACTCAAACAGCACGGCACCGAACGCATCGTCGCCTACGAAACCGACGCCCGCGCCAGCACGGGGGTTCAGAGCTTGAAGGTCCGCTACACACGGGTTTTCGGCTGGTACATCGAGGTGAGTCGGGGGCAAGCGAGCAAGGTGCCCGGTGCGTGGCGACGCAAGCAAACCGTGGCCACGGGTGAGCGCTACACCACGGATGCCTTGGACGAGCTGGCACACGCCATCGAGAACGCCGAGGGGCGGCATCGTGAGCGCGAGCTCGAGCTCTTGGACGAACTCGTGGGCTACGTCGCCGAGCGGGCGGAGCGCGTTCGAACTCTGGCCGAGCGCCTCGCCCACTGGGACGTCGACGCCGCCCTCGCGGAGGTCGCGCACACCTCGGACTACTGCAAGCCAGACGTCGACGACACCGACACTCTCCAGATCGTCGAGGGCCGTCACCCGGTCGTAGAGCGACTAGCGGCCGCGGGCAGATTCGTCCCGAACGACGTCACGTTGACCAGCAGCGGCGAGCGGCTCTGGCTGGTGACTGGTCCGAACATGGCGGGCAAGAGCACGCTGCTCCGTCAGGTGGCGCTCAGCGCCATCCTGGCGCAGATGGGGAGCTACGTGCCCGCGCGCGCCGCCCGCATCGGGGTGGTCGACCGGGTGCTGTCGCGTGTGGGCGCGAGCGACAATCTCGCCGGTGGCGAGAGCACCTTCATGGTGGAAATGCGCGAAACTGCGGATATTTTACGCCAGGCCACGCCACGCTCCTTGGTCATTCTGGACGAAATCGGCAGAGGTACCAGCACCTTCGACGGGCTCGCCATCGCCTGGGCCGTCGCCGAGCATCTCGACGACGTCATTCGCTGCCGGGCGCTGTTCGCTACGCACTACCACGAACTCACCAAACTCGGTGACCAGAGCGAGCATGTGGCCAACTACTGCGTGAGCGCGCGAGAGCTCGACGAGAGCATCATCTTTCTCCACCGCCTCGTGCGCGGTGCAGCTAGTCGCAGCTACGGCGTCTTCGTGGCACAGCTGGCAGGTCTGCCCGAGGGTGTTCTCTCTCGCGCGCGCGCTTTGCTCGCGAGCCTCGAGGCGGGGCAGCACCTGGCGCCGCGGAGCGCGGGGCGTGGTCGTAAACGTGACACGTCGCAGCTCGACCTGTTCGTGGCGCCCCAGGCGAGCGCGTTTCACGAGGAGATGGCGAACCACATCAAGGCCCTCGATCTCGATCGGCTCACCGGGCTCGAGGCACTCAGCCTACTCGCGCGCTTCAAAGAAAAGCTGACCAAAGCTTAGCTTCTCGATCGTTGGAACCCACCCCAGCGTGAGCGGGGGCAGCGCACGCCGGTGCCAACGTGAATGTCCTCGCAGGACGGGAATGAGCGGGCTGGGAACACCAAGCCTGAATGTTCACGCAACGCTAACTGTCATGTGCTGCAGCTGCTGCGAGAGTGGCGTGTTTCGAAATTGCTAGAAACTCGCAAAATATCGTGACTTCGCTGGCGCGCTTCACGCTCGGAAATCTGCGTTACGGCGACGTGGCCGACCATGATCGCGCGAAGGTTAGCGGAGGAAACGCATGGCTTCTTCTGTGGATGTGCGAGTCCGGCGGGCTTGCTGTTAACGGCTGAAGCTTCAGCTGCGAAACCGTGTCTCCTGTTAACTTGTTAACAGTGAGTTAGTTTGTGCGTTATACCGATGTGCACATCAATCGATTACAAAGTTCGTGCAATGTCAGAGCGTGGTTGATCGCGACGAGATTCTGAGTTAGTGGTGATTCCAAGGAGTGGTGGTGTGACGTACGACGAGTTTGTCAGGTATCTCGATCAGGCGGGCGTGGCACTGTGTCTGCGAGGGGGCGAGCTAGAGGTGCAGGCTCCCGATGCGGTGCTTACCGCCGAGTTTCGTGAGCTGGCGCAGAAGTATCGGCGTAGACTCGTGAGCAAGCTGCAGCACGAGACGGACGGCGAATCTGTCGGGGCCAGCCAGCTCGTTGGGTCGAATGGCGGAACGCCACTGTCCTGGTTTCAAGAGCGACTGTGGTTCCTGCACGCACGCAATCCCGAGGATCGGAGCTACAACATCCCGATCCTGCTTGCGCTCGAAGGGCCGCTGAACCTCGCGGCGCTGCGGAACAGCCTGATTGCCATCGTCGAGCGGCAGGAAAGCCTGCGCACCGTCTATCGAGTCACGAGCGACGGTACCCCGCTCTCGTACGTGACCGGCGCCGGCGTGTTCGAGTTGCCGGTGCTCGACGTCAGTGAAGACGCCATCCCGGCTCATGTGGCGGAGATCTGCCTGCACCGTTTCGACCTAAGGACGGGTCCGGTCTTCATCGGGCGGCTCTTGCGTCTTTCCGAAAGCAAACACGTGCTCTTGCTCAACGTGCACCACATCGCTGCCGACGGCTGGTCGATGCAGGGTGTGTTCTTGCGTGAGCTCGTGGAAGGCTATCAGGCGGCGGTCTCGCGTCGCAGACCCCAGTTGCCACCACTAGCTACCCAATATCGCGATTTCGCGCGCTGGCAGCGTGAGCTGGACGTGTCCGACGGCCTCGAGTACTTTCTGGCGAGCCTCGCGGGCTATCCAGACACGCTCGAGTTGCCGTCCGATCACCTGCGGCATCCCAAGTCCGGCCAGCGCAGCGCGAAGCTCGTGTACCGCTATTCGTTCGAGTTCGCGAAGCAGCTCGAGCAATTCTCGCGCGCACACGGGGTCACCGTGTTCATGGCACTCTACGGGGCGCTGGCACTCTGCGTCGGCCGCTACTCGGGACGCGACGATGTCTGTCTCGGTACGACCAGCTCCGGTCGGCATCGCGTCGACCTCGAACCGCTGATCGGGTTCTTCATCAACATTTTGCCGCTGCGCCTGCAGCTCGACGAAGACGTGAGCGTCGCAGCGTTCATGCAGCAGGTGCGAGGACAGACGTTGCGGGGCTTCGAGCATCAGATGGTGCCGTTCGAGCAGATCGTGCATGCCGGCGGCTACGCGCGGCAGGTCAAGGCAAACCCGCTGGTGCCGGTGATCGTGCGCCATCAGAATTTCCCCCGCACCTCCTTGCTCGCGCCGCTCGCTGACGGTTTGGTGATCGGTCCATATACAGGGGCCGCCTCCGCCCCCGACGATGCTCAGGAAACCGGTAGTGGGGTGAGCGCACGTTGCGAGCTCGAACTTTCCTATGTTGGTACCGGCGGGGAACTCGAGGTGGAGGTGGTGTACGCCTCGGACCTGTACCAGCAGGCGACCATCGAGCGGCTGCTCGAGCATCACCAGCACTTGCTGGAGCAAATGTTCCGGGACCCCTCCGCCACTCTGGCAAGCCTCGAAGTGTTGCGTCCGGCGGACGCAGAACGTTTGTGTGCCCCGCACGAGACAGCGGAGCAGCCGAGCTGCGACGAACGGTCGTTTTCGCAACGCTTTGCGCAGCTGGCGCGGCAGGCTCCCGACGCTGTCTGTTGTGAGGACTCGGAGAGCGCCTGGAGCTACGCGCGCGTCGAGGCGCGCAGCAGCCAACTGGCTCATGCTCTGATCGCGGCGGGAGTCCGGCCGGGGCACGTCGTGGGGCTGTGCCTGAAGCGCGGGGCGCCAGCGCTGGTCGCCCTGCTCGCGATCTGGAAGGCGAACGCCGCTTACGTCCCACTCGACCCCGCCTACCCTGAGGGTTACCTGAAGCAGATTCTGCACGACGCGGCGCCGGTCACGATCGTGACGGACACGCTGTGCCAGAGGCGCCTGGGACTCACGGATGCCGAGTGCTTCGCGATCGACCGCCATGCGGCCTTGGTGGATGCCAAAAGCTCGTTGCCGCCGCCGCTGGAAGCGGGGCTCGGCACGCTCGCCTACGTGATGTACACCTCGGGCTCGACCGGAGTCCCCAAGGGAGTTCGAGTTCCGCATCGCCAGCTGGTGAACTGGCTCGGCGGCATCGAAGCCCGGTGGCCATTCCAGGTCGGGGAGGTGGTCGCCCAAAAGACCACGCTGGCTTTTGCCGTCTCCGTGAAGGAGCTGTTCGCTGGCCTGCTCAACGGTTGCCGGTTGGTGTTTCTCGACGACGACACGGTGAAGGACACTCCACGGCTCTGCGAGTCCCTGCAGAAGCACCGGATCAGTCGCATGAACCTGGTGCCATCGCACCTGAAAGCCGTGCTCGAACATGTCAAGGCGCACGCGGCTGTGCTGCCCGATCTTCGCATCCTGATCACCGCGGGCGAGCCGCTCACCGCGGAGGTGGTGCAGACGTGCCGCGCCGTGCTGCCGCATGTGCGACTGCTCAACAACTACGGCTGCACGGAGCTGAACGACATCACCTACTACGAAGTGAGCGACTACCAGGGCGAACACGGCTTCGTGCCGATAGGTAAGCCCATCCAGAACACTCGGCTGTACGTGCTCGATCGACGCGGGCGGCTTGTGCCCGAGGGGGTCGCCGGCGAGCTGCACGTGGCCACGCTCGGCATGTCGGAGGGGTATCAGGGGCGGCCTGACTTGACCGAAGAGCGCTATCTTCCGAACCGCTTTGGCGACACAGCCAGCGCTGCCGATGCGTCCTGGCGGCGGCTGTACAACACGGGCGATGTGGTGCGGCGCCTGCGCGACGGCAGTTTGGACTACATCGGTCGCTGGGATCTGCAGGTAAAAGTGCGCGGCTTCCGCGTCGACGTGCGCCATGTCGAGAAGGTGCTGGGGGACTACCCCGGCGTCGGGCTCAGAGCCGTGGTGAGCGAGGGTGAGCGGCTGATAGCCTTCTACGTGCTTCAGCCGAACGCGCAGGTAGAGCTCGCGCTGCTGCGTGATTTTCTGCGGGAGCGCCTGCCCAGTTACATGGTGCCCGATGCTTTCGTGTTGCTCGAGGACCTTCCCCGTTTGCCGAACGGCAAGTTGAATCGGCGCGCGCTCACGGTCTCGGAGCGAGCGCTTCAGCAGAGCGATGCGTACGTGGCGGCCGAAACCAGCACGGAGCAAACGCTTTGCAAGATCTGGGCAGACGTGCTGGAGGTGCCGATCGACTCGATCGGGCGACACAGCCACTTCTTCGAGGTGGGCGGACACTCGCTCGCCGCGACGCGCGTCGTGGCTCGAATCAAAGATGCGTTTCGAACCGAGCTGCCTTTGTCCGTGATCTTCGAGAAGCCCGTGCTTTCGGCGCTGGCGGAGCATGTGGCCACGCTCGGACCTGACGTCGAGAGATCGGCGGCAGTGCCGAAGCCTGGTTCGGGGCAGCAGCGCTGGTCGTTGACGCTGGAGCCGCCGCAGGCCGTGCCGCTACGGGTCGCGCGCCTGCTAGAAAACAAAGTGGCGCTGGTCACGGGAGCTAGCCGCGGCATCGGGGAAGCGATAGCCCTAATGCTGGCGCGCAGCGGTGCGCGCGTTGCGATCAACTTTCGGGAAAGCGAGCGCCGTGCCGGCGAGCTCAAGGCATTGATCGAGGCAGAAGGCGGGACGGCGATCACGGTGCAGGCGGATGTTACCCGCGCCGAGGAGGTGGGTCGCCTGGTGGACGAGGTGCGGCGCAGCCTGGGACCTGTCGACGTGTTGGTCGCCAATGCTTCCATCAGCTTCAAGAAGCGTGCGTTCGTCGACTACGACTTCAGCGACCTGGAGCAGAAGGTGAGCTCGGAGCTGAAGGCCGTGTTCTACCCGTGCCAGGCGGTGGTGCCCGACATGTTGGAACGCCAGAGTGGTAGCATCATTGCCATCTCCAGCACGCTTTCCAAGCATGCCAATGGCGGCTTCGTCGCCCAGAGCAGCGCCAAGGCTGCGCTCGACTCGTTCGTGCGGTCGCTGGCAGTGGAGCTCGGTCCCGAGGGGATTCGGGTCAACACCGTGGCCCCGGGCGTGACGCTCACCGACGCAGCCGCCAACATGCCGCAGGCGCACAAAGCCATGACGGCCGCCCAAACACCGCTACGGCGCAACGGGACAGCCGACGACATGGCTGGGACCGTCCTGTACTTGGCGAGCGATCTGTCCCGCTTCATGACGGGCTGCTACCTGCCTGTCGACGGTGGGATCACCATGCTCTGAAGTGAGCTAGTCATGGTCCATCGACTTCTCGTCCTCGATAACTACGATTCGTTCACCTTCAACTTGGTGCAGATGTTTCGGCACTACGATCTCGAGATCAGCGTCGTGCGCTCCGACAAGATCGACGTCGAAGAGGTGCGACAGCAAGGTCCAGATTACATCGTGGTGAGTCCGGGTCCCAAGGCGCCCGCGAGCGCCGGCATTTCGGTCCAGCTCATACAGACCCTGCATCGCGTCATGCCCATCCTAGGAGTCTGCCTGGGCATGCAGTGCATCAACGAGGCCTTCGGTGGTGCTACCGTGCGGGCGCCGCTTCCCGTTCACGGCAAAACCAGCCGCGTCACTCACAGCGGCACCGGCTTGTTCAGTCAGGTGCCAAGCCCCTTCCAGGTCGCTCGCTATCATTCACTGGCAGTTTCCGGGCTGAGTCCTGAGCTGGAGGTCAGCGCCACTTCGGACGACGGGGTGGTGATGGCGATCCAGCACAAGAGCAGTCAGCTGTCGGGGGTCCAGTTCCACCCTGAAAGCTTCCTTACCGAACATGGCTTCAAGCTGATCGAAAACTTTCTGGCGAGTGGAGTGAAAGGAATGGGTCGACGATGACGCTGCGTGAACTCGAACGTCTGCCTCCCCCGCAGCTCGAGGGGATCAGGAAGATCCAGCGTGAGCGCTGTGTGTTGCGTGAGTCATTTCTGGATACAGTACGCCGCTTTGCACATCTGTCCGGCACCGTCGCTTTGATGAGCGGCGGCGACCACGACTGTGCGCGCTACCACATCCTGGGGGTGTTCCCGTGGCTCTCGCTGCGCGCCAAGTCGAAGGCGCTCGAAGTCACCAAGCAAGTAGGCGGTGAGACTCGGCGCTTTCACCAAGATCCTTTCGACCTGCTCGAGCAATTGCTCGACCAGTACGCCTGCGCGTCGGTCGACGCAAACGTCCCGCTGCAAGCAGGGCTGCTCGGATACCTGGCCTACGATTTGAAAGACTGCTTGGAGCAGCTGCCGCGGACGAGCCTGGACGACCTCGGACTGCCTGATCTGTACATGGTGGCGCCCGGCCTGTTGTTGGTGCAGGAAAAGCAGACCGGGGAGTCCACGCTGTTCGTGCCCGAGTTTCATGGCGAGGCTTCAGGTGCGGGGCTCAAGAGGCTCGGGCGTTTCGAGGCCGCGTTGAATCAGCCGCCGCCGACTTGGCGCAAGCGCCCCGCGAAAGCGGCCTTTTCTTCCGGCTTCAGCCGCTCCGAGTACATGCAGGCGGTGGAATCGATCAGAAGATACATTGCCCAGGGCGACGTATACCAGGTGAACATGTCGCAGCGCTTCGCCGGAGAGTTTGCGGGAGATCCGTTCGAGCTCTACGCGGAGATGTACCAAGCGAACCCGGCAGCGTTCTTCTCGTACATCAATGCCGGCGATCATCAGGTGGTGTCGACGTCGCCGGAACGTTTCATCCGTTTAGAGGACGGTCTCGTGGAAACGCGGCCTATCAAGGGCACGCGTCCACGGGGTGCGTCGGTCGACGAGGACAGCCGGCTGCGTGAAGAACTCGAAGGCAGCAGGAAAGACGACGCCGAGCTGTCGATGATCGTCGATCTGCTACGCAACGACATCGGCAAGGTCTGCCGCGCGGGCTCCGTGCGCGTTTCTGCCCACAAACGGGTGGAAGGCTACAAGAACGTCTACCATCTGGTTTCGGTGGTGGAGGGCACTCTCGACGAAGGCCGAAGCGCGGTCGACCTGATTCGCGCCACATTCCCCGGGGGCTCGATCACCGGCTGTCCGAAAATCCGCTCGATGGAGGTCATCGACGAGCTCGAACCGGTGCGGCGACACGTGTACACGGGGTCGATCGGGTACCTCAGTTTCCACGGTAGCCTCGATCTGTCCATCGCGATCCGCACGGCGACGATCAGCCGCGGTCAGCTGGTGTTCTCGGTAGGTGGCGGCATTACCTACGACTCCGACCCCAGCTTGGAATACGAGGAGACTCTGCACAAGGGCCGCACGCTGATGAAAGCGCTCGGCGCAATCGAAGCAGGGGCGGCGCCGGCAGCGAACGTGACCAGCGTCGCCAAAGTGTCTGAGGCGATCGCCTGGCAAGATGGGCGCTTCGCAGCGCTCGAGCGACTTTCGGTCCCAGTGATGAGTGAGGGGTTCCAGTACGGTTACGGCTTCTTCGAAACGCTGCGCGTCGAGCGCGGGCGACCGATTCTGCTCGAGGCCCATGTCGAGCGTTTCGCGCGAGCCTGGCGGCGCTACTTCGTGGCGCAGCCGCCGGAGGTCGGCTGGCACGACGTGATTGCCCATCTGATTGCCGCCAATGGACTCCAAGGCGAGCTCGCCGCCGTGAAGATCCTCGCGGCAGCGGGCACCGCTAGAGCTCCCCGCTTCGACGGCACGCTGCTCGTCACCGCGCGCGTGTACCAGCCGCCAGCCGCACTGACGGACGGTTTTGCCCTGCTGACGTATCCAGAGGTCCGTCACACGCCGCTGGCCGCGCACAAGACCATGAACTACATGTTTTACAAGCTGGCCGGCGACTGGGCGAAGCAGCAGGGGGCCGATGCTGCGTTGATCCTGAACGCAGACCAAACCGTGTCGGAGACCAACGCCGCCAACCTGTTCTGTGCTGTCCAGGGCACGCTGTACTGCCCCGCCTCGGCGCACGTGCTCCCCGGCGTCATGGCGGCTTCGGTGCGACAACTCTGGGCCCGTTGGGGTCAGCGCATCGAAGAGCGGCAACTCTCGCTAGCTGAGCTGAAGCGAGCCGATCAGGTGTTTTTGACCAATTCGCTGCTCGGTGCCGCCCCAGTGACGCAGATCGACGGTGAGCCGATTCCAACCAGCGGCGCGCTCTGCGATCGCATCAACCGGGCAGTATTCCCATGACGTCGGCTGTGCGGTGGGTGCCCGAGGCTCCGGGCGCGCGAGCAGCGTCAGCCGCTCAGGTGCTGGCTGCCCAGCAGGCCTGCTTTGCCAGCGGTCAGACCCGCTCGCCTGCCTTCCGGCGCGAGCAGCTGAGAGCGTTGCGGCGTCTGGTGACCGAGCAGCAAACGCTCTTGGCGCGAGCTCTGAAGGACGATCTCGGCAAGCCCGAGCACGAGATCGTGACCGGGGAGATCGGATTCGTGGTGAGCGAAATCACTCGCTTGCTGAAGGGCGTCGAGCGCTGGAGCCGCCCGCAGAAAGTGTCGACCCCGCTTTTGCTCTGGCCCGCGAAGAGTCGGATTCTGCGCGAGCCCTACGGACCTGTCCTGGTGATCGGTCCTTGGAACGTCCCGCTCGGGCTCGCGCTCACGCCCGCGCTCGGCGCGCTGGCGGCCGGTAACACGGTCGTGCTGAAACCCTCGGAGTACGCCCCGAATACCGCGCGCGTGCTCGAGCGCCTGGTGAATGACAACTTCGCGTCTGACTATTTCCATGTCGTCGGCGGCGACGCAAAGCTTGCCTCGGAGCTCTCGTTGCTGCCGTTCTCGTACTTGTTCTTTACCGGCGGTCCCCACGCCGGGCGCCAAGTCTACCAGGCGGCGGCCAAGCACCTATGTCCGGTCACGTTGGAGCTCGGCGGTAAGAACCCTTGCATCGTGCGCGAGGACGCCAACGTTACGGTCGCCGCTCGGCGCATCACGTTCGGTAAATTCGGGAACGCGGGTCAAACCTGCGTAGCTCCGGACACCGTCTTCGTGCCTACGAGCCTCAAGGCGCCGCTGATCGCCGCCTTGGGCATGGCTATCGACGCTTTCTACGGTGCAGATCCGCGCAGCTCTGCGGCTTACGGGCGCATCGTGAACGCGCGACACTTCGCGCGGCTCAGGGGATTGCTGGAGGGGGCCAAGGTTTGCAAGGGGGGCGAGGCAGACGCCTCGGAGCTCTATCTCGCTCCCACACTGGTGGACGGCGTGAGCGAGGGATCTCCGCTCGGCGACGAAGAAATCTTCGGTCCCATCTTGCCGATCGTCGGGTACGACAACGAGGCTCAGCTGAGCCAGTACCTCTCGCGGATGCCCAAGCCGCTCGCGCTCTACGTCTTCACCGAAGATCGGCGAGCCGCCGCCATCTGGCGCGTCCGCCATCCTTCCGGAGCGCTGGGACTGAACGACGCGGGCTCGCACGTGATGAATCCAGATCTCCCGTTCGGCGGCCTCGGCACTAGCGGCCTCGGCAGCGCTCGGGCCGACGAGACTTGGCGCACCTTCACCCGACCCCTGGCGGTGCTCGAACGTTCCACGCGGGTGGATCTCGAGCTGCGCTATCCGCCCTACTCGCCCCGAGCGCTGGCGGCCATGCGCAGGATGCTCGACCCGCGCGAAGACTGAGCGCGCGCGACGCGCCCCTGGTTCGAGGTGATGATGACGGAGTCGACGCATACTCAGAAATGGTGGGTGATGACTGCGGTCGCCGTCGGCATCTTCTTGTCCACGATCGACGGAAGCATCGTCAACCTGGCGCTCCCCCGGCTGGCGCGTGAGTTGGGCGCAGGCTTCGCTGCCGTGCAGTGGGTGGTGCTGACGTACTCGTTTACGGTCGTGTCATTGATGCTGATCGCAGCGCGCCTCGGGGACCGCTACGGAAAGAAGCGCGTATACCTGGCGGGGTTCGCGGTGTTCACGCTGGGGTCGCTCGCGTGCGCCCTGTCGTCCAGCATCGGCGCTTTGCTGGCGGGGCGCGTGGTGCAGTCCGTCGGGGGTTCCGCGCTCGTGGCGTTGGGGGCAGCCATCGTGAGCGAGGCGTTTCCTCCCACCGAGCGCGGGCGGGCCATGGGGCTCGTCGGGGCGATTGTTTCCGTCGGGCTGGTGTCGGGGCCGAGCCTGGGGGGCGTCATCCTCGAAGCACTGCCGTGGCAAGCCATCTTCGTGGTCAACCTGCCGTTGGGTGTGCTCGGCGCCGCGCTGACGCTGCGTTGCGTCCCGAGTAGCCTGCCCGTTCGGGGCCAACCGTTCGACTGGTGGGGCGCCCTGTCGTTGGTCGGCACGCTCTTGAGTCTTCTGCTCGCCGTCACGCTGGGGCCCCGGACAGCGGAGCCCGCGCGCGTGGTCGTGGTGGCTCTGCTCGTCTCGCTCTTAGGGGGGGTCGCCTTCGTGAAGGCCGAGCGGGCGGCACGCTTTCCCATCGTAGAGCTGGCGCTGTTCTCGCGCTCGGAGCTCAGTGTCAGCGTGCTCACGGGGTGGATGGGCTTCGTTGCAAGCTCGGGCTTGGTGCTGCTGGTTCCCTTCTTCCTGCAAGATCTGCAAGGTCGCCCTCCCGCAGCGGCGGGGCTGCTCATGGCGGTGCCGCCGCTGGTGATGGGGCTCACGTCTCCGCTCGCGGGGTGGCTTTCGGACCGCGTGGGCACGCGCCCCCTCGCCACGCTGGGGCTGGGCGTGCTCATGGTGGGCTACCTGTTGGTAGGTGGCTTGCGGCTCGACACGCCCACCTGGGAGTATCTCTTGCGCATCGCCTGCGTGGGGCTGGGCATGGGGCTGTTTCAGTCCCCGAACAACAGCGCCATCCTGGGAGCCGTCCCGCGGCAGCAACTGGGGACTGCCTCTGCACTCTTGTCGCTGTCGCGGCTCTTGGGACAGGCGACCGGAGTAGCCTTGGTGGGGGCGGCTTGGGCAGCGCTCACGCGCTTTCTGGACCCGACCGAAGCATCCGACGCCATGCTGGCTCCGCTCGAGGTTCAGCGTCACGCGCTCGCCTGGACTGCGCGTGGACTTGCGCTGTTTTTGGCGGGGGGCGTGCTCTTGGCCCTGTTGCATTGGCGCCGCGAGCGCCTGGCTCCGGCATGAATAGCTCCGGCATGCATGGCTCCCGTATGAATATCAACGAAGCGACCGAAGCATGAGCGAAGCGACCCGTGCACCGCACGCCCTCACGGGCATCGCCCCCGGGCCTTGGTTCCAGCTGCTGCTACAGGCTGGGGACCTCGATCGGCACACCCTGGCAGACATCGCCAAGATTTCGCTGCGCAGCTTGCAAGGGGTCCCGCTGGCGTTGCGCGAAGCGCGGCTCACCCGCGGGCGGCTACGCGAGCACCGCGTCGACCCGCGCCCGCTGTTCATCGTCGGGCACTTTCGCAGCGGCACGACGTTGCTCCACGACCTGCTCGGGCACGATCCGACATTCGTCTACCCGACCACCTTTCAGGTGTTCTTCCCGCGGGTCTTCCTCACTGCCCAGCAGCTGCTGTTACCGGCGTTCGAACGCAGCTTGCCGCCTCACCGCTACGGCGACCACGTGCCCCTCACGGTCCACGGTCCGCACGAGGACGAGTTCGCCCTCGGACAGCTGTCGCCGCTGGGCTTCTATCACGCCCTCTACTTCCCGACGCGCGCCCGTGAGCACTTCGAGCGCAGCGCCTTCCTCGACGCCGAGTCGGACCGCGCGCTGTGGCAGCGGCTTTACACGCGTTTTCTCGCGAAGGTCAGCCTCGAGGGGCGCGGGCGCCCGCTGCTCATCAAGAATCCCGCGCACACCGGTCGCATCCGCTTGCTCCTCGAGCTGTTCCCTGAAGCCCGTTTCATTCACATCTACCGCAACCCGCTTGCGGTGTACCTCTCCAGTGCGAGCTTCTTCCGGCGCTTCGTCGACACGTACGCGTTCCAGCGCACCAGCGACGGTGAGCTCCGGGAGCTGGTCCTCTACGTCTACCAGCGCCTGATGAGTCGGCTCTTCGAGGATGTCGCTCGCATCCCGCACGGCCAGCTCGCGCATGTTTGCTACGAAGAGCTGGTGGCCGACCCAGCTAGCTCCGTCGAGCGCACGTATCGCGCGTTGGGCCTCGAGGTGCCACAAGCGCTGCGCGACGCCAGCATCCAAGTTGCGCGCGCTCAGAGCGGGTTCAAGACCAACACGCATTTGCTCGATGCCCGCTCCCGCCACGTGGTTCGCGAGCGCTGGGCCTTCGCTTTCGAGCGCCTGGGCTACGATCCGGAGGCCCCGCACGAGTCGGGTCCTGTGAGCTTTATGTGAATCCACTTGCTCCCTCGAGTTCGTTCTGAACAGCCGGGAGCTCGGGCGCTAACGCTCGCGTTGTCGGGGCGGGCGAGGGGGCGGCGGCGGGGCGGTGCGCCCGTCTTCTGGCCAGGAGTGTCGAGGATAGCGACGCATCAGTTGCCGTCGCAGCTCGGGGTAGTGCGTTTGCCAGAAGCTCGGAAGATCGCGGGTTACCTGGACGGCGCGCTGGTTCGGTGCCAGCAGGTGCAAGAGCAACGGCACGCGACCGCGACAGATCGTGGGCGTCTCGCTCATCGAGAAGAAGTCTTGCAAGCGCGAGGCGACGTAGGGGTCGCCCGTATCGGAGTAGTGGACGCGGAGGCGGCGCCCGCCGGGTAACATCAAGAATTCGGGTACGTCCTGCTCGAGCGTCTTGAGGGTCTCCGCGGGTACCAGATCCCACAGGGCGCTCTCGAGCCCGCTCGCGCGCAGCTCCGCCAGCGAGACGGCGCTCTGGCACGCCTGGCGCAGCACGTCGGCGAGGGACACGCTCGCTGTCTCCGCGCCGCCCCGCCCGGGGGACAGGCGCTCACGTGTACCCATCCGGGCCAGTACTTGCTCCACACGCCCTTCGGCGTCGAAGGCGTGCAGCCCCTTGCTGGAGGCTGCGCGAAACAAGAGCTCCGCGGCCGCTTCGCTCGGGGAAGCGACGCCGCGGGTCTCGTCCAGAGTGACGCGGCCAAAGCGGATGCGCGACACCCGTTCGACTCTTTCGCTCTGCGCGTTGTACTCGAGCTCCTCGCTGTCTTCGAGGCGATCGAAGTACAGATCGAAGAGCCATTGTTCGTCGACGCGGCTCGCTACTCGGACTACGGTCTTGCCGCGTTGGCGCTGCTCGGCGTGGTCGCTGGCATCGACCGCCACCAGCAGGGGCACGCGATGGACGGTACTCTCGGTGCCGAGCTCGGCGATTCTGCCGTTGGCGAGCAAGAGTGCGCGGCTCGGGGGGGTGCGCTGTGCGAGGCGGTCGATGAAACCGGTCATGGTCGCGATCAGCAAGCGCTGGTCGCGTTCGTGGATGTCGTCAGGCAGGGCCGTTCGATCGCGGGCGATCCGCGTAAGCTTGTTGCCCGTGGTACTGACCAACTTGAGCGTGCGCCCTTCGAGTTCGAGGTGACGCAGCGTGGTCGGATCGAAATCGTTCGCCCGAGCCTCGAGATACAGCTCCAAGAGCTCGAGCACGTCCGAGTCCGAATCGCTGTCGTGCACTGGACCCGGGCCCATGATGTTCCGTCTTTGGCTGCGGATGTCGCGCTCGCCGAGCAGGGCCGCGATCAGGCACGCTTCTTCCGCCACCCCGCGCGCTTCGCCCTCGACGATGACCCGAGCCAGACGGGGGTGGACGGGGAATGCGAGCAAGCGCCTACCGGTGGGGGTGAGCGCGCCGCTCGGGTCGGTGGCCCCGAGATCTCTGAGCAAGCCCTCGGCGGCCGCGAGGGCGGTGGGTTTCGGTGGCGTGAGCCAGGGGAGCTGGCTGACGTCGCCGAGCGCGGCTGTCTTCAGGAGTAGCAGCGACTCGGCCAAGTCGAGCCGTTCGATCTCGGGGGTTTCGCTCTTCGCGCGCGCGTCGAAGTCGCCTTTCGTATAGAGCCGCACGACTTGCCCGTCGCTGGTGCGGCCGGCCCGTCCCGCGCGCTGCAGTGCTGACGCCTGACTGATCTTGTGAATCCCGAGTCGGTCCATGCCGGACCATGCGTCGTGGATCAGAATGCGCGCGGTACCGGAATCGACGACGCCGGTGACGTTGTCGATGGTGACCGACGATTCGGCGACGTTGGTGGCGAGCACGACCTTGCGCAAGCGGTGGCGGCGGACGGCCAGCGTCTGCTCTTTCAAGGGCAGGTCCCCGTGGAGCGGGGTCACGAGCAGGCCGTGCTCTTGTTCGACGCCGGCGAGCGCTTGCTTGCAAAGGCGGATCTCGCGGGCGCCGGCCAAAAATACCAAGAGGTCGCCGGACGTTTGGCTCAAAAGCTGCCGGACCGCGCTCGCCACCTGTTTCTCGAGCGGTCGTTCGTCGGGGCGCGGCGCATGCGTGACCTGCACGCTGTAACTCCTGCCGGCGCTCTGGATGCGAGGGCAGTCGCCGAGGTAGTGGGCGACTTCGGCAGCGTCGAGCGTCGCGCTCATTACCAGCAGTTTGAGCGCTGAACCCGAGTCTTGCAGTCGCTTCAAGAGCGCCAGGCTCAGGTCGGATGGCAGACGGCGTTCGTGGAATTCGTCGAGGACGACGACGCTGACGTCGCCGAGACCAGGGTCCGTGACGAGGCGCTTCAGCAAAACGCCATCCGTGACGTAGAGGACGCGGGTGTCGGGGCCAGCCACCTGCTCGAGCCGCACGCTGTAACCGATCGTTTGGCCGAGCCTTTCGCCGAGCTCGCTGGCAACGCGTTCTGCGGCGAGTTTCGCTGCAATGCGGCGCGGTTCGCTGACGAGGACCTTGCCCGAGCCGTGCCCCTGGACTTTGCCCCAACGCTCGGCCAAAAACCACGGGACGCGTGTGGTCTTGCCTGCTCCTGGGGGGGCCTCCAGCACCAGGCGCGGCGTCCGTTCGAGGGTTTCGCCGATTTGATGCAGGACTTCGTCGATCGGAAGAGAATCCATCTTGGTGTGCCCGTCCGATCTACTATCCTCGAGCGGTTCAGGCAAAACCGCATGGCACATCGACGGCTGGCGCTCTTCGACATGGATCGTACCTTGGTGCGCAAAGACACCGCCACGCTGCTCACGCGCTATCGCCGCGAAACCGGCCAAGCCGAGCTGATGGACACGCTGCGCGTGGGCTATTGGGTGCTGCAGTACGGGCTCGGCATCGCGGACGCCGAAGGCATCGCAAAAAAGGTGCTGAAAGGCTACCGGGGCGTGCCAGAAACGCAGCTCTTCGCCGACGGATTGGCTTGCTTCGACGCCTACGTCTACGAGCACATTTCGGAGCACGCCCGCCGGGCCGTGCGCATGCACCAGGGCGCGGGCGATTTCGTAGCGATCGTGACCAGTGCCACGCGTTACACCACCGAACCCGTCGCTCGCGAGCTTGGTGTCGAGTGTTTCGCCTGTTCCGAGCTCGAGGTCGATGGAGAAGGCTGCCTGACCGGGCGACACCTGACGCCGCTGTGCTACGGCCGGGGCAAGCTCGAACGCGTGCAGAAGGTACTGGAGGTGAGTGGCACCAGCCTCGACAACGCGGTTTTCTATTCGGACAGTGTCACGGATCTACCGCTGCTCGAAAAGGTGGGCACGCCGATCGTAGTGAACCCCGACTTCCGCCTGCGGCGAATCGCGCGTCAGCGGGCGTGGCGCGTCGAATCCTGGTGAACAGCGTGAAAGGATCCTAGCGCCGCCGGAGCACCCAGCTGAGCTTTGCCAGGTTGGTCACCACGGCCGGGACACGCCGGACGAGGTTGATGCTCGGCGGGCGTTTCTCGCGGATGCGCGTGGGGACCTCGACGATCCGCAGCGCGGCTCGCTCGCTGCGGATCACGAGTTCGCTCGCGAAGACGTCGCGGTCGACCTGGCATGCCCGCACCACCGGCAACACCGCCTCGCGCCGGAAGGCCTTCAGGCCGTGGGTATCGGTACCGCGGAATCCAACCAGGATGCCCAGCGTGCCAGTGTACGCGAGGCTCAGCCAATGGCGCAGCCAAGGCCGATCGTCCTTGGCGCCGCCCGCGAGTTTCGACCCGACCACGAAGTCCGCCTGGTCACGCCTGAGCAGGTCGAGGGCGCGCGCGTAGAACTCCGTGTCTCCGATGTCGATCTCGTCGCACACCGCATATCGGCCGCGGGCGGCTTCCAGGCCTTGGCGCAGTGCCTTGCCATAGTTGGGAGCAGAAAGCGTTACCGAACGGAGCTCCGGCCATTCTCTCGCAAGCTCCAGCACCCGCTCCAAGGTGCGATCGGTCGAGCCGTTCTCGGCGAGGATGATCTCGTAGCTGAGGTTCAGCGTAGCCAGCCTTTCGCGGAGCTCGGCCAGGGCCGGCCTCAGCAACGCCTCTTCGTTGTAGACTGGAATGACTATCGAAACTTCGGGTGCGCTCGAGCTCACGTGGGGCGGCTCATATCACCGGTCAGCCGTGGCGGCTAGCTCGCGCACGGCGCGGCGGCCGCTCTCGAGGGCATCCTCCATGGAGGAATAGGTCCACTCCCCGTAGCGACCACTGCTCTCGACCCCGTGCTCGGTCAAGAACTCATGCGCGAGCTTGGTGGCCTCGGCGTGCTGGTGGTCGAAGATCACGTATGCGTGATCGATACGGCGGAGCCGCGCGAAGGCCACGTCACTCGCGCCGCCGATGACGCCGAGCTCGACGAGTCCGCGAATCACGCGCGGCAAGAGGGCGTCCAGCTCGGGCCGAGTTCGCTCGGCCAGCTCGACATACAGACTCGCTGCGCGCGCGGGCGCCATCTGCTCCGAAAAGTTGCTGTAGCAGCCGACGCGGTAGAAGGGGTAGCGTTCCTCGGGGACGTAGACCCAGTGCCAGTCTTGGCGGGCGGGCACCGAGAGCGCGATGTCGACGTAGTACAGGTGGGTGCAGCGTAGCGCACGCTGTGCGCGGGCGACCGCTTCGGGCACGGGCCCGCACAGCTCGAGCAGCTTGTCGAGCGGGATGCTGCTCACGAGTCGATCGTAGCCGACGCGCTCATGCTCGAAGAGCAACTGCTTCGCGCCGAGCTCCACCCGGAGCGGGGCGACGTTCAGCTCGAGGTGCGCGAGTTCGCGAGCGAGCGCGCGCGTGAGCTGCCCGATGCCGTGGCTGGGGTAGACGAACTCTTGGTTGTAGCCGAGAGCCCTCCGAGGCTTCCCGACGGCTCCTGCGATTACGTCTTCGAGCGTCGGTCGAGGCACGAAGCGCTCACACCATGCGCTCGTGATCTCGCGCGCCGGCACACCCCAGAGCCGACTGTTGTAGGGGAGCATGAAGTGCCGGCTGATTCCTGTGCCGAAATGCCGCTGGCAGTACTCTTCGAAGTTCGTGGGTGGCGCCGCGTGCGTTTCGCGTGACGCATGCACGAAGCCGAGCACGCACTCGTACGCCACCTCGCTCGGCAGTCCGAACGTGTTCGCCTGGAACGGATAATCCGTGTACACTCCGTTCGACCAGATCTTGCTTCTGCGCTGGATCACGCTGAAGTCGTCGCCGAGCCAGCCGAGCACTTCATCCCGCAGGGCTGGGTCGCCGAGGTGCAGCAGGTGACCGGTGCGATCGAAGCGATAGCCAGTCTCTTCGCTGGTCCGCGCCAGACCTCCTGGCTCGCTCTCGCGTTCGAAGAGCCGATAGCCGATGCCGGCGCGCTGGCAGGCGAGCGCCGCGCTGAGTCCGGTCAGACCCGCACCCAAAATCGCAACCGGCACGTTCGACGTTGGGGTCACGACGGAGCCTGTGTCAATGAGCGGCTCGCCAGTCGATCCCACTGCCCACGTCGACCACCAGTGGCACGCTGAGTGGGAAAGCCTGCTCCATTCGGTTTTTGATGCCGGCCATCGCTTCGGCGACTTCGGCTTTGGGAACCTCGAACACGAGCTCGTCGTGCACGGTCAGCACCATGCGTGCACCAGGAGTGACCGGGTCTTTCAGCGCCAGCATGGCAAGCTTCAGGATGTCCGCCGCCGTGCCCTGGATGGGCATGTTCATGGCGATCCGTTCGGCAGCGAAGCGCCTGGCGCGGTTGCCGCTGCGGATGTCCGGCAGCATGCGACGGCGGCCAAGCACGCTTCTCACCGCTTCACCCGCACGAGCTTGTTCCAGCGTGTGTTGCATGAATTGCTGAACGCCGCGGTAGCGCCGGAAGTACGCTGCGATGAAGTTGCCGGCTTCCACGCGCGGAATTCCGAGCGCCTTGGCGAGACCGCTCTCACCTTGGCCATAGATCACGCCGAAGTTGACCGCCTTCGCACGGGTTCGGTGTTCCCGGGTCACCGCGTCCGCACTGAGGTCGAAGATCTCCATCGCCGTGCGCGTGTGAATGTCCTGGCCCGTCTGGAACGCTTCGAGCAGAAGCGGATCACCCGAGAGGTGCGCGAGTACCCTGAGCTCGATCTGTGAGTAATCGGCACTGACCAGCAGCTGCCCCTCGGGCGCCACGAAAGCACTACGGATTTCGCGGCCGAGCTCGGTACGGATCGGGATGTTCTGCAGGTTGGGGTCGGTCGACGACAGGCGACCGGTGGCGGCGGTCGTCTGGCCCCAGGTGGAGTGGATGCGTCCACTCGTCTTGTCGACCAGGTGCGGCAGCGCGTCGATGTACGTGCCCTTCAGCTTCGACAATTGCCGGTGCTCGAGGATAGCCCGTGGCAACTCGTGCTGGTCGCTCAGCGCTTCGAGCGTCGCGGCGTCGGTCGAACGCGAGGTCTTGGTGCGCTTGAGCGGTCGTAGCCCGAGCTCGTCGAACAGCAGCGTCTCGAGCTGGCGCGGGGAGTTTACGTTGAACTCGCGCCCGGCGATGCGAATGGCCTCTCGTTCCAGCCGCTCGATCTCGAGCGCACAGCGTGCGCCGAGCTCAGCGAGCCGGCCGACGTCGACGAGTACCCCCGCGAGCTCCATGCCGGTGAGCACGTCTGCCAGCGGCAACTCGACCTCGTGGTAGAGCTTCGAGAGGCCGACCTCGGCGATCTGTTCGTCGAGCAGCGGCAGCAGGCGCTGCACCGCATCGATGCGCCGCCCGGCGAAGGGGACGGCGTCTTCCAGCGTAACTTCGTCGAAATGGGACTGTTTGCCGCGGCCGCGCTTGGTGACGCTGTCGTAGCTCAGGAGATCGGCGGAAAGCTGACCTTTGGTCAGCGCTTCGAGCGCGTGGTTTGCCTCCGGATCGATCAGGTAACTGGCGATGGCCGTGTCTCCGTCGAACCCGGCGAACTCGTGAAAGCCATTGTGTTCCAAGAGCACGCGCGTGCGCTTCAGGTCGTGGCCCCCTTTGACGATGCTCGGGTCGGCGAACACCGGAGTCAGGAGCTCGCGCAAGCGTGCCGCATCGAGCTGCGGCGGAGCACCCAAATAACGATGGGCGAGGGGGACATAAGCGCCGGTCCCCGGCGCGGCGGAGAGCGCGAGGCCAATCAGGGTGCGGTGCTCCGCGGGTGACGGTGTGTACGCTTCGATCGCCAGCCGACCCTGCTGGCGCGCGGCGGCCACGATGTCTTGGATGGCAAGGGCGGTGTTGGCGAGCGACAGCGTCGTCTCGGTCATGGTCAGGGCCGGACGACTCGGCGCCTGCGGCTGCTTTTCGACCGCTTCGAGTTCGAGTGCTTGGAGTTGCCGCGTGAAGCCGAGTTCGCGGTAGAGCTTGGTCAAGTGCGCGACATCGCGCGGCTGAATCGCCAGGGCGCCGAGGTCGAGTGTCAGGTCGCAGTCGTCCTTCAGCGTCACCAGCTGTTGGCTCAGCTTGGCTTGCACCTGGTGCTCCGCGAGGGTTTCTTTCAGCTTCTTGCGCTTGATGTCGCCCAAGTGCTCGTAGATGCCCTCGATCGAAGCGTAGGCGACCAGCAGCTCTTTGGCGGTCTTGGGGCCGACCGACGGTACCCCGGGAATGTTGTCCGACGAGTCCCCCATCAGAGCCAGCAGATCGCGCACTTGGTCGATGCGCACCCCGAATCGGTCTTCGACCTCGGGCGGGCCGAACACCTTGTCGCGCATCGTGTCGTAGAGCACGACGTCGTCGCTCACGAGCTGCATCAGGTCTTTGTCCGCCCCCACGATCACGACCTTGAGACCGATGGGTTTGGCTTGCTTGACGACGGTGGCAATCAGGTCGTCTGCTTCGACGCCGTTCTGCTTGAACACCGCGAGTCGATAGGCCTGGACGATCTCCTCGCAGCGTTCGAGCTGCTGGCGCAGATCGGGAGGCGAAGGCGGGCGATTGGCTTTGTAGCCGTCGTAGAGGGCCTTGCGAAACGTTTCGCGGCCCGAGTCCATGGCGATCGCCAACAGTTGCGGCTGGCGTTCGCGGATCAGGCGCTCGAGCATGTTGACCACGCCGTGAACCGCGTGCGTTGGTTCACCGCTCGGAGACCGGAGTTCGGCGATCGCGTGGTACGCCCGCAGCACGTAGCTGGACAGGTCGATCAGGTATAAGACGTGCGCCGAGCCTGGGGGCGCCAGCTGCGTGCCCATGTCCCCAGGCGTGTAGCAGGCCCGCTGGGGCTGCCCTAGCGAGATCTGCGTCCGAAAGACCCTTTTTGAGGCAGGTTGACCCTTTTTGAGCCGCGCGACCTGTTTTGAGGTACGGTTGTGCCGCCATCAGGTGCGACATCAAGCTCCAACGGGAGCTCGCCTAGTCGCCCCGTTTGGCAGCCGGAGTGGTAGCAACGTGCGCTCGAGCGTTAATGCGTGCGCAACTCGGCCGAGCCGGGCCGCCAGCGCTCGGGCGCGGCTGCGTCGAAGCGGTAACGAGGCGAAGCCTGGGTAATTCTGGAGATGTGTGGCCCTTCGCTCCCGCGCCAGGCGCGATGCCCAAGCGTGCGTTGCCCGAGGAATCGCGCTTGGCATGAAACGCGAGGTGAAACCTGGTGCCCGAACGGGGAGATTTCCTGGTAACCTGCGTAAGTTGCCGCTAGGCTTAAGCGTTCGTGGTCAGCGGAGCTGCTGGATGGGCGAAGAACAGATACCGAAGGAGCTAGTAGCAGGCAAGTACCGCCTCACGCGGCTGCTCGGGCGCGGTGGCATGGGCTCGGTCTGGGAAGGCGTCCACAACACGCTGGGTACGCGCGTTGCTTGCAAGTTCATCGAGGCTGAATACGCCGACAGCGACGAAGCGCGCAGCCGTTTCGAGAACGAGGCGCGTGCCGCGGCATCGCTCCGCAGCAAGCACGTGGTCGAGGTGTACGACCACGGGGTCACCAACGATGGTCGGCCCTACATCGTGATGGAGTTCTTGCAGGGCGAGCCCCTCGACAAGCGGCTCGAGCGCAGCGGTCGGCTCACGCTCCCCGAAGCCGCCTCGGTCATCGCGCACGTGGCGCGCGCTCTCGCAAAGGCGCACGGGGCCGGCATCGTGCACCGTGACCTGAAACCCGAAAACATCTTCCTGGTGTGGGACGATGAAGATTCGGAAGACATCGCCAAGGTCGTCGACTTCGGTATCGCGAAGTTCACGGACAAGTCCCAGGGCATCTCGTCGTCGACCCGCACCGGTTCGGTGCTTGGCACGCCCTACTACATGAGTCCCGAGCAAGCGCGCGGCCTGCGCACGGTCGACTACCGTTCCGATTTGTGGTCGCTCGGGGTCATCACGTTTCGTTGTGTGACCGGGCGCTTGCCGTTCGAGGGCGAAGCGCTCGGCGATCTCTTGGTCAAGCTGTGCACCTCACCCATCCCAATCCCGTCGCAGTTCTTGCCGGGCCTGCCGCCTGCTTTCGATGCCTGGATGGCGCGCTCGTTGTCGCGCGATCCGGACGGTCGCTTCGCGGATGCCCGCACCATGGCGCTGGCGTTGACGCAGGTCGCGGGTGGGGCCGCCGGGTTCGCTCCGCTCGCTGACTCGGGTGCTCACGGGCACGTGCCGAGTGGCGTGTTTACGCCGCAGCCGCATTCGCACGGCGGCACGCCGCAGCCGCATTCGCACGGCGGCACTCCCCAGCCACACATTGCTTCTCAGCCGCACCTTGCTGGCCACACTCCGCATCCCGGTATGTTGCACCCTAGCACGCCGCAGCCCGGCGTCGGGTCGATGACGCCTGCGCCCGGTATGCTGACGCCGGGCTTCGGAATCCACGCGTTGCAGGCCGCCG
>Ga0315910_10000882_pt1 | contig 28422 bp, 22 predicted proteins | sample EdamamesoilMG_FD_204470 | JGI IMG/M metagenome (GOLD analysis project Ga0315910, IMG submission 204470) | Garden soil microbial communities collected in Santa Monica, California, United States - Edamame soil | ecosystem: Environmental > Terrestrial > Soil > Garden | place: USA: California... | reverse complement strand
ACGGTGCGCCCGGTCTTGCGCGAGATTTCCTTCACCAGCGTGGCGCGCGCCAGGTGGTCGTCCGCGCTGCCGTGCGAAAAGTTCAGCCGGACCACGTCCACGCCGGAGCGCACCATGCGTTCGAGCATCGCGGGATCGGAAGACGCCGGTCCGAGCGTCGCGACGATTTTTGTGCTTCTGAGCATCCGGAATGTGCGTCGAGTGTAGCATTCCGGCGACGCGTTCATCGCGCGCCAGTTCGCCCGCCGGGCGGCCCTGCGCTGCGCACGCTCAGGCCCAGCAGCATGCCGAGGTTGCTCCAGGCCAGCGCCGCCAACGGCGGCTGCAGCAGGATCGGATTGAAGGCGCAGGTGACGAGCGCCGCCAGCGTCATCAGCGCGAGCGTGTGCGCGTAGCGGGCTTCGGGACGCTCGACGAGCCCCGGCCGCAGCAGGCGCTGCCAGGCGCGCACCGCGATGGCGAAGAAACCCGCGGCGCACAGGCTGGCGGCGAGCAGGCCGCCGTTGGCGAGCAGATCCAGCACGTCGCTGTGTGTGGGAAGGATGTTGCTGGCGACGCCAACATCGAACAGGGTGAATCTCTCGGCGGCCTCGCGCGCGAACCAGCTGCCGACCAGCGGCGAGTCGAGGAAGCGCGCCCAGGCCGCTTCGTAGGTATGCATCCGGAAGTTGACGTTGCCGCTCGGCAGGTCGGTGCTCAAAGAGTATGCGACCGCGACCGCGCCGGCTATCAGGAACGCGAGCGCGCCCCAGTACATCGCCGCGGCGCGGATGAACGGATCGCCGCGCGAGAGGCGGGGCAGCCATACGAACAGCGCGAGATAGGCGGCGCTGAGCGCGGCCACCAGGTACGAGGTGTACTTGTGCGAGAACCAGGCCAGCACCAGGAAGAAGGCGGCCGCGGCCCAGCGCAGCATCGCCGGCGCCCGGCCGGCAAAGAACAACGCCGCCATCGGGATCACCAGGAAAATCTGCTCGTGATAGACCTGCCGCACCCCGGCGAATGCGATCAGCAGCGCGCTCATCACCAGCGCCGCGGCGAGCAGGATCGCAAAGTAGCCGCGCAGCAGCGCGAGCGGCGCTGCGCACTGCACCACCATGGCGGCGGCGCAGAACATCATCACGACGTAGAGCCCGTAGTTCATGAAGGTGGTGCCGGCATCGAGCGCGAAGCGCGCATAGGCGCTGCCGCCGAACGCCAACAACGCGAACAGTGCGAGCGGCCAGGCCACTGCCAGCGGCGCGGCGAGCGGCCCAACGGGCGCCGCCGGTTCGGCTCGCGGCAGCGCCGGATGCAGCAGCAGCGCGAGCGCCGTCACCGGCAAGGCAACCAGCAGCGCCAGGTGCTTCACGATCGCGTGGCCCGCGAGCCCCAGCTCCAGCGGATCGGTGCTCACCAGCGCCGCGATCGCGATGGCGAGCAGGAAGAGGTAATCCGTCCAGAGCAACCCGGCCTGCGCCCTGCCGCCTGTGCGCGCCGCGCCCGCGATGGTGTGCTGCATCATGATCGCTGCATGGAATTCAGTGCCGCGCGCGCCGCGCGCGCCGCGCGCGCCGCCTCCGCCTCCGCATCGGTATCTTCGTGGTTCCCCTCGCGGGCGGTTTTGCGCAGGATGCGGTTGGCGCCGACGACGGTGCAGTACGAGGGCACGTCCCGCGTTACTACCGCATTGGCGCCGATCACCACGCCGCGCCCGATGCGGATCGCGCCCAGAACCTTGGCGCCGCAGCCGATGTAGACGTCGTCTTCGATCACCGGCGCGACATTTTCGCCCGGGTCCTTGCTGCCGATCGTCACCTGCTGCATCACCGTGACGCCGCTGCCGATGCGGGCCTTGGAATGGATGACGATGCCGTAGGGGTGCGGCATCATGATCGCCGATCGGACGCGGCAGTAGATGTCGCTGTTGAATAGCAGCCGCACCAATTTGCCAAACAGGGGCACCTTGTGCCGCGAGACGAACAGCAACACGCGCGCGCCCAGCGGATTGCCGGGAAACGCCGGCACATGGCGCCGCTCGATGCGGCCTGCCAGCCAGGCGAGGATCGCCTGCGTCGCATCGGCTGCCACCGTGGCCGGCCCGCGGCTCGCGTCGATGACTACCGCGTCTCCGACCCGCGCGGCAAGCGCGAGGTAGGCGCGCCGCTGCAACGCCGCCGCCTCCTCGCCCACTTCCTGCTTGCGCTCCCGCAGCACGGGCACCGGCGCATCCAGCACCACCCACAACCCGGGCCCGGGCACCAGCCAGGCAGCGGCGCGCGCGAGCTCCTCCGAGGCGCCGTATCGATAGCGCTTGGGGTCGGCCAGCAGGTCGTGAAAATAGCGGTCGAACGCCACCAGCCCGGAGCGGACCACGAACGGCTGCACCCGCAGCGCATAGCCCGCCAGGTAGTCGGCGACGAAGCAGGCGAGCTTGGCAACCGAGGCCAGAGCGCCGCGGGCAGGCAGCGCATACGGATCCGTAACGGGAGCCGCCGCTGCTGCGCCGGTTGCCAGCAGGCGCGGCCTCAGATGCAAGCTCATGGTGCGGCGGAACGCAGGCGCCAGGTCGGCCCGCACCCGCTCGATCAGGCTGCTCTTGCCGCTGCCGTCGGGTCCCATGAAGGCGACCGCCACGCCGGTCGGACGCAGAATCCGCCCGAGAGCGCGCCCTCCTTCGGCCAGCGCCTCCAGCGGCGAAAGCGCCACCGAGCGCCGCAGCGCACGCCGCAGCTGCGGCAACGCGGCCTGCACGCCGGCCCACTCGCCGAGCGTCGCGGCGTGCGAGATCAGGCCGTTGTCCGGCAACTCGGGCCAGAAGCGGACCAGGCGGCGCAGAGCACCGTCCGGGTCGGCCTGCCACTGGCGCGACAGGTAGGTTCCATGCACGTCGCTCAATTCCAGCTTGTCGATCTTCTTCGTCAGGTAGTAGATGAATTGCACGTCGGGCGCGGGCACCGGCAGAGGGTGATCGCGTGGCTGGCCGTGGAGATCCAGCGCGGGCCGGCGGCGCGCGAGCAACTCGTCGGCGCTCAGCAGCAGACGGCCCGCGCGGCGGTAGTCGCAGCAGAAGTCGGGCGCGAGATAGCGCAACCCGCCGACGCTGTCGCGCCAGGCGATCACGAAATAGCAGGCGCTGCGCTCGTGCCGGATCATCTGCACCAGCTGCAGGCCAAAATCGCGGCAGAACTGCCACAGCGTGGCCGGCATGTGCTCGAACTCCCGCGCCGTCACCGCCATGTCGATGTCGCTGGCGATCGCCTCGGGCACATGCTGCACGTCGCCGAGCACGCAAAATTCGATGTCGAGCTCGGTCAGCCGATCGAACAGCGCCTGGGCGACGTAGCCGCGCTCGTCCATGCTCAGCTCAGCAGCCGCGCGTAGTTTCCCAGCGCGTCCGCCGCCACCTTTTTCCAGTGCAGGCGCGCGAGCGCGTAGCGCCGGCCGCGCCGCCCCATGTCGGCCCAGTGCCTGCGGCGCCGCAGGAGCGTCATCAAGCCGCTCGCCACGCCGTCGACGGTCGGCGGCACGGATACGCCGCAGCCGCTCGCCATCACGTGGCGCGCCACGCCGGCGCGCTCGGAGACGAGCATCACGCGCTCGGCGAGCATCGCCTCCAGCGCGACCAGGCCGAAACCTTCGAACCGCGACGGCAGGCACAGCAGTTCGTAGCCGGCCAGGATGTCCGGCGGCGCGGTGCTGTAATCGGGACCAAGAAACGCCACGCGCTTGGACAGGCCGAGCGCGCGCACGCGCCGTTCGAGGCGCGCGCGGTCGCCCCAGTCCGGGCCGCGCAGCGTGAGCGTGAGCCGTGGTTCGACTCGATCCGCCACGCGCGCGAAGGCATCGATCAGCGTATCGAGGCCTTTGTTATAGGCATCGATGCGACCGAGGAATACGGCGCCTGGCGCCTCCAGCCGCCAGTGCGCGGCCGGCGCCGGCGAGTCCGCCACCCCGGTGGGCGATTCGATCACCGGCGTGCGGATGCCCAGGCGGCGCAGCGGTTCTTCATGCCGCTGGTCCAGCACCTGGATCGCGCATGCATCGCGCAGGTGCCGGCGTTCGAACAGGTACCAGTAGGGCCACTTCAGATGCGCGTTGCGGCGGAACATCCAGCGGTCGTAGGGATCCAGCGGACTCGCCACGTACGGGATGCCGAGCTGCCGCAGCGCACGCCCGAGCGCGTAGCACGACGGAGTGAAAATGCCGTACAACAGGCAAAGCCCCGGCCTGGCGCCCATCCGCTTGTCCAGGTATTGGGGCAGCTCCTGCGCCACGCGGAAGCTGCGGTAGCGTCCCGGATTGGGAAAACATTCGATGCGATAGCCGCCCGGCGCGCGCACTGAACTGCGCTCGCGCCCTTCGCACAACACGACGGTGTCGGCGCCGTTGCGCGCCAAGCCCGAGGCCAGCCCGTCAACGGCGGTTGCCGAGCCGCCCTGCACCGGCGCGCCCGAGGGCGGAAAATGCTTGAGATAAAGCGCGATGCGGGCCGATTCGACGAATCCGGGCGCCGCCGATTGCGCGTTCACGCGGGCGCCCTCCTCCCGGCGGCCGCTGGCGCCGCGGGCGGGTTCGCGCGACCGCGCTCAAGCCGCTGGTACGCGACCATGGTCGCACCCATCAACACGCCGTTGATCAGAATGCCCGACACCGGCACGCCCAGGATGCCGAGAAAATGCACCAGCGCGACCCCCACGGTGAATAGCAGCACCAGCGGCACCAGATACAACCGGAAGATCGATCTCGGGCTGCCCAGCGCGAGGATGCCGATGTCGTAGGGATACTTGACGAAGGTGAGGAACTGGGCGACGACGGCCAGCACCAGCAGCAGCGACGAGCTCGCGTCGGCATACTTCTCGCCGTAGGCAAGGCTGAGCAGCGGCCCGGAAAACGCGATCAGCGCCACGCACAGCGGCAGCGGCGCGAGCGCCAGCAGGCAGAACGCGTTGCGCACCCAGCGCGCGAGGCCCGCCCGACCGCCGTCGCGGTACGCCAGGCTGCCGCGCGCCGGCAGGTACACGAAGGCCGCCTGCCGGATCGGATTGAGCACGTTGGCCAGGTGGGTCACCGCGCGGTAAATACCAAGCTGCTCGGCGCCGAGCATGATGGCAATGATCCAGGCGTGCCCCTGCGCGCCCAGCCAGGCCACCGCGTTCTGGGCGCTCAGCCATTTGCCGAAGTCCCAGATCTCGCGCAGCGACGCGCGCAGCGACTTGCGGTCCAGCCCGCGCACTGCGAGATGTCCGCGCAGCTGCCATGCGCCGACGGCGACGCCGACCAGCGACGAGCCGCCCAGCACCGCGAGCGCGGGTTCGGCGTGCGCGTTTTCCCCGAGCGCGCGCACCAGCAGCACCGCGCCGACGACCTGCAGCCCGTAGCTGAACGCGTCATTGACAAGCGCCTCACGCGACTCGCCGCGCGTATAGAGGACGCGCCGCACCAGGTCCTGGCACATCCAGGGCAGCGCGGCGAACGACAAGGCGAGCATGTCCCGGCCGGCCGCCGCCGAATACCATTCGCCCACCATCAGGCCAGCGGCCGCCAGGAGCCCACACAGGCACAGGCCACCGACGATCTGCGCCAGGAACAGTGCGGACGTGAAGCGCCGGTACTCGATGCCCTCCATGCGGGCGCCCAGCACGTTGTGCGATTGCGCGAGCAGCGCGTTCTGGATGCTGGTCATCAGCACCAGACCGGTCTGCGCGATCGCGAACGCGCCGAACGCGACCGGCGTCATGTAGACCGCGAACAGGTACACGGTCAGGAAATTGCAGGCGCTGACCCCGCACTGGTCCGCGAACGCCCAAGCCGCGGGCCCGAACCGCGCCGAGAGGGCGCCGCGCGTCACGCCTGGGCGGTCGCTTTTTCGGGCTCGAAGACATCGTGCTCCAGGCACCAGCGATAGGTGCGCTCGATGCCGTCGTCCAGGGATGTGACCGGGCGCCAGCCGAGCGCGCGGATGCGCGCGCTGTCGAGCAGTTTGCGCATCATGCCGTCGGGCTTGGCGGGATCGAATTCCAGCGGGCCTTCCAGGCCGACCACCCGCATGACCCTGTGCGCCAGCTCGGCGACCGACAGGTCGAAGCCGGCGCCGACGTTCCAGACGCCGGGCTCGGCATCCTTTTCCATCAGCAGCATGCAGGCCTCGGCGAGGTCGCCCACGTAGAGCCACTCGCGCAGCGGACGCCCGCTGCCCCAGACCGCCAATGCGCGCCGCCCGTCGCGCTTGGCGAGGTGCGCCTTGTGGATCAGCGCCGGCAGCAGGTGCGAGGTGTCGAGGTCGAAGTTGTCGCGCGGCCCATACAGGTTCGAGGGCATGACCGACAGGTAGCGCGTACCGTACTGGCGGTTGAACGACTCGCACAGCTTGATGCCGGCAACCTTGGCGACCGCGTAGGGTTCGTTGGTCGGCTCGAAGGGCCCGCTGAGCAGGTATTCCTCGCGGATCGGCTGCGGACAATCGCGCGGGTACACGCAGCTGGAACCGAGGAACAGCAGCCGGCGCACGCCGGCCTCGAAAGCGGCGTGGATCACGTTCGATTCGATCATCAGGTTCTGGTAGATGAAGTCGCCGCGGTAGCTGTCGTTCGCCAGGATGCCGCCCACGCGGGCGGCGGCGAGAAACACGTAGTCCGGGCGCAGCTCGCGCAGCAGGCGGTGCGTGGCGGCCTGGTCCGTCAGGTCCAGCTGCGCATGCGTGCGCGTCACCAGGTTGGCATAGCCGCGCGCGCGCAGCGCCCGCACCAGCGCCGAACCGACCATGCCGCCGCCGCCCGCGACGTAGATCCGTGAATGCGTGCCGAAACGTGCGCTCATGTCCATCGCCTGCCTCCGTTGCACCGCCTCATGTCCGGTTGAGAACCAGTCCGGCGACCTGCGCGCCGGTGCGCGCGATCGCGTCCTGCAACTGGCGCAGCGGGCCGAGCCGCGTGCGGTTTTCACGCGCCACCAGAAGCGCGCCACCGGCGCGCGCCGCGATCAGCTGCGCGTCCGAACCGCGCGCCCAGGCTGGCGTATCGATCAGCACCACCGAATAGCGCCGCGCCGCCTCGTCGAGCAGCGTGGACAGCGCAGGCCGGCTGACCAGCTCCGACGGATTGGGCGGCACCGCGCCGGCCGACAGCACGAACAGGTTCTCGAAATACGAAACCTTCTCGGCATCGCCGTTCACGCCGCGCGCGTAGAGCGCGTGCGCCAGGCCCCTGCCCGCCATCAGGCGGAAAATCCGGTGCTGGCGCGGAAAGCGCAGGTCGGCGTCGATCAGCAGCGTGAGTTCGCCCAGTTGCGCGAACAGCACCGCAAGGTTGGCGGCGATGTAGCTGCGCCCGTCCCCGGCATCGGTGCTGACGATGGCAAGCCTGCGGCGCTCCGGGCCGAACCAGTGCAGCAGCAGCTGCGTGCGCAGGTCGCGCAGCGCCTCCAGGCGCTGGTCGAACGGATCATGCGCGGCGATCAGCTCCTCGCTCAATCCGCCGTGCGCGCCGTAGACGTAGGGCAGGCCGAACTGGACCGACAGCGCGTACTGGATGTCGGCGTTGCTGACGAGCCGCAGACGGTGCGCGGCTTCGCCGAAGCGGATCGATTTTTCGCGATGCAACTGGAACACGCGCGGCTCGTCGGCGGGCTTGAGCTTGCCCATGTCGCGCAGAATCCGGCCGATGGTGCGCTCGTCGATTTCGACCGTGGGTCTGGCGCCCGGCGTTGCGGAAGGATCGGTCATCTGCCTCATGGGCGGCGGCTCCTGGAACTTTGCGAAACGGTCGTCATCAGGGTTTGGGGAGCGAGTACACGTTGGCGCCGAGCGCGCGCATCGCAGGGCCGCGCAGGGCGCGCGGCGGCAGCACCGCGAGCACCGGCACGCCGAGCATCTCGACCAGGTCGTCCGGACCGCGCACCAGCCGCTGCGCCGATTCCAGCAGCAGCGCGATGCCCAGGCCGAGCATCGCGCCGAGCACGCCGCCGATCGCCAGATTGAGCGACACGCGCGGGCTGGCGGGACGGGCCGGCACCGCCGCCTCGTCCACCACGGAAGCGTTCGGGCGCTGGTTCGCGCTCTCGATGCGCGATTGCGCGACGCGCTGCTCGGCGCTGTTGTAGGCGCGCTGCGCGTTCTCGACGTCGCGCGCCAGCATCGCCACCTGCTCGCGCTCCTTTTTCATGCCGAGGATGCGCGACTTCTGCTGCGCCACGGCGCTGCGCAGCGACGCTTCGCGCTCGCCGGCGACGTTGCCCGCGGAGGCGAGCCCCGTGGCCACCGAACGCATTTCCGCCGACAGCTGGCCGCGCAGCTGCTCGAGCTCGCCGGTGGAGGTACGGTAGCGTGGATGGTTCGGGCCCAGCTCGCGCGACATGTCGCGCAGCTTCGCCTCGCGCTGCGCAATGTCCTCGCGCAGGCGCATCACCACCGGACTCGTCACCACGTCCGCGGGCACGTCGGCTGCGCCTGTGCCGCCGGAAGCAAACTTCTGCAATTGACGGCGCCGCGCGTCCGCGGCATAGGACTCGGATTGCGCGCCGGCCAGCTGCAGCGTCAGGTCGCTGAGCGTCTGGGTCTCGTGGTCCATGCGCTCGTCGGTCGCGACGATGCCTTTCTCCTGCTGGTAGGCGGACAGCTTCGCTTCGGCCTGGGCCAGGGTGTCGCGCAGTTCCGTCAGCTGGCCCTGCAGCCACGTGGTCTCGGTGCGCGCCGGCGCGGCCTTCAACTGCACGTTCGCGTCCAGAAACGCATTCATGAAGGCGTTCGCCACGGCCGCCGAGAACTCCGCATTGGGCGAGTTGAAGCCCACCTTGAGCAGCCGGCTCTCCCGGGCCGAGGTAATCGAGGCTTCCTTCAGCAGGCGATCGGCCATCCAGTCGCGAAAGGAAAGGTCCTTTCCGCTGCCGGAAAACAGGCGCTCGACCATCGCCCTCGCCCAGCCGATCGGGCTCCAGCCCGTCAGCAGGCGGCGCGACTTTGCCGGGTCCTTTTCCAGCGCCAGGCTGTCGATGACGCGCAGTGCGACGTTGCGGCTCGCGACCACGTCGCGCTGCGTGGCGAGAAAATAGTTCAGGCTGGTCCCGCCGCTGGCGACGAGCGCCGCCGCGTCGAGCGCGGGCTGCTCCAGCACCGCGCTTGCTTCGGCGTAATAGCGCGTGGGCATCATCAGGCTGACGGCGCCGGCGGCCAGAATGGCCAGCGCGGTCACCACAGCGATGATGTCGAAGCGGGCGCGCAGGATCGCGAGAAAGCGCGTGAAGCTCATGTCAGAACCATCCCTCCTGCACGCGCAGCACGTCGTTCGGCTGCAGGTGCTCCAGGCCCTTTGCGCTGTAGGTCTTTACGGTACCGTCAGCGGCACGGCGCTCGATGCGGATGCCGCGTTCGGTGCCGCGCGTGGTGAGGCCGCCGCCCACCGAAATCGCCTGCACCACGGTCATGCCGGCCGCCAGCGGGTAGGCGCCCGGCAGGCGCACTTCGCCATAGATGTAGAACACCGGTGCGGCGGGCACGGTGACGGTGTCCCCGGCACGCAGCAGCAGCGCCTTGCCGGTCGCGCCCGCGTTGATCTGGTCGTTGACGTTGACTTCCTGGCTGCGCATCTGGCCGCTCTCGCCCGCCTGGACCACCGTCACGACGATGCCGCCCTTGGGCGTGATGCCGCCGGCGAGCGCAATCACTTCGGCGACCGTGCTCGGTCGGGAGATCGCGTAACGCCCGGGTTTGGCGACTTCGCCCAGCACCGACACCTGCTGGCTGCGGTATTCGAGCACGCGGATGACGACATCGGCCTCCTTCAGGAAGCCGCCGCGCTTGAGGCTCTCGCCCAGCTCCTTCGCCGCCTCGACACGGGTCTTGCCCCCGACCGCCACCTCGCCCACCAGCGGCATCGCGACCGTGCCGGCTTCCGAGACTTCGACCTCGGTCAGCAGGTCGGGCTGATTGAACACCGAGATGCGCAGCACGTCGCCCGCGCCGATTCGATAGTCCTCGACGCCCTGACCTTGGGAGGAGCCGCCGGCGCCGGACGGAGCCGCGGCCCCCACCATGGGCTGCATCGGCTTCTCAATCACCGGGCGGCCCAGGGGTACGGGTGCCGGGCCAGCAGGCGTGGATTGGCCCGGGGCGGACCCGGTCGAGGGCACCGGCGCCCCGCTATTGGATTGCGCCAGGGCCGCGACGCCGGCAAGGCCCAGCAGGACCGCGGCAGCGATGCGAAGCACGAAAGCGGCGGCGCGTGCCATGGTCAATACGCGTTCGGGTCCTTCAGGACCACCAGCGCCGTGCGCAGCATGATGCGGAAATCCAGCGCCATCGACCAGTGCCGCATGTACTCGATGTCGTGCTCGATGCGCCGGCGCATCCGGTCGACCGACCGGGTCTCGCCGCGCAGGCCGTTCACCTGCGCCCAGCCCGTGATGCCGGGCTTCACCTTGTGGCGGATCATGTAGCCCTGGATCAGGCGGCGGTACTCTTCGTTCTGGGCTACCGCGTGCGGGCGTGGCCCGACCACGCTCATGCTGCCGCCGAGCACATTCAGCAGTTGCGGCAACTCGTCCAGGGAATAGCGGCGCAGGAAAGCGCCGAAACGCGTGACGCGCGGGTCATCGCGCCTTGCCTGCACGATGCGCGCGCCGCCGTCGTCGCACACCGTCATGCTGCGGAACTTGAAAACCTTGAACTCCTCGCCGTCCAGGCCGTAGCGCCGCTGGCGAAACAGCACGGGTCCGGGCGATTCCAGTTTGACGCCGAAGGCGATGGCCAGCATCAGCGGCCACAGCAGCGCGAGCGCGGCGCCCGCCACCAGGATGTCGGTAACGCGCTTCAGCGCCGCGTTGATGCCGTAGAACGGCGTTTCCAGCACCGCAATCAACGGGATGCCGCCGACCTGCGCGACGCGCGCGTGGATCGTGTCGAAGGGCAGCGTGTCCGGCACGAAGTACACCGACGCCGTGGTGTCGCGCAGCTCGTCCACCAGGCGCGCGATGCGCGCGTCGCTGGTCACCGGCAGCGTGATGTAGACCTCGCTCACGCGCCGCCGCTTGACGAAACGCGCAACTTCGTCGAGCCCGCCCAGATGGCGCGGCTCGTGCACCTGCACGCGCGGCTCGTGCCGGTCGTCGAAGAATCCGACCACGTCGCCGAGGCACGGGTCGCCGCTGATCCTGCCGGCCAACTCGCCGCCCAGCCGGTTTGCGCCCACGATCACGCGGCTGCGCAGCCCGGCGGTCCCGGCGCTCATGCGCGCCAGCAGGTGGCACGCCAGTTGGCGCGCCGCCAGCAACGCGAACGGCGTGACCGCGAACCAGCACAGCATTAATCTCCGGGAATACACGCCCGACTGCTTGCTGACAAAGCCCAGCAGCAGCAGAACCGCCACCACCACCGCCCACCGCGACAGGATGCCCTGGCGTGCGCCGTCCAGCGTCGGCTGCACCTCGCCGTTGGCGAGCGGCATCTCGCCGAAGACCTGCAGCGACACCACGAACACGATCACTGCCAGGTTGACGTAGAGTGCAGAGAAGGTTTCGCCAACTGCGGCTGCGCAGCCCGCGAGCGAGAGCACGCAAACGACAGGCGCGAGCACCCAGCGCAGCACCGCGGCGCCGGGCCGCTCGTCGCTCAATGGCTGCAGTACATCGGCAAGATTGCTCATGCCCGTCCCGCGTGTTTTTTCAACATCGTTACCGCAGCAACCTTTGTGCCAGATTCGCTCGCTCTCGGAATTTCATCGGCTTGCGCGGTTTTTTTATCGCCGAAGGGAGAATTTGCACCCCTGTCTTGCTCGCTTGCGTCGCGCGGCGGCGACGCTGTGGAGCGCGTTTCCCAGTTCCACGCGTGCGCAATGATGGTCGCGAGTTCCGTGTAGCGCGGCTGCCAATCCAGTTCACGGCGCGCCAGTGCGGCGTTTGCCACCAGCCGCGCCGGATCGCCGGGACGCCGCTCCGCGACGACCGTGGGGATCTGCCTTCCGGTGACCTGCCGCGCCGCCGCAATCACTTCCTTCACCGAAAAGCCGTTGCCGTTGCCAAGGTTGTAGTGCGCGCTGCCGGCACCACGGTTCAACCGCTCCAGTGCGAGCAGGTGCGCACGGCACAGGTCTTCGACGTGGATGTAGTCGCGCACGCAGGTGCCGTCCCGCGTGTCGTAGTCGGTGCCGTAAACACGGACCGCCGGGCGCTTGCCGGCGGCAACCTGCAGCACCAGCGGGATGAGATGCGTTTCCGGGTCATGGCGCTCGCCGAGCCGGCCGGCCGGATCGGCGCCCGCGGCATTGAAGTAACGCAGGCAGGTGTAGCGCAGTTCGTGCGCAAGCTCGTAGTCGGCGAGCGCCTCTTCCACCATCCATTTGGCGCGCCCGTACGGGCTCAGCGGCCGCACCGGGTGGTGCTCGTCGATCGACGCCTTGCGCGGCTCGCCGAAAATCGCCGCCGTCGAGGACTGGATCAGGTGGCGCACGCCGGACTCGACCATCGCGTCGAGCAGCGACAGCGTGCCCGACACGTTGTTGCGGTAGTACGCCCCTGGCTGCGCCATCGACTCGCCGACCTGCGAGCGCCCGGCGAAATGCATCACGCCGTCGACGCGCTGGTCGGAAAAAACCCTGCGCAGCGCAGCGCGGTCGCCGAGCTCGGCCTGCACCAGCAGCCCCTCGGGCACGGCGTCGCGAAAGCCGGTACTCAGGTCGTCCAGCACGACTACGTCGTAGCCGTGATCGAGCAACAACCGGGCCATGTGCGACCCGATGTAGCCGGCGCCTCCGGTGACCAGGATTCTCATGACGGCGCGCCGCCCGCGACCCTGCCGTAGCGGTCCTCGAAGCGCACAATGTCGTCCTCGCCCAGATAGGCGCCGGACTGCACCTCGATGATCTCGAGCGGCACGCGGCCGGGATTCTCCAGGCGGTGGCGCACGCCCATCGGGATGTAGGTCGAATGGTTCTCCGTGAGCAGGAACTCGTCGTCGCCGCGAAACACGCGGGCCGTACCCTTGACCACGATCCAGTGCTCGGCGCGGTGGTAGTGCATCTGGAGGGAAAGCGACGCGCCCGGCTCGACCACGATGCGCTTGACCTGAAAGCGCTCGCCGCGGTCTACGCTGTCGTAGCTTCCCCAGGGCCGCCGCACCTTGCGATGCGCGGTGGTTTCGGGCCGGCCGGCTTCGCGCAGGCGGGCGACGACCGACTTGACGTCCTGCGCCTTGTCCCGGTGCGCGACCATCACCGCGTCCGGGGTCTCGACCACCACCACGTCATCCAGTCCGACGCAGGCGAGCAGCCGGTGCTGCGAAATGAGCAGCGCGTTGCGCGTATCGGTCGCCTGCACGTCGCCATGAATCACGTTGCCGTTGGCATCCTTCGCCTCGATGTCCCACAACGCGCCCCAGGCGCCCACGTCGGACCAGCCCGCGGCCAGGGGCACCACGGCGGCCAGTGCGCCCGGCGCGCGCCGGCCGATGTTCTCCATGACGGCATAGTCGATCGAATCGGTCGGGCAGGCTTCGAACGCGAGACGCTCGATGTGCACGAAGGAACCGTCGCGCGCAGCGAGCCGGTGCGCCCGCTCGCACGCGGTGAAGATCTCCGCGCGCAGCGCGGAGATGCATTCGATCCAGACCGACGCGCGCACCGCGAATATTCCGCTGTTCCACAGGTAGCGCCCGGAAGCGAGGTACCCCGCCGCGGCCGCCGTGTCGGGCTTCTCGACGAATGCGTCGATGAATTGCGCTGCGGCACCGCCGGCCGCGGCATCGCCATTACGCCCGACCGGGCGCCCGGCGCGGATGTAGCCGTAGCCGGTTTCCGCGGCGTCCGGACGCACGCCGAACGCCACCAGATAGCCCGCGGCGGCCAGCTCGGCGCCCTGTGCAACGGCCGAGGCAAATTGCTCGGGTTTTGCGATCACATGGTCGGAGGGCATCGCCACCAGCACCGGGTCCTCCGCCGCGACCTGGTCGACCGCCGCCAGCGTCAATGCGGAAGCCGTGCCGCGGCCGAACGGCTCGAGCAGCATCCTCGCCGCCTGGGCGCCGCTATTGCGCAGTTGCTCTGACACGAGGAAGCGATGCGCCTCGTTGCACACCACCAGCGGCTCGGCGCAGGTCGCGCCGCGCGCGTCCTTCAGGCCACGCAGCCGCTGCGCGGTCTGCTGCAGCAGCGTCTGTTCGCCGTTCAGCGCCAGCAGTTGCTTGGGATACTGCTCGCGCGACAGCGGCCAGAGCCGCGTGCCCGCGCCACCGCAAAGAATGACCGGACGGATCATCATGGTTCACCTCGATGCGTTCGCAAGGCCAGAATTTCGCCCAGACTCCAGACCAGGAAGAGCGTGTTCGTGACCAGGTAGCGGCGCCACAAGCGGCGCGGTTCGCTGCACAGGCGGTGCAGCCACTCCAGGCCAGCGGCCTGCATCCAGCGCGGCGCTCTCGGCTGGGTGCCCGCCAGGAAGTCGAACGCGGCGCCGGCCCCAAGCATTACGCCGCGCACCGCGCCGCGGTGCGCGCGCATCCAGGCCTCCTGCTTGGGGCAACCCAGCGCGACGAACACGATGCGCGCGCCGGATTCGGCGATCGTGCGCATCATGTGTGCCTCTTCGGCAGGCGTCGATTCGCGGAACGGCGGCGCGAGGCCGCCGGCGACGCGCAACGCGGGGAACCGCTCTCGCAGGCGCGCCGCCAGGCGGGCCAGTGTGGCCTCGGTGGAACCGAACAGGAACACCGGCACCGCTGTCTCCGCTGCGCGCGCGCAGCACCTCAGCATGACGTCCGGGCCGCTCACCCGGCGCTGGCGCGGGTACCCCCGGCTGCGCAGCCGCCATGCGACGGGCGCCCCGTCGGGCACTCTCAGGTCGGCGCTGCCGATCACGCGCGCGAATTCCGCGTCCATGCGCGCGCTGACGATCGTGTGCACGTTGCACGCGCACACAAAGCGTGACTCGCCGTGCCGCGCCCACTGGATCATGCGCTCCACGCAATTTTCCAGGCTGACCGCATCGATGCGCACGCCGAGTACGTCCGCGCCGGGTTCCCCGAGTGCGTGGTCCGCGTTCATGCCGCTGCCCGCGCGTGGAATTCGTCCACCGCGTCGTGGTAGATGTTCATGAGCTGCGCGTAGTTGCGCTGCGGCGAAAAGCGCGCCACGTAGGTCGCGCGCGCGTATGCGCCCATTTCGCGCATCCGGTCCGGATGGGCCTTGGCGTAGTCCAGCGCCCGCGCGAGGCCCTTCGCCGAGCCCGGCGCGAACAGCAGGCCGGTGCGGCCATGCTCGACGATTTCCGCGAGCGCACCGACGCGGCTCGCAATCACCGGCAGGCCGCAGGCGAAGGCTTCCACCACCGTGCGCGGAAAGCATTCATACCAGACGCTGGGCAAGACGAGGAAGGCCGCGGCCTGCATGCTTTCCAGGACCTGCGACTGCGCGAGCCAGCCGCGCGCGTGCACCCGGGGATGGGCGGTAACTTTGTGTTCCTCGGGTCCGCTGCCGATCACCTCGATCTCAATTCCGCGCGCGTGATCGAGCGCGCCGAGCAGGGTATCGATGCCCTTTTCCGCACTCAGGCGGCCGACGAAGAGCGCGCCACTGCGCACGTTCTCCGGCGGGCGCACGACGTCGACGAAATTCGGTTTCACGGAAATCCGCTCGGCCGGCAGGCCGCCTTCGACGAATTTGCGGCGGCAGAATTCGGTCAGCGCGACGTAGCGCGTCACCCGGTCGCGGAAGGTGCCGAACGCGCGATGCAGCGTGACCACGGTGGCGAGCGCGGCCGATTGCGCGGCCGAGTCGTGGTAGCAGCGGCGCACCACCCCGCGCCAGGGCAGGTGGCCGAGGCAGTCTTCGCAGATGCGGTCGCGCAGGCGGAACATGCCCTGCACGCAGAACAGCCGGTAGTTGTGCAGCGTCTGCACCACCGGCACGCCGGCGCGGAACGCCGACCAGTACAGCGAAGGCGACACCAGCGCGAACGTATTGTGGGCGTGCACCAGGTCCGCGCGGAAGCGTTCGCACAGGCCGGCGATCTCGGCCGCGGTGCGCCGCGACCAGAGCGCCTGCGCAGCGGCATCGATGGGCGAGATGCCCTCCAGTTCGCGGTTGTCGCGCACGTAGAGTTCGACGGCATGGCCGTGCGCGCGCAGCAGCGCGACTTCGGCGTCCACCACGGCGTCCTCGCCGCCACGCTGGCGGTAGCGGTTGTGGACCATCAGGACGCGCAGGTTCGCGCTCATGGTGCAGGGCCCACCGCCACGCCTTCCACGCGCACCCCGAGGCGCTGGGCACCAGAGAGCACCGGCGACCAGTCGGGCGCGAGATCCTTCGCCTGCAACGCCTTTTGCAGCGCCGGCGGCGGCGCCAGGCGCTCGCTGCGCGAGTTGGCGTCCTGGCCGCTGGCCGAAGTCCAGACCTTCAGTCCCTTGAACACGGGTTTGTCGCGCGAACCCCAGCCGCGCGAAAACGACGGCGGCTCGGCTTCGTGCAGGAAGACGTTGTAGTCGGAGGCGCTGTCGTCCGGTTCCGCGGGGAGCACTACCGCGGCACGCCCGTTCCAGGCCAGCACATTGCCGACCACGCGCGCCGCGCGCGCGGTGATTTCCGGCTTGCTGGGCGCTCGCTCGTTAAGCACCACGATGCCCTCCATGCCGTTATGCGCCACCAGGTTGTGCGCCACCACCGATTCCGGGCTGTTCGGCAGGTAGATGCCACGCTGGCCGTTGCCGAAGACGAAGTTGTCGTGCACGCGGGCCCGGCTGCTGGCCTCGTAATGGATGCCGAAGCCGCTGTTGTAGGCGACGACGCTGCGATGCACGCGGTTGTTGTCGTTCAGCCAGTCGAACCAGATGCCGTCGCCGCGGTTGCCGATGGCCCGGTGATTGACGATTTCCGAGTCGCGCAGGCCGCCGTTGCCGACGAACTTGGTGCCGCCCGCCTCCCACCATTTGTTGAAGCCGCGCGTATTGTTGTAGTTGGTTTCGCTGTCGGCGATGCGGTTGCCGCGGCCGCGCACCTTCATGCCGACCTGCCCGCAGTAGTTCGCCGCGCTCGCGCTCACCGTGATCCGGTCGCCGGTGAGGTCGAAGCCCGGGCCGTCCGCCTGCGAGACGGTGATGCGCTCGAGCGTCAGGTCGTCGCCGAGCAGGGACACGGCGCCCGTCTGGTTCTGCGCGGTGGTATTGGAATGGCGCAGTTGCAGGTCGCGCAACGTGATGCGCTTCAGCCCCTTGCCGAAGGCCAGGTACGGCCGCACGCTGACCTCGACCACGTGCCCGTCGAGCGAGGCCGGCTTCACCTTGATGTAGAGGCTTTCCTGCGCCGCGTCGAAGAAGAAACTGTTCTCCACCAGCTGCGCGCGCCCGCCGGGCACGCGTGCCGGCCACAGGCCGCCCTGCGAGGCGTGCAGGGATTTCATCGGGTGGTCGGGCCGCTCGGGGTAGCCGCCCAGGATGCTGCCGCCGATCTGCTGCAGCGGCTCGCCGTCGAGGAACACCTGCTGGCTGTTCACGCTCCAGGGACTCTTCACGAATACGCCGCCGCCGAGCGGCTTCCAGCCGGTGACCAAATCGGAGCCCTTGATGAGTGCCGGGTCGCCGCGTTCGCCGCGGATCACAGTCGCCGCGCTGCCCCAATTGCGTTCCGGCAGTTGCAGCGTTTCCCTATAGGTTCCGGCGCCGATGACCAGTTCGTCGCCCGGCTGCAGCTGCTTCAGCGCCTCGCCAAGCGTCCGGTAGGCCCCGCTGCCGTCCGCGCTGACGCGCAGGGTTGCCGCGGGCGCCGCGGCCGCGAACATCGTGGCGCAGCACGCAGCCAGCAGCAAGGCAAGGGCGCGCCGCATGACGTCAGGCCCCGACCGGCGCCGCCTGGCGCGCCGCGTGCAATTCGAGATACAGCGCTTCCATGCGCTCGATCTGGCGCGCCCAGGAATACTGCTTGTACGCGCGCCACATTGCGGAGTTCGACATGCGCTGCAGCAGGCGCGGTTCGTCGGCAAGCGCGCCCAGGGCGCGCGCCAGCCCGCGCACGACCTGCGCCGACTGGCCCGCCACCACGCGCACGCCGCAGGTATCGTCCACCAGTTCGGCCGGGCCGCCGAGTTTCATGCAGACGACGGGCAGGCCGCCGGCGAGCGCTTCCAGGACCACGTTGCCGCTGGACTCGTGCAGGCTCGGATAGAGAAACACATCGTGCCGCGGATAAATCTGCAGTACCGCTTCGCGCTCCAGCCACGGAATCCAGGTGACCGAGGTCTCGATGCCCAGGCGCGTCGCCAGGCCGTGCAACCAGGCCTGGTCGGGTCCGCTGCCGACCACTGTCAGGTGCGCTTCGGGGTGGCGCACGAGCAGGCGCGCGAAAGCCATCATGCCCAGGTGCAGCCCCTTCCAGTACACGAGGCGCCCCACGTACAGCACGCGAAAGCGCTCCGGCGTGCCGCGGCGGCGCGGCACGGGCTGCGCTTCGGCCTGCATGCCGACCTCCAGGTGCACCCGGCACTTGTCGCGATAGCGCCCCGGGATGCAGTCCAGCGTTTCGGCGGTCTTGCACAGCGTCACGGCCGAGCGCCGGTAGACGGAGGCCATCACTGGATCGAACCGCACCAGCCAGTTGGCGAGGTCGCGCGCAAGATCGACCAGGTGGCCGCGCACCGGAAAATTGCGGCGCAGCGCGTGCGGCGCGGTCTCGCCGCCGCCGACCGGCCCGAATACGAATGGCAGTCCGAGTCCGCCCATGAACGACGGGTGGCGGAAAACCCCGAACGTGATGTGATGCACCAGGTCGAACTGCGTTTCGCGGCACAGGCGACGTGCGCTCCGGTAGGCGCCCCATTGCCACAGCAGGTAGTAGGTGCGCACGCCGCGGCCGCCGCGCTTCCACCAGCGCGCCCAGGCGGGCAGGTCGTAGTAGACGAAATGCAGGTTCGGCTCGGGCGCATCGCGCAGCACCTGCTCGATGGCGTCGCGGTTGTTGGCGCGCGTGAGCACCCAGACGTCGTGGCCGGCGCGCGCCAGGCCGAGCGCCCAGTTCCAGCCCACGCCGGGCTCGGAACCCTTGCGCGGCTCGCAGGCGTACGCCGACAGCAGGATGCGCAGGCTTGGGCGGCCGGACGCGGGCAGGGTGTTTACGCGGTCATCCACTCGTTTCTCCTTTCGATCAGGTTCCAGTAGCGGCTGACCACCGGGTGGCGGTAGCTGATGCGCCGGTCGGGCACCGAGTACCGCAGGACCACGCTAAGCAGGTAGGCCAGCGCCAGCGCGGAGGCCACGCGCGGGCTCCAATCCCATTCGGGGTAGTGTTCAGCCGCGAATGCGCGTGCGCGCTCCATGGCACGGGCGAGTTGGCGCGGACCCACCGGGTAGCCGCGCACCGCGCGGCCGATGAGCTGGAAATGCAGGACATCGTCGAGCGGGCTGGCGCCCTCGCATCCGGATTCCCAGTCGAATACGAAGATCCGGTCGTTCAGGGTGCGGATGTTCCAGGGCGCGAAATCGCCTTGCGAAGCGACGTAGGGTCCCGACCAGTAGACCAGCGGCGCCTCGCAATCGGCGAGCGCGCGTCGCAGCGTCGCGCGTGCCGGGCCCTCGATGTGCGGCGCCAGCCTGGCGAAGTCCTCCTGCAGCCCGCGCGCGCGCCCCGACAACTCGAAATCGGACACGCGCATGCGCAGGTGGCGCAGCGCCGCGAGAAAGCGCGCGTGCCCGGGGGTGAATGTTCCCGTCGTCGAGATGCTCGGCGCGATGCTGGTGACCAGGTAATGGCGGCCGCCGTCGGTGACGCCCTCCCCCAGCAGCCGCGGCACTTGGCCGCCGATTTCGGGCACTTCCGCCGCCGCGCGCAGCCAGTTGGCCTCGCTCTGCACCGCGGCGTCGGCATGGTGCCCCATGGCGATCTTGGCGAGCGCGAACGGCCGCCCGGGCTCGGTCATCAGCAGCGCCGACGCTTTCTGCAGCGGCCCGGCGGTGCCGATCTGGATGGCGGCGCACGGCGCCTGCAGCAGCGCCAGCCGGTCATCGCGCGCGCGCGCGAACTGCAATTCGGGCAACAGCGCGCGCGGCGAACGTGCGTTCAACCAGAGCAGCATTTCTGCGGCTCGCCGGTGCAGCGTCCCGGCAACGAAGTGGCGCAGGCTTCGCTTATGCACCAGCAGCTCGCCCGCCGGGATCAGCAGCGGGCGCTTGCGCCAGCCGAACAGCACGTGCCAGCGGCCCGGACCCACCGGCAGCGCGGGTGCAGGGCTCGCGCTCATGCTCCCGGCGAACATGCGCCAGCTGGGTGCCGAGCTCATGGGGTGGATTGCGGCGCCGCCGCGCGGCGCAGCCAATCAAGGTGTTCGGCGGGCACCCGCGGCGCATAGCCGCCGGCGCGAAATTTCGCGGCGATGCGCAGGCAGCGCGCGGCGAGCCTGAGCGCGAGCGAGCGAGCGCCCGGTGCCGCGCCGCGCCGATCGCGCGCCCGGATGGCCGTGCATTCGCGCAAGGCATCGGCGCGCCGCGCGCGCGTCTTCTGCGCCGCGTAGTAGCGCATGCAGGACAGATAGACGGGAATGTGGGCGATGCGCGTGCGCGCCGAAAAACGCTCCCACAGGTCGACGTCCATCGCCAACTCGAAGCGCGCGTCCAGGCCGCCGACGGCCTCGTAGAGGGACCGGCGCCAGAACATCGAAGGCTGCGGAATATAGTTGTGGTCATGCAGCAGCACGAAGCGGTTGAAGCCGCTCTCGCGCTTGGGCCTGAGGAAGCGGCCGTCGCCATCGATCCAGAGCGAATCGCCGTAGACCGCCGCCACTTCCGGATGGGCGGCGAAGAATGCGCCCACGGTGCGCAGCGCGCCCGGCAGCAGCAGGTCGTCCGAGCACAGCCAGCCCAGAATCTCCCCGCTGCAGCGGCTGAAACCCTTGATCAATGCCTGCGTCTGGCCGCCGTCGGGTTCCGACGTCCAGTACGTGAGCGCGCGCTGGTAGCGGCCGATGATCTGCGCGCTGCCGTCGCTCGAGCCGCCGTCGATGACGACGTACTCGAGCGCGGGGTAATTCTGGTCGAGCACCGAGCGCATCGCCTGCGCGACGAACTTCGCCTGCTGATAGGAGCAGGTGACAATCGAGATACTGGGGAATTCGATGGTTTTCGTCATGGGAGGCTGCACCGTTTCCTGACCGCAAGCTTCGTACCAGGCACGGAAATTTTCTTCAAAGCGCGGCATTACAAGGTGTTAGCTCGGATGCAGTGATTCGTCCGCCGCATGCGCCGTTGCCGGATGGCGACGCGCGCCGGCGAGTTCTTCTCCCTGGTACAGCACGAGCTGGGGCAACGGCGCGTCGATGCCCTCGGCTTCGAAGCGCGCCTGCAGGCGCCGCAGGAACTCGCGCCGCACCGACCACTGTTCCAGGCTGCGCACCTTGAAGCGGCATTTGACCGTGATGCGCGTGTCGCCCAGGTCGTCGACGCCCGCGATCTCGAGGTCCTCGAGAATGCGCGGCCCCAATTGCGCGTCCTCGCGCATGCCGCGCGCGGTTTCGCGCAGCAGCTCGAACACGCGCTCGACGCCGGCGCGATAGCCCAGGCGCAGGTCGATCACGGCGTAGGCGTAGCCGCGGCTGCGGTTGGTGACCGTGCCGATCGAACCGGTCGGGATAAAGTGCACCGCGCCTTCGTAATCGCGCAGCCGCACGTAGCGCAGGGTCACCTCCTCCACCAGGCCGCCCTTGCCGGCGATCTCGATGACGTCGCCCTGTCGGATCTGGTCTTCGAGCAGCAGGAAAAACCCGTTCAGGCAGTCCTTGACCAGCGCCTGTGCGCCGAAGCCGAATGCCACGCCGGCGACGCCGGCGGTCGCCAGCAGCGGCGTGATTGAAACGCCGAGTTCCCCCAGCACCAGCAGCACGACCACCACCGCCACCGCCGCGGAGACCACGTAGCGAATAACGCGCACCAGCGTCTCGGCCCGCTGCTCGCTGTCGGCGTCGCGCCAACGCCAGGGCATGCGGCCGCGCATGCGGCGCAGCAGGCGCTCCAATACATGCAACGTGACCCAGCCCAGGGCGACGATGAGCGCGACGCGAAACACCGAAGCAAACAGCTCCGCGAGCTCCGACAGCTGCGCGAAGCCGAGGCTCGACAGGAGCTGGCGCATCCGCTAGGTCCCGCGCACCGCCGCGGCGAGCGGCTTGAACTGGAGATGGCGGAACATGTGCAGGTAGCGCCGCGTTTCCTCGCGCTCAAGGCCGCTGGCGAATTTCCAGAATCCGTAGATGCGCGACAGCGTCATCATGCGTTCGGCGTACTTGCGCCAGGTATAGCGCTGCTCGACGCGCGCCAGCGCGCCGCGCGAGATCGCCATCCAGTGCTCCGGCTCGGCGACCGCGCGCTCCAGGAAGGCGGCGATGCGCTCGGTCATCGCGTCGCCGTCGTAGGGATCGATGTGATAGCCGGAGATGCCGTCGATGATGATCTCCGAAGGCCCGCCGTGGCAGGTTGCGAATACCGGCAAGCCGCTCGCCATGGCCTCGATCACGGTCAGGCCGAACGCCTCGAACAACGCCGGCTGCACGAAGGCGCCGCGCTGGTCGGCGACGTGCCGGTACAGCCCGCCGGCGAGCACGCGGTCCAGCCGTACGCCGACCCAGCGCACGCAGTGCTCGAGACGGTGCTCGTCGATGAGCGCGTGCAGGCGCGCGATCTGCTCGCGTTCCTCCTGGTCCTCCGAAGCTTCCGCGTCCAGATGCCCGCCGATTACCAGCAGGTCGGCCGCCGCGCGCAGGCGTGCCGAGCGCGCGTAGCACTCCACCAGGCCGGCCACGTTCTTGATCGGGTCCAGCCGCGCCATGGTGAACAGCAGCGGCCGCCGTTGCGTCAGGTGGCCGCGCGAACGGCCGAATTCCGGCGCACCGTAGACCAGCGCCTCGATCGCGGGCGCCAGCAGCTCGTCCTGGCGCCGCGCCGCGTCGCTCCAGGAGAAATACACTCCCGCGCTAGCGCCCGGGGACACGACGTTGAACTTCGGATCCAGCGGATCGATGCCGTCGAGCACGCGATACAGCCCCGGCAGCGAGAACGAGCGGTAGCTGTCGTACTGCCCGGCCGCCGCGTCCGTGCCGGCAATTTCCTGGTAGGTGCTGGTGATGATGAAGTCGGCCGCGTTCATGGCGATCAGGTCCGCGGTGTACTGGCAGGCGAAGTGGTAGCGCGCGTCGAGCGCCTTCCACTGCAGGTCGGAATGGGCGTACTTGGTCTTTTCCAGCGCGTGGGCGATATTGCATTGCGTAACCCCGAGGCGTTCGCTCAGCAACGTCGCCACCAGGTTGCCGTCGGAGTAATTGCCGATGACCAGGTCGGGCCGCCCGCCGAGTTCGGCCAGCGCCGCCGCCTCGACCTCGGCGGCGAAGCGCTCCAGGTAGGGCCAGATTTCAAAGCGCGACAGCCACTGCCGCACGACCGTGCCGTCGGCTTCCTGGAAGGGCACGCGCAGGATCCAGGTGTTGTCGCAGCCGATGACCTTCTCCAGGCGCTGGTCGGCCGTGGTGCCGCGCGCCTCCGGTATCAGGCGCGTCACGATCAGCACCTTGGGCGCGATCGCCACGCCCTGGCGCACGAGGCGCTCGCGCATCTCGTATTCGAGCGCGCGCACCTGGTCGAGGATGTAGATCACCTGGCCCCCGGTGTCGGGCAGACCGAGTACGTTGTCCTGGCCGAAATAACCGTGCGGCGAGAGCACCAGCAGGCGCGAGATCATCGGCACGCGCGCGAGGAACGCTTCCAGCGCGTCGGGCGAAGGCGCTTCCAGGATATCCACCAGCAGGCTGATCGTCTCGGCCGCGCGCCGCGCGCAGTCGCCCCAGCCGCGGCACAGGCCGAGCGGACGCAAGCGCTCCTCGCAGTCCTGCCAGGGTGCGTCCCCGGGCATGCTCGCGAGCCGGCGCAGCGCTTCGCCCAGCGCGTGGCGCAGCGCGCCGGCATCGCGGATGCTGTCGTCGATCAGCAATGGCTGGCCTTCGATGGCATGGGCGCTGAGGAATTCCAGCAGCCGCTTCTCGCCTTCGGCCGGACGCGCGAACATACGACCCGCCAGGTGGCGGTTCAGGAACAGCACGCCGTTGCCGATCGAGCGCGCCTCCTTCAGGCGCGGAAACTCGCGGTTGAAGGGTGCGAAGTCGATCTCCAGCGCGCGCTCGTCGTCGGCCGCCGGGTCGACCAGGCGTTCCTCGAAGCGCAGGAATTCGCCGACGCCGATTTCCTCCGCCTCGCGGCGCTCCAGGTGCAGCCGCAGGTAGCGCCAGGCGCCGATGCGCTCGCGCAGCGCGAGATACGCCCAGGGTTCGCGGAACGCGCCGCGATCCAGCCGGCCGACCAGTTCGGCCAGCACGTCGCCCGGCACCAGGGTGCGATCCAGCGCGGCGAATTCGCGCCGCAGTTCGCCGGTGCCCAGGAACGGCTTGCCGAGCGCGAACCAGCGCCGCAGCAGGACGTAGGTCTCATCGCGCTGCAGGCGCAGCAGGTCGATCGCCCCGGGCCTCAACGCCCCGGTCATGCCGGCACCCGCGCCTCGTCGGCGAAACGGTAGCGCTGAATTCCTTCGAGCACGCCCAGTGCCGCCGGCCTGTCGGAGAAGTAGACCTGCTCGTCGTCGCGCAGGGCCTCGAGCTCCTCGCTGTGGTTGCCAACCACCACGCCCAGCGTGTCGCCGCGCAGCATCTCCGCGTCGTTGCCCGAATCCCCCGCCACCAGGAACGAGCGCAACGGCAGGCCCCAGCGATAGGCGAGATGGCGTACTGCCGAGCCTTTCGATGCGCGCACCGGCAGCAGGTCCAGATAGGTGTCCTGCGAATAGACCAGGTTGGCGTGCAGGTCGCGGGCGCGCAACAGGCTGCGGATCTCCGGCAGCGCCGGCATGCGGTCCGCGTCGACGCGGTAGCTGAGCTTGAACGCGCGCTGGTTCTCGCGCGCCTGCAGCCGCAGGCCCGGCAAATCGCGCAGCGCCTCGACGAGCGCGTCGCGGCGCCACAGGTGCCGAATGTGGCGCGCCCAGCCGGGATCGGCACGCAGGTCGCGGCCGTAATGGATTTCGCTGCCCACTGAGGTGATCCAGACGTCGGCTGCCGGCACACCGTGCTCGCGCAGCACGCGCGCAGCACTGTCGACCGCGCGCCCGGTCGCCACTGCGAAGGCAACGCGGTGCACATTGCGGCGCAGCCACTCGAGCAGGCGCTCCAGCCCCTCCCGCTCGCCCAGCAGCGTGCCGTCGATGTCGCACACCAGCATGTGGCTGACGAAGGGCATCGGCGCCAGGGCACCGCGCAGCGCATTCGCCTGGGCGCGCCGCACGCGCTTGCGTTCGCCGTGCGCGACGCGCCGCAGCGCGCGCAGGTATTTGGCAACGTGCGCATCCCAGGTGTAGTGGCGCTGAATGCCGGCGATGCCGTTGCGCGACCAGCGGCGCCACTGCGCCCGGTCCGACAGCGCGGCGCACAGCGCCTGCGCGATCGCCGCCGCGTCCAGCGGATCGACCAGCACGCCGTTGCGGCAATTGGCGATGATGTCGCCCGGGCCGCCGTCCTGCGTGGCGACCACCGGCAAACCGGTCGCGGCGGCTTCCAGCAGCGTCAGCCCGAACGGTTCGGTGAGTGCCGGGTTGGCGAACACGCCGCCGCGCCGCACCGCATAGCGATAGATGTCGGGCAGGTCCTCCGGCGCATGGTGCTTGGGCACCGCTACGCTCCCCCACAGGTCGTAACGGTCGATGTCGAACAGCAGTTCGGAGAGCACCCGGCGCTGCGCTTCGTCTTCGATGGCACGCACGTCATCGCGCGAGCCGGCAAACACCACCAGGTTGGCGCGCGCGCGCAGTTCGGCGGATTCGCCGAATGCTTGCACCAGGCGCTTCAGGTTCTTGCGCTCGTCGGGACGGCAGATCGCCAGCACCGGCGGCTTGCCGGGTCCGGACAGGAAGCGCTCGATCATCGCCGCGATGCGCGGATGCGGGGCGCGGTCCGCCGGTGGCGCGAAACGCGTGGTGTCGGTGCCGGGCGGGATCACCACGATCCGGCTCGGCCGGCAACTCTGGTACAGGCCGTACTGGCCGTCTGCTTCCTGCCCCGTGCTGGCGATGACCAGCGAGGCGTGTTCCAGCGTCGCCTCCTCGGCTTCGATGCGGCGCGGAAAATTGAACTGGCGGTCGAGCGGCCCCGGCCTGCGCCCGGCCGTCAGCAGGCGCTCGCGCTTGACCAGCCCGAGCGAATGTCCGGTGTGCAGCAACGGGATGCCGAGCAGGAGCGACAGGTGGTGCCCGACGTAGCCGGCGTCCGCATAGTGGCTGTGAATGACGTCGGGCAGGCGGCCCTGCTTCTTGAGGTAGAGCAGGCAGTGGTCGACCAGCTGGTCGAGATGATTCCACAGCAGCTCCTTGCGCAGGTAGCGGCGCGGTCCAAAAGGCAGGCGCACGATGCGCGCGCGCGGCCCGAGCGGTTCTTCGGGCCGGCGGTATTCCTCGCCGAGCGCGGGATCCTCGATCAGCCGGGTCATCAGGTCGACGCGCTCCACTTGCGCATGACGCCCCAGCGCGCGCGCGAGTTCGACCACGTAGGTCACCTGGCCGCCGGTATCGGCGTCGCGCCCGAGTTCGAGCCGCTCGGCGCGCACGAGGCCATGCACGCTCAGCATGAAGACGTAGAGCGGGCGGGCGTTCACGCGGATGCCGGCGCAGCGTCCGTCACAGGCAATGAAAACGGCGCAGCCTTGGCAGACTGCGCCGCACTCGATTGCTCCGCGACCAGCTTAGTTGCTCTTGCAGCGCGGATCGTTCGGGTCTTTCTTGCAATCCTTGGGCGCCGTCTGCTGCGGGTCGCTCGGCTGGAACTGGCCCTTGCAGCGCGGATCGTTAGGATCCTTCTTGCAGTCCTTGGGCGTGTCCTGCTGCGGGTCGCCCGTGACGTAGCCGCCTTGCGTCGGGGCCGCATAGGCGGCGCCGAAGCATGCGGCCAGCAGCAGTGCGATGAGTGCCGAGAAAAGTTTTTGCATCTTCGTCTCCTAATAGTTGATGAAAGTTGAATCAGACGCGGCCGGAAAGACCGCGCCGCAGCGTGCACCCTGCGACTTTCGTGCCAGTGCGCGAATAGCAAGGAAGCTCAAATGGTTAGCAGGCCGCGTCGGGAACCGAGGACAGGCATTTCTGTCGGCCTGCCGCAACAGATTTGCTGGCGACCGATCGCTGCTTCAGACCCCGTTCAGAGGAGAATTTCGCTGGGCACGCCGCTTGCTCCATGGATGTCATGGATGCGATGCCGCCCATGTGGACGCCCGTTGCGAAATGCCCGGCCTGCGGCGAGGCGCAGCGCCGCAGTTGCGGCGCGATGCAGGAACGCCATTACATGTTCGGCGCCGAAAAAGTGCCGACGCCCGAGAGCGGTATCCAGGTCTATGCCTGCGCAGGCTGCGCGCTGGTCTACAAGTCGCCGGTGCCCGACCCCGCGTTCCTGGCCGCCGTGTTCGAGCGCCAGATGGGAAGCAAATGGCTGGCGCCGCAGGACTACGCCGCCGAAGTCGCCTTGCTGCGCCAGCTTTGCGGGCACCAGGACTTCGACCTGCTTGATGTCGGCGCCGCCGGCGGCGATCTGCTCGCGGCCTGCGCAGCCGCAGGCGTGTCGGGCCGGCGCTCCGCGCTGGACGTCACGCGCTATCCAGGCCTCGAGCGTTCGCTACAGGGCGAATTCATCGAGGGTTTCCTCGACAGCGCGACGCTCGCCTGGAGCGGCGCGCCCTACGACGTCGTTACCCTGTTCGACGTGCTCGAACACCTGAACCATCCGTTCGTCGCTTTTGCCAACCTGCGCGCGCTGGTCAAGCCGGGCGGCGTCGTGCTGATCGAGACCGGGAATTCGGCGAGCGAGTGGCCGGCACGCTTTGGCGTGCGCCGCTGGTGGTATGCGCGCCTGATCGAGCACCACATCTTCTGGTCGCAGCCCTCGCTGGAGCATTCCGCCGCCGGGCACGGCATGGAAATCCTCCAGTGGGAGGAAGTGCGCCACAAGAGCCGGCGCCAGCTGGGGGCCGCCAAGATCGCACGCGACCTCGTGAAGCAGGGGCTCTACCGGCTGATGCCGGACCGCTACGCCGACGTTGCGGCATTATTCGGCAAGGAAGGCAACCAGCCCTGCAGCCCTTTCGCCAAGGACCATTTCAGGGTCGGCCTGCGCAGAATCTGAAGCACGCCGCGCGCCTGGCCGGGTTTCTAGGCGTGCGCCGTGCAGAGGAAGCGCGCTAGGCGCGCGCTTCGAGGGCCGCCACGGCAGGAAGCGTTTTCCCCTCCAGGAATTCCAGAAAGGCGCCGCCCGCCGTGGAGATATAGCCGATGCCGTCGGTCACGCCAAATTTGTGGATCGCCGCAATGGTGTCGCCGCCGCCGGCGATCGAGAATGCCTTCGTTGCCGCGATCGCGCGCGCGATCGACTCGGTGCCCTTGGCGAACTGGTTGATCTCGAATACGCCGACCGGCC
>Ga0315910_10000881_pt1 | contig 28453 bp, 21 predicted proteins | sample EdamamesoilMG_FD_204470 | JGI IMG/M metagenome (GOLD analysis project Ga0315910, IMG submission 204470) | Garden soil microbial communities collected in Santa Monica, California, United States - Edamame soil | ecosystem: Environmental > Terrestrial > Soil > Garden | place: USA: California... | reverse complement strand
GACCCGAAGGACCTGGAGCTCTTCCACCGCACCGATTCCGTCGACGACGCCTACGAGTACCTGACGACCTGGCTGACGCGGAACGTGCTCAACGACAGCAGCGCGCCGGGCGGCGAGCGCTGACTTCCACCCCGGCGGGAGTCACTCAGTCTCCGACGTATCCGAGGCCCTTGAGCGAGTCGAGGGCTCCCTCGTCGCCGCTCTCCTGAGCGCGCTTGGCGAGGTCCTCCCCCAGGGCGTCCAGGTGCACGGATTCCGGGTAGGCCTTCGTCCCGGCCTCGAGCACGGCGATCGCCTCCTTCAGGTTCTTCGCCGCACCGAGTTCGCTTGCGATCAGGTTGTAGTCGTCGTCCTTCACGGTGCTCGGTGCCGCCGCGGCGAACTGAAGGAACCCATCCCTGGCTTTGGCGGGATCGACGTGAGCCTGGGCCTTGAAGAGGCCGAGCTTCGCGCGCTTCCAATCCGGGTTCTTGCTGTCCTCACCGATCGCGGCCAGCGCCTTCTCGTAGCTCTTCGCGGCCTCCGCGTACTGTCCGGAGTTCAGGGCCTTCGAACCCTCGTCGACCAGGGTGCGCGGATCGGAACTGCTGCAGGCGGGCAGGAGGAGGAGCAGGAAGGGGAGGAAGGGGCGCAGGCGCATTCGAGGTTCTCCTTGGATCGCGGGACTACGGGGGGGTCGTCCACCGCGTTAAGGGCGGGGGCCCGGGCCGAGCCGGAGGAGACGAAACAAGCCGCGCCCCTGCAAGGAGTTAGGTCGCTCCGGGAAGGCCAGGGCTGGCCCGACACTCCCATTGGAGTACGATCGGAGTGTCATTGGAGTGTTCCTCGCGCCCTCGCAGGGCCTCCGGACGCCACCCCAGCCACCCGCCCGCCCCGTGCGCGAGTCCAAGGTCACCGTCAAGATCCCCCGCCCCCTGTACCGCAGGGTCCAGCAGGTCGTGGAGGGGTCCGGCTTCAACTCGCCGACCGACTTCATCGTCTACGTGCTGCGCGACCTCATGGGGGAGGCCGAGGAGCACCCGCGCGAGTTCACGCAGCAGGAGCTCGACGACGTGAAGCGAAAGCTCAAGAACCTGGGCTACCTCTGATCCGAAACTGCCGATCCAGGCGCCACCCGAGACATGACCACCACCACCCTCGTTCGCACCTCCCCCGTCCACGGCGGGCTCGCCCAGCCCGTCTCGCGCCTCGGCAAGCCGGATCCGGCCTGGTCGAAGCTGCCCCAGATCGACGTCAACGACAACGACCGGACGTCGATGTACCGGATCGCCGACGGGACGCTGTCGCCGCTGACCGGCCCGATGACCGAGGCGGACTACCGCACGGTCCTCGACAAGGGCGCGATCGTGCGCGGCGGCAAGAGCTGGGCCTGGACGATCCCGATCCTGCTGCCGGTCACGGATGCCGAGGCCGCCGCGGCGAAGGTCGGTGCCGACGTCGCCCTGTGCTTCGAGGGCAAGGTCTTCGGCAAGCTGACCGTGCAGTCCGTCTTCGCCTGGGACAAGGACGAGTTCGTGCGCATCGTCTACGGCACCTCTCGTCAGGACCACCCCGGGGCACGCCTGTGGCTGGGCGACGCGCGCACGAAGCTGCTCGGCGGCGAGATCACGCTGTCGCCCTTCGCGGACACGCGCCCCTTCGCCAAGCGCATCCTGTCGCCCACCGAGACGCGCAAGCTGCTCGAGGGCCGGGGCTACGAGCAATCCGTCGCCTTCCAGACGCGCAACCCACTGCACCGGGCCCACGAGTACGCGCTCGTCTACGGCGCCGAGGCGATCCTGCGCAAGACCGGCAAGAAGACGGGCGTCGTGCTCAACCCCCTGGTCGGCCAGCTGAAGGGGGACGACGTGCCCGCCGACGTGCGCATGCAGACCTACGAAGCGCTCGTCGACGGCCGCTTCCTCGGCCAGGGCGACATGGACGAGTCCCTCTGGAAGTCCAAGGGCCAGGGCCTGAACGAGCAGCTGCACCTGATCGGCCTCGACATCCGCATGTACTACGGCGGCCCGCGCGAGGCCGTGATGCACGCGATCTACCGACAGAACCACGGCTTCACGCACTTCATCATCGGCCGCAAGCACGCCGACGCTCCCTACGACGACAAGAGCCCGATCTGGGGCGACTTCGACGCGCAGGAGATCTTCAAGAAGCTCGGCGGCGAGCTCGCCATCCAGACCGTGAACGTCGGCTTCGCCGCGTACTTCGAGGAGATCGGGCGCGTCGGCCTGGTCGAGGACAACCCGGGCAAGACCCAGGTCTCGATCTCCGGCACGAAGATCCGCGAGATCCTCGGCAAGGGCGAGCTACCCGACGCGCGCGTGATGCGTCCCTCGACCGCCAAGGTGCTGGCGGCCTACTACCAGAAGGTGGACCAGCAGAAGAAGTAGCGATCGCCATGGGTCTCCTCGATCTCTTCAAGAAGAAGCCGGCGCCCGCGCCGCGTCCGCCGATGAAGCCGATGCCGCGTCCAGGCGGCGGGCTCCCGCCTCCGCCCGAGCCGAAGGCGAAGAACAACTTCATCATCGTCATCCTCGACTCCTGCCGCTTCGATTCGTTCCTGGCGGCCGCGCCCAAGACGATCACCAAGCTGGGCCCTGTCGAGAAGCGCTACAGCTACGCCGGCTGGACGGCACCCTCGCACTACAACCTCCTGACCGGGCTGCTGCCGCACACGTCGCCGCAGAACGTGTACGCGTCGGAGTACTACAAGGAGGACTTCTTCAACTTCAACAAGCGCCTTGGCGCGAGCGGCATCGACTTCGCCGCGATGGTGCCGGGCCTGTGGATGCCCGAGTTCCTGCGCAACAACCTCGGGTACTCGACCCACGCGCGCGTGTCGCTGCCCGTGCTGAACCCGCGCACGGGGGTCAACCGCTCGTTCGACAGCTTCCAGCTGATGGACAAGCACAACGACATGCGCGCGATGTTGCCGACGATGAAGTTCTCGGCCGAGCGTCCGTCCTTCTACCTGCTCAACGTGGGCGAGACGCACTATCCATACGCCAAGCCCGACGAGGACTCGTCGATGTGGCCGCGCATCAGCGGCGTGAACGGCGTCTTCAAGAAGCTGAACCAGGAGGTCGGGGACCCCGACAACCCGAACTTCAAGGAGAGCTTCCAGTTCTTCGACCAGAAGAAGATGGACGAGCTCCGCGAGCGCCAGATCGACACGGTGCGCTACCTCGACGCCGTGTTCGGTGAGCTCTACGACCTCGTCCCCAAGGACACCTACGCCATCGTCACGGCCGATCATGGCGAGCTCTTCGGCGAGCTCGGCTACTTCGGTCACGGTCCGATCATGCACGAGAAGTGCTTCGAGGTGCCCTACCTCGAGGGCAAGATCCGCTAGCAACCCTCTCCACGACACCCAGGACAGATGAACGCGAACGACAAGGGACTGACGCTCTGGTTCACCGGGCTCTCTGGCAGCGGCAAGAGCACGCTGGCCACCTACCTCATGCCCAAGCTCAAGGAGCTCGGCAAGCGCGTCGAGATCCTCGACGGGGACGAGGTGCGCGAGAACTTGAGCAAGGGCCTCGGATTCTCGAAGGAGGACCGTGACACGAACATCCGTCGCATCGGGTTCGTGGCGAATATGCTGGCCCGCAACGGCGTCGTCGCGATCACCGCGGCCATCTCGCCCTACCGCGACGTTCGCAACGAGGTGCGCTCGCGAGCCCAGGCAGCTTTCGTCGAGGTCTACGTGCACTGTCCGATCGACGTGCTAGAGGATCGCGACACGAAGGGCCTCTACAAGAAGGCCAAGGCCGGGATCATCAAGAACTTCACCGGCATCAGCGACCCCTACGAGGCTCCCGAGAGTCCCGAGGTCGTCGTGGACACGTCCACGGAGACCATCGAGGAGTCGGCGGCGAAGATCCTTGCCTTCCTGCGCAAACGCGGCCTCCTGGCCGAGGTCGCCACTGCCGGACGGTAGGCAGCACGCTCGCCGCCGCTCCGAGGAGGCCCGGCCAACCCTCGGAGCGACTCCGCGTAGAGATGGGCCATGACGGGGGCTCCAGCGTTACGGAGCGCACGTCGATACACTGACCGACCCCAGCTCGCCGCGGGCGAGCCCTGCCCCCCCGTCCGAATGACTGACCCGAAGCGGTTCCTTCGTCCGGCCCTGCTCTCCGCGCTCGCCATGGCCGCCCTGGCGGCTCCCGCGGCAGCGTACATCGGTCCTGGGGCGGGCTTCGCGGCGGCCGGAAGCGTTCTCGTTCTGCTGGGGACCTTCCTGCTGGCCATCGGGATCGTGCTCCTGTGGCCCCTCAAGGCCGTCGTGAGGCTCTTCGTCCGCAGGGGTCAGAGCAAGCCGAAGGTCAAGCGGCTCGTCGTCGTCGGCCTGGACGGCTTCGACCCGGACCTGGCCGAGAAGTTCGCGGCCGAGGGCTGCATGCCCAACTTCGAGCGGCTGGCCAAGGAAGGCTGCTTCCATCGCCTCGGGACGGCCTACCCCTCGATCTCGCCCGTGGCCTGGTCGAGCTACGCGACGGGCGTCGACGCCTCGCGTCACAACATCTACGACTTCCTGACTCGCGATCCCTGCAACTACCTGCCGGTCCTGTCCTCGACCGACATCCGTGCCCTGCCCAGAACGCTGAACCTCGGGCTCGCCAAGGTGCCCTTCGGGCAACGCACGGTCTACCGGATCCTGCAGAAGAGCCAGCCCTTCTGGAAGCTCCTTGGGGCGCGCGGCGTGTGGTCCTCGATCATTCGCGTGCCGATCACGTTCCCACCGCAGAAATTCAAGAACGGCACGTTGCTCTCGGGCATGTGCGTTCCGGACCTTCAGGGGACCCAAGGCTCGTTCTCGTTCTACTCGACGAAGGAACGCAAGGGCGGACACATCGGAGGCCAGCAGTACCAGGTGCGCTTCAAGGACGGGCGCGTCGAGTCCAAGCTGACCGGGCCGCCAGGCAAGGACGGACACGCCATGAAGTGCCCGTTCACGGCCACCTTCGATGCCGAGGCGAGCAAGATCACCTTCGGCGTCGGGGCGGAGAAGGCCACGGTCGCCGTTCGGGAATACACGCCTTGGCTCACGATTCCCTTCGACAACTGCACGGGAATCGCACGCTTCTACGTCCAGAGCTGGGAGGGGAGTGACGTCGAGATCTACGTCACGCCCATCAACATCGACCCGAACGCGCCGGCGATGCCGATCTCGCACCCCTTCGTCTACGCCATCTACCTGGCGAAGATGATGGGGTCCTACGCAACGCTGGGACTGGCCGAGGACACCTGGGCCCTGAACGAGCGTGTCATCGACGAGGAGGCTTTCCTCAAGCAGTCCTGGCTCATCTACGAGGAGCGCAAGAGGATGCTCTGGGACGTCCTCGACAAGACCCGCCGGGGCTTCGTCACGGTGGTCTTCGACACGACCGACCGCATCTCGCACATGTTCTATCGCTATCTCGATCCGACCCACCCGGCCAATGCGGGCAAGGACGTCGAGAAGCACCGGCATGTCATCCGCGACACCTACGCGAAGATGGACGAGCTGCTCGCCGAGGTGCGCGCGAAGATCGGCAGCGATCCAGAGACGATCCTGATGGTCATCTCTGATCACGGCTTCTGCAACTTCCGCCGCGGGGTCAACCTGAACACCTGGCTCAAGCAGGAGGGCTACCTCGTGCTCAAGGAGGGCCAGAGCACCTCGGGCGACTGGTTCGCCCAGGTGGACTGGGAGAGGACGCGCGCCTTCACGCTCGGCCTGACCGGCATCTTCGTCAACCGCAAGGGACGCGAGGCCAAGGGCATCGTCGAGCCGGGGCCCGAGCTCGAGCGGCTGTGCGCCGAGATCAAGAGCAAGCTCGAGCGGCTCGTCGATCCCAAGACGGGCGAGCGCGTGGTCAAGGAGGCCTTCCTGACCCGGCAGATCCATGACGGCCCGTACGCCGACATGGCGCCGGAGATCCTCGTTGGCTACCACCGCGGGTTCCGACACTCCTGGGACTGCGCGACGGGCTCGGTTTCGGACGAGATCTTCAGCGACAACACCAAGTCCTGGTCGGGTGACCACTGCGTCGACCCGCGCCTGGTCCCCGGAGTGTTCTGGTGCAACCGCAAGATCGGGATCAGCGATCCGAACCTCCTGGATCTGGCGCCGACGGCCCTGGACCTCTTTGGGGTCGAGATCCCGTCCTACATGCGGGGGCGGCGTCTCTTCGCCACGCACAAGGTGGCCGAACGCGAGAGGGAGAAGGAACGGGAGCTCATCGCTTCCTAGCTGCCATGAGCCTGCCCCGCTGGACGGTCTATCCTGCCCTAACCCTGATCGCCCTGCTGATCTTCATGGCGATCCCGCGACGGGCCTCAGTCGATCCCTTCGGCGAACAGCGCTTTCCGCCCCTTGTCGTGCTGGGCGTGGACGGCATGGATCCCGAGATCCTGGCCGAGGTCATTGCCAAGCATCCGGAGCGGATGAAGAACCTGCGCTGGCTCATCGAGCAGGCGGACGGGATCCACTCGCTCGGAACCTCCACGCCCCCGCAGTCCCCCGTGGCTTGGTCGAACTTCATCACGGGCATGAACCCGGGCGGTCACGGGATCTACGACTTCATCCACCGGGATCTGGTCCATCGCATGCCGACCTCGTCGACGACGCGGATCGAGGCGGGCTGGACCCTGCACCTTCCGGGACCCTACAAGGTCGACATCGGGGCGGACAGCCCCTCCAACCGAACGGGCAAGGCCTTTTGGACGATCTTGCGCGAGCAGGGCGTGCCCGCCGACATCTGGCGCATCCCGGCCAACTTCCCCGTGGATCCGTCGGAGGGCGTGTCCTTCTCGGGGATGATGACCCCGGCCCTGGACTCGGCCTACGGTCAGTGCACCTTCTACACGACCGACTCGAGCAAGAAGGTCTCGCTCGACTACTCCAAGGTGCAGCAGTTGCAGGAATTCGACGGGCTCATCGAGGGCACGAGCATCGAGGGTCCAGCCAACCTGTTCAAGGAAGGGAACCCCAGCGAGCGGCTCGCGTTCCGCATGTACGTGGATCACGATGCCGGGGCGGCCATCCTCTTCGCCGGCGATCCCGATGGCGAGGTGGAGAAGGTCGTGCTGCGGCCGGGAGAGTGGAGCGACTTCCTGCGGCTCGACTTCGACCTCCTGCCGATCGGGATGATGAAGATGAGCGGCATCTGCCGCTTCTATCTGCGCAGCATCGCACCGCACGTCGAACTCTACGCCTCGCCGGTGAACTTCGATCCGGAGGTTCCGGTCGCGCCGGTTTCGGAGCCGACCGAGGCGAGCGGGGAGCTGGCCGCGAAAGTGGGGCGCTACTACACGCAGGGCATGGCCGAGGACGTATCGGCCCTCAAGGAGGGAGTCCTCGACGACGGCGAGTTCATGCAGCAGGTCACGCTCGTCCACCGCGAGACGACGGACATCTTGGACTACGCCCTGGAGCGCTTCGTCGCGAACGGCAAGCAGGGTCTGCTGTTCTTCTACTTCTCCGAGATCGACCTGGCCTGTCACATGATGTGGCGGCACGGCGACGTGCAGCACCCGGCTCACGTTCCGGCGATAGCCGGGAAGGATGCCTCCGCCTGGACCGGTCGGGAGGGGAGCACCCTGGCCGACACCGTGGAGGACATGTACCTCCGCATCGATCCCGCGATCGGCCGCGTGCGAGAGCTGCTCGGAGACGACGTGACGATCCTCCTGATGTCGGACCACGGATTCGCGCCCTACCATCGCGAGTTCAGCCTCAACACGTGGCTTCTGGAGAGCGGTTATCTGGTGCTCAAGGAGGGCATCGAGAAGGAGCGTCCACGCGACGACCCGAGCTACCGCAAGGTGTTCCTGGCGGGGAACGTGGACTGGAGCAAGACCCGGGCCTACGGAGTGGGTTTCAACGGTCTCTACCTCAACCTCCAGGGCCGCGAGCAGGATGACCCGCGGACGGAGTCCGAGGACGAGTCGGGGATCGTGCGGCCCGAGGCGGCCGACGCTCTCCTTCGCGAGATCAAGGCCGGGCTCGAGGCCTACATCGATCCCAAGACGGGAGAGCACCCGGTGCGGGCCTGCGACCTCGCCTCCGAGGTGTACTCCGGGGAGCGCCTGTCCGAGGCTCCCGACCTCGTGGTGGGCTACGACGCTGGCTACGGGAACTCGGACGCCTCCTCCACGGGGCGTATCCCACGCGATGTCCTGGTTGACAACAGCCCGGCCAGCCACGGCGGAGAGCTGGGCACCTTCAACGGTAACCACCTGATGCACCCGGACGTCGTGCCCGGAGTGCTCGTATCGAACCGGCGGCTCCGGGAAGGGCCGTTCGACCTCAGGGACCTCACCGTCGAGGTCCTGCACTTCTACGGGCTCGAGAAGCCTGCCCACATGGAAGGCCAGCCCGTCCTGGAGTGACCGTTCCCAGATCCAGCAACCTCATCCCAAGGAGACCCCGATGTTCGGTGGTGGAAACAAGATCAAGCTCGACGCCGACCTGATCGACCGCATCAAGAAGGTTGCAGAGCTGGCTGGCTATGCCTCACACGAGGAGTTCATCGTGCACGTGCTTGAGAAAGAGCTCGCGCAGTTCGAGGGCTCCAAGTCCGACGCCGACATCGTCGAGAAGCTCAAGGGGCTCGGCTACATCAGCTAGGTCGGACTTCCCCTGCTGTCCCACGAAGATGAACTCGATCCACCGCATTCTCGGAGCGCTCTTCGACGCCGTGCTCACGCCGTTCGAGTGGCTGGGCGATGTCTTCGCGCTCGTGGTGGTGAGCGGCATCTTCGGAGTGCTCGCCCTGCTGCTGTTCAAGCAGATCAGCTGGCAGGCGGGGATCAAGTCCACCAAGGACAAGATCAAGGGGCACATGATCGCGATCCGGCTGTACCAGGACGACCTGCGTATCGTCTTCGGATCCGTTCTCAAGATCCTGCTGCGCAACTTCCAGTACCTCGGCCTGAACTTCGGGCCGATCCTGCCCCTGTTCGTGCCCTTCGTCCTGATCGCCGCGCAGCTGGTCGTGCGCTATGGCTTCGATCCTCTCCCGGTGCACTCCCAGGCCGAGCTGAGCACGATGCTCCCAGGGAGGTGCACGGAGCTCGAGATCCGCATGAAGCGCGGGCGGGAGGCGGAGGTGGCTTCGTTGACCGTCGAGTTCCCAGGGCATCTGCGGGCCCTGTCTCCACTCACCCGAAACGAGCGCGATGGGATTGCCGTGATCGAATTCGCAGCCGTAGAGGCCGGGACGGGGCAAGTCGATCTGAAGGTCGAGGGAAGGCCTGCCGGCGGGAAGTGGGTCGTTGCGGGTTCCGAAGCCGCCCGTTCCATGCAGCCGGAGCGCGTTTCGGGGTTCTTCGCCTCCTGGTTGTGGCCGGCCGAGCCGACCCTGCCGAGCGACTCCCCGATCGATCTCGTCCGCTTCTCCTATCCCTCCCGTGACCTCGGCTACCTGCCAGGGGGGCCTTTCGGGGTCCTGCTGACCTTCTTCCTGGCCTCGATCGTCTTCGGGATAGCGATCCTCAAGCCACTGAACATCCAGATCTGAGGATCCGAGGGGCGAGAGCGGGTCTGGGGCCCGCTCTCGGGCCGATCGAGCTGGCTTTTCCGGCGTTGGGTCGTACGGCGGGGATGGATTCCCCGCTGTATACAGTCGCCATCAACCGGAGCCTCGTGGGGGAACGAGGCGCATGGAGCCATCCCAGTGCGCAAGCTTTTCTCCCATAACGACTTGGATCAGTACCTCGATCCCTCCGCCTCACGCCCGGAGGACTTCGAGAGCTTGGCAGGCAGCCTCATCGAGCGGCTCGACTCCGAGGACGCCGATCTGGAGGTCAGCGACCCTCAGGCCTGGCGCCGGGGGACATCACCTCAGAAGACGTCCTTCGCCCAGCAGTTCCGCGCCGACGTGGACACGATCATCCCGCTCAACAGGAGGGATGAGGCCCGCCTCGCGCGCAGGATCGAGTTCGCCCGGAAGCGGCTCGAAAGGGCGCAGGCGGCAGAGACTTCGGACTCCAGGCGGCTACTCCGACGCGCGACCGAGCTCCACGCGCTCCGCAGCGAGATGGTCGAGCGCAACCTCTACCTCGTCCTGATCAATGTCGAGCGCTATGCCCAGGCCCACTCCAGCCGGATGGATCTGATCCAGGAAGGATGCTGCTCCCTCTTCCGTGCTGTCGATGGCTTCGACTGGAGGCGGGGACTCCTCTTCCGGACCTACGCCGTGCACTGGCTCAACCAGGCCTTCCGCAACTACCTGTACAACCATGGGCACACCGTGCGGGTGCCGGTGTACCTCCAGAAGGCGCTGAAGGGGATCCACCAGGCTGCAAGCCGCCTCGGGGATGCGCGGGCCGCCCCGCACGAGCTCGCGAAGCACTCGGACCTCGACGAGAACCTCATCGCGACGGCCATCGCAGCTGCCCGGTCGACGTACTCGCTCGATGCCGAGCGAGCCGACGAGGGCGCTCGCTTGCGTGAGCTACTCGTCGATCCGGGCAGCTCGGAACCCTATCGCCCCGAGCACGAAGACGTGTCCCTCGAGGAGGGGCTGGAGAAGGCCCTGGACGATATCGGCGATCGGGAGCGGCTGGTCCTCAGCCTGCGTTTCGGTATTGGGGTCGACCGCGAGTACACCCTAGCCGAGGTGGCCCGGAAGCTGGGCGTCAGCGTCGAGCGCGTGCGTCAGATCCAGGTCCGGGCCCTGAGCAAGCTCGATACGCCATCCCTACGGCGCGAGCTCGAGCCCTTCCTGAACTGAGGCGCCCCCCCCGGCCTCGAAGGGGGCCAACGGAGGCCGCGCCAGCCGCATCCTTGGTTTAGATTGCATCTCGTGCAGGCCTCAGCGACTGGATCTCCTGGCATGGCGGGCTCCTCGCCGGACGAGGGACCCGTGATGGACGCCAGGACCCTGCGCCGGCTGTTCCTCGACCTGCTTGGGCGCCCGCCGCTGGAAGGCGAGCGTTCCGAGTGGGGGGGGAGGACCCGTGCTGCACTGGTCGAGACGATCCTGCCCACGGAGGAGTTCTGGCAGAACTGGATCGAGGAGCAGCTCTACTTCTTCTTGCTGGTGGACAACTTCCGTCCCGCGACGGAAGGCGTGCGCGCTCTGCCAGGGCTCCTCGCGCAAGGCAAGCTGGGTGTCCGCGAGGCTCTCCATCGCATCTGTCTCTCCTCCAGCTTCGAGCGACGCAATCCCGGTCCGGACACCTTCGTCTCCGTCGTGATGGAGCAGGTCCTCGGTCTCACCGTGCAGAAGACGGTTCGCGAGCTCGAGATCGGAAAGCGCATCTACGACGGTGCACGCGGCACCTTCCTCGGGAAGCCAGGCAACTCCCAGGCGGACCTCGTCCACATCGCGATCTCGGATCCACGGGCCCTGCACTGCTTCCTGGAGCGTGAGCACCAGCGCATCCTGCGACGACCCATGCCAGCCGACCTGGCGGAAGAGTGGGTCGCGCGCCTCGAGAGGGAGGAGCTTGCCTTCGCGGACATCCTGCGTGGATGGCTGGTGTCCGCGGAGTACGAACGACGCCTGCGGTCGAGCCTCCCCCAGCCCAACCACATGTTCGTGCGTGCGTTGCACGTCGACCTGATGGGCCGTCCTCCTGACGAGCTGGAGACCCAGCGCTTCCGCACGGCCCTCGATGGCCTGTCCGATGCGACTCCGCTGCGGTCGTTGCTCGCCAGGCTCATCCTCGACTCAGGCAAGGTGCGTCTACCCGAGCGCGGCGCCATCGCAGACCCGGCCGCGTGGATCCGTGGGCAGTTCGAGCGCCTCATGGGAAGGCAACCTGAAGGCGGCGAGCTCGCCGTGTTCCTGCAAGCTTTCGAAGATCCCGCCTGCCGTCCTGCGACGGTCCTGTACGCGATCGTATCGCACCCCGAGTACCAGACCTGGTGAGGACCGAGAGGCCAAGCATGCAATCACTCGATCGACGGACTTTCCTCGGAGGCAGCGCCGCAGGACTGGCGACTGCCCTGACCTCATCCGCCGCAGCCCTTCAGCCGAAGCCGAAGCGTGCGATCCTCGTCGCCCTCGCAGGCGGCATTCGAACGCGCGAGACGTTCGGCAGCCCGGCCAACGTCCCGAATCTCCTTCGAATCGCGGAGCAAGGCGTCGTCTACTCGCGCACGCGGGCCTCGAACCTGGGACACTTCGGCGCGACCCTCTCGATCTTCACCGGGATCGCCGAGCCTCGTGGGATCCGAGACAACACGCGGGGCACGGATCCCACCCTGTTCGAGTACCTGCGCAAGGACCTGGGGTGGGCCGCGAACGACGTCTGGGTGAGCACTTCCGGTGGTGTCCAGGAGGCGAACGTCTCGTACAGCCTGCATCCCGAGTATGGTCAGGCGTTCGGCGCCAACACGCTGGACGGTGACGGGATCTTCAACGCGGAGTTCAAGCAGATCCTCGAGGCCTATGGCCGCCCCAGGGTGATGGAAGCCCGGGAGGGCGAGCTGCTGGACCAGATGCGAGGTGCGATCGGGGCCGCGGGAGGAGCCGAGCGACCCGACAGCGAAGCCCTCGCCCGCGTCGAGCGGTTCCTGCTCGACGAGCTCAGACGCGGGACCCAGGACCTCACGGGCCTGGGAGCCTCCGACGCCAAGGCCTTCCGGGTCGCTCGCAACCTCCTGGCCGTGTTCCGGCCGCGGTTGCTCGGCGTCGTGGCGCGTGATGCAGATGTGGCTCACCGCAGCTTCAACGACTACGTGCAGGTGATCCGGCGCAATGATGCCATGCTCGGGGAACTCTTCGACGCCCTGCAGGCAGACCCCGATCTCGCCGAGTCCACCGCCCTCTTCATCCTTCCCGAGTTCGGTCGCGACGCCGACCTGAACTCGCGCCGCGGCCTGGACCACGGCGATGGCTCGGATGATCTGCGCCAGGTCTCCCTGGTCTGCTGTGGGCCGGACTTCCGTCGTGGCGCCACGGTGCAGGAGGAAGTGCGCACGATCGACGTGTGCAACACCCTTTGTGACCACCTCGGGGCCAACCCCCGGTATGCGCGCGGGAAGCGACTTCCGCGCTTGATGACCTGAGACGGCGAATGCCGCTCGGGCTCGCGTCCGCTCGCGGGGTCATTGCCCTTGCGACCTCGTTCCTGCAGGGAAGCTCACCTGCAGCGCCCTCGGCACCGGGGGATCAGGGTTGCCTCCAGTGCCACGCCGGCATCGAGGTGATGCACCCGCAGGCGGACCTGTCCTGCATCGATTGCCATGGGGGCAGCCCGGCGGGGGCGACCGTGAACGCGGCTCATGTCGCCACGCCCGCAGCGCGAGGCGAGGACGAGCGAGTGCTCCCCATCGACCGGGACCTGGCATGGATCCGCTTCCGGAACCCGATGGACCTGAGGATTGCCGACCGGACCTGCGGCACCTGCCACTCGTCCGCCGTGGCCAGCCTTCGCGCGAGCCTGCATGGTACGACGGCCGGGCACCTGTCCGACGGCTACTACGAGGTCGGGCTCCTCGAGGACCCCGGCTCACGCTACTCGGTCTTCCAGCAGTCCGGGGCGCCGCTAGGCGGCGGAGATGTAGAGCAGCTGGTGCAGGTTCCTCCCTTCCAGGAAAGGCTCCCCCCCGACCAGCTCGCCACGCACTACACCGACCTTGCCCGCAAGGAGTGCATGCAGTGCCACCTCTACTCGCAGGGGCGGGCCGTGCGGGGACGCATTGGCTTCGACGGGGACTATCGCGGAGCGGGATGCGCAGCGTGCCATGTCGAGTACGCGCTGGACGGCCTCTCCGAGAGCGCGGACCCATGCGCGAACCGCACCGAGCCCGGCCACCCGCGCGTTCACGCCATGACACGCGCGCCAGGGACTCAGACGTGCACTTCCTGTCACTACGGCGACGCCTCGATCGGCCTGCACTTTCGGGGTCTGTCCCAGCTCCCGCCGAACGCCCCCGGGGGACCGGAAGTCCAGGGAACGACGGACCAGCTCCTCAATCGCGTCTTCTATCTCGACGACCCGTCGATCGTCCCGCCCGATGTGCACCACGAGTCCGGGATGCACTGCATCGATTGTCATACGCTCGGCGACGTGATGGGAGATGGGCGCCTGCACGGTCACATGGAGGATGCGGTCGAGATCTCCTGCAGCGCCTGCCACGGGACCTTCGAGGCCCCTTCAACGCTGGTGACGGAGCGCGGCACCCCTCTCGAGCACCTGCGTCGGGAAGGTGAGCGAGTCATCCTGCGCAGCAAGGTCGACGGCCGCGATCATCCCGTACCCCAGGTCGTGCACGTGCTGGATCCGGAGCAGCCGGAGTTCAACGCCGCAGCCGCACGTGCGATGACCCCGGACCACGCCGGCATCGAGTGCTACACATGCCACGCCGGCTGGAACGTCAACTTCCTCGGCTTCCACTTCTCCCGCCGCGAGCAGCTCACGCAGCTCGACCTGCTGAGCGGGAAGCGCACGCCGGGCCGGGTGACGACCCAGGAGAAGGTCTTCGCCTCGTGGAAGAGCTTCTACGCCGGGCGCAACGAGCGCGGAGCGATCGCGCCCTACATGACGGGCTTCTCGACCATGGGCAGCGTCTGGGACGAGGAGGGACGCCTCGTGCTGGATCAGGTCATGCCGGTCACGGCCCGCGACCTGTCCGGGCTGACGATGATCCACCACCAGCCCCACTCCACCCGGCCAACGGCCCGCTCGTGCGTGGAGTGCCACCGCACCTCTGCGACCTGGGGCATGGGTTCGGCGAACTTCCGGCTTGCTCGGCAGCTGGCCTTCGTCGCGGATCGCCGCGGGATCGAGGTCGTGGCGATCGAGCGGAGCGACTTCACGCGCTCGGCAGCGCTCACGAAGATCCCGCTGCCCGATGTGGTCGACATGGCCGTGCGCGTCGATCCATTGCAGGGGCATGCCCAGCACCTCTTCGTCGCCGAGGGAGGGCGCGGCATCCATGTGCTGGACGTGTCGCGGCCAACGGAGCCCCGGCTCGTCGCCTTCATGGCCACGATCGAGCCGCGTGGTCTCGAGCTCGTCGGTGATCAGCTCTTCGTGGCCGACGGCAGGGCAGGACTGCGCATCCTGGACGTCTCCCGGCCCGGTGCGCCGCGCCAGCTTGGGCACGTGCCGACCTTCGACGCGCACGACGTGGAGGTGCGCTGGCCCTACGCCTACGTCGCCGACGGTCCGGCCGGGCTCTGTCTCGTCGACGTCACCGTCCCGATCGCGCCGCGTGTGCTCGGCGAGTGCGATCTCAATGGCGAGTCGCGTGTCCCGAGCGATGCGATCCTGGTCGAGAGCCTGTTCCAGTACAGCCGCCCGCTGGCGCGTGCTGGCGTCCCGGTGGACGATCGCACCCGGGCCCGGAACGTGTGCGCAGTCCTCGACCTGCGGCGTGGGCTCTACCTCGTCGATGTCACCGAGCCGATGCGTCCTCAGGTCCTGCACCCCTCGCCTGAGGAGCGCTCCAGACCCCTCGGACAGGGTGCGCAGACCTTCCGGGGCCTGGCGCTCTCGTCCCAGGTCGACCTCGCCGATGCCCAGGGGGGCGAGGCGACGCAGGAGCGCGACTACGTTTATCTCCTGTCGGAGCGCGGACGCGGGGACCAGCGCCGCTCCGGCATCACTTTGCTCGACGTGACGGATCCGGCGCGCGTCCGCAGCCGGGGGTCGGACCGCACGCGCGTGGCCGCCGGCTACACGACAGAGCAGCTGGTGCTGGCCGACTACTACGATCCTCCGACCCGGCGTCGGATTGCCTTCAGCCCTGGCTCGCGCGGCGTCTACGTCGCCGACCTGACCATCTCGAGGGAACCCAGCCAGGTCGGGGCCTTGCCCGGAATCCTGGACGCGTACGCGGTGTGCGTGGAGGAGTTTCCCCTCGACCGGATGATCCGTGAGGACGGCCAGCCGGAGAAGGACGTGAGCCACGCCGGCTCGCGCTGGCTGTGGCGCTCGGAGGTCGAGCGCGTGCTCGCCGTCGGCATGGAGCAGCTCGGCACCGCTGACCTCTACCCGGATCCGGGCGAGACGCCGGGCGAGGCGCTACGCGCCCGCTTCGCGGCGGCCGACGAGGACCGCTCCGGCTGGCTCGAGGGTCCGGAGGTCGAGCGCGCGGGAGCCGCGGGCGCGGATCAGGACGGTGACGGGCTCGTCGGGCTGCTCGAGCTGGCCGTCACGACGCGCGCCCTCGGCCTCCTGGGGGAGACGGAACCCGAGGAGGACGAGCGCGTCACGAGCGTCCGTGCGCAGGGCACCCTCGTCGGGCTGCTGGGAGGGGTGAATCCCTATCCATTCGACGCGGATCGCTCGGGCAGCCTCTCCCGGGCCGAGGCTTCCCGCGCCGTCTTCGCGGCCCTGGACCTCGATCAGGACGATGGGCTGTCGCGCGACGAGCTCTCCCGCCAGCCCGGCGAATGGCGCAGCCTGCGCTTCGGCGACGTCCGCGCGCGCAAGACCTTCGAGCGCGTGGATCGCAACCGGGACGGGCGTGTCTCCGTGCGCGAGTTCGAGCCGGGCGAGCCCGAGTGGCGCGCCCTCGACCTGGACGGGGACGGCAGCCTGCGGCTCGTCGCGCCGCCCCACGAGTTCCAGCGCCAGCGCGGGCTAGTCCTGCCAGGCTCGGAGTGGCCGAGCACGCGGACGGACCTGCTCCTGCTGCCGCCCGGGATCCGCGCCGAGGCGCTGCTGAAGGAGTTCGACCGGGACGGCGATGGGGTCCTCGCTGCGCGCGAGCTTGCCGCCCGCCCCGACCTGCTGCCCGTGTTCGACGCCGATCGCGACCAGAAGGTCGATCGTGTCGAGCTGGAACGTCGCCTGGCCCGACTGGACGAGGACGGCGTGCATGCCCTGGCCGACGACTTCCTGGGTCGCTGGGATCTCGACGGCAGCGGCGCGGTCGAGGCGGACGAGCTTCCCGAAGGCACCCACCTGCGCCTCGGGCTGCGCTGAGGCGTCGGCTCCGGGGCGCCGCTCGACGCCACGCCCGAGCGCCCGTTTCGCGACGGGCCGGAGGCGCACGTTTTTGCTACCTTGCCCGTCTTTCGTGGCCCTCTCGACGTCCTCGACCGACCCCGCCGCTCGCCCGGAGCTGCCGGCGCGAAAGCCCGCCTGGCTGAAGGTTCCCTTGCCGGGCGGCGAGGGCTATGCGCGCCTCAAGGGGCTTGCGCGTGGTCTCGGCTTGCACACGGTCTGCGAGGAGGCGCGCTGCCCGAACGTGGGTGAGTGCTGGGCCGGCGCACACCCGACGATGACCCTGATGGTGCTCGGGGACGAGTGCACCCGGATGTGCCGCTTCTGTGCCGTCAAGACGAGCGCGCGCCCCGCGCCGCCCGACCCGGCCGAGCCGGACAACGTCGGCGCCGCCGTGGCCGCCATGTCGGTCGGCTACGTGGTGGTCACCTCGGTCGACCGGGACGACCTGCCGGACGGCGGCGCCTCCCACTACGCCGCCTGCGTGCGCTCGATCCGGCGCCAGAGCCCCACGACGGTCATCGAGACCCTGATCCCCGACTACCAGGAGGCCAGCCTCGCGACCCTCCTGGCGGCGCGCCCGGACGTGCTGGCCCACAACGTCGAGGTCGTGCCGCGCCTGCAACGGAAGATCCGTGATCCGCGCTGCTCATTCGAGCGCTCCCTGGCGACCTTGCGCGGCGCGAAGGAGCTCGAGCCCGAGGGCTACACGAAATCCTCGCTCATGCTCGGCCTCGGGGAGGAGCAGGCCGAGGTCGTGGACTCGCTCGCGCGGCTGCGCGAGGTCGGCGTGGACTTCCTCACGCTGGGCCAGTACCTGCGGCCGAGCGAGAGCCACGCCCCCGTGCGCGAGTACGTGACGCCCGAGCGCTTCGCCGAGCTGCAGGTCCTGGGCGAGAAGCTGGGCTTCCGCTACGTGGCCTCCGGCCCGCTCGTGCGCTCGAGTTACAAGGCGGGTGAGTACTTCTTCGAGCGGCTGGTACGCGAGCGCCGCGCCCTGGACGACAACCGAGGACGACCGTGACGACCACCCAACCGCTCAGCGTGATCCAGCCCGACGGGGCCGTGAACGGCTATGACCCGCGCCTCTCGGAGAACGAGCTGCTGCACGCCTACCGCACGATGCTCCTGGTGCGCGCCTTCGACGCGATCTGCCTCAAGCTGCAGCGCGCAGGCCGTATCGGCTTCTCGATCCCGAACGAGGGCGTCGAGGCCACCCAGGTCGGGGCTGCCAGCGCTCTGCGGAAGAGCGACTGGATCTTCCCGAGCTACCGCGACTTTGGCATGGCGCTGTATCACGGCGTTACCGCGCTCGAGATGATGCACAACATGTTCGGCAACGCGCGCGACGCAGCCAAGGGGCGGCAGATGCCCGTGCACTTCTCGTTCGTGGAGCCGATCCGCTTCGTCTCGATCTCCTCACCCATCGGGACGCACGTGCCCCAGGCGGTCGGGGCGGCTCAGGCCGCCAAGCTGCGCGGCGAGGACACGGTCGTGCTGACGAGCTTCGGCGATGGGGGCACCTCGAGCCTCGGCTTCCACTCGGGGCTGAATTTCGCGGGGGTTTGGAGGTCGCCCGTGGTCTTCCTGTGCCAGAACAACGGCTGGGCGATCTCCTGCTCGGTCGAGGAGCAGACCGCCTCGGATGGCTTCGCGGTCAAGGGTGAGGCCTACGGAATGCCGGGCGTGGTCGTGGACGGCAACGACCTCCTGGCCGTGCGGAAGGTCACGCTCGAGGCGGTCGAGCGCGCCCGCCGGGGCGAGGGGCCGACCCTGATCGAAGCCCGCACCTTCCGCATGGGCGGCCACTCGACCTCCGACGACCCCAAGCGCTACGTTCCGGCCGAGCAGATCGAGCACTGGAAGAAGCGCGACCCGATCCCGCGCTTCGAGAAGTTCCTGGAGGCCTCCGGGCTGCTCGACGCGGCCCGGGCCGAGGCGCTGCGCAAGGAAGTGGCCGACGAGGTCGCCGCCGCCGCCCGGGAGGCCGAGCAGGTCGGTGCCCCAGGCCTCGAGACGATCTTCTCGGACGTCTACGCCGAGATCCCGGTCCACATCCGCAAGCAGGGCGAGGAGCTGTTCGACCTCGGCCGCCGGCGCGGCGACGCGCACGCCGGCGACGGCAAGTTCCCGCTCTGAGCCCGCGCACACCACCCATGGCGACCCTGACCCTGCTCCAAGCGATCAACGACGGCCTGCGCACGGCCATGAAGGAAGACCCGAGCGTCCTCGTCTTCGGTGAGGACGTGGGCAAGAAGGGCGGCGTGTTCCTGGCCACCGAGAACCTGCAGAAGGAGTTCGGCGTCGAGCGCTGCTTCGACACGCCGCTCTCCGAGGACGGGATCGTGGGCACCGCCATCGGGATGGCCATGAACGGTCTCCGGCCCGTGGCCGAGATCCAGTTCCAGGACTTCATCTTCCCGGCCTTCGACCAGATCGTCAGCGAGGCGGCCAAGCTCCGCTACCGCTCCGGCGGCCAGTACACGGCACCGATGGTGATCCGCACGCCCTACGGAGGCGGCATCCGTGGCGGCCTCTACCACAGCCAGTCGGGTGAGGCCTACTTCTGCCACACCCCCGGGCTCAAGGTCGTGATCCCCTCGACCCCGCACGACGCCAAGGGCCTCCTCCTGGCCTCGATCGCCGATCCGGATCCCGTGCTGTTCCTCGAGCCGAAGGCGCTCTACCGATCCGTCAAGGGCGAGGTGCCGGAGGAGAGCTACAGGGTCGAGCTCTCCACCCTGCGCGAGGCGCGGCCGGGCAAGGACGTGACCGTGTTCTGCTACGGAGCGATGGTCCCGGTCAGCCTGAAAGCGGCCGAGGAGGCCGCGGCGAGCGGGATCGAGTCGCGCGTGATCGACCTGCGCACGCTCTTGCCGCTCGACGAGGACGGCGTGCTCGAGCACGCCAAGGCTACCGGGCGCGTCGTCGTCGTGCACGAGGCCCCGCGCTTCTGCGGCTTCGGGGCAGAGATCAGCGCGCTCGTGGCCGAGCACGCGATCGAGTACATGGAAGCGCCGGTCGTGCGCGTGACGGGCTTCGACACGCCTTTCCCCAACACGCTCGAGCACCATTATCTCCCCGACCACCGCCGTGTGCTCGATGCCATCGAGCGCGTGGCGCGCTTCTGAGCTTTCCGAGAGCGTCCCAACAGCCCCCGCAACCTCCATGGCACTCGAGTTCAAGCTGCCCGACATCGGCGAGGGCATCGCCGAGGGCGAGATCGTCAAGTGGCTCGTCCAGGCCGGCGACACGGTGGCCGAGCATCAGCCCGTGGTCGAGGTCATGACCGACAAGGCCACGGTCGAGATCCCGGCTCCCCAGGCGGGCCGGGTCACCGAGCTACGCGCGAAGCCCGGCGATGTCGTGCCCGTCGGCCAGGTGATCTTCGTGCTGGAGGGCGGAGCGGCCGCGCCCAAGGCCAGTGCGCCAGCCCCGGCCCAGGCCGCGAAGCCGGCCGCCGCGCCGCCGCCGGCGCCCGCCAGGGCCTCCGCGGCTTCCGCGCCGGCTCCCGCCGCGCCTGCTCCGGCTGCCCCGGCGCGTGCCGGCGGCGCGACGCTTGCCTTCAAGCTGCCCGACATCGGCGAGGGCATCGCCGAGGGCGAGATCGTCAAGTGGCTGGTGAAAGAGGGCGAGACCGTCGCCGAGCACCAGCCGGTGGTCGAGGTCATGACCGACAAGGCCACGGTCGAGATCCCGGCCCCAGCCGCAGGCACGATCAGCTCCATCAAGGTCAAGCCGGGCCAGGTCGTGCCGATCGGGACGGTGATCTTCGACCTGGCGACGGCCGGCGGTGCGAGCGCGCCGCGCACGCACGCGCCGGCGGCCGCGGCGGCTCCCGCTCCGGCCCTGGTCGGCGCCAGTGCGGCTCCCGCCGTCGAGCGTTCCGCCAACGGCCCCGTGCGCGCGGTCCCGAGCGCGCGGCGCGTCGCGCGCGAGCTGGGCGTGGATCTCGGCCAGGTTCCCGGCAGCGGCCGCGGCGGCATCGTTCGTCGTGCGGACGTCGAGGCCTTCGCTTCCACGCCTCCGGCCGGGATCGTGCCGGCGGCACCGTCCGCTCCCGCCCTGGCTCCGGCGGCGGCTCCGGCGCCCGCCCGTCCGAGCTTCGCGCCCGTCAGCGTTCCGGCCGGCACGCGCGAGACGCGCACGCCCTTCCGCGGCGTGCGCCGCAAGATCGCCGAGGCGATGTCGCGCTCCAAGACGACCGCCGCGCACTTCACGGTGGTCGAGGAGCTCGACGTGACCGAGCTCGTCAGGCTGCGCGAGGCCGCCAAGAAGCTGGGCGAGGAGCAGGGCGTGAAGGTCACCTACATGCCCTTCCTCATGAAGGCGACGGCGCTGGCCCTCGCGCGCCATCCCGAGCTGAACGGGACGCTCGACGAGAAGTCCCAGGAGCTCGTGCACTTCGGCTACGTGAACCTGGGCATCGCCACGGACACGCCGAACGGCCTGATCGTGCCGGTGATCCGCGAGGTCCAGGCCAAGGGCGTCCTGCAGCTCGCCGCCGAGCTCGCCGACCTGGCCGAGCGCACGCGGTCCGGCAAGGTCAAGCCCGAGGAGCTCTCGGGCGGCACCTTCACGATCACCAATGCCGGCAACATCGGCGGGATCCTGGCCACCCCGGTCATCAACTTCCCCGAGATCGCGATCCTCGGCGTGCACCGCATCCAGAAGAAGCCCGGGGTGATCGAGACTCCGCAGGGTGACCGCATCGAGGTGCGCCAGTACATGAACCTCTCCGCCAGCGTCGACCACCGTCTGGCCGACGGCGCCAGCGCGGCGCGCTTCCTGGTGACGATGAAGCGCCTGCTCGAGAACCCGGGCCTGCTGGCGCTCTGATCTCCATCGCCGCCGCAGCATGGCCAGCACGACCACCGACTCCAGCAAGCGCGAGTTCCTCCCGCGCCGCCGTCTCCTCGACGACGACGGCGTCCCGGAGGTCGAGCTGCGCAGCTATGCCGACGGCTGGCTGAAGGGCCTGCTCGTGCACATGCTGCGCGTGCGCTGCGTCGATCAGCGCATGCTCAAGCTGCAACGCGCCGGACGGATCGGCTTCGTCGGCAGCATGCTGGGCCAGGAGGCGGCCATGATCGGCACGGCGGCCGCGCTCGAGCCGCGTGACTGGCTGTGGTCCGGGCTGCGCGAGGGTGGGGCGGCGCTGATGCGCGGCCTGCCGCTCTCCGAGTACGTCGCGCAAATGTACTGCAACTCGAACGACACCGCCAAGGGGCGCCAGATGTGCAACCACTTCCAGCACAGGGGCTCCCACTACCCGAGCTGGTCGTCGGTGATCGGCACGCAGATCCCGCACGGGGTCGGCGCGGCCTTCGCGGCCCGGCGCCGCAAGCTCGACGAGGTGCATGCGATCTACTTCGGCGACGGCGCCACGAGCTCCAACGGCTTCCACTCGGGCCTGAACTTCGCCGGCGTGTGGAAGGCGCCCTGCGTCTTCGTGTGCGTGGACAACGGCTGGGCCATCTCGGTCCCGAGCTCGGCCCAGAGTGCGCAGACCGACTACACGAAGAAGGCACGGGCCTACGGCATCCCGGCCTTCGAGGTGGACGGGAACGACGTGCTGGCCTGCTACGAGCTGATGCACTGGCTGGTCGTGCACGCGCGTTCCGGCGCCGGGCCGGCGATGCTGGTGGTCAAGACCTACCGCATGCTCGGGCACTCGAGCTCGGACGATCCGACGCGCTATCGCGACCCGGCCGAGGCCGAGCAATGGGGGCGCCGCGATCCGCTGCGGCGTTACGCGCGCTTCCTCGAGCACCGCGGCGTGGTCAAGCCGGGCGAGGTCGACACGCTCGAGGCCAGGCTCTTCGCCGAGATCGACAAGGTCGTCCACGAGCAGGAAGCAGCCCCGGCCATGCCGCTGCGCTCCCTGGTCGAGGACGTCTACGCCCAGGTCCCGCGCCACCTGCGCAAGCAGTACAACGAGTTCGTGCGCGTGGCCGAGCGCCACGGCGAGGCCAAGAAGGGCGACGGCGCCTTCCCCCTGTAGCGGGCGCGAGCCCGAACGATCCCCATGAGCAGCCCCCGCAACGTCGTCGTCATCGGTGCCGGCCCGGCCGGCTACGTGTGCGCCATCCGCCTGGCGCAGCTCGGTCAGAAGGTCACGGTCGTCGAGAAGGAGTACGTCGGGGGCACCTGCCTGAACGTGGGCTGCATCCCGTCGAAGGCCATGATCGCCGCGGGCGCCCTGATGGAGCGCATCCACGAGGCCAAGGCCATGGGCATCACGGTCGAGGGCGTGAAGCTCGACCTCGCGCGCCTGGTCGCCTGGAAGGGCGAGGTCGTGGGCAAGCTCACGGGCGGCGTCAGCGGGCTCCTCAAGAACCACAAGATCGAGCACATCGCCGGCACGGGTCGCATCCACGACGCGCGCACGGTCAAGGTCCAGACGGCGGCGGGGGAGAAGACGATTCCGTGCGACGACATCGTGCTGGCCACGGGCTCGGTCCCGATGTCGATCCCCGGCTTCGACTTCGACCGGAAGCGCGTGTGGTCCTCGACCGAGGCCCTGGCACCCGACCGCATTCCGCAGCACCTGCTCGTGATCGGCGGCGGCTACATCGGGCTCGAGCTCGGCTTCCTGTACCGCAAGCTCGGCAGCCAGGTGACGGTGGTCGAGTTCACCGAGGGCGCCCTGCCCGGCCAGGACAAGGACTGCGTGCGCGTGATCGAGCGCTCGCTGAAGCAGTCGGGCATCAAGCTGATCACGAAGACCGCCGCCAAGGGCTACGAGGCGCAGGGCAGCAAGCTGTTCGTCAAGGTCGATTCCCAGGGCAAGGCCGACACCATCGAGTGCGACCAGATCCTGTGCACGGTCGGTCGCCGGCCCTACAGCGAGGGGCTCGGGCTCGAGAAGGTCGGCCTGAAGGCCGATGCGCGCGGCTTCCTCGCCGTCGACAGGCGCATGCGCACCTCCGTGCCGAACGTCTACGCGATCGGCGATCTCGCCGGTCAGCCGATGCTGGCCCACAAGGGCAGCAAGGAGGGCCTGGTCGCGGCCGCCGTGATCGCGGGCCAGAAGGACGAGTACGACGCGCGCTGTGTGCCGGCCGTGATCTTCACCTCGCCCGAGATGGCCTCGGTCGGCCTGCAGGAGGAGGAGGCGAAGAAGCAGGGCCGCGAGGTCGTCGTCGGCCAGTTCCCCTTCGCCGCCAATGGCCGCGCGCTCTCGCTCATGGAGGGCGATGGCTTCGTCAAGGTCGTGGCCGACGCGAAGACCGACGAGGTCCTGGGCGTGCACATGGTCGGCCCCGAGGTGACCGAGCTCGTGGCCGAGGCCGCGCTGGCGATCGAGATGGGCGCCACGACCGAGGACGTCGCGCGCACGATCCACGCCCACCCGACCCTGCCGGAGGCCGTCATGGAGGCGGCCGAGGCCGTGCACAAGGTGGCCGTGCACATCTTCCAGCGGAAGTAGGGGATGCGCACGCTCGACGTGCGTCGTCTCGGGCGGACGCGCTACGAGGACGTCCACGCCCTTCAGCGGGCCCTCGTTGCGAAGCGCGCCGAGGGCGCGATCGAGGACACGCTCGTCCTGACCGAGCACGAGCCGGTCATCACCCACGGGCGCGGCACCCCGGCGGCCGAGGTCACCGCCCTGACCGCGACGGGCATCCCGGTGGTCGAGGTCGAGCGCGGTGGCGAGGCCACGTACCACGGGCCGGGCCAGCTCGTCGCTTACCCGATCCTCCAGCTCGAGGAGGAGCGCCGCGACCTCCACCGGTACCTGCGCGACCTGGAGGAGGTCGTGATCGGCGTCCTGGCCGAGTTCGAGCTCGAGGGCACGCGTCGGCCGGGCCTGACGGGCGTGTGGCTCGGGGAGCGCAAGGTGTGCTCCCTCGGCGTGGCCGTGCGCCGCTGGGTGACGTGGCACGGGCTGGCGCTCAACCTGCACACCGACCTCGAGCCCTTCCGGCGCTTCCACCCCTGCGGGCTGGCGCCGGACGTGATGACGCGCCTGGCGGACCACGTCGAGCTCCCACCGACGAACCTCCTGGGAGAGGTCCTGCTGGTGAAGCACTTCTGCCGCGTCTTCGGGCGCGAGCTCCCGCCGCCCGTCCCACCGCCGGACGAGCCCGGACGGGGCTTCCGCGCGCTCCCCGTGCTCTGAATCCGGCCGTGGGGGCCCCCGGAAGATCCTTCCAGTCGGCCCGCGAGCGTCGGGAGGCACAAGTCGGCCCCGGCGCGAGCCCGATGATCGAACGCGCGCCACGCCGTCCTCGCGAGGCGCGCGTCCGTCGATGGCGAATCCGCAACCCGCACCCAAGCCGCTCCCCACCGGACGCGAGGTCGTCCTGCTCGGGGTCGCGCTGCTCGCCAGCTCCTGGCTGGTCGCGCTCGCCGATGGCGCCGCCGCCGCCGCGCTGACCTTCGTCGGATTGCTCGGCCTCCACACGGTGTTCCTGCTGGGCCGCTCCGGTGCCCGGCGCGATGGCCACCACGACGCGAGCGCGGTGCCGGAACCCCCTCGACCGCTCCCGAGCGCGACCACCGAGGTCGCCGGAGCCCTCCAGCAGAAGCGCGAGTTCCTGACCAACATCAGCCACGAGATCCGCACCCCCGTGAACGGGGTCCTGGCCATGGCCGAGCTCCTGCTCGAGACCGAGCTCTCGCCGGACCAGCGCGAGCAGGCGCGCGCGATCCATGGCTCGGCGCGCGGCCTGCTCACGATCCTGAACGACGTCTTCGACTTCTCGCGCATCGAGGCCGGGAAGCTCCAGCTCGAGACGAGCGAGTTCAGCCTGCGCCAGTGCATCGAGGGGACGATCGGCCTCCTCTACCCGCGCGCCTACTCCAAGGGCGTCGAGCTCGTGGCCCTGGTGCGCCCGGACGTGCCCGACCGCCTGATCGGCGACGGAAACCGCGTGCGCCAGGTGCTGCTCAACCTGCTCGAGCACGCCCTCAAGGACACCGAGCACGGATGGGTAAAGCTCGAGGTCACGGGCACGCACCCCGGCGAGGATCGCGTCGAGCTAGAGTTCCTCGTCAGCGACACCTCGGTCCACGCCGCGGCGGACGAGGCCCTGACGCGGCTCCTGTCGGCTCCGGGCGGCCCGTCGGGCTGTGCCGGCCTGGGCCTGGCGATCTCGCAGGAGCTGGCGCACCTCATGGGAGGCGGCCTGACCTTCGAGGGCCATGGCACCTCCGGGCGGCGGTTCGCCTTTCGCGCGAGCTTCTCGCCGATCGCAGGCGACTCGCGCCCCTCGCGCAGCGAGCTCCTGACCGGCCGGCGCGTGCTGGTCGTCGACGCCAGCGAGGCCGTGCGGCACGTGGTCGGAGCCTACCTCGAGAACTGGGGCCTGCGCGTCTCGGCCCTGGGCAGCGCGCGCGAGGCCCTCGAGGCCCTGCGCGCCGCGGAGAGCGCGTCCGATCCGTTCCACTACGCGATCCTCGATCGCTTCCCGCCCGACCTGGACGGCAAGGAGCTCGCCTCGCGCATCAAGAACGAGATGGGGGCCGCACGCATTCGCCTGGTGCTGGTCACGGTCCCGGGTCGCACGGACAAGCCCAGCACCCTCGTGCGCGCCGGAGTCGACGCCTGGATCTCCAAGCCGCTCAACGAGCGCAAGCTGTTCACGGCCCTCCTGCACGTATCGGAGGAAGCCATCGATGCGCCTCCGCCCCCGCTGCCGGCCAGCCGTCCGCCGGTCCACACCGGGAGCCGGCCCGTGGTCCTCCTGGTCGAGGACAACCTGGTCAACCAGAAGGTCACGGCCCTGGCCCTGCGGCGCCTGGGCTTCGAGGCCGAGACCGCCAGCGACGGGCGTGCGGCGGTCGAGGCAGCCTCCAAGCGTCGCTATGCCGCGATCCTGATGGACTGCCAGATGCCCGTGCTGGACGGCTACGGTGCAACGCGACGCATCCGCGAGCTCGAGAACGGCGACGTGCCGATCATCGCGCTGACCAGCACGGCGACCGTGAACGAGCGTCAGCGCTGCGCCGAGGCAGGCATGAGCGACACGCTCGCCAAGCCCGTGCAGCGAGCCGAGCTCCAGCGCACCCTCGAGAAATGGATCACGACTGCCGCTCCCGTCAGCCACAGCGTCCACTCCAGCACAGGAACCGAAACCATGACCGACACGCAACCCATCCTCGATCGGGAAGTGATTGCGACGCTGCGCGAGCTCGGCGGCGAGGACGACCCGGCCCTGTTCGTCGAGCTCGTCAACCTGTTCCTGGCCGACACGCCCGAGCGCCTGCAGACCATGCGCGAGGCCCTGGACAAGCGCGACTTGACTGCGGTCGAGCGCGCGGCCCACGCGCTCAAGTCGAGCTCGGCCAACCTGGGGGCGCTCGGGCTCTCGCACCTGTTCCGCGAGATCGAGAGCGCCGGGCGCGAGCGTGACCTGGACCGCACGGCGTCCCTGGTCGAGCGCGCCCGTCCCGAGTACGAGCGCGTCGAAGCAGCTCTGCGCTCGGAGCTGAGCTGATCCAGGACTGACCCGGAACACCTGCGCGGATGCAGTACGAGCCGTTCGAGGAGCTGAAGAGCACGGGCAAGCTGCCCACGCCCTCCGGGGTCGGGCTGCGCATCCTCGTGCTCACGCGCTCCGAGAACTGCTCGCTCGACGACCTGGTCCAGACGCTCCAGGCCGACCCGGCCCTGACCGGGCGCATCCTCAAACTCTCCAACTCGGCCCTCACCAGCGGCCTGCAGCCGGCCACGAGCGTGCGCGAGGCGGGCGTGCGCCTGGGGCTGCGCACGGTGTGCAACGTGGCCCTGGGCTTCAGCCTGGTCTCGAAGCACCGCTCGGGGCAGTGCGCGGCCTTCGACTACGACGTCTACTGGTCGTGGTCGCTCGCGAACGCGGTCGCGGCCCAGTTCCTTAGCCGCGACCTGCGCCTCGGATCATCCGGTGAGGCCTTCACGCTCGGCCTCCTGGTCCGGATCGGGCGCCTGGCACTCGCCTCCGTGCACCCCGATGACTACGCGCAGGTGCTGGCCCGGACGCGTGCGGACCGCGACCTGGACCTGGCGCAGCTCGAGCGCGAGACCTTCTGCATCAGCCACCGCGAGGTCGGCGCGGCGCTGGCCGAGGACTGGGGCCTGCCGGCGCACTTCTCGGAGGTGCTGCTGCACAGCGGGCTGCGCGTGCCGGAGGCGCTCGACTGGTCGGAGTCGCGCGACTACCTGAACCTCCTGCAGACCTCGGGACGCATCGCCGACCTGCTCCTCAGCGGCAACGACGCCGCCGCGCACTGGCCCGCGGCGCGCGAGGCCATGGTCGAGCTCGGAACGGCGCGCGAGGACTGCCAGCGGGCGCTCGACGACATTGCGGCCTGCTGGCGCGAGTGGGGTCAGATCCTGCGCGTGCCGGCGGACTTCCACCTGCTGGCCGGCGACCTCGAGCGTGCTCCGGCGGCGGAGGCCGACGCCTCCGGCCCGCGGCTGCGCGTGCTGGTGGTCGACGACGAGCCTACCTCGCTGCACCTGGTCAAGGCCCTGCTCGAGCGCGCCGGCCACGAGGTCGTCACCGCTCGCAACGGGCAGGAGGCCCTGGGCATCGCGCTGGCCGAGCCGCCGCAGATGGTCGTGACCGACTGG
>Ga0315910_10000880_pt1 | contig 28462 bp, 26 predicted proteins | sample EdamamesoilMG_FD_204470 | JGI IMG/M metagenome (GOLD analysis project Ga0315910, IMG submission 204470) | Garden soil microbial communities collected in Santa Monica, California, United States - Edamame soil | ecosystem: Environmental > Terrestrial > Soil > Garden | place: USA: California... | reverse complement strand
CAACAGCATCAGCTCACGTGCTGGGGCGATAACATCCGCGCATTCGAGGTCGACGGCACGTTCGACGAATGCCAAGCCATGGTGAAGGCCGCGTTCACGGATCCAGAGCTCAAGGCGCGCCATTGGCTCACGGCCGCGAACAGCATCAACGTCGGGCGCCTGCTGCCGCAGGTCGCTTATCACGTCGCCGGGAGCCTCTGGCATTGGCGTGCGCACCGCACCGCCTCGGGTTCGATCATCCCAAGCGGCAATCTTGGCAACGGCATGGCTTGCGTCTGGGCGCGCGCGATGGGCTTGCCGATTCGCGAGATCGTGCTGGCGGTGAACGCGAACCGTACGATTCCGGAGTTCTTGTCCACGGGCCAATGGCAGCCGCGCTCGAGCGTCGCTACGCTCGCGTCTGCGATGGATGTAGGTAACCCGAGCAACATGGAGCGCTTGCGAAATCTGATCCCGGACTTCGCGGAGCTGCGGACGAGCATCGAAGCCTATCCTGTCGACGACGAACAGATCCGCGCGCAGATCGGCAAGGATTTCGCACGCTACGGTCAGGTGTGGTGCCCGCATACGGCGACTGGTTTTTGGGTTTACGACCACCTGCCGCCGGCACGCAAGGCGGGAAGGTCGTGGATCGTCAGCGCCACCGCGCACCCCGCCAAGTTCGAGGGTATCGTCGAGCCCGTGATCGGCAAGGCCGTGCCGATACCCCCGGCGCTGGCCGCGCTGCTGCAGCGCCCGACCGAGTGCACGCGACTCGAGCCGCAGCTGAAGCAGCTCGCGGCGGAGCTGAATGCCTGGACGTAAGGTTAGACAAAACAGAGCTTTAGGTATTTAAGTGGATGTAATACCTCAGTACTGGATTGCGGCCTCTGCGGTGATCGCGGGCCTGCTCTTGATCGTCGTCGGCATCGTCGTGTGGCGTCGCAGGCGCGGCCCCGAGCTCGTTCGCGCGCTCGAGTCCGTCGCGATCGATCGCCTCCAAAACGTGTTGTTGCCGGACGGCATGGGCGGCCAGATCCAGGTCGAGCACTTGATACTGACGGGGCAAGGCTTGCTCGTGATCGACGCGAAGTCTTTCGGCGGCACGATCTTCGCCGGCGAACGAATGGCCGAGTGGACCGTGATCGGCCAGAGCGGCCGGTTCACGTTTCCGAATCCCTTGGGCACGCTCTACGACCGCGTGGCCGCGCTGCGTCAGCTCGTGCGCGATATCCCGGTGGCCGGGTACGTGCTGTTCGGACGCACGGCGGATTTCAGCAAGGGCCGGCCGCGCGACGTGCTCTCGGCGGCCGAGCTCGTCGAGCGCTATCAGCGGCCCGAGAAGGCCGAGCTCGAACAGTTGATCGTCGCGTTCGCGCCGCACTGGGACCGGGTCAAGGCGGCAATCGAGCCCGTGCCGGGCGTTTCCCGCTAACGCGCGAGGCCGAAGAGTCTCTCGGCGTTCGCCGTCGTCGCCTCCGCAATCATCTCGATCGGTTTGCCCATCCCCGCTGCCACCCGCTCGACGATGTGGCCAAGGTACGCGGGCTCGTTGCGGCGAGTCGCGGGCTTGGTGGCAAGATCGCGCGGCAGGAGATACGGTGCATCCGTTTCGACGAGCAGTCGATCGAGCGGAATGCTCGGCAATGCGGCACGCAGCTCGCTGCCGCGACGCTCGTCGCACACCCAGCCCGTGACGCCGATGTAGAGGCCGAGGTCGAGATACGCCGTGAGCTCGGCGCGTCCACCCGTGAAGCAATGCGCGACTCCGCCCACCAGCCGCGTCCGCACTGGCCGCAAGGCGGCGACGAACTCGTCATGCGCATCGCGTTGGTGCAGGAACACGGGCTTGTGTAGCTGGCTCGCGAGCTCGAGCTGCGCCTCGAAAGCCGCATGTTGGAGCGGGCGCGGCGAGTAATCGCGAAAAAAATCCAGGCCGCACTCACCCACGGCAACGAACGCGGGATTCGTAAGAAGCGCGTGCAGCGCCTGGCTCGTGTGCTCGTCGAAATCTGCTGCGTGGTGCGGGTGCACGCCGGCCGTCGCAAACAGCCGTTGCGGATACGCTTCGGTCAGCGCCGCAGCTTGAACGCTGCTCGTGACCGAGGTACCGGTGATGATGATGCGCGTAACGCCGGCCGCCGCTGCGCGCGCGAGCACGTCCGCACAATCGTGGTCGAAGCTGTCGTGCGTGAGATTTGCGCCAATGTCGATCAGGTCTCGCATTTGCCGCGGGATTGTGACGACGCGCGCCGCAGGCGGCAACGGTGTCCGCTAGACTGTCCGCATGCGTTTGACAAAAGGCCTCGCGTTGATCGTCGCGTGCGCGCTTTGCGCGCAGCTCGCCGTCGCGGCAACCTCCGCAGAGATCACGGATTTGGCCGGCCGTGTCGGTTACGGCTTCTACTATGGTGATGCGCGCGCGATCGAGGCCGCGCAAGCCGCGCTCGAGCGCCAAGGCGACTCGCCGGAGGCACTCTACTACCGCGATTTTGCGGCGCTGCGGCGGGCTCAGCTCGGAAACGTCGATCGCGCTGCGTCGCAGCGCCTCGAAGCGTGCGCGGATCGCGAGATCGATCCAAAGCGGAAAGGCGTTGCGGCCGCCGAGGCCTGGGTGCTCGTAGCGGCATGCGCGTTCGTCGCGAACGACGATCGGCGTGCGGTCGAGGCTCTGGAATCTGCGCGCGCCAACGATGACGACAACCCGCGAATCGCGCTCGTCGAAGCATGGCGCGCGCAGCGCGAGGCCGGCACCGCAGCCGCCGAGGCCCCCGAGGTCAGCGCTGCGTTCGAGGCGGCCGTCGCCGCGTTCGATGCCTGGACTCCCACCATCGACGACCCCGACTGGGGTAATGCCGAAGCCTTGGTCGCGCTCGGGCAGCTAGCGCTCGCGCGTGGCCAGACGCGGACAGCCCGCGATCTCATGGAGCGAGCGTTGCTGCTCGCACCGGACTATCGTTTGGCCGTCGAGCTGCGTGGGAAGCTGCAGGGTAATCGCGCCCTTTAGTGCATAGCGCTACGATACGCTCCGTGACGGAGCAGCTCGGACTCTTCGATGCGCGCACTGCGCGCGATCCCGCCGAAATCGCCGCCGCGCCGCTGATCGTGCGCGAAAGCGTGCGGGCACGTCGGCTGACCTTGCGTCTGCTGCCTCCGCACACCCTCGAGCTCGTCGTGCCGCGCGGTACGCGCACGGCCGACGTCACTGCGTTCGTTCACGAGCACCGGCGTTGGATCGAAAAGGCGCGACGCGACTTGATCAGTTGCCGGCCCGTACGGGCCGAGGGGTTGCCCGACCAGATCGAGCTCAACGCAATCGGCGAGCGTTGGCGCGTCGAGTACTTGCACGAGCCGCAAGCCGCGCCGCGATGTCGCGCCGTGGGTAGCGCACTCGAGGTGCGCACGCGTGAAGCGAATCGGCGTGGTGCGGTCGCATTGCTGCGCAACTGGTTGCTGGACCAGGCCGACTATCATCTGACACCTTGGCTGCTTCGCGAGTCCGTGATCGTCGGCCATCGACCTGCGAACGTGCAGGTCCGATTGCAGCGCACGCGTTGGGGCAGCTGCTCCAACAGCGGTACGGTGAGCCTCAACGCGGCGCTGCTATTCCTGCCGCCCGAGGTCGTTCGCTACCTGTTCGTGCACGAGCTCTGCCACTTCAAGTCGATGAATCACTCGAAGCGGTTCTGGTCGGCCGTAGCTCGCTACGAACCCGAGTACGAGGCGCTGGATCGCCGCCTCACGGCGGCGTGGAACGAAATCCCACTTTGGGCTCATCCGGCGGCGCGGTAATGGCAACCATCAAGTTCAGCGTGCTCACGAATCCGACCGTAATCATCACGGCGATCGTCTACGGTCTGTTGCTCAAGCTGGCCGCGTCCGCGGGGCTATTCGGCATGCTGCTGATGATCCTGCTGTCCTTGTCGCTGTGGCGCTACTGCTATGCCGTGCTCCGCAATGTGGCGCGGGGGTGGAATCATTTTCCGCCGCCCGACATCGAGTCGACGAACCCGGTCGGTGCGATGGCCGTCGTTCTGCACTATGCATTTTTTGCGTCGTTCACCTATCTGGTCGTGACGACACCTTTCATCGGTGGGCCGCTGCGAGTCCTTCTGTTCGTGGCCGTCGCGCTCGTGTTCCCGGCGTCCGCCGCGATCATGGGCATGACGAACAGCCTTGTCGCGGCATTGAGCCCGAACGGTGTCATGACAGTCGCACGCGATCTCGGCGCCGACTACACGAAGCTCGTGGCCGTGTGCGTCGGGTTGCTCGCGCTCCGGTTGCTGAGCGGGCCGCTCGGCGCAGCGTCATGGGTGCTGGGTCTGCTCGGCGATCTGTTGTCCGTTTGGACGTCGCTGGCTCTGTTCTTGGCGATCGGCGCGGCGTTGCGGGCGCATCGCTTCGAGTTCGATCTGCTCGAGGGCCTCGATGATGCCGAGGAGCGCAACGAACGTGACCTGCATGCGGAATGGCAGAGGGTGCTCGATCGCGCCTATGCGTCGGTTCGGAGCGGCCTACCTGCGCAGGCCTATCGCACGATCAAGGAGCTGCTCGCGAGCGAAGGCGACAGCCTCGACATCTATCAATGGACGTTCAACGGCATGCTCGCGTGGGATGAGCCCCACCATGCGGCATTGCTCGGGGAGCGCTTCGCGAAGCGGCTGTGGGACGAGGGGCGGAAAGTCGATGCGCTCGATCTCGCACAGCGTTGCCGCAAGCTGTCGCCGCAGTTCGCGCCGCCGGCCGCGTTCACGGCCGAGCTCGCTGCCTACGCGCGCTCGATCAATAGGCACCGCCTGGCCGACGAGCTCAGCGAAGGGGGGGCGGGGCAGCCGCAGCGCTAGTCGGCGTGCTCGCTGCCCGTGATCAGCCGCGCCCCGCGGCCGTACGTGAAGTATTCCCAGAGCCAGCGCAGCGAGACCATGACCGGGCTCGGCACGCCGACCAGGAAGTAGATGTGCGCGACGCCCCAGATCCACCAGGCGAGCCAGCCGCGCAGCGTCACCAGCGGAAACTCGATGACGGCGCACTTTCGGCCGATCGTCGCAAGCGCTCCCGGATTGCGGTACTCGAACCGCGGCGGAGGGGTGCGCCCGTCGATACGTGCCGAGAGCACTCGCGCGACGTAACGACCCTGCTGCTTGGCAGCCGGTGCGACTCCCGGCACGAGCTTGCCGTCGGGTAACGCGACCGCGGCTGCGTCGCCTATCACGAACACGGCGTCGTCGTCGGGGATCGAGAGGTCGGGGCGCACGAGTACGCGGCCGGCGCGGTCGGTCGGTGCCCCGAGCCAGCGCCCCGCCGGCGAAGCCGCGACGCCAGCGGCCCAGATCACGGTCTCGCTGTCGAGACGCTCGCTGCCGAGTTGCACGCCCGCGGCATCGCAGCCGGTGACTCGGGCATTCAGGCGCACGTCGACGCCGAGCTTCTCCAGCGCGCGCTGTGCGTATGCCGACTGCGGTTCCGCGAACGCCGCGAGCACGCGCGGTCCCGCTTCGACGAGCACGACGCGCGCATTGCGCGGATCGATCCGTCGGAAATCGGCCGCGAGCGTGAACCGCGCAAGCTCGGCGATCGTGCCCGCGAGCTCGACCCCGGTCGGTCCCGCGCCGACGATCACGAACGTGAGGAGGCGCCGGCGCTGTGCCTCGTCGGCGGCCATCTCGGCTGCTTCGAACGCGCGCAGGATACGCCGCCGAATCGCAGTCGCGTCGTCGATCGATTTCAATCCCGGCGCGAACTGCTGCCATTCGTCGCGGCCGAAGTACGAATGCGTCGACCCGGTCGCAATGACGAGTTGGTCGAACGGGATCTCTCGGCCGGCGAGCTGCACAACGCGCCGACTGCGGTCGACGCCGGTAACCTCGCCGAGGAGCACGGTCGCGTTGCGCTGTCGCCGCAGGATCGAACGGATCGGCCACGCGACGTCGGACGGCGGCAGGCCGGCCGTGGCAACCTGATACAGCAGCGGCTGAAACAGGTGGTAATTGTGCCGGTCGACGATCGTGACGTGCGCATCGACGTGTGCGAGCGCTTGCGCGGCGAACAACCCGCCGAATCCCGCGCCCACGATCACGATGCGCGGCTTGTCGGTCACTTTTTGGATTTCGAGCGTCGGCCGCGTTGTTCCGGCGGCTCGGCGTTCTTCACGCGCAAGCTTTCGGCCCACTCGCGCGCGAAGTCGCGCTGGAATGCGTAGTTCACCGCGGCCGTCGCGAGCATGGCGATCAACGCACCCGCGCTGGCGAGCGCCATATCCTTGTGCGCGTCCCACACGTCGCCTTGCGTGCCGAGGTAAGCAGGACCGAGGTCGCCGCCGGCAGTCTCGGCCGCGACCCACTCGAACAGCTCGAACATCATCGACGTGGACGCCGTGAGATCGAGCGGCAAGAAGTAGCTCCAGAACCCGCGCACGGCCGCGACGCGGAAGAAGATCTCGCGAATCGGATAGGCGAGGAGAAGGCCGTAAAGAAAATGCACGGCGCGGTCGAAGTGGTTGCGCTCCAAGCCCAACAGCTCGTTCAGCGGCCGGCCCGCGATGGCCGCGAACCAGTCGTCGTACGGGACCTCCGAGTACGTGTAGTGGGCGCCAATCTCGTGGACGCACAGGAATGCGAAGATCAGCGAATAGGACAACAGCGAGAACTTGAGCCGCCGATAGGTCGCGGCGAGACCGACGACGGCCACGATCACGAGCGCGTTTTCGAGCAGCCACGCGGCGCGATCGTTCGGTGCGATCGCGAGCAGGATCCATTCGATCGCGAACACGATCGCGAGGACCGCCACGATTCGGTCACGCGGCAGTATCGATTTGCTCATGGAGCCACGAGCGGAGGCGGCGTCAGCGCTTCGGAAGCGCGGCGTCCGGATCGCCGCCGCGCTGTCGTAGCGCATCGTCGTAGACCGGTATGCGCGGCGCGGGCCGCGCAACCTCGATCAACGCCCGTACTGCGGGGTGCGCCTCGAGCGCCTGTCCGTACGGGACGAGGGTTGCCGGCAGATCCACTCCGTAGGTGCGGAAGCGGCCGAGCACCGGGAAGTACATCGCGTCGGCGATCGAGAAGGGGCCGAACAGGAACGGGCCGCCCGATTGTTCGAGCTTCTCGCTCCAGATCTCGAGCACGCGCGCGATGTCGGCTTGCGCGGCCGGGCCCGGCTTGAAGCTCGTCACGCGCCCGAACAGGTGCGACGACAACTCGCCGCGCATTCCCGTGAAGCCGCTGACCATCTCCGTGCAGATCGCACGGGCCTCCGCTCGCCGCAGCGGGTCGGCTGGCCACAGATTGGCCTTCGGATAGGTGTCGGCGACGTACTCGCAGATCGCGAGCGACTCGTGAATCGGCGTGCCGTCCACGCGCAGCACCGGGAACAGGCCCCGGACACTACCTTTCGAACGCCGCTCGGCGAGCGAGGTCTCCTTCGCTTGTCCTTGCATGTGCGGCAGTTCGACGGTTTCCGTTTCGAACTTGGCGCCCGCGTGCGTGAGCGCAAGCCACGGTCGCATCGACCACGAGGAGTAACGCAGGCTCAGAACGGTGAGTGTGAGTTTCGGCATGTGCACACGATGCCGGCACGGGTTGCGCGCGTCAACGCAAGCGCGATCGGCAACCCCGTTGACACGCCGCTGGTTGCCGCTCACATTGCCGTGTCGCCGGAACGGAGCGAGCCATGAAGAGCCACTTACGAGTGTCGTTGTCGGTGTTGTGCCTGTGCGTATTCGGTCCTGTGCTGGCGCAAGAGCCCGTGGTGGCCGTACCGGACCCCGAGGCGCTGTTCACGGATCCGGATCCACGCTTGCACGCGAACAAACAAGTCGTGCTCCACGTCATGCGCGAGCTCATTCAGTGCAACTGGTGGGACCAGGCCGACAAGTGGCTCACGGAACGCTATATCCAGCACCATCCTGCCGTGCAGTCGGGGCGCGACAACATCGTGAAGTACTTCAGCGCCGGCAAGCGCGCCGAGAGCTGCGACAAGCTCACGATACCGCTCGTCACCGTGCTCACGAGCGGCGATATCGTGGGAGTCGTGTTCCGCATGGAATACGACCATCCGACGAAGCCGGGGCAGAAGTACACGACGATCTGGTACGACCAATGGCGGATCGTCGACGGCCGGGCCGACGAGCATTGGGACATCTCGCAGCTCACGGCTGCGCCGTGATCGCTAGCGCGGAGCGTCTACTTCAGCGCGCTTGATAGAGCGTCCAGGCTCCGATCGCGATGAAGCCGATCCCGGCCGCATAGGATAAGTACTTCGGGTTCAGATATTGCGACGCCGCGGCCCCGGCCGCGACACCGATCGCAGACGTCAACACGAGCGCCGCCGCCGCGGCTGCAAAAATCGTCCAGGGGCTCACAGTGCCTTTCGCGGCGAATAACACCGTCGCGAGCTGCGTCTTGTCGCCGAGCTCGGCCAGGAACACTGTGCCGAACACCGTCGCGAACGTTTTTAAATCCATGCGGAGCTATCCTTGTTCGAGCAGCGAACGCAAATCCGCGACGGCCGAGTGCGCACGCGACAAGTACGAGGCGAGCACGAGCGAGTGGTTCGGGAGCATGCCGAACCCCTGGCCGTTCAGGATGATCGGGCTGCGGATCGGTGCCAGACCTTCCTCGAGCTCGCGAATGATCTGTCGCAGGCTCACGACGGCGTTCTTGTCCTCGAGCGTGCGTTCGAAATCGAACTGCGTTGCGCGCAAGAACAGCAGGAGCGCCCACGCGGTGCCGCGTGCCTCGTAGAACACGTCGTCGACCTTGAAATACGAAGTCTTCACGATCACGTCGCCGGGACCCTCGCGCGCCGCCGCTCCCGAAGGCGCGCCGCCGAGATCGGTGTTGACGCGCGTCTGGCCCACGCTCGCCGATAGACGTTGCGACAGGCTGCCCAACCGCAGCTCGACCACGGCGAGCCACTCGCGCAAATTGTCCGACCGTGCGTAGAACTGCGCGTCCGCGGAGTTCGAATCCGTGAGGCGGGTCTCGTAGCTCGTCAGAAAGTCGGCCGCTTCGCGGTAACGAACCTCGGCCGCGGGAAACAGCCACGACGCGCTGTCCGTGTTCAAGGCCGGCTCGGCAGCGGCGAGATCGTCGTCCTCGATCGATTGCGATTGCGAACGGCTGTGGTAATTCCTGAGCACGCGCGCGAGGTCGCGACACTGTGTCAACACGCCGAGCTCGAAGCTCGGCATGTTGTCGAGCCAGAGGCCAGGGGGCGTCACGTCGTTGCTGAGAAAGCCGCCCGGTTTAGTGAGCAGCCAGTCGATCACGTCGACCAACGTATGCGCGGTCGCGTAGCCGACTGCGGCGCGCTCGCCCTCGGGCGTCTCGGCGACGACCCACAGTACGTCGGGCTCGCGCGACCAGTAGAAGCCCACGCCCCACGCGATCGCACCGAGCACGAGCGCGAGCGCGAGGATCCAGCGCGCGCGCCGACGCTTGCGGGGCGCCGGCGTTGCGCTCGACGGAGGCTGCGCCGCCGGTTCGGCCGTCGCAGGCTCCGTCGGCGTGTCCATCGGTCAGGCCGCCTGCTTGCCCGAGGCGAGTTGCCGCAGCACGTACTGCAGGATGCCGCCGTGGATGAAGTAGTCCTGCTCCTTCGGCGTGTCGATGCGCACCAGTGCCGTGAACGTCTTCTTCTTGCCGTCGGCGCTGGTGGCAGTGACTTTGACGTCCTTTGCGCGCTCGAGGCCCAAGCCGTCGATGTCGAACGTCTCCGTGCCTGTGAGCCCGAGAGTCGCCGCGTTCTCGCCATCGCGATATTGGAGCGGTACGACGCCCATGCCGATCAGGTTCGAGCGGTGGATGCGCTCATAGCTCTCCGCGATCACGGCTTTGACGCCGAGCAAGGCGGTGCCCTTGGCGGCCCAGTCGCGCGACGAGCCCGCTCCGTATTCCTTGCCGGAGAGGATCACGAGGGGCGTCTTGTCCGCTTGATACTTCATCGACGCCTCGTAGATCGACATCTGTGTGCCGCTCGGGATGTGGACAGTCACGCCGCCCTCGACGCCGGGCACGAGCAGATTCTTGAGCCGGATGTTTGCGAACGTGCCGCGGACCATGACCTCATGGTTGCCGCGCCGCGCGCCGTACGAGTTGAAGTCCTTCTTCGTGACTCCGAGACTCTCCAAGTACTTCGCGGCCGGGCTGCTCGAAGCGATGTTGCCGGCAGGGGAGATGTGGTCGGTCGTGACCGAGTCGCCGAGCATCGCGAGCACGCGCGCGCCTTTGATGTTCTGCGGCGTGCCGGTCTTCAGCGTCATGCCCTCGAAGTACGGCGGATGCTTTACGTAGGTCGAGTCGTCCGACCACGTGAAGTTCTCGCCCTTGGGCGTCGCGACGGCTTGCCAGTTCGAATCGCCATGAAACACGCTCGCGTAGCTCGATTTGAACTGCGTCGACGTCACGTGCTTCGCGATGAGCTCGTGGATTTCCTTCGTCGATGGCCACACGTCCTTCAAGTAGACGGGTTTGCCGTCCTCGCCCACGCCGAGCGGATCCTTGATCAGGTCGAGCTTCATGTTGCCCGCGATCGCGTAAGCGACGACGAGCGGCGGCGACGCGAGGAAGTTCATCTTCACCTGGGGATGGATTCGGCCCTCGAAATTGCGGTTGCCCGACAGCACGGAGCAGGCAACGACATCGCTCTTCGACAGCGCGGTCGCGATCTCGTCGGGCAGCGGCCCCGAGTTGCCGATACAAGTCGTGCAGCCGTAGCCGACGAGGTTGAAGCCGATCGCGTCGAGGTCATCGAGCAAGTCGCAAGCCTTCAGATAGTCGGTGACGACCTTCGAGCCGGGCGCAAGGCTAGTTTTGACCCACGGCTTACGCGTGAGTCCCTTCGCGGCGGCGTTGCGCGCGAGCAAGCCTGCGCCGACCATCACGGCCGGGTTCGAGGTGTTCGTGCAGCTCGTGATCGCCGCGATCACGACTGCGCCGTCCTCGAGCTCGTACTTCTGCGAGCCGGCGACCACGGGCGCCTTCGTGCCCTTGCCGGCGGCCTTCAGGAGGTCGCCGACCTTCGCGCCGGCGCCCTTCAATGCGATGCGATCTTGTGGCCGCTTCGGGCCGGAGATACAGGGCTCGACGGCCGCGAGGTCGAGCGATAGAACGCTGCTATAGCGAGCCGTCTTCGCGCTGCGCCATAGGCCCTGGGTCTTCGCATACGCCTCGACGAGATCGATCTGCTCCCGCGAGCGGCCCGAAAGCTCGAGATAACGCAGCGTCTCGGCGTCGATCGGAAACACGGCACAGGTGCTGCCGAATTCCGGCGACATGTTGCCGATCGTCGCGCGGTCGGCGAGCGGCAGGTGATCCAGTCCATCGCCGTAAAACTCGACGAACTTGCCGACCACGCCGTGCTTGCGCAGCATCTCGGTGACCGTGAGCACGAGGTCCGTGGCCGTCGCGCCTTCGGCCAGCCGGCCCTTGAGCTCGAAGCCGACGACCTGCGGGATCAGCATCGTGATCGGTTGGCCGAGCATGGCCGCTTCGGCTTCGATTCCGCCGACGCCCCAGCCGAGGATGCCGAGCCCGTTGATCATCGTCGTGTGCGAGTCGGTGCCCACGAGCGTGTCGGGATACGCAAAGCGCTGCTTGCCGACCTGTTTCTCGAAGATCACTCGGCTCAAGTACTCGAGGTTGACCTGGTGAACGATGCCGGTGTTCGGGGGCACGACCTTGAAGTTTTGGAACGCGTTCTGGCCCCAACGCAGGAAGGCGTAGCGTTCCTGGTTACGCTCGAACTCGATCGCGTTGTTCCTCGCCAGCGAGTCTCTGGTGCCGAAGTGGTCCACCTGCACCGAATGATCGATCACGAGCTCCGCAGGCGACAGCGGGTTGATCATTGCGGCTTTGCCGCCGAGCTTGACGACCGCGTCGCGCATCGCGGCAAGGTCGACTACGGCCGGAACTCCCGTGAAGTCCTGCAACACCACGCGCGCCGGCGTGAACGAAATCTCGCGGTCCGGTTCGGCCTTCGGATCCCAGTTCGCGAGCGCGGTGATATCGGCCGCAGTAATGTTCGCGCCGTCCTCGAAGCGAAGCAGGTTCTCGAGCAGGATCTTGAGCGTATAGGGCAGTGTGTCCACGGCGCCTTTGACGGCGTCCAAGCGGTAGATCTCGAAGCTCGCGGAACGGACGGCGAGCGCTTTGCGGGCGCCGAAACTATCGGTCATTGGAACCTCGGGGGCTAAAAGGAACGAGGCGGATTATAAGCGGGGACGCGGGGGACCGGCGAATCAAACCGCGGCCCGAAGCTCGTTCGCGGCGGCCGATAGGCCGCGCTCGATCGTTGCGCCGCCCAAGCATCGGTCGCCGTCGTATAGGACGATGAATTGACCCGGCGTCGGAGTCCGTTGGGGCGTATCGAAGTGCGCTTCCAGCGACCGCTCGCCGGTGCGAACGATCGTGCACCCCTGATCCTGTTGCCGGTAGCGGATCTTCGCGTGGCACCGTAGCGGCTTGCCGAGCACCCAGTGCTCCGGCGCCGTGCCGATCCAACGCACGTCGCCCGCCGCGAGTCCCTCCCGCAGCAGCCACGGGTGATCGTGTCCTTGCACGACGATCAGCTCGTTGCGATCCGCATCCTTCGCCGCGACGTACCAAGCGTCTTCGGGGCGATCGGCCGCGCCGCCCAGGCCCAACCCGTGACGCTGGCCCAGCGTGTAATAGGGCAAACCCCGGTGACGGCCGCGCTCGCATCCCAAGTCGTCGCGGATCGCGCCCGGCGTGTCGGGCAAGTACTGGTGAAGGAAATCCGCGAACGGCCGCTCGCCGATGAAGCAGATGCCGGTGCTGTCACGCTTGTCGGCAACGGAGAGACCGGCGCGCCGCGCAATCTCGCGAACGTCCGGTTTCTTGAGATCGCCCAGCGGCATCAGCACGTCGACGAGCTCGGACGCAGGCACCGCGTGCAAGAAGTAGCTCTGATCCTTGCCGCCGTCGACGCCTTTCAAGAGTTGCGGTACGCCGTCCGACACGGCGACGCGTGCGTAATGCCCCGTCGCGATCCACTTCGCGCCGAGTCTTCGAGCGTAGCTGCGCATGACGCCGAACTTGATCTGCCGATTGCACAGCACGTCGGGATTCGGCGTGCGGCCCTTACGGTACTCGGCCAGGAAATCTGCGAACACCTGCTCGCGATATTCGCGCGCGAAGTTGACGCGATGGAGCGGCAGGCCGAGCTCCAAACACACTCGGCGCGCGTCCTGAAACTCGCGCGCGTTGTCGCAGTATCCGTCGTCCTCCCAGTTCGTCATGTGCAGGCACTGGACGGTGTGTCCTGCGTCGCGCAGTAGAAGCGCTACGACGGCGGAATCCACGCCGCCCGAGAGGGCGACGATCGTGAGGGGAGTCGACATCCCCGAATTCTAGCAGCCCGGTTGGCGGCGCCGGCTCAGGCGTAGATCGGTTCGTCGAACTCGAGCGCGCGCGGATCGAGGTAGGTCAGGCAGTGGAGCGGATGCCGGCGGCCGGAGAGGTAGTCGTCGAGGCAACGCATGACCATCGGGCTGCGGAGCTGGGGTTGCTTGCTGAGCAGCTGCGCGCGAGTCAGCCAATGCACGGCGACGATCTCTTCATCGAGAGCAGCGGCGTCGGCCGACGGCTCGGCCGTGCCGCAGAACACGACGCGGAGATACGTCTTTTGAGCTTCCTCGCTGCGCCACAGGTAGAAGCCTACGACGTGGCTCGGTTCGAAGTGGTGGCCGGTTTCCTCGATCGTCTCGCGGATGACGGCGGTCACGAGCGACTCGCCTTGCTCGAGGTGTCCCGCGGGCTGATTCAAGACCAGGCCACCCGCGGCACGTTCTTCGACCATCAAGAAGCGGCCATCGCGCTCGATGATTGCGGCGACTGTGACGTCGATGCCGCGCGAAGGGCGGTGACTATAGCTGTAGCTGTCGGACTTCGGCTTCGATTTCACACGCGTTCCAAAGCGATTCGAACTTGCTCAAGTACATGCGTGCGACGGCCGGTTCGTAGGTGTCTGACACGCCATCCCAGGTTTCGGCGCGCGCACGATACACGAGCGCCTGCTCGTCCGCTATGAAAAATGCTTCGGGATGGAGCCCAAGCTCGGGCCGCATGCGGCGGAACTCTATATAGCTGTTCAACCGCCGGCCCATCGCGACGAAACGGCTGCCGCTCATGAGGGCGCGTTCGGGCGCGGCGATCAGCACGCGCACGCGTGCGAAGGTTCGCGCGAGGATGAATTTCTTGAGCGTCTCCAGGAAGTCATCGTGATCGTAGACGTCCGGCTCGAGGTCGTGCGTGAGTATCGACAACGTCCGGGTGGCGACGCCCACGACCTGAATGACGGCCGCGCGGACTTCGCCGACGCTGGTCAGCACCTGGCGGATGCCCCGATTCTTGATCTGCTCTTGGGCCTGTGACATGGGCGCTTTATCGGCTTCGTGAAGAGTTTACTTAACCCCTCACGAACGGCTGTGCCGCCGGTCACGTTTTTCGGGAAGCCGCGAGGCGCGGCGTCAGATTCGGCGCGCGAGCTCCGCCGCGAGGCCTACGTAGGACGAGGGGTCGAGCGCCAGCAGACGTGTGCGTTCGGCCGCGGGGATATCGAGACTGGACACGAACTCGCGCAGTGTGTCGGCATCGATCGCGCGGCCGCGCGTGAGTTCCTTCAGTTGCTCGTACGCGTCCGGCAATCCGTGGCGGCGCATCACGGTCTGGATGGCTTCCGCGAGGACTTCCCACCGATTCGCGAGATCGGCCGCGATCGCCGTCGTATCCGCTTCGAGCTTGCCGAGCCCTTTGCCGAGGGCCTCGACAGAGATCAGCGTATGACCCAGCGCGACGCCGAGATTGCGCAGCACGGTGGAGTCGGTCAGGTCTCGTTGCCAACGCGAGATCGGTAATTTGCTCGCGAGGAACCCGAGCAGCTCGTTCGCGACGCCAAGATTGCCTTCGGCGTTCTCGAAGTCGATCGGATTCACCTTGTGCGGCATCGTGGACGAGCCGACTTCGCCCGCAACCGGCCGCGAGCGGAAGTAGCCCAGGCTGATGTAACCCCAGAAGTCGCGCGACAACGCGATCAAAACGGTGTTGCAGCGCGTTAGCGCCTGGCAGTACTCGGCGATCCAATCGTGCGGCTCGATTTGCGTCGTGTAACGCGCCGCCGTCACGCCGAGTGAATCGAGGAAGCGATCCGTGATCGCTATCCAGTCGGCGTTGGGGTAGGCCGCGACGTGGGCGTTGTGGTTGCCCACGGCGCCGTTGAACTTGCCATCGATGCGGACCGCGGCGAACAGCTCGGTCTGGCGTTGCAGGCGGGATACGAAATTGGCGATTTCCTTACCGAGCGTCGTTGGCGTCGCCGGTTGGCCGTGCGTCCGCGCGAGCATCGGCACGTCCGCGAATCGATGTGCGAGCTCACGCAGCGCCACGCCGAGCTCTCGCAGCGCCGGTAACAGTACGCGCTGACGCGCATCGCGGAGCATGAGCGCGTACGAGAGGTTGTTGATGTCCTCGGACGTGCAAGCGAAGTGGATGAAGCTCGCAAGTCGACCGGAACTGTTGTCGACGCCTTCGAGCTTCTGCCTCAGGAAATACTCGACCGCCTTGACGTCGTGGTTCGTCTTGGCCTCGAGCGCCTTGATGCGTGAGGCGTCGTCGACGCTGAAGCCGTCGATGATTGCATTCAAGACGTCTTTCTGCGGCGCCTCGAGCGGCGGCAGCTCAGCGATCGCGGGTTCGTCGGCGAGGTGCTGCAACCAGCGCAGCTCGATCAACGTGCGATAACGAATCAACGCGTATTCGGAAAGGTACTCGCGCAGCGGTGCAGCCTTGCGCGCGTAGCGTCCGTCGAGCGGCGAAAGTGCGAGAAGCGTAGATGAGTCCAACGGGCCGCCGAAGCCTATACAAGCGTTTTCGGAGTGCGCATCATACACCGCGGGTCCGGCTTTAGCGGGCCCGATCAATCGAGACCTGTTCAATTTTAGGAGTCCGCATGGCGGCCGATTTTCGTGTCGAACGAGACAGCATGGGCGAGCTACAAGTGCCCGCGTCTGCGTTGTGGGGCGCTCAGACGCAGCGCGCCGTCAATAACTTTCCGATCAGTGGCCTCACCATGCCGCCGGCGTTCGTCAAGGCTTTGGCGCTCGTGAAATGGGCCGCCGCGCACACGAACCGGAGCCTCGGGTTGTTGCCGGATGCGATCGCGGACGCGATCGAGGCGAGCGCGCTGAAGGTAGCGAACGGCATGCACGCGGAGCAGTTCCCGATCGACGTGTTCCAGACCGGCTCGGGCACGAGCTCGAACATGAATGCCAACGAGGTCATCGCGAAGCTGGCCACGCAGGCGCTCGGCTCTCCCGTGCACCCGAACGATCACGTGAACATGAGTCAGAGCAGCAACGACTCGATCCCGTCCGCGATCCACATCGCGGCGGCGCTCGAGCTCAAGAGCAAGCTGTTGCCCGCGCTCGAGCACCTGATCGTGACGATCGACGCCAAGGCCAAAGAGGTGGCCGGCATAGTGAAAACTGGCCGGACTCATTTAATGGACGCCATGCCGGTCCGTCTCGATCAGGAGCTTGGTGGCTGGGCCGCGCAGCTCCGCGCCAATGTCGCCAGGCTGCGCGGCGTGATGCCGCGCTTGACGGGGCTCGCGCAGGGAGGCACGGCCGTCGGCACCGGAATCAACGCGCACCCGAAGTTCGGCGCAGCGTTCGCGGCCGCTTTGGCCAAGCAGACGGGCGTCGAGTTTCATCCGGCTGACGACTACTTCGAGGCGTTGAGCAGCCAAGACACGGCCGTCGAGCTGTCGGGTCAACTCAAGACCACGGCCGTGAGCATCATGAAGATCGCGAACGACTTGCGGTGGATGAACAGCGGCCCGCTCGCGGGTCTCGCGGAAATCGCGTTGCCGGATCTGCAGCCTGGCAGCAGCATCATGCCCGGCAAGGTGAACCCCGTGATACCCGAAGCAGCGACGATGGTCGCGGCGCAGGTCATCGGCAACGACGCCACGATCACGATTGCGGGTCAGTCGGGCAACTTCCAGCTCAACGTCATGCTGCCGATCGTCGCGTTGAACCTGCTGCAGAGCATCGAGCTGCTCGCGAACGTGTCGTATGCGCTGGCGGATGCGGCGATCAAGGGCTTCAAGGTCAACAAGCAACGGCTCGACGAGGCGCTCGAGCGCAATCCGATTCTCGTCACGGCGCTGAATCCCGTGATCGGCTACGAGAAGGGGGCGGCCGTCGCGAAGCAGGCATACAAGGAAGGGCGGCCGATTCGCGAGGTAGCCGCCGAGCAGACGAAGCTCGCTCCCGATCAACTGAGCAAGCTGCTCGATCCGCTCGAGCTCACCAAGGGTGGAATCAAAGGTTAAGACTCTCGACGTCATCCGCCGCCGGCTGGCGGCGGCGCGACCGCCGCGCGACCCGAGGCAGCGCCTGCTCGGTAACATCGAGGGCGAGCTCTCGCCGCAGCTGCGTGAAATTCTCGACCGTCCGGGGCGGCCGGCGTCGGTGCTGCTCGCGCTGCTCGAGCGGCCGAGCGGCGTGACCGTGCTGTTCACGGAGCGCGCCACGCACTTGAAAGATCACGCGGGTCAGATCAGCTTGCCCGGTGGACGGCTCGCGCCCGGGGAAACGGTTGCCGAGGCGGCGCTGCGCGAGGCTCATGAAGAAGTCGGGCTTGCGCCGGCCTCCGTCGAGGTGCTGGGCTCTCTCGAGGGCTTTCTGACCGGCACCGGCTTCACGATTACTCCCGTCGTCGGCCACGTGATGGACGCCTCGTTCGTCGCCACGCCGGATCCTCACGAGGTCGCGAGCGTGTTCGAGGTTCCGCTCGAGGTCATCCTCGATCGCAGCGTCATGGGCGTCGGCTACTTCGATCGCCACGGTTCTCGGATCCTGACGTACGAGCTCCATTTCGAGAACCGACGAATCTGGGGCGCCACCGCGGCCGTGCTCCGCAACTTTCAGGACGTAGTGCTCGATGACACCGACCATTGACCTGGCGTCGCTCGCAGAGCTGCTGCGAATCATGGCGAAGCTCCGCGACCGCGACGGCGGCTGCCCCTGGGATCTCGAGCAAACGTTCGCGACGATCGCGCCATACACGATCGAGGAAGCCTACGAGGTCGCGGATGCGATCGAGCGCGGAGATCTCGTCGACCTCAAGGACGAGCTCGGCGACCTGCTGTTTCAGGTCGTGTTCCACGCGCGCATGGCGCAAGAAGCCGGAGCGTTCGATTTCTCGGACGTCGCAGCGGCCATCAACGCGAAGATGCTGCGGCGCCATCCGCACGTGTTCGGCGACCAACGTGTCGCAGACAGCGCGGAGCAGACGAAGCGCTGGGAAGAGATCAAACGCGAAGAGCGCGGCGCAGCGTCGACGAGCGGCGTGCTCGACGATGTGCCCGTCGGATTGTCTGCACTGACGCGAGCAACGAAGCTCGGCAAACGCGCCGCGTCGGTCGGCTTCGATTGGCCCGATGTCGCCGGCGTGCGAGCGAAGGTGGGCGAGGAGCTCGCCGAGCTCGATGGCGCGATCGCGGCGAACGAGCCATCGGCCGTGGCGGCCGAGATGGGTGATGTCTTGTTCTCGCTCGTGAACTGGTGCCGACATCTCGATCTCGATCCCGAAGCGTGCCTGCGCGCCGCGAATCAGAAATTCGCGACTCGCTTCCGCGCGGTCGAGAGTTCCGTCGCGAGCTCCGGACGATCGTGGAGCCAGCATGATCCGGCGACGCTGGATGAGTACTGGCGGCGCGCGAAATCCACGGGCGAGGCGTAGTCGGCGCTCTCGGTCGTTCGACTGCCGCATGGAAAAGACAGCGGGCGGCTGAGCGCCGTTCGCTCAAGCGCGTGAACGATTTGCAACCGCTGGGACGCAACAACCTCGTGTTCCTAGCGCAATGCCGTTGCTCGCATAGCCGTCCCGACGTTTTCCGCGTGGCATGTAGCTTGCACGGCTACTTGCTCAGCGTGGCGCAACGCTCCAAGGAGAAGGAAATGACGGAACGCACCGAGAAAAAGACGGAGCTTTACGAGCTCATCGAGGGCATCGAGATAGCCATGTTCACGACACGACGTCCGGACGGGCGTTTGGTATCCAGACCAATGGCTACGCAGGCCCGCGCGAGCGGAGCCGATCTCTGGTTCGTGACCGACGTGTCCGCATACAAGCTGGACGAGCTCGAGCAGGACTCGCAGGTCAATCTCGCGTACTACAACCAGAAGTCTCGAGAGTACGTATCCGTGAGCGGCACGGCGCGCGTCTCGAACGATCGCGCGAAGATTGCGGAGTTGTACCGTCCGGATTGGAAGGCGTGGTTCGAAGGCGACTCCAAGGAATCCGGAACGCCTGACGATCCTCGCATCACGCTGATCGCTGTCGACGTGGAATCGGCGGTGTATCTGAAAATCGACAAGCCTCGGCCTGTGATCTTCTACCAGGTAGTGAAGGGCATGCTGACGGGACGTACGCCCGACCTCGGCGAGCCCCACCGTGTGAGTGGGCGCGAGCTGCACTGAGCTCGAATCGACAAGCTCTCATCGGCACTCGAAGTCGTCACCGGTCGTTGGGCGGCAGAAATCGCCCCAGCCGCGCTCGCGCCAGTAGGCGACGAGCCCCAAGCGTTGGACGGTGGCTTTGAAGCCCGGGAGCTTGCGTACGTCGCGGAAAATCGGTCGCCAGAGCGTCGAGCTGGTTTGCCCCGGCGCGATGGGGTCCAGAAGCTCGAGCGAGAGCGCCGCATCGCCGTAATAGGCCGCCCAGCTTGCGAGCACCAGCGAGCCAATGAAGCCTTGGCTCGACGGAAGCGCAGCGAGGCGTCGAATCTCGGCGGGCGCAGCGGCCGGGTCGTCGAGAAACCGGCCCATCGCAAGGTGCAGGTCCTCGCCGATCTCGGTCTCTGACATCACCGCCAACCGCCGCTCGAGCTCGGGGCGGTCACGGGCGGCAAGCACGGGCATGATCACATTGCCGCGAACGATCGCATCCAACTCTCCAATCTCGGCGCCGCGGTCGAACTCCTCGAGCGAAGCCCGGTAGTCACCGCTGACGTCATAAACCTCCGCCAGCAATACCGAGACTATCGGGGAGAGCGGCTCCTCAGCGCGCATGCGCTCGTACGCTTCCACCGCTGCGCGGACGTTGCCAACTCCCATTTGCAGCGAACCTTCGACGCCGGCCGGCAGCTTACCGAGGCTTTCGAGCAGCGCCGCCGCCTCAAGCCAATTTCCGCGTGTGCTTGCTTCCGCGGCTAGCGCTATCCGCACGCTCGGCGAGTCGGGCGCGAGGCTTTGCGCTCGCTCGAGCGACTCGGTCGCACGGTTGGTCCACTCTGCTGCGCGGCCCGGCTCGACGGTAATGCCGAGGAGGTATACCTCTCGCAACGCCAGCCAACCGAGCGCGAAGGAAGGGTCGATGGCGACTGCGCGTTGCGCGTGCTCGATCGCCTTTTGGAGCGGGTCGGGCCCGTACTCCGACATCCGCGCGTACGCTTGCATGTACTCCTCGTACGCTGCCACGTTGCGCGTCATACCCGGCTCGCTGTTGTCGACGAGCCCGAGCGTCACCTGGAGCGCCGTCGCCACCTTCTCCGCGATCTCGTCCTGGACCTCGAAGATGTCACCGACTGGGCGCTCGTAGACCTCGGACCAGAGCTGATAGCCGCTGGCGGCATTCGTGAGTTGGGCTCTCACGCGCATGCGGTCGCCGGCTCGTTGCACATCCCCCGCCAGCAGGTGCTCGACTCCGAGTGCTTCACCGATTGCGCTAGAGCTCTCGGTTGTGCCTTTGTAACGGAACGACGACACCCGGCCGGTGACTTGCAGCCCCATGACGCCGGAGAGCGCATCCATCAATGCCCCGCTGATGCCGTCGGCGAAGTAATCCTGGTCCGGCTCCGGGCTCGTGTTTGCGAACGGCAACACGGCGACCGACTCCGTAGCATTTATTGCCGCAGCCGCTGCATTGCGGCCGGGTACGGACACGCCCGAGGGCGAGTTTGCGGCTGGTGTCTCGACCGGGGCCTTGCCACCGTAGGTGAAGAATCCGACGAGCACCACGGCCGTGAAGATCGCCGCTGCTGCCAGCGCGTAACGGCGGTAACGTGAGCGGTTGCCCGTACTCGTTGCCGCTGCGGCTGGTACGGTGTTTGCCGCTGGCCGTTGCGTCGCCTGTTTCACGCGCAACGCCTCGACGGGTTTCGGCAGGCCCTTGAGCGTGTGCGATCCAGCGGGCTCGAACACAAAGCCGCCGCGACCGTACGTCAGCACGCGAACGAGGTCCGAGCACAACGTCTCGCCGGTCCGCGCGATGCTCTGCAGGCGCACGGCTTCGATGACCGGCAGCCCGAACACGTCACCGGATTGGTGCTTGATATCGCCGGCCGCGAGGCCGATGCGCAAGCGAATCGGTGCCGGCAAGTCCACCATCGCTGCAAAGTCCGCGTGCATGCGCAGCGCTGCGCCGATGGCGGACGTGGCGGAGTGGAAGATCGCAAGAACGCCGTCGCCCGAATGTTTGACGACACGACCATCGGCCGCTTCGACGACGCGTCGTAACACGACGTCGTGCGCTTCTTGCAACGCGTCCGCAGGGTCTTCGCCGAGCTGCGCACGCGTCGCGGTCGATCCAACCCAATCGGAGCTCAGGACGATCACTAAGTCCGTAGACATTGGCAGGCCCGAAGGAAAGCGATTCGAGAGTATCGCGTGCGAGACGCGAAGCAAAATAAGTCAATTCCCGGCCGGTGTCATCCTCATGACGTGGTGTGAACGTTTCCCATCACGTTGGCAGCGACACACACGCGTGCCGAATGCCTATCCACCGTGGCACCATGGTGAACGAGTGAGGGTGTAGCGATGATCAGGCCTTGCCGGTTGTCCGATGCAGAGCAGATCTGCGAGATCTATAACCATCACGTCCGAAACACGGTCGTCACGTTCGAGGAGACGCCCGTTGCCGTCGACGAGATGGCGCGCAGAATCGCAACCGTCACCGAGAAATGGCCGTGGTTCGTGTGGGAAGAGCAGGGCGCCATCGCGGGCTACGCGTACGCAGGGATGTGGAAGGAGCGTTCCGCGTATCGGTTCTCGGTGGAGAGCACGGTTTACGTCGCGGAGAATCGAGTGCGGCGAGGCATCGGGGCGGCGTTGTACCGGGCGTTGCTGCCCGAGCTCAAAGTACGCGGCGCGCACTACGTCATCGGCGGTATCGCGTTACCCAATGACGCGAGCGTCGCGCTGCACGAGAGGCTCGGCTTCGAGAAGATCGGGCATTTCAAAGAGGTCGGCTTCAAGCACGGACGCTGGGTCGACGTCGGCTACTGGACGCTGATCCTCTGATCCGGTGCGCGTTTGCACCCCGCCTGATTACGGCAATTCTGCAGGGCCGGCGCGGCTTCCAGGCATTCAGGTTCGATTCATGGCATGGGCTCTAACCTGCGCTCCACGATCCCGCTTTCGGGGTCGGAACGGCAAGGAGAGCTGCCATGTTGACGAAAACGGTTCTGGCAACGGCCACTGCGGTGTTGGGGTTTCTCGGCGCAACGAGCGCGCTGGCCGACCATGGCCATCAGGGCCGCGGCAACGGTCATGGGCACCGCTACGGTTACGCCCCGGCAGTCGTTTACGCTCGCGTCGTCGACGTGGAGCCGGTGGTGCGCTACGTCACGGTCAATCGCCCGCGCGAGCAGTGCTGGAACGAAGTCGTGCACGAGCCCATCCGTCCGTTCGGTGTGGCTGGCCCGACGATTGCCGGTAGCGTCATCGGCGCCGCAATCGGCCACCAGTTCGGAGACGGTAGCGGGCAGGACGCGATGACGGTCATCGGCGCCGTGGCCGGCGGCACCGTCGCGCATCAGCGCGCCGTGCGCAACGGGGCGGGAGCGACTCGCGCGGTGACGGTGCAGCGTTGCGAGGTCGTGAACGACCGTGTGACGGAGCAAATCGTGGACGGGTACTTCGTCACATATCGGCTCGATGGCCGCAACTACGTGATCGAGACCGATAGGCATCCCGGCGATTCCGTCCGGGTGGCGCTCGAAGCGCGACCTGTCGGCTACCGGGTCCGGTATTGAACCGACGTTGCGGGCGGGCCCGAGCGGCCCGCCCGCTTTTTTGCGCGGCCGATTCCTTGACGAAGGCTGCTGCGCGCCTACAAGCTTCGACGATGACGATGAATAGACGCTACGCAGGGACGATCGAACGCGCGCGCCGCGTGGCCGCGGGCGTGGCCGCGGCCATGCTGCTCTGCGCCGGCGATGCCGCGATCGCGCGGCCGCGTGCGTCCGTCGAGCTGCTCCAAGCGGAGGCCGCAACAGATCTCGCGCCGGCACAACGCGGCGGCATTTCGCTATCGCAGGCCACGGCAATCGCACAGAGCCAGTTCCCGGGGCGCGTGGTGCGCGCCGCGACTATCCAAGTGGGCGACCGCACCGTTCACGAGATCAGAATCGTGGGCAACGACGGCACCGTCCGGAATTTCCGGATCGATGCCCAGACCGGCTCCTTCTTATAGGCACTCCCATGCGCCTGCTCCTGGTCGAGGACGATCCGAACCTGAGCCGCTCGCTGGCCGCGCAGCTGGAACAGGCCGGTTACACGGTCGAACGCAGCATGGACGGCCGCGAAGGGCTGTACTACGCGCGCGAGTACGCCGTCGATCTCGCGATCGTCGACCTGGGCCTGCCGACCATGTCCGGAGTCGAGGTCATCAAGCAGCTGCGCGCGGACGGCAAGTCGTATCCGATCCTCGTGCTCACGGCTCGCGACCGATGGCAGGACAAGGTGGAAGCGTTGAAGCTCGGCGCCGACGACTACGTCGTGAAGCCGTTCAACGTCGAGGAGCTGCTGGCACGCGTCGATGCGTTGCTCAGGCGCGCCGGCGGATGGGCTCAGTCCGAGCTTGTCTGCGGGCCGATCGCGCTCGACACGCGCACGCAGGAGGTCAAGGTCAACGGCGCGAAGCTCGAGCTCACGAGCTTCGAGTACAAGCTGCTCGAATATCTGATGATGCACGCAGGCGAGGTGCTCTCGAAGACGAAGATCACCGAGGAGCTCTACAACGAGGACTTCGAGCGCGACAGCAACGTGATCGAGGTGTTCATCGGCCGTCTGCGCCGCAAGCTGGATCCCGACAATTCCTTGAAACCCATCGAGACGTTGCGCGGACGCGGCTATCGCTTGGCCGTTGCACGCGGCGCACCGGATTCCGACCAACCGTGAATTGACGCATGGCGCTCGTTCGCTCCCTTCGTGCGCGCGTCGTGCTCTGGGTCAGCGTCGCGCTGATCGTATTGTTCGCGGTCACCATAGTCGGGCTCGACATCGCCTTCCGTGAAAGCACGGTCTCTGCTCGTCGCGAGCTGTTGGACGTTCAGGTGTACGGGCTCGTGGCGCTCGCGGAGATCGATGCGAGCGGCGAGCTCACGCTACCGTCCGACGCGTTGAATTCGCAGCTCGAGCTCGCGAACTCCGGTCTCTATGGTGCGCTGTTCGCGGCCGACGGCCGCGCGTTGTGGCAATCACTGTCGCTGCTCGGGCGTGACTTCCCGGTCGACGATCTGCCGGCTCCCGGCGAGGAGCAGCTCCTCACGCTCGACGTGCCGGGCTTCCCGCCGCTCGAAGCGCTGTTGATGACGTTGACTTGGGCGGACGGTCCGGAGGCCGACTACACGTTTGCGATCGCGTTGTCGCTCGAGCCGTACAACGCGCGCCAGGCCGCGTTTCGCCGCAACCTGATCGGCTGGTTCGGCGGAGTCACGGTCACGATGATGGTCGTGATCGGAACACTTTTGACGTTCCTGCTATTGCCCGTCCGCCGGCTCGAGCGGCAGGTGCGGGAGGTCGAGGCCGGCGAGCGCGTGAAGCTCACGGGCCGTTATCCGTCGGAGCTCGTGGGCCTTGCCGGCAACCTGAACACGCTGATCGACACGGAGCGGCGGCGGCTCGCGCGCTATCGCAACACGCTCGACGATCTCGCGCACAGCTTGAAAACACCGCTGGCGGCCATGCGCACGCTGCTGTCGGAAGGATCTGCTCGCGGAACCGATCCCGCGCACGAAGCACTCAATCGGGAGCTCGAGCGCATGGATCAGCGCGTGTCGTACCAGTTGCGCCGCGCACGTGCGACCGGCGCGACGGGGCTCGGCACCGAGCCGGTCGTCGTTGCGCCGATCGTCGAGGACTTGAGGCAGACGCTCGACAAGGTTTATCGCGACAAGCGCGTCAGATGCACCGTCGAGGTTGCGCCCGGTGCGGTGTTCCGCGGTGATCCTGGCGATCTCACCGAGGTGCTCGGCAATCTCATGGACAACGGCTACAAGTACTGCCGCACGAGCGTTCACGTGACCGCGACCTCGACGGCCCAGCGCCTCGTGATCACGGTCGGCGACGATGGCCGCGGCATCACCGCCGAGGAAGCCGCGATGCTGTTTCAGCGCGGCAAGCGCGCCGATGAATCCGTGCCCGGGCAGGGCATCGGGCTCGCCGTCGTGCGCGAGACCGTCGAGTTGTACCGCGGCACGTTCGACGTCGGCCGCTCGGCGCTCGGCGGGGCGGAGTTGCGAGTCGAGCTCGCGCGCGCCGGCTTGCTGTGAGCCGGTCTCGCGAAGACATCGTCGCCGCGCGGCGGGCGACGCGCTATCGGCTCGAGTATCCGGCGCTGCCGATCGCAGCGGCGCGCGAGGAGTTGCTCGAGGCGATTGCTGCGCATCGAGTGATCGTGGTGTGTGGCGACACGGGCAGCGGCAAGACGACGCAGTTGCCGAAGCTGTGTCTCGAGGCCGGCCGCGGCATCGACGGCATGATCGGCCATACGCAGCCGCGCCGGATCGCGGCGCAGGCGGCCGCGAGCCGACTCGCCGCCGAGCTCGGGTGCAACGTAGGCGAGGCGGTAGGTCTCACGGTGCGGTTCACGGATCAAACGAGCCCCACCGCGCTCGTGAAGGTCATGACCGACGGCATCCTGCTGAATGAGATCCGCACCGATCGTAATCTCAGGGCTTACGACACGCTGATCATCGACGAGGCGCACGAGCGCAGCCTCAACATCGATTTCGTGCTCGGTTACTTGCGCCACTTGGAGCGCGAGCGCCCGGATCTAAAAATCATCGTGACGTCCGCGACCATCGATCCCGAGCGCTTCGCGGCGCATTTCGGCGGTGCTCCGATCATCCGGGTCGCAGGGCGCAGCTACCCCGTGACGGTGAGGTACAGCCCCCGTGCCGACGACCAGGACCTCGCGGCGGCCGTCGTCACCGCCACGCGCGAGCTGGCCGAGGAGCCCATAGAGGCGGACGGAATCCGCGACATGCTCGTGTTCTTGCCGGGCGAGCGCTGGATCCGCGACGCCGAACGCGCACTGTCTCGGTTCGGCCCGAAAGGTTACGAGTTGCTCCCGCTCTACGCGCGCCTCACGACGGCGCGGCAGCGTCGGATTCTGACTCCCGGCAAAGCGCCGAGGATCGTGCTCGCGACGAATATCGCGGAGACGTCGCTGACCGTGCCGCGGATCCGTTACGTGATCGACTCGGGGCTCGCGCGAGTGAGCCGCTATGGCACGCGCCATCGCGTGCAGAGCCTCGGCGTAGAGCTGATCGCGCAGGCCAACGCCGTGCAGCGCGCGGGCCGCTGCGGCCGCCTCGCGCCCGGCATCTGCGTGCGCCTGTACGCCGAGGATGATTTCGACGCGCGCCCCGCGTTTCAGGAGCCCGAGATCTTGCGCACCGGGCTCGCCGGCGTGCTGTTGCGGCTCGAGGCGCTCCGGCTCGGCCCGATCGACGAGTTCCCGTTCATCGATATGCCGCCGGCCAAGGCGGTGGCGGACGCGTACCAGCTGCTGCATCTGCTCGGCGCCGTCGACGACGACCGGCGGCTCACGTCCGACGGCGAGCTGATGGCGCGCCTACCCGTGGATCCGCGCGTCGCGCGCCTGCTCGTCGTGGGGAATCGCAATGGCGCGTTGCACGAGGTCCTCGTGCTCGGCGCTGCGCTCAGCGTCGTGGACCCGCGCGAGTACGGTGTGGATCCCGATGCCGCGCGCAGAAAGCACGAGGTATTCGCGGACGCGCGCTCGGATTTCGCGAGCTACTTGAATCTATGGGCGGCGTACCGGCGCGAGCGGCGCGGCGGCGAGCGCGCGCTGCGGAAGTGGGCCAAGGAGCATTACCTGTCGACGGCGCGGCTGCGCGAATGGCACGACGTTCACGATCAGCTCCACGATCTCGTGCGCGGGCTGGGCTGGCGCACGCGTCACGACGCGGCCGACTACCGCGCGATTCACCAGGCCGTGCTTGCGGCGTTCATCGATTTCATTGCCGTGCACGACGACGGGCTCGTCTACCGCGGCATGCGCGAGTCGCGTGCGCAGATCGGTGCCGGGACGCCGCTCGCGCGGAAGCGCCCGCGTTGGCTCGTCGCCGCGGAACGTGTTGCGACCGAGCGGCAATACCTGCGCACCGTGGCGCAGGTGAATCCTCGCTGGGCGTTGCACGTCGCGCCTCATTTGGTGCGGCTCGAGCATCACGATCCGCAATGGAACGTCGAGCGCGGCCAGGTCACGGCTCGTGAGGTGGTGACGCTGTTCGGCCTCACGCTCGCGAGCGAGAAGCGCGTCGACTTTGGGCGTGTCGATGCCAAGGAAGCGCGCCGGCTGTTCATCGCCGACGCGCTCGCGGCGGATCACGCCGGCTTCGGCGCCGAGGAACCCGAGTTCTTGACCGCGAACCGGCAGCTGCGGCGCACCGTGCTCGATGCCGAGGCGCGGTTGCGCAAACGGGACCTGTTCGTCGGGGAGGCGGGTGTCGCGGCCTTCTACGACGAACGCCTGCCGCCGACCGTGCACGACCGCGCGAGTCTTGCGGCGTATTGCGCGGGTAACGGCGGCGAGCAGCTCAGGATGGCGCTGTCCGACATCGCAAGCCGCGATCCCGGCGACCTTCCGGCCTTGGGCCTGCCGAGCGAGATCGAGCTGGCGGGGCAGCGCCTGCCGCTCGCGTATGTTTATGAGCCCGGCGCGGACGCCGACGGCATCACCGTGACGGTGCCGCTATCGCTGCTCGGTGCGATCCGACCCGAGCAGTTCGAGTGGCTCGTGCCGGCGTGGTTGCCGGAGAAGATCGTCGCACTGTTGCGCGCGCTGCCGAAGGAACAGCGGCGCGAGCTCGTGCCGTTGCCCGATACGGCGCGCGCCGTGCTTGCGGCGTTGGGCTTGCGTGCGGGCAGCCAGCCGCTCGCGATCGCGCTCGCGGAAGGCTTGCGTGCGACGCGCAATGTGGAGATCTCGCCGGCGATGCTGGCGGAACGCTCGTTGCCCGTGCACCTGCAGATACGGATCGTCGTGGTGGATGCCGCCGGCGTCGAGCGTGGCGCAGGGCGCGATCTGCGGGCGCTGCAGAGAACCTTCGGCGGACAGCGCGCGAGCCCGACGGCGGACGGTGCGGAGTGGCGGCGCCTGGGCGTGGCGCGCTGGGACTTCGGCGACCTGCCCGAGACGGTGATCGT